>Ga0307957_1000044_pt1 | contig 63654 bp, 54 predicted proteins | sample OrgLakmetagen490_FD_201830 | JGI IMG/M metagenome (GOLD analysis project Ga0307957, IMG submission 201830) | Saline water microbial communities from Organic Lake, Antarctica - #490 | ecosystem: Environmental > Aquatic > Non-marine Saline and Alkaline > Saline | place: Antarctica: Organic Lake... | reverse complement strand
ACATCACGCACTGAGCGACCAATCAGGTCACGAATCACTTCTTTCTTGCCAGCCCGGGACTGCAATTGCTGGTCATAGGCCAGCTCAATACCTTCCTGCCCCCGATCATCGACATCCGTGAACCCGACGATGTGGCTCGCCACTTCACCGGCAGGATAAAAACGCTTGTATTCCGTCAGGCCGTAAACGCCTGGAATGCCCAATGCCAGTATTGCGCTTGCGTCAGCGGGTGCCAGGTGCCGGGTGACGTACATAAAAGCACGATGCTGCTGACGCCTTGCCGACAGTGTCTGCTCACGCACACCCGAGGCCGTTGCCAGCCGAGTCAAGTCCGCTTCGCTCAGTTCGCGCGGGTCCGCCCAGACAGAGACCACCGGCGTACTGACCGCTACCGGCTCGCCATGGCGATCGGTCAGCATGCCTCGCGGTGCATTTATGACTTCAACCCGCTGCCAACGGGATGTGCCCTGATCAATCAGAAACTGCTTATCAAGAACCTGCAAACTGATCACGCGCCAAACCACGACCGCCAGCAGAGCCAGCAGCACGATTTGTACAAAATGAAAGCGCCAGTTTGACAACATAATCCGATTCACACTCCTCTGTGCGGGGTCATTCAATCGTTCGTCAATCCATCTCGTTCGAGCCAGCGCATTTGATCCTGCGCTGGTTCAGACATATTCAACTGCTCGCGGGACAATCGCTCTACCCGGGCCGGTGAGGAGAACGCGCTTTCCTCTAACAGCAAGCGCCCCCATTCTTCTTCAAGTCTCTGCCCTTCAAGGCGCAAAGCCTCCACTTGTGCAAACTGAACGCGGGTCTGGTAGGTCACCCGAATCACACCAAATGCCGACGCCAACACGGCAATCAGCAATCCCAGCGTCAGCAACCTGGCTGGCCAAGACATCAAACACACCTCTTCACAGCTTTTCGGCAACCCTTAAGGTTGCGCTGCGCGACCGGACATTCGCCTGCACCTCGCCGGGACTCGCCTTAACCGGCTTGCCCACTTTTTTCATAGTGCGTTTAATATCGACTTCCAGAATCGGCAATCCGGGCGGTAACTCGGGACCTTTTTCCTGTTCGCGAATAAAGTGTTTAACCAGACGGTCTTCAAGACTGTGAAACGAGATCACCGCCAATCGACCGCCGGATGCGAGTAAGTCGACGCAATCGGCCAACAGCGTTTCCAGGTCAGAAAGCTCAGCGTTGATATAAATACGAATGGCCTGAAAACTGCGCGTTGCCGGGTGCTTGTGACGCTCCCAGGCCGGGTGCGCTTTGGAAATGACATCAGCCAATTGCAAGGTCGTTGTGATCGGCGATTCGCCCCGCGCACGCACGATGGCTCGGGCAATGCGACGGCTGTAACGTTCATCGCCATACCGAAACAGAACATTGGCCAGCTCAGTCTCAGCGACGTGCGCTACCCAGTGCGCTGCGCTGACTCCTGAGGTTGGATCCATGCGCATATCGAGCGGTCCGTCAGCCCGGAAACTGAAGCCACGGCTGGCGTCGTCCAGTTGCGGCGAAGACACCCCCAAATCCAGCAATAGGCCGTCAACCCGACCAGCCAGTCCCAGAATTTGCAACTGCGCCTTGAGGTCAGCAAAACTGGCATGGCAGACAACGACTCGACTGTCCTTTTTAGCCAGCTCTTCGGCTGCCTCGATTGCCAGCGGGTCCTTGTCGACCACAACCAACTGCCCATCCCGACCCAACTGCTCAAGTAACAACCGACTGTGACCACCACGGCCGAAAGTGCCATCCACATAAACACCGTCAGCCACTTGCAGTGCGGCGACCGTTTCATACAGCAGGACAGTTTCATGGCTATAAGCCTGAGCCTGATTCGAAATCACAGGGAAATTTGCTCCAGTTCGGCTGTTAGAGTGTCTTCGTCGCCCGCCTCGTCCAGATAGGCGTCACGGGTTTGTGCCCACAAGTCTTCTGACCACACTTCAAATTTATTGCCCTGTCCTAACAAAACGATTTTCTTGTCCAGACTGGCGTAATCGCGCAGCGGAGGCGGAATCAACACGCGACCGGAACCGTCCATTTCTACGTCCGTGGCATGCCCGATCAGCAGTCGTTGTATACGCCGGGCCGCTCTATTGAAGCTGGACAGAGCGGCAATCTTCTCCTGGATTACCTCCCACTCATCAAGCGGATAAATGAGCAGACAGCGGGCCTCGGTATCGATCGTCACCACTAACTGGCCTTCGGCTATTGCCTGCAATACTGATCGGTAACGGCTGGGCACGGCAAGGCGACCCTTGGCATCCAGTGCCAGGGTATGTACGCCTCGGAGCATGATAGTGTCTGTTGCTCGTGCCATGGTGACCTGTATCCGTTGTGTTTGAGTGCCTTCCCCGGCCGGGTTTAGGGAGCGGTAATGCTGGTCAATGCCATCCTTTAAGAACCGCCAATTCTCACCCTAAAAACCCACTTTGTTCCACTTTTCTCCACATTGCGACACTATAGAAGTCACGAGGCCCACAAGCAAGTGGTCACTAGCCGGGGAGCAATAAAAAAACCCACTAAAAACAGTAAGTTAGGAAATAGCTCTCAACATCACACAAAAAGTTAGCGGACACTAACATGCCAAACTTAAGCAAACTGACTAACTTGGGACCCCAAGTTAAAGTATCACTTTAAGTTAAAGAATATTTTGGAATATAAAGTTAGTTAAATAGATAAATTAAGAATTTAAAAAACAAGGCAGCGATCAGATAGAAATGAGTGCACAGCCGCACCAATTCGGGCTTCTAGCTCAAACTACACGACCAGCGAGCGCGTTTTCGCTAATTCTGGGCAAGCCATGAACGAAAAAACTAAAACCGCCAGCACGGTATTTTTCTGAAAGGGACTTGCAATGAGGCTTAAAGGCTATTGGGAAGTGCAACCGACACCCGGTACAGACGGACTATCTCCGACGCCCAAACAGGATGACTGCCGCTGTAGCTTGCCAATAGAACAGATCGGTTAAACGGACGGAACAGAGGCTCTATTGAATATAAAAAACCGGAAGGATGACTCCTCCAAACTGAAGGTAGCCGTCAAAAAAGATGCGAGCCAGCCGATAAGCCGGGTTCTGTCGTGGACAGTCATTCGTCTAGCCCTGCAGTCACCTGCAGGGTCAAGCAGCCTACCCGGTCCCGACGCGGGCCGCGCCTTAGTGGGACCCTATTTGGCCTTGCTCCAAGTGGGGTTTACCATCGCCAGCTCTGTTACCAGACCTGCGGTGCGCTCTTACCGCACCTTTTCACCCTTACCGCTCGCGAACGAGTGGCGGTTTCCTTTCTGCTGCACTTTCCGTCGGCTTTCGCCGCCCAGACGTTATCTGGCACTCTGCCCTATGGAGCCCGGACTTTCCTCTCCTTCTTTCGAAGCAGCGACTGCCTGGCCGACTCGCGCGAAGCACACTACGGGAAACCCGTCGAATCGCAAGTTTTTTCTGAGTGTGTCTCAGCCAATACTGGGCTCAGTCCGATTTATGCAGACCAATAATGATGTCATACCACGCTTTTTTCCGACCGCCGATTAACTCAACCATAGCAGCAGCAGCTTGCCTGGGCGGCATAAGCGGCCCCAGCACTTGGGCCAGAGCAATAGGGTCGAGACCCACGGCTTCATTGGGACGAGATTCACCGGCCACCATTACCACAAACTCGCCCTTTTGCTGATTGGCGTCGGCCATAACCATGGCGACAACCTCATCGAGCGAACCGCGCAGCACCGTCTCAAACGTTTTCGTCAGTTCGCGGGCGACGGCAACACGACGCTGGCCCCCGTAAACGGACACCATATCTTTCAGGCTGGCCAGTATTCGGTGACTGCTTTCATAGAACACCAGGGTGTGTGGGCTGTCGGCACAGCCTTTAAGCGTTTTTTGTCGCGCCGTTGACTTGGCCGGCAAAAAACCCTCGAAACGCCAGTGATCAGTCGGCAACCCCGCTACGCTCAGCGCAGCAATAACCGCACTAACACCCGGCACCGGGTGAACGACATAGCCTGCATCAACGACAGCCTGGACCAAATGGTAGCCCGGATCGGAGATCAACGGCGTTCCGGCATCGCTAATCAGTGCAACCGATTGGCCCTGCTCCAGTAAAGAAACGATAAAGTGTCCACGCTCACGTTCATTGTGCTCATGCACCGACATAAGCTTGGGTGCAATGCCCAGGTGCTCCATCAAGCGCCGGCTGTGACGCGTATCTTCAGCGCAACACAGATCAACAGACGCCAGCACAGACACGGCGCGACGGGTAATGTCGTCCAAATTTCCGATGGGCGTTGCGACAATATAGAGCGCAACAGGCAGAGTAATAGTGGCGGACATGGGACCTCAAACAGTCAGTGGGTGGGGCAAAACAGACTACCGCTTGGTCGTACACCGGTCATCACATCTTCCCGGCGGCAGACTTGCCCGGTAACGCTCTATTTCATCAGGGCGTTATTCAGTAGAATGCAACCTATCTATTGTAACCAGCTGCGGGTCAATGTTGAAAATGCCGATCACGAAAACCGCTCTTTTAATCAGCACCGGTCTCACACTATTGCTACTGAGTGGCTGCGCCAGCCAACCATCGACAACAGAATCATCCGCAGACAGTCAACAAACCGTTGACAATCTGATCGATCAGCGACTGCAACAGGCGAAAGAAATGCTTGCAGCTGGCCAGGTCAATGACGCCGAGGTCGTTCTGAGCGGAATGCAGTTCGATCAGCTATCCATTGCACAACGCACGCTTTATGCCGAGCTCAGAGCAGAACTGGCGCTGACCCTGGGGGATGGCAATGAAGCATTAAACTGGTTAACCGGTGAACGTGCAGCACTATTTGATGGCCTGCCCATGGATCGACAAATAATACTGGGCATGATGCGCGCCGAAGCCTACGAATACTCAGGAAACTTCCTGTCAGCGGCGCGTGAACGTATTTTTCTGGCACCTCTGCTGGAAGGAGACTCGGTAACCTTCAACAATGAACAGATCTGGTTTGACTTACAATTGGTCCCCGAAAATTCAATGCGCAACCTGCTGAGGACCGAGTCCAGCCCGGACCTGAACGGCTGGCTCGAACTGGCTCTGATCGCACGGGACAACCCCGACGACTTACGTCGACAGGTGTTAGCTATTGATGAATGGATCAATAGCCATCCCGGCCATCCTGTGGCTCAAAACATTCCTGGTGACCTGGCATTGTTGCGCCAGCTGGTCAACACACAACCTCGCCGTATCGCCGTTTTACTGCCCTTGTCCGGCCCGCTTGAAATGGCAGGCAAAGCCATCCGCAGCGGTCTGCTGGCAGCATGGTATGAGACCACCAGCCAGGGCGATGACGTACCCTCGCTTACATTTTTTGATACCACTGAAAACGCCGATGCTTACAATGTTTACCGGCAAGCCGTATTCGAAGGTGCCGATCTGATTATTGGCCCACTCGATAAAGGTCGGGTACAGCGGTTGCAGCAACAGACGGTCCTGTCCGTCCCTGTGCTTGCATTGAACTACAGCGATTTGCCGGGTGGCGGGCCATCCAACTTTCATCAGTTCGGACTGGCACCGGAAGATGAAGCCGAACAGGTTGCCCAGCAAGCCTGGCAACTGGGCAACCGCAGTGCAATGGTGCTGGCGCCGGACTCTGACTGGGGCAGGAAAGTAAGTGATACCTTTGTGCGCCGCTGGGAAAGCCAGGGTGGACGCATAACCAGCAAGTCACTGTTTACCCGACCAGACCAGTATTTAACGACAGTACGTCAGGCGCTAAACATCAATGAAAGCGAGCAGCGCAATCGCACTCTGGATCAGCTAATCGAGCGGGATATTGTGTTTGAACCCCGTCGTCGAGAAGACATTGATATGATTTTTATGGTGGCTTTCCCGGCACAAGCTCGCCAGCTCAAGCCTATTCTCAATTTTCAGTACGCCACTGACATACCCGTCATGGCGACCTCACACCTCTATGATGGCACCGTCAACGCCAGCCGTGATCAGGATCTCGACGGTGTCTCTTTCGTGGAGATGCCCTGGGAGTTAAACCAAAACCCGATCAAGAATGAGGTCAGAGTAGCGTTCAACGAACAGTTTGCTGGCTTTGAGTCACTGGTCGCATTGGGCATTGACAGCTATCGACTCTATCCACGCTTGCCACAATTAATCCAGTTCCCAGACACTCGCGTCTACGGCGTCACCGGCACACTGAGTATGGACGATCGCCGCCGCATACACCGTGAATTGAGCTGGGCACGGTTTGAGCGCGGGCTGGTTCAACCGGGTTCCGGGTTTATCGATGCACTGGCACCAGCGGGGATAGAGCGCTGACATGGCGTGGCGACCGGTCAAAGGAGCCGATGCGGAAGATCAGGCACTGCGCTGGTGTCAGCAACAAGGCTGGGCATTGGTGGCACGAAATTTTCAGGTAAAAGTCGGTGAAATTGATTTGATCTGTCAGGACGGTGATACGCTGGTGTTTATCGAGGTCAGACAACGTCGAAATGAACGCTTTGGCTCGGCCAGTGCCAGTGTCACACCGGCCAAACAGAAAAAACTGATTCGAGCGGCACAATGCTACCTGCAGGCTAATCCGGCCAAGGCCCGATACGGCGCCCGCTTCGATGTCCTGGCACTAGACAGGGACAACCTCATTTATTGGATAAAAGGAGCCTTTGCGACCTGACTATGAACCCCACTGACATCCTGTACGAACAGATAGGCCTGAGCCTGGAAACATTCCAGCTGGTGGCTGAGCAACTGGACGAGCTGCTGCACCACGGTGCCGATTTGCTGACCGATGCGTTGCTTAACGACGGCAAGATACTGGTCTGTGGCATGGGTGCATCGGCGGCGCTGGGTCAAGGCTTTGCCACAGGCATGCTCAGTCGCTTGGAGCGTGAACGCCCCGGCTTGCCAGTCATGGCATTGTCCGGCGATGGCTCACTGTTGAGCGGCATCAGTTACGACACCAACCCCAATGACATTTTTGCCCGCCAGGTACGCACGCTGGGTCACGAGCAGGATGTCCTGCTGGCCATATCGTCGTCCGGAAAAGCACCGGCCGTGATCAAGGCCGTACAGGCAGCGCATGAAATGGGTTTGTGCGTTGTTGCACTGACTGGACCGGATGGGGGTGACATCGCGACGCTGCTGGAAGAGAATGATGTCGAGCTTAGTATTTCCGCGGCCACCCAGAGCACCGTTCAGTTAACACATCATCTTATATTGAATTGTCTGGGTGCCCTGATCGAATACCAACTGTTTGGAAGCGAACTGTAATGAGATACTTAATAATACTGGCAAGCGCTTTGACCATGAGTGGTTGTGCAAGCCTGATTGGCAGTACTACGAACCAACCGATAACACCCAATCCAGAAGGCCGGAGCATGGGCGAGGTCATTGACGACAACACCCTGGCAACGCGACTCGCCGTCAACCTGGACAAGGCGGATGAACGCTTCGGGCGGGCGCGGGTTGATGTGCATGCCAACGCTGGTGTGGTGCTGCTTGTCGGCCAGGTTCCCAGTGCTGAGCTAATTGCCAAGGCCACGGAGGTCGCCAGAAAAGACTCCCAGGTCAAGGCTGTTCATAACCACCTGTCGGCCAAGACTCCTATATCGGCGGGCGTGCGCACTAACGATTCCTGGCTGGCGGTCAAGGTCAAATCACGGATGTTTACAACGGATGATTTCTCCTCGTCCAATGTCAGCATTGTCGTTGAAGAAGGCGTTGTCTACTTGCTGGGACACGTAAAAAGAAGCACTGCCCAACAGGCCGTCACCATTGCCTCTGAAGTCGCTGGCGTACAAAAAATTGTCACCGTCTTTACTCCGGCTGATTAGCAGGCTGTTGAAATTCTCAGAATTTCGGCGGCCTACTACCGGTATATGGATATACTGGGAAAATCAATGACGCCTAAGTCATTCATTTTGTAAGAAAAGTAAAAATCACATTGTTTGGTTTTCGTGTTTTGAAAAAGGCAGGAAGCCTTTTTCAACAAACTGCTAAAGCGTGAGGATCTGGCCATGTTCAAGCACAAACACATAATTGTTCTGATTGATCCGGCTGAAGACAGTGCGCTGGCGGTCAGTAAAGCAAGCCGCCTGGCTCGGCTAAAGGATGCTCATCTGACGCTGTTCGCCTGCGGTTACAGTCCAAGCCTTGCCTCAAATCAGCCGCTTAACCCCCAGACGGCGGAAAAAGCCCAGAAAGCCTACATGCACCGCATGATGGAAGGCCTGGAAACCGTCGCCGACATTGCCCGCAATGAAGCCGTCGAGGTCACAACTGAAGGTGTCTGGGATAAACACGCCGGTGCGGCACTGATAAATTTTCTGGCCAGCCACCCTACCGACATGGTGGTCAAGGCAACACATCATCAAAATGTTATTCAGCGGACGTTTTTCAGCCAGACTGACTGGGAATTGATACGCCATTGCCCGGTGCCCCTGCTGCTCACCAAATTCAATGCCTGGGGCGATCCGGTACGATTGACCGCTGCCGTAGATCCGGTTCAGGCCAACGACAAACCCGATACGCTGGATGAACACATTGTGCGCTGGGGCAAAGACTTCGCATCGCACTTGAACGGTCGGCTGGAGTTATTGCACGTTTACGATCCGACTCCGCTGCTGATCTATCTTGATCAACCCACCATCGACAGTGCTGACATCAGTGAAGAAATCCGCGAACAACACGAACAGGCGCTGCATCAACTGGCCGAACAGCACAGCATTGATCGCGACCATACGGTTCTGGAGACAGGTTCCACTCTGAATGTTATTCCGGAATACCTGCACCAGGCCAATGTTGACATGATCATTATGGGCGCCGTTGCACGCAGCGGCCTCGAACGCTGGCTACTGGGGCACACGGCCGAAAAAATACTGGACCGGATCACGGTTGACATTCTTATTGTCAAATAACGGGCCGCAGCTTTGCCAAGAAGGCTCTGAATGACTTGTTCAGAGCCTTCTTGGCTCCTGCTCTGCAACACAGGCTTGCAAAAAAAACCTCTTTCAACACAATCCTTCAAGACCACCCCAAGCTGACGTAGAATAAAGCCCCGATTTATTCAGCGTACGGATGCTCATGCAAACTCTGACCTTACCCCGGCTGCGCCAGGCGCGCGGCACCGTTCAAATTCCGGGATCAAAAAGCCTGTCCAATCGCATCCTGCTGCTGGCAGCTCTGTGCAAGGGCACGACCCGCATTAGCAACCTGCTGGTCAGTGACGATATCCGCTACATGCTTGATGCACTTTACGAGCTGGGCATTCCCTACTATCTGAGTGACGATGGCACCCAGTGCCGGGTGGTAGGTCAGGCCGGTGAGCTGGCCAAAGGCCAGGATCTTACCTTGTTTCTGGGCAATGCAGGCACCGTCATGCGCCCTCTCGCCGCTGCTTTGTGCATGGGTTCCGGGCATTTTGACCTGACCGGTGAGCCGCGCATGTCAGAACGTCCAATTGGCGATCTGATTGATGCCCTGACCCCTCTGGGTGCGCAGGTGACCTATTTAGGTGAAACTGGCTACCCGCCCTTGTCTATAGAATCCCAGCAACTTCACGGCGGCACGGTAACCATTGATGGCAGTATTTCCAGTCAATTTCTGACGGCCTTGCTTATGACCGCGCCGCTGCTGACCGAGGCGCTCACCATCAAGGTCAGCGGTGAACTGGTCTCCAAACCCTACATCGACATCACATTAAATGTAATGAGCCAGTTCGGTGTTGCTGTTACCCACGACAACTATCAATCCTTTCACATCAGTGCTGATCAGTCCTATGTTAGTCCCGGGACCATCATGGTTGAAGGCGATGCCTCAAGCGCCAGCTACTTTTTGGCAGCCGGTGCTATTGGTGGTGGACCGGTTCGGGTTGAAGGCACCGGCACGGCTTCGGTTCAGGGTGATGCTCGCTTTGCTGACGTTCTGGAACAGATGGGCGCTCGGGTGACCTGGGACGAACATTGGATCGAAGTAAGTCGAGATGGTCCACTGCTTGCGGTTGATGTCGACCTGAACCATATCCCTGATGCCGCGATGACCATTGCAACGACCGCTCTGTTTGCAGAAGGCACTACCCGCATTCGCAACATTTATAACTGGCGCGTCAAGGAAACCGATCGGCTGGCTGCCATGGCAACCGAATTGCGCAAGCTTGGCGCCGAGGTCGACGAAGGCGAGGATTACATTGCAATCACACCAGGGCAGCAGGTCCAATCGGCTGCGATTGATACCTATAACGACCACCGTATCGCTATGTGTTTCTCGCTCGCAGCCTTTGGTGAAGGCGACATTACCATCAATGATCCGGGCTGCACCTCGAAAACCTTTCCGGACTACTTTGATCGATTCGCCAGTATCACCGGGTCCTGAGCATCGGAACACGAGTGCGACCATGGTAAGGCTGCAATGCAGGACGCCAGCCCCTATAATAGGGCGACATTTAACTAACCCTGGCCGCAACCTGTGCGGCCTAACAATTTTTCCATTGGAGGCCCATTTTCATGAGTTACACTCAAATTCCAGCCGGTAAAGACTTGCCCAACGATGTCTATGTTGCCATAGAAATCCCGGCCAACAGCAGCCCCATCAAGTATGAAATTGACAAAGATTTTGACGCTTTGATGGTCGACCGTTTTATGGCTACACCGATGTTCTATCCGGCCAACTACGGCTACATCCCCAATACTCTGGCCGACGACGGTGATGCAGTTGACGTCCTGGTGGTTACCCCCTATCCGGTTGTACCAGGCAGCGTGATTCGTGCCCGCCCGGTCGGTGTTCTGGAAATGACAGACGAAGCGGGCTCCGATGCCAAGGTAGTTGCCGTGCCACACAGCAAGCTGAGTGCCCTCTATGACGACATTCATGAAGTCACCGATTTACCGGCGTTGCTGCTGGAACAAATCAGGCATTTCTTTGAAAACTACAAAGATCTTGAAAAAGGCAAATGGGTCAAAGTTGAAGGCTGGGCCAACGCAGAGCGCGCCAAAGCCATCATCCTGGAATCGGCGAAAGCCTACGATAACCAGTAACCTTTATGGTTGCAGGCAGCGCACTAAAAAGCCGGGTTTAAACCCGGCTTTTTAGTGCGCTATCGTTGAGCTGCATTTAATGCATTAACTTGCGCTTTAACCGCTGGCCATCAACTCGCGCATATCAGACAGAGCCGCATTGGCGCGAGAAATGTAATTGGCCATCACCAGTGAATGATTCGCCAGTAACCCGAACCCGCTGCCATTAAGAATAATGGGAGAAAAGATCGAATGTTGAGTCCCCTCTAACTCCCTAATGACCTGCCGCAGACTGACACGCGCATTCTTGTTATCAAGAATCGAACCGAAGTCAGCCTCTATGGCCTTGAGAAAATGCATCAGTGCCCAAGTTGAGCCCCGCGCTTCGTAAAAAATATTATCTACTTGCAGTCGTGACGTTTTTACCACAGTTTCAAGATCACTGGGTGCCTGCGACTGTTCGTCCGGGTTAAGCATCAGGTTTGAATTCACGCTGCGCTGTCCGACTGAAGCACTCAGTCGCTGCGACAAGGAGCCGAGCCGGGTCTCTACATCCTCAAGCCAACGGTTCAGGTTATCGGCTCGCGCATAAAACTGCGCCTGAGTGTTGGCCGGATCGGACAATCGAACCATATAGTCTTCGATAAAACCCATACCGCGCCGGTATTCACTTTCGGTCGAAGGCAGTATCCAGCTGTTGTGATCGAAGTGAAATAGAGGCTCCGCTCTGGCAAGATCGGGATCTTCGGTGGATTGCGACTGCGAACGACTCATATCGCGCCGCATCGCCCGGGCCAGGTCACGAGCTTGAATGATGACACCGAACTCCCAACTGGGCATATTGTCGAGCCACAGCGATGGGGGGGTGACGTCATTGGACAAATACCCGCCCGGCTTGTCCAGTAGCGCCTTCATCATCTCCAGCAGGGTAAACGTTGTGGTATAACCGACCACGAGCTCATGGTTATTATCAGACGCATACTGCTCTGCCATCGCGACCACATTGCGGTCACCGGGTTCATAGCTCCAGTACCAGCCCAGCAGCAGCAGCAGCAAAAATGCCACACCCAAGACCAGACCGACCCAGCGACTCAATCGACCGGTAAATCTCAGCCGGCGGCCCAGGCCCTGCTTGAACCGGTTGTTCATGCGCGATAATCGCTCTCGAATCATAATAGTGAACTCCCTGACTAACGCGCTTGATAAGGATAGAAACTTGAATATTGGCCGTCAGCTTAGTCATCAGACTGACCGAAACCAAGGGATGAAGGTCACAAATACACGATATCGCTGGTAATCACGAAACGCCTCACCAGCCGGACAGCGCCTAATATGCGCCAGAAGTATGGAAACACAGGTGTTTTATGATGTAAATTCACAACTAAAATTCGCCTATTCAGTTGTTCGACGAATTTAACCGCACTATCGTCTACATTTCGGGACAAGTTCCCGGATATTGTTATATTCAACTGAAACAGGTTTTAACAGATTCATCAGGTAAGGACAAACAGGTACTTATGGCGCAACTTCTGCTGCTGAACGGCCCTAACCTCAATTTACTCGGCACTCGAGAGACCGACGTGTATGGGCATACTACACTGACGGATATCGAACAGTCACTAAGCCGAGCAGCCACAGAGCTTGGGCACAGTCTCGATTGTACCCAAAGCAATCATGAAGGGGTTCTGATTGACCGCATTCATCAGGCCCGTGAGCAGGGGGTAGGCTTCATTCTGATCAATCCGGGAGCCTTCACTCACACCAGCGTTGCACTGCGTGATGCGCTGGCAGGCGTCGCCATACCCTACATTGAACTGCATCTGTCCAATGTACATGCGCGTGAACCCTTCAGACACCATTCTTATCTCGCAGACCAGGCCGTAGGCGTGATATGCGGATTTGGAGCGCAAAGCTACGAGCTTGCTTTGCACGCCGCCCATAGACATCTAACGCATTAAGGAACACACCATGGATATTCGCAAGGTCAAAAAGCTGATCGAACTGCTGGAAGAGTCCGGCATCGATGAAATTGAAATTACCGAAGGCGAAGAGGCTATTCGTATCAGCCGCACGTCCCATAGCCTGCCACCGCAACAGATGCACTACTCGGCCGCGCCGATGTCAGCGCCGGCACCTGTTACTGCAGCTGCTGAACCCGCCGCACCGGCTGCGCCAGCCGGTCATTCAGTGCGTTCGCCGATGGTGGGTACTTTTTATCGGGCGCCATCGCCTACCAGCCCTAATTTTGTCGAAGTCGGCCAACAGGTCAAAGAAGGCGATACGATCTGCATTGTTGAAGCAATGAAAATGATGAACCAGATCGAAGCTGACAAAAGCGGTACAGTAGAAGCAATTCTGTTGGAAAACGGTCAGCCGGTCGAATTCGACCAACCACTGGTCACCATCAGCTAACGAGGCCTGTCATGCTAAAGAAAGTCCTGATTGCTAACCGCGGTGAGATCGCATTGCGCATCCTGCGGGCCTGCAAAGAGTTGGGCATTCAAACGGTCGCGGTTCACTCCGTGGTCGATCGCGAGTTGAAACACGTCAAACTTGCCGACGAATCGGTGTGTATCGGTCCCAATGCCTCCTCAGCCAGCTACCTGAATATCCCGGCACTGATCGCCGCTGCCGAAGTAACCGATGCCGATGGCATTCACCCCGGTTACGGCTTTCTGGCCGAACGTGCCGATTTTTGTGAACAGGTTGAAAAGTCCGGTTTTACCTTTATCGGTCCGTCCTCCGGTGTTATCCGGCTGATGGGCGACAAAGTGTCAGCCATCGAAACGATGAAGAAAACGGGCGTACCCACGGTTCCCGGGTCTGATGGCCCGCTGACCGATGACCCTAAAAAATGCCTCGCAATGGGCCGTCATGTTGGTTACCCGGTGATCATCAAAGCAGCCGCGGGCGGCGGCGGACGCGGCATGCGCGTGGTGCATAGTGAAAAAGAGTTACTGAACGCCATCCAGGTCACCCAAAACGAAGCGGCCGCTGCGTTTGGGGACGGCACCGTTTACATGGAAAAATTCCTGACCAACCCACGCCACGTGGAAATTCAGGTATTGGCTGACACTCATGGCAACGCCATACATCTGGGCGATAGGGACTGCTCTTTGCAGCGCCGTCATCAGAAAGTAATGGAAGAGGCGCCCGCTCCGCTGATTGATCCTGAAGCACGCGCCCGTGTTCAGAAAGCCTGCGTCGATGCCTGTATCGAAATCGGCTATCGTGGTGCAGGGACCTTCGAGTTTCTGTATGAAGACGGCAATTTCTACTTCATTGAAATGAATACACGCGTTCAGGTTGAACACCCGGTGACCGAAATGGTTACCGGTGTCGACATTATCAAAGAGCAGTTGCGCATCGCATCCGGTGAGCCGTTATCTTATCGTCAGGACGAGATTCACATTAAAGGGCACGCCTTTGAATGCCGGATCAATGCGGAAGATCCACGCACCTTTATGCCGAGCCCGGGTAAAATCACCCAGTTTCATCCGCCCGGCGGCCTGGGTGTTCGCTGGGATTCACACATTTATTCCGGTTACACCATCCCGCCTTACTACGACTCGATGATTGGCAAGCTGATAACCTGGGCAGACGACCGTACCCAGGCATTGGCACGCATGAAATCGGCACTCGATGAACTGGTGGTTGGCGGCATTAAAACCAACACAGCCTTGCAAATGGACCTGGTGCGTGACCCGGGCTTCGTCCGGGGAGGCGTCAACATTCACTATCTTGAGCACAAGCTGGCTGATGAGCAGTAGGCAATTTTGTTAAGTGACGATTGAAAGCCGGGCACTGCCCGGCTTTTTCTATTGCCCGTATTGAAGGTGGTCAGTTTTTAGCAGGTTGTTGAAAAAGGCTTCCTGCCTTTTCCAAAACACGAAAATCAAAAAATGTGATTTTTACTTTTCTCACGAAACCAACGACTTATCAGTTGTCGATTTCGCCAGAACATCCATGTTCTGGTAGCAGGCGCTGAAATTCTGCGAATTTCAACAGCCTGTTAGTGTCCATGCTGCGTAAAAACTGCCTTAAACCATACACTCTGACTGGCTAACAGGCTGTTGTCGCTGCAAACTTGCTGGCCTATCGCTGTTACTTATTTTTTTGATTACATTCAGCACTGGAAGCGCCATGCCCTGGTTACAAATTCGAATACCCACTGCACCGGAATATACCGATGCGCTGGAGGACATACTGCTGCTGGCTGGCTGCCAGGCGGTCACCCTGATCGACAGCAAAGACCAGCCGGTTTTTGAGCCGATCCGTGGTACCACACCCTTGTGGCAACATACCACCATTCAGGGATTGTTCGACCACGAACTCGACGCTACAGAGCTGACGGAAAGACTGCAACAGGCCATGCGAGTGCAGACCATTCCAGAACTGGGACCCATCGTCACAGACGTTCTGGAAGACAAGGACTGGGAACGCAGCTGGATGGATAATTTCAAGCCTATTGCCTGCGGTGATCGACTGTGGATCTGCCCATCCTGGCTTGAGCCACCGGATCCGACTGCCATCAATCTCAGGCTGGACCCGGGCCTGGCTTTTGGTACCGGCACTCACCCAACGACCTATTTATGCCTCAAGTGGCTCGACCAGTACACCGTACCGGGTGATCGTGTCCTGGACTATGGCTGTGGTTCCGGCATTCTGGGTTTAGCGGCTCTGTTGCTCGGTGCATCCAGTATGGATGGCCTCGACATTGACCCACAAGCACTGGATGCGACTCAGGCCAATGCACTCAATAATGATATCAGCAATAGTCGCTATCGGGTCATGCTTGATGATCGCGATCTGGAACCCCAGTACGATCTGGTGGTTGCCAATATTCTGGCCGGGCCGCTGTGTGATCTCGCACACTCCATTTGTCAGCGCGTAAAGCCCAAGGGGCGGCTTGCGTTATCCGGCATACTGGCGCATCAGGCGGACGTTGTTAGAGCCGCTTACGAGCCCTGGGTCGACTTTCAACCGCAGGCAAGCCATGATGGCTGGGTCAGGCTCAACGGCTATCGCAATACTCGGTCGAACTGAACACAGGCCAGGGCGCCTCTGCTCGAAGAAAAGCCCAGCTTAGCAGACTGGTTAACTATGACGGTCGCGCGCAGTAATACCGGTCAAAAAATAACAGACCCATATTGGCCGTATATAGTATGAGCCAGTGCAGTAGCGTATTGTTATCTGTAACAGCGTTTCTTACACTTACCTGCCAGCTGACAGTTATTGACGTTATTACAGGTGGCTGTGCATTGCCATACCGATCACCCTAGGGTGATCATCACAGGACCCGGAGGCGCATGGATGCCAGGAATCAAAGTTAACAATGGCTGAGACCTTTATTACACAGTGCCCGCATTGCGGCACTTCTTTTCGCGTTAGCGAAGAGCAATTATCCATTGCCAATGGTTCTGTGCGCTGTGGGGCCTGCCTGCAGGTATTCAGCGCTCGCAATCACATTGTTACCGGAACGACGACCAACGTAGCGACCCCTGCTCGCACGGTGTCGGACCAAAAACCAGCGATCAAGGCAAAACAACCGGCATCTGTAGCGCCAAGGAGTCCGACCTGGAAAGCTTCCGCCAAAGCCGCGAAACCGGTAGCTGAGCCAACACGACCGGCCCTCAAAAAGCCTGCACCATCGTCAGGCTTCGCCGCCGACGATGACGATGACTCCGATTTTTTGTTCGCCGACAGCTCCGAAGAAGATCAGGAGTTTGTCTTCCAGGATAATGACGACGACCTCTTCGACGAAGATGAAGACGACTCTGAACTGGGCGACCTAAGCGACTCCTTCATCAGCCTTGGCAATTCGGAGTCCGCACGCAAAGACAAAAACCCTTTCCAGCGTGAGAGCGAACATCTTGAAAAAGATGTGCTCGACGATCCTGAATCTGCGGACGAAAGCTGGGCAGAATCTATTCTGGAAGAGCTCGAAAGGGAGGAGTCCCGGGATACCCGTCGTCAGGACAAAGACCGTTTCGTCAGCAAAAAGGCTCCCGGCGAAAGGCCACAATCACCTACACCAGCGGGAAACTATTCGGCTCAAACGGCCGATGTCCATGACCGCCTCGGCATGGACACCGCTGACTTTAGCGACGGTGATTTCTCGATGGCAGAGGACAGCCCCTCTGCATCGAGCCTGGTTCGGCAACTGAATCACGACATAGATCTGGACTTCAACGCCGAAGAGCGCCTAGCCCGATGGCGGTGGCTAGGCGTGCCGTTAATCGTGCTACTACTGGTCGTCATGGCTGCTCAGCTCGCCTGGCTACAGCGCGATACCTACGCCAAGATGGATCAGTGGCGTGGCTTTTATCAGGGTGCCTGTGACCTGGTTGGCTGCACGTTACCGGACCAGGAAGATATAAGCCTGGTACGCACCTCCAATGTTCTGATCAGGGATCATCGGGTACTGGACGACGTTAAATTGATGGACGCGGTACTTACCAACCGGGCGGCCTTCAAACAACCGTTTCCGGTACTCATTTTGCAATACACCGACCTCAACGATGACCTGGTTGCCGACCAGGCTTTCTTGCCAGAGCAATACTTGCAAGGAGAGCTGACGGGGACCCGTTTGATGCCGGTTAATACGCGTATTTATGTATCCTTGCCGATTCGGGATCCGGGCAATCGGGCCGTAAATTACCAGCTAATCCTGGTGCCTGCCGGGAGATAAAGCGGTTGATCGAAACTTTACTCATCGATTGGCCGACTTTTCTGCAAAGAAACGTTTTGTCAATCTTTCATCTGAACGTCAGAGCCAGTATCATTCCCCGCCCTTGAACTGAGCAATTTTTAACCTATAACTGTGTTTGCCATCGGCCCCTATACCATTTCACAACCGACCGTCCTGGCTCCTATGGCCGGGGTGACCGACCGTCCGTTTCGCACGCTTTGCCGATCATTGGGTGCGGGCCTGGTGGTGTCTGAAATGGTAACCAGTGACACCCGCCTCTGGCATACCAGCAAGTCAAGGTTGCGCCTGGATCATAGCGGGGAACAGGGTCCGATCAGCGTCCAGATTGCCGGAGGCGATGCCAACATGATGGCGCAGGCAGCCCGGGCGAACGTAGACCAGGGTGCACAGATCATCGACATCAACATGGGCTGCCCGGCCAAGAAAGTCTGTAACAAGGCGGCCGGGTCAGCATTGATGCGCGACGAAGGGCTGGTCAGAGACATTCTGACAGCGGTTGTCGGTTCAGTGAATGTGCCGGTTACCCTTAAGATTCGCACCGGCTGGTCCGCAGATCAGCGCAATGCCGTCGCCATTGCACGTATGGCCGAAGATCTTGGCATTGCCTTGCTGTCAGTTCATGGTCGCACCCGGGCCGATGCCTACCGTGGCGAAGCTGAGTACGACACCATCGCCCAGGTAAAACAATCGGTCGGTATACCCGTGCTGGCTAATGGTGATATCGACAGCCCCTATCAGGCGGCTCATGTACTGGCGAAAACCGGTGCTGACGGTGTCATGATCGGTCGTGCTGCCCAGGGTAATCCATGGATTTTCCGGGCCGTTAACCACTATCTGGCAACCGGTGAGCTGTTGCCAGAGCCCAGCCTTGAGACAGTGGCCGACACTCTGAACCAGCACGTGCAGGCACTGTATCAGTTCTATGGGGAGTTCATGGGAGTGCGCATAGCGCGTAAACACGTAGGCTGGTACCTCAAGGCCCATGATGTGGACAGAACCACTCTCAAAGCATTCAATCACCTGGAGCAACCGCGCGAGCAGCTCCAGGTTATAGCCACCCTTTTCCAACGTTTGACATCGTTAAAGGATACAGCAGCATGAACCTCGACACCGTTGCCCAGGACCCTCACCGCCATGAATCGAAAGACTCATTACCGGTTCACACCTCGGCCGATAACCCACAGACGTTGCGTGACAGCGTTGAAATTGCCATGCGGAATTATTTCGCCCATCTGGAAGGACAGGATGTTGCCAATGTGTACCAGATGGTCATGAGTGAAGTAGAAGCGCCCATGCTCGAAGCGGTGATGCGCTTCAGCCGGGATAACCAGACCAAGGCCAGCAAAGTACTGGGACTTAACCGCGGCACACTGCGCAAAAAATTAAAGCAGTACGGGCTGCTGTGATTTAAAAAGGCGACCCTGAGTCGCCTTTTTGCATTTCAGGCCTCTTGTTTTTTGACCAGCTGCACCGGATTTCACCCCGGCAGTCCTTTCCAGAAACCGGCATCACCCGGCACCGGCCTTTGCCGGTGTAAGCCCAGACAGATCGTTTGAGGATCCTATGACCAAAACGCCACAACGTGCCCTGATCAGCGTTTCCGATAAAACCGGCATTGTCGACTTTGCCCGCACATTGCAACTGCGCGGCGTCGAATTGCTGTCGACCGGCGGCACCTACCGTCTACTAAACGACGCTCAAATCCCTGTTACTGAGGTGTCGGCCTACACCGGCTTCCCGGAAATGATGGATGGCCGGGTCAAAACACTGCACCCCAGGGTACACGGTGGCATCCTTGGCCGGCGTGGGCAGGATGATGCCGTTATGCAAGCCCATGGCATCAGTGCCATCGATTTGGTAGTCGTTAATTTGTATCCCTTCGCCGCTACTGTCAGCCGCGAAGATTGCCCCCTGGATGACGCCATTGAGAACATCGATATTGGTGGTCCCGCTATGGTGCGCTCTGCTGCCAAGAACCATGCCGATGTCGCCATCGTTGTTAATGCCAACGAATACCAGGCAATACTGACCGAGTGGGATGAAACCGGCGGCCTGTCGCATGCCACCCGCTTCCGGCTGGCCCGTTCCGCCTTTGAACATACAGCAGCCTACGATGGCATGATCGCCAACTACCTGGGTAGCATTGATCCGCAGACTGACCCTTCAACAGTGCCCGGGAAAGCAGACTTCCCACATACCTATAATCAGCAGTGGCAATTGAAAGAGGTGATGCGTTATGGCGAGAACCCACACCAGAAAGCCGCTTTCTATACCGATTCGGATATTCCAGAAGCATCAATTGCCACTGCCACCAGTCTTCAAGGCAAAGCGCTGAGCTATAACAACATTGCCGATACTGATGCTGCGCTGGAATGCGTCAAGCAGTTTGAGCAATCAGCCTGCGTCATCGTCAAGCACGCCAATCCATGCGGCGTTGCCGTTGGCGACACCCAACTGACAGCCTATGACAAGGCCTTCAAAACCGACCCTACATCGGCCTTCGGCGGCATCATTGCCTTTAATCGGGAACTGGAAGTCAGCACCGCACGGGCTATTATCGAGCGTCAGTTTGTCGAGGTCATCATTGCCCCTGCGGTCAGCGCAGAAGCGGCGCACATCATTGCGGCCAAGCCCAATGTTCGACTACTAAGCTGCGGGTACTGGAACACGGCGGTACCCGGATTCGATTTCAAACGCGTCAACGGTGGCTTGCTTATTCAGCAGCGCGACCTGGGCCATGTCAGTGCCGACGACTTTAAACGGGTCACTAAAACCGCGCCAACCGCCGAACAATTGCTTGACCTGCAATTTGCCTGGTCCGTGTGCAAGTTTGTGAAATCCAATGCCATTGTCTATGCCAAAAGCGGCCAGACAGTCGGCATTGGTGCCGGTCAGATGAGCCGGGTATACAGCGCCAAAATCGCCGGCATCAAGGCCGCCGACGAAGGCCTGCAGATTGCCGGGTCGGTGATGGCGTCAGACGCCTTTTTTCCATTCCGCGATGGGCTCGATCAGGCGGCTGAGATGGGTGTTAAGGCCGTCATTCAGCCTGGTGGCAGCATGCGCGACGACGAAGTCATCGCCGCTGCCAATGAACACGGCATTGCCATGGTATTAACCGGCATGCGCCACTTTCGCCACTGAACCCGGTTATTGTTAAGCAACGACAGGAAGCTGACTATGAACGTTCTGATCATTGGCAATGGCGGCCGGGAACATGCTTTGGCCTGGAAAGCGCGCCAGAGCAAGCTGGTCGATACCGTATTTGTTGCACCGGGCAATGCTGGCACGGCCCTAGAACCCGGCGTTGAAAACATCGATATCGACGTGATGGACTTACCAGGCCTAGCCGACTTTGCACGAACCAATCACGTTGGTCTGACCATCGTCGGGCCTGAAGCACCCCTGGTCGCAGGAATCGTCGACTTGTTCGAACAGCGCGGTCTGCCAATTTTTGGTCCTACTCAGGCTGCTGCCCAGTTGGAGGGGTCCAAAGCGTTTACCAAGGATTTTCTGCATCGTCACGCTATTCCGACAGCCTGGTACCAGGTGTTTACCGATGCCAGCGAAGCACGGGCCTTTGTCCGTCAACAAGGTGCACCGATTGTGGTCAAAGCCGATGGACTGGCGGCCGGAAAAGGCGTCATTGTCGCTCAAACCGAGGCTGAAGCCATTGCCACCATCGACGACATGTTGGCTGGCAACCGCTTTGGTGACGCCGGGTCACGCGTTGTGGTTGAGCAATGTCTGACCGGCGAAGAGGCCAGTTTTATAGTGATGGTCGATGGCGAGACCGTCGTTCCCTTCGCCTCATCTCAGGATCACAAGGCCCGCGATGATGGCGATACCGGCCCGAATACCGGCGGCATGGGCGCCTATTCGCCTGCACCGGTGGTCACTGATGCGTTGCATCGGCGCATTATGGACGACGTCATTTATCCGACCGTGCGTGGTATGCTGGCAGAAGGCAACCGTTATCGTGGTTTCCTGTATGCAGGTATCATGGTCGCCGCTGATGGCACTCCAAACGTATTGGAATACAACTGTCGCTTTGGTGACCCGGAAACCCAGCCAATCATGATGCGAATGCAGTCCGATCTGGTCGAGCTTTGCCTCGCTGCAGTAGAAGATCGTCTGGAAGGTCAGCAAACGCTCTGGGATCCGCGACCGGCACTGGGCGTTGTGATCGCCGCAGGCGGCTATCCGGCGAGCTACCGTAAAGGGGACGTCATCAGCGGTCTGGATACCGACCTTGGCAGGGATGCCAAAGTATTTCAGGCAGGCACAGCCCTTAACAGCAGCGGTCAAACTGTCACTCAGGGCGGGCGAGTGCTGTGTGTCACAGCGCTCGGCGACAGTGTTGCCGACGCCTGCCAACGAGCCTATGGCGCCGTTACCAAGGTGAATTTCGCGGATCAGCATGCTCGTACCGATATCGGACACCGGGCCATCAACCGCTCCGATCAGGTCTGACTTGGGGCCGATAGGCGACGGCGTTATACTGTGTCGCGGACGGCCGGTTTAAAGCCTGTTACTGACCTATCGCTGCCATCCGGCTCAGCACCCTGAGCCGGACCTAATGCTCGAACCGGCGTCATCCTGCAGAGGGTGCTCAGGGAGGTTCGGTGCCGGAGCCCAGACATTGAAGAACTGTTCACAGACAAACCGCACCGTCTTGCTAAATCGTGTTGTGCTATACCTTGCGCTGAGCCTGGGGTCTATTTTCTTCCCGGCGGCAGCCAAAGAGATGATTATGCTCAATCACACGACGATGGACATCAACATCCTGCCTCATTCGGACTATTTGATCGATCCGGAAAACAGGTTCTCAGTCTATCAATTACAACAACAGGGACTGGCAAACCAGTTCAGCCCGCTGCACCAGGAATTACTGCACAGTGGCCTGTTTAACGGGGCCTACTGGATTCGGGTGCCAGTCATCAATGCGGAAGGTCAAACCCGCGATTTTTCCTTCTTTATCGAGAGCCACGCCAATCACCAGATTGAAATCTACTACCAGTCTGCCAACCCAACAACACTCAGCAGTATCAATAGCACCGACAGCAGCACCATCGCCGCGTTCAGCAGTGTCCGATCGGGCGCAAGTGTGCCGCTGAATAGTCGACCGGAACCACTGGGCACCTATATAGTGCCCGTTCCAGTCCAGCCGGGTTCTCAGTACCTTTATATAAAACTGCAATCCGACGACCCATTAACTACCTGGATGTCCATCGTTGACGAAAGAACGCTTTCCATTCGTGTGACCCGCAGTATTGCCGCCCACTCTGCGCTGTTCTCTGCACAGGCAGTGCTGCTGATCATCCTGGCGGCACTCTGGTTGAAACAGCGATCAACGGCCCTGTTATGGGCATTTTTGTTCAATGTTGGTTTCATCTCCATCAATGCAGGCTGGAGTGGTATGGCATCATTTCTGATGCCTAGCCAGGGTTACCTGGACATCCATGCCCGTAACGGTGGCAGCGTACTGGTTTTAATATCGATAATCGGTTTGCTGGCCAACATCCGCAAAGACGCCTACGCGGCCTGGCTAAAGAAAAGCCTGAGCTGGCTGTTGCGTCTGATGGCTATATTGGGTGTTTTCACGCTATTGCCCCTAGCCCGCGGTGCCAGTGCGCTGTTATTGCTGCTGATCCCCACTCTTTTACTATTCATGGCTGTGTTGTGGTTTTACCAGCGCGACTCAAAAGGCCACTATGAAGGCTGGTTGCTGGCGTGCATTGGCACGCTGGTGGTGACGTTTGCTGTTATCGTGACGGCGAGCCTGGGTCTGATCAAAAGCATCGCGCTGAATGCCTTTGTTTTGCATTCTCTGGCCATCTTTGCAGCCATCTTTGCCGCCTCTGCAGCTTTTAGCTATTCGCGTAAGAGTCACTCTCGCCTGGCCGTCGATGGTTTGGGTCTGCCCACTCTGCATTGGCCGCTGCTGCGCAAGCTCAATCACGAAATGCGCGGACCGATCAATGGCGTACTGGGTATGACTGAATTACTCCAGGACACCAGTTTGTCAGCGCACCAGCAAGAATATGTGAACACGGTACAGGCCGCTGGTTTCTCGTTGTTACGACAGGCCGATCAATTGCAGAATCTGGTGCGTATTGGTCTGAATCGCTTGCCAGAAGGTGAAGACGAATTCGATTTGTATGATCTGCTAGAAGATGCCATTCAGCCATACTCACGTCTGGCTCACACCAAACAGCTTGAGCTGGTTATGGATGTCGACCCGGAACTGCCGACCCGGTATCGCGGCAACGCCCAGATCATTGCCCAGGTACTCAGCAATTTGCTCGATAATGCGCTGACTTATACGGACAATGGTGAAGTTCTTATTCAGGTCAAACCCTGGCACCATAATCGCATTCGTTTCAGCGTCACCGATACTGGCCCCGGACTGCCAAAAGACCTGAAAAATAAAGTTTTTGAGTTCCCTGCCGTACACTCCGAAGATCAACTGGCACCGCGCGACATGCACCTGGGTTTGCCAATTACACGCACACTTGTGAGCCTGCTTGGTGGTCAGATTACGTTCAGCAGCGAATTAAGAATGGGCACCACGTTCTGGATCGATTTACCAATGGCCGAAGTCACCGTCACGACCGGGATCGAAGACTATTCCACCCAGGACCTGGACCAAATGCGCCTGATGGTGGTCGACGACAACCTGACTTGTCGCAAGGTCATTGAACATCTGGGTATGAGTTGGGGTATGGATGTATTCAGTATGAGCAACGGCCAGTCGGCACTGGCCAATCTGCACAATGAATACCACAAAAGTACACCCATTGATGTGCTGGTGCTCGATCAGAACATGCCAGCTATGACGGGCATTGAACTGGCTGAACGCATTCGTGTCGATAACAGCCTGAACCAGGACATTATTATCATTATGCTGACCGGCGTTGATGTAGGTCATGTAGACCTGGATGACAGCCGGCTTAACATTCAATATTTATTGACCAAACCAGTGTCCGGCCGGGCTCTGAAACAAACCCTGATGCAGGCCATGCCCGACATCAAGACTAACCGGAATCGCACTCATGCCAAGAAATCACTCTTTTTCTGATCGGCTTGTCGCCCACCTGGACAACGCCCTGAAAACACTGTCTCCAGGGTCGGTAACGGCACGCCAGCCAACACCGGGTCAGGATCAGCAGACACCATCACTTAGCGCTGCCCAAACGCAACACATTGCTGGCCTGATGCGTATCAACCACACCGGCGAAGTCTGTGCCCAGGGTCTCTATCAGGGTCAGGCGCTCACCGCAAAACGGGTACAGGTTCGCAACAGCATGCAGCAGGCCGCCGATGAAGAACTCGACCACCTGGCCTGGTGCGAACATCGCCTGACAGAGCTCAACAGCCGAACCAGCTTTTTAAACCCGGTATTCTATGGCCTGTCCTACGCAATGGGTGCCGCAGCTGGACTGACGGGCGACAAGTGGTCACTGGGGTTTGTTGCTGCAACTGAAGATCAGGTCAGCGCTCACTTGCGTAATCATCTGCATCAGATTGACGGGCAGGACCCACGATCAACCGCAATTCTGGAACGCATGCTGGCCGACGAACAACGCCATGCAGAGCACGCCCTGAGTGCTGGCGGGCAAGACTTTCCTGCTCGGGCAAAACAGGTCATGACCGGAATTTCCAAAGTGATGACTCAAACGGTGTATCGAATCTGACGGTTTTGGTAGATCAGTTTTTGAACAGCACGAGGTACGTCTTGAATTTGAAATGGCCGGTGGCAGTGTGAATCAACGCACCTCAGGGGTCACTCTGAACACTTCTTCGGGGGTGGTTAGACCGGCGGCCACCTTACGTGCACCCGACAACCTCAGGCTGAGCATGCCCTGTTTAATGGCGTTCTTGCGAAATACCTGTGGGTCGCAGTCGTCCGTGATCAGACCCGCCAGTTCGCTGTTCATCATGAAGCTTTCATAAAGACCGGACCGACCGAGATAGCCCGTGTTACGACACTCCAAGCAACCCACCGGCTGATAGAACGTTGCCGGTTTCGGCGCTGACCAGGGCTTGACCAGTTGCTGCCAGAGTTCGTCGCTTGCCGGTGTCGTGGTCTTGCAATGCGGGCACAGGGTGCGCACCAGGCGCTGCGCCATCGCGCCCAGAACAGTTGCCTTGATCAGGTAACTGGGCACACCCAGATCGAGCAGCCGGGTAATAGCAGTCGGCGCATCATTGGTGTGTACAGTCGACAGCACCAGATGCCCGGTTAACGCTGCCTGCACAGCCATTTGAGCTGTTTCCAGATCACGAATCTCGCCAATCATAATGATGTCCGGATCCTGGCGCATCAGGGCGCGTATGCCATCGGCGAACGTCAAATCGATGTTTTGTTGAATCTGCATCTGGTTAAACGCTGGCTCCACCATCTCAATCGGATCTTCAATGGTACAAACGTTCACTTCAGGGGTCGCCAGGCTACGCAGCGTCGAGTAGAGCGTCGTGGTCTTGCCAGATCCGGTCGGGCCGGTTACCAGAATGATGCCGTTCGGGTTGCGGATCATCTGCTTCCAGTGACTGAGGTCCTCGTCCTGCAATCCCAGCGCTGAAAAATTCTTCAGCAGCACTTCAGGGTCAAAGATCCGCATCACCAGTTTTTCGCCGAATGCAGTTGGCAATGTCGACAAACGCAGCTCGACTTCCAGAGCATCGGGCGTTTTGGTTTTTACCCGTCCGTCCTGCGGCTTGCGTTTTTCAGCGACATTCATGCGGCCCAGAATCTTGATGCGGCTGACAACCGCCTGCCCCACCTGAATCGGCATCTGATACACCGCATGCAGGATGCCATCTATGCGAAACCGAATGTGGGTGTAATCCCGACGCGGTTCAACATGTATATCACTGGCGCGCTGATCAAACGCATATTGAAACAGCCAGTCGACGATATTAACAATGTGCTCGTCGTTGGCCTCAACATTCTGTAAATTGCCAAGCTCAACCAACTGTTCAAAGTTACCGATCCCAGCGGCTGACTTGCGCCCTACGGCTCCGGTTACAGACCGGTTAAGCGCGTAAAACTCAAGAGAAAAACGATCAATATCTTCCGGGCTGGCCACAACTTTTCGAATGCTACGCCGGGATACCTGCTCAATCGCATCCTCCCAACCTGTCAGCATCGGTTCGCAGGTAGCAATTTCCACTACCTCGTCTTCAATGACCAGGGGCAGGAGCCTATACCGCCGGGCAAACTCATAGGACATCACATCGGTGATGCGCGTTACGTCTACCTTGAGCGGGTCGATATTACGGTAGGGTAGCTGGACATGCTCGGCCAGCCACTGCGTCAGTGCATTAAGGGTGAGTTTCTTGTCCGGGCGAGCCTGATCTGACAGCTCGAGCGTCGCCAGGCGTTGCAATGGATGCTCTTTGCCAGTGCGCACTTTACGTCGTGCCCGGTCGACTTGTTCGGTATTCAATCGACCATCGGCTTGCAAGGCGAGAAGCACGCTGTCGATATCAAGTCGACCGGGCAACAAGACGGCTGTCGTCAAGGTTACACCTCCATTACAGCATCCCGCGATTCAAACAGCCGTCCAGCCAATTGTTTGATATCCCTCAGCAATACCGGCTGACTGCGGGTCCAACTATAGACGGAGGCCTGTTGTTCCAGCGGCAGTTCATTCAACCATTCATGCAACCGACTGACGACATCCATGGCTGACAACCGGGAAAGGTTGTCTTCCAGAGCCTGCAGCTCAGCCTGATAATGATCCAGGTCTTCACTGTACAGCGTATTAAAATACTGACATAGCATCAACAGGCGATGCACGGCGGGATATTGAGCCAGCGCATGGCTGGTGCTGCCGGCAAACTGGTCAGGATTAAACGCCTGCCAGGCAATTGACAACGACCGGTCCAGACCTTCACTCACCGCTTCTTCCGACGCCTGGCTATGTTCGCCAGACTGGTCCTCGCGCCAACTGCGTAAATGCAACCAGCGCGTCATCGACATCAGGGTATGACCGAAGTCCGGATTAGAAGCCAGGTCTTCAATGCCCTTCAGCGCCCTTATCGCCTTGGCCTGCTGCAAACTCACCGCAATATTTTCCGGTTCGCTGCGCGCGTCCTGGCTCAGTGCAAAACACGCCGGCCACCAGGATACCAGTGGCTTGATGGCGCCTTCCAACCAACCTACCCAGGCTTTGACCTGAATGGTGTGGCGCGCAGGCAGAATGTCACTGAACCACTCCAGTTCGGTGCGCATATTGCCCAGTGTCACCAGCATGGCCTGCAAATGCGTCCATTGCTGAGTCAACCAGAAAACATCCCATTGGCGCTGCAATCGCTCCAGTTCATAACCAAAGAGCGCGCAAAAGGCACTTTCCATGCTCTGCTGGGCAACGATGGCAGGTAGTGGAACGCTGATCGGCTCATCGCTCTTTAAAAGCCGGTATCCTCTTTCCGCTTTGGAGATATCGGACGGTACCAGTGGGATGGTACGGGTCAGTTCATGCGCCAGTGACAACAACGCAGACAACTCACCGGATTTCAGCTCGAGTTCCACTTCACTCAGCGATTGAAGCGCCGCACCCGTGGCAATCTTGCCTTCATCGAGGACCACCTCGATATCAGCATCCTGATGCCGAACCATCCAGCGATGACGATTAAAGTGGGTCGTGAAAAGTGGTTGCAACTGGTCTGCAGTGATACCTTCTTGCAGCACACCCACTGGCAATTGCGATAAGTCGAGTTGTCTATCAGGCCGCTCGGTTTCCCACTCATCACGCTGGTGCAACCCACCAATATTGGATCCCCGGGTTTTCATGGTTTGCACGCAGTGCGTTCCATCAAAACGCAACCGCAACGCAGTACCTACCCGTGTCAGTTGCTGGTCTGACGTATCGTAATACTGATTTTCAAGCGTTTGAGACCGGGATGACAATGAGGACAATACCGGATGTGACCTGAAATCTTCGACCGCTGAGGGACGAATACTGAGCTTCAATTCGATTTCCTGACCCATGAGACTACCCGTTTTGCTGATGCTTATAGTTATATGTCAGCCGGTCGATTCACACCAAAGTTACTGTTTCAACGTTGGCAAGTGTCGGCTGGCAGGCCTCATTCCGACGGAATTGATACCCTGCGATACTGAGTTTACCTTGCCAGGCCGGGGTGTACAGCCAAGTTTGGGCGATTTTCATTACATTTTACGGTCGGGGCATGAACCCGAGTGCTTTTTGTTCAGAACTGATCAATGTTTAAACAAAAACAACGCTAACTGCTCGGACCTGGGCCATTATTCATATTACGAGAGTAAAAGATTTCCTGCATTTCACGCCACAAGCGCTGGGTGATGTTTCCAAGTTCTTCCTTGGAATAGGCACTCACGCCACTGCCGAACAGATAATTGTCAATATTGAACTCTTTGAGCAACATTTTGGTGTGAAAAATATTTTCCTGATAAATGTTTACGTCGATCATCTCATAGGCAAGCTTGGTATCGTCGGCCAGATAGTTCTGAATCGAATTGATCTGATGGTCGATGTAGTGCTTGCGTCCGTCGACATCACGGGTAAAGCCGCGAACCCGATAATCAGTAGTAACAATATCACTGTCAAAGGAATGAATTAGGAAGTTAAGTGCCTTCAATGGAGAAATCACACCGCAGGTACTGACGTCGATATCAGCCCGGAACGTTGAGATGCCGTTGTCGGGATGGCTTTCCGGGTAGGTATGAACCGTAATATGGCTTTTATCAAGATGTCCAACCACGGAATTGGGCATCGGTCCGGGCGAGGCCTGTGAAAAGTCCTCGTTGCCCTCGACCGGGGATTCAGAAATAAGGATGGTTACACTTGCGCCATGGGGCTCATAATCCTGCCGGGCTACATTGAGAATATTGGCACCGATGATATCGGTCACCTGGGTCAGAATCTCTGTCAGACGGTCGGCATTGTACATCTCGTCGATGTAGGCGATGTACTCGTTTTGCTGTTGCTCAGTTTTTGCATAATTAATGTCGTAAATGTTGAAACTGAGCGATTTGGTCAGGTTGTTAAACCCGTGTAAACGTAAGTCGTCATTCATCGGCGTTCATTCCCCTTACAGGCTGGCAAGGAGTTTGATAGGTTCCGGATCAAACTCCACGGGTCACAGCGCAGTCGGGCTGCACTTGAGCGGGGCCATATTATGCGGATCACACTTCACAGTGCCCAGTCCTTTTTTACCACTTGCCAAATAAGCGTTTAGACTGCCCTTCCCCACGGTCGTTGCCTGACAGAGGCAGCGGTCGCCGAACCGGTACTGAGCTGAATCAGGCGACTTCAACCAATTCAAAATCGTGGCTTATCTCAACCCCGCCACGCTCAAGCATCAGTGACGCTGAACAGTATTTTTCGGCTGATAGAGCAATCGCCCGCTCAACCTGAGCCGATTTTAACTGACGCCCGGTGACCACAAAGTGAATGTGAATTCTGGTAAACACAGCAGGCACTGTATCCGCGCGCTCAGCGCTCAAAAAAGCGTCACATCCAACCACATCCTGTCGGCTTTTTTGCAGAATATTGACCACATCGTATGAGGTGCACCCGCCCAAGCCGCTCAGAATCAATTCCATGGGGCCAGGGCCCTTACTACCAGGGCCGTCCTTCGCGGCACCGTCCATAAAGCCACGATGCCCCGATTCCGACTCGTACGAAAAGGCTTTTTCGCCTGCCCACTCAACCGTTGCTTTCACTTTAATACTCCTCTGTTGTCGGGTACATGCTGTAATGAGTCAAAATAATCTCCGGTTAAACCGGGCGCAAAGCCTGGGGTGGCTCTGAACAATTCACGCGAAGCTCGACGGGAAATATTCAGCGCCACCCTAGCACAGTCGGCGAAAAAGCCGAATATGGGGGATTTGCAAAAGCAATCAAAATCCCATCAAGACGCCAATGGCCAGCAAAACGCGCATCAAAAATCATCACCACACGTCACAAAACAGGACGCATGTCATACAAATGGCCACGCCCCATAGCCAGACTCCATCGTATATCCCATAATACCCCGTCGCTGCTCATACTTACTATGCACAGAAATCTGTGCCCGAATTCTCAGAATTCGGTCTATACTCGACAATCAGAGACCCTTTACTGCAAAAGCATTCCGGGTAATGTTGGTTACTGCGTCAGTTGCACAAAGCGTTGACCGAACGAACACTATGGAGCTTGGGCTGATCAGACAGTGACCCCCGGGCGTAAAGCTACACTGGAAAGAAGAGATCATGGTTAATCAGTCTATCGAACATACGCATCTCGACTACTTCCTGTCGCAATGCCACCGTCGACGGTATCCGTCGAAAACCACTCTGATTTACGCTGGAGACAAGAGTGACTCCCTTTATTACATTATCAAGGGAACCGTCTCTGTGATCATCGAAGGCGATGATGGCCGGGAAATGATCATGGCGTATTTGAATGCAGGTGATTTCTTCGGTGAACTGGGCTTATTCGACTCCATGGATTCGCGTTCTGCCTGGGTGAAAACCAAAACCGAATGTGAAGTCGCCGAAATTTCGTACACGAAATTCCGGGAAATAAATCAGGACGACGCCCGGATCCTGTATTTCATTGGTGAGCAAATGGCGACTCGCCTGCGCGCTACGACGCGCAAAGTGGGAGACCTGGCGTTTCTTGACGTGACCGGACGTGTCGCTCGAACCCTGCTCGACCTGTGCAAACAACCCGATGCAATGACTCACCCGGAAGGCATGCAGATCAAGATCACCCGACAGGAAATCGGTCGTATCGTTGGTTGCTCACGGGAAATGGTCGGTCGAGTTCTGAAAAATCTGGAAGAGCAAGGTTTGGTCAGCGTAAAAGGCAAGACCATGGTAGTCTTCGGCTCGCGCGAATTCTTTCAGCAGCCCGCCTGACTTCGGAACCCGACGCCTTGCGTCTGGCATTCCAATCTTCGTCGTTTTTACGGCGACATGTCCGTGAGCGCCACTATTATCTGTCTGCTTGATACAGATCAGTCTCCTCGATTCCTGAGTCCGTATGCTGGCAATCTGATTCCAGAGTAGCCCAGCGAGCCAGCATAATGTCAGCCATCATCGACGCTATCCAGTGGGACGAGCACCTGATCGACAAATACAATGTTCAGGGGCCGCGTTATACATCCTATCCAACAGCTGTCCAGTTTCACGACATAGACCTGGCTGCCGTCAATGAACATTATCACCGGCAAATGAGCCTTCAGTCCCCGCTGTCACTCTATGTTCATATCCCGTTTTGCCGTCACCTGTGTTACTACTGTGGTTGTAACAAGATTGCTGCAAGGAGCACGGCACGAGGCGATGACTATCTTGCCCTGCTGGAACGGGAAATGGCATTAACTGCGCGCGATTTTGGCGGGCGTCCGATCAGTCAGTTACACCTGGGTGGCGGCACGCCTACCTTTTTGACCGAAGTTCAGATGATTCAGTTACTGGATTGGCTGGCCATCTATTTCAACTGGAACCCGGATCTGTGCCCCGGTGAGTACTCCATTGAACTGGACCCACGCGAGACCTCCTCTGATATGCTTATTTTGCTGCGCCAGCGTGGCTTTAACCGGCTCAGTGTCGGAGTTCAGGATTTCAATCATCAAACCCAGGTCGCCATTCACCGGGTGCAACCCAGGTCGGTTGTTGAACCGCTGATAAAACAGGCGCGAGCGCTTAACTTTGAATCGATCAGCTTCGATCTGATCTACGGTCTGCCTTACCAGAGTGTCAGCAGTTTCGATCGCACTCTGGACGATGTTCTGGACCTGGCTCCGGATCGCATCAGTCTGTACAACTACGCTCATTTACCGGAACGTTTTCCGGCACAGCGTCGCATCACTAGCGACAGCCTTCCGGGCCCGGATGAAAAGCTGCGCATCATGCGCCACACGATCTTCAGACTGCAGGCAGCCGGTTATGTCTACATTGGCATGGACCATTTCGCACGCCATGATGACAGCCTGGTTACTGCGCTGAACCACGGAAGCCTGCAACGTAACTTTCAGGGCTACTCGACCCAGGCCGAAACCGACATGCTGGCACTTGGTGTCTCCGGAATCAGCCAGATTCAACACGCCTTTTTACAGAATCACACCCGGCTTGACGATTATCAGACTGCGTTGAAGCATGACCGTCTCGCGGTTTGCAGGGGCTATTTTCTAACCGATGATGATCGTATGCGACGCGACATTATCAATACGCTGGCCTGTCAGGGCATGGTTGATCTGAGCACAATTGCCGTCAATTACCAGCGTGATGCCAGGCATGATTTCGTCAGTGAATGGGCCCAACTGGCCGAATTGGAGCAAGATGGCCTGGTGCAACTGAACAACACTACCATCCGGGTTACCGCTATGGGCCGTTTGCTGTTGCGACCGATTCTTATGGTGTTTGATGCGTATCTGAATGCATCAAACAAGAAACGCTTTTCCCGGGTCATGTGATCCTGGACAGAACTGCAACTGACGGTAGAGCCTAACCGGCCTTATCCGGTATCATGGAGGTAACTTAGGAGACCCGCCTTGACCGATTTCGTCACGATTTTTCGCAACAGTGCCCCCTACATTCACGCCTACCGCGGAAAAACCGCAGTCGTCTGGGTGCGTGGTACGGTACTCAGCCCATCGTCCGTGCATGCACTGGTCAGTGACCTGGCTTTACTTAACAGTCTGGGAATGAAGCTGATCCTGATGTTTGATGTGGAAGACGAAGTCAGCGAGCTGCGCCTGGATGAACACGCACTGATTGACAGCAATGCCATGGATGCCATCCTCAATCGCATCGGTCACTGGCGCAGCCGCCTGGAAGCACAGTTTACCCAGGGGCTCGCCAACTCTCCGATGCATGGTGCCAGAGTGCGAGTCATAGGCGGCAACTTCGTCACGGCGCGCCCAACGGGCGTTGTCGATGGCATAGACCTGCAAGCACAGGGTAGAGTCAGGCGAATTGATCATCTGGCTATTCGCGAACATCTCGACAAAGGCAATATCGTACTGATGCCCCCGCTGGGTTATTCAGTCACCGGCGAAGTTTTTTACCTTGCTCCGGATCACCTTATGGTTGAAGCAGCACGTCGCCTCGATGCTGACAAAATTGTCATTGTCGGTGACAACCCGCATCCGGCCACTGACAATCAGAAAGAAATGGATGTCGTCGAACTACGTCAGTGTCTGGCTGACAAGTCTAGCCAGGATGCCGGTGTGCGTGAATTAATGACTGCACTGGCTGCCAGTGAGGCAGGCATACCGCGCTGCCACGTCATCGATGGTCATCAGGACGGCGCCTTGCTGGCCGAACTGTTTACCCGCGATGGCGTCGGCACCCTGATTGCCCGGGATCGCTATGATAACTTCAGAGCGGCCCGGCCCGATGACATCAACGGCATTCTGGCTCTTCTGCAACCGCTCGAAGAAAGCGGCATTCTGGTGCGCAGAGACCGTGAGAAACTGGAAAATGAAATTAGTCATTTCCACGTGAACGAGCGCGATGGCATGATTGTCGGATGTGCCGCCCTGTATCTTATTCCGGAAACTGAGCCACTGGTTGCTGAGCTTGCATGTGTCGCGGTGCATCCGGACTACCGTCAGTCCGGTCGCGGTGACGCCCTGCTTAGGGCACTGGAGAAACGAGCGAAGGAATATAGGGTCGAGAGGCTGTTTGTTCTCACCACACAGACCGCACACTGGTTTGCGGAGCGCGGCTTTATGGCAACACCCGTAGCCAAACTGCCACCTGAACGGCAAAGTCTGTATAACTTTCAGCGCAATTCAAAAGTCTATTTCAAATCACTCTGAACCGGCGCCGTCGTGCCGGTATCCAAAAACGGAGACCGACTACTGTGAACTTCATGTCCGACATCGCCCGGCGCTGGCTGCAGGGAACCCAGGTTTGTATCGGACTGGACCCTTTTGTCGATCGCCTGCCGACGCATTTCCAGCTCCAGCCAGACGGCATTTTGGCTTTTAACCGCGCCATTATTGACGCTACGGCTGATATCGCCTGTTGTTTTAAACCACAATTCGCTCATTTTGCAGCAGAGCAGGCAGAGGACCAGCTAAAAGCCAGTATTGCCTACATCAAGAGCCATTATCCGGATATTCCAGTCATTCTTGATTCCAAGCGCGGAGATATCGGTTCAACCGCTGCCATGTATGCACGCGAAGCCTTTGAACACTATGGTGCCGATGCGCTCACTGTGAACCCTTATATGGGCTCTGATACAGTATTGCCATTCGCCAAGTACCGTGACAAAGGCGTTATTCTTTTGTGCCGCACGTCAAATCCTTCTGCGGCAGAATTTCAGAACCTGCTTATAGACGGCGAACCGCTGTACATTCATGTTGCCCGGCGTGCTCAGCAACACTGGAACGCCAACGGCAACATCGCCCTGGTGGTCGGAGCTACCGCAGCAGATGAAATGGCCCGTATTCGGGATGTAGCTCCTGATCTGCCCTTTCTGGTCCCCGGTATCGGTGCCCAGGGAGGAGATCTGGCCGCTACCGTCCGCCATGGTCAAACCGCTTCGGGCAAGGGACTTATGATCAATGCGTCACGAAGCATCCTCTATGCCAGTAACGGCAGTAATTTTGCCGAAGCCGCCCGCGCCGAAGCCATCCGACTGCGTGACCAGATTCAGGCAATGAGTTCATAACCAGTCACCCCAGAGTCCCGATGTATCAACAAACGGCGATATCGACCGCACTGATCCGGCACCGCTGGCAAGGGACTCAAGAGCCGCCAATATCCGGTCCAGATCAGCCGTCGATATCATTGGATGAAAACTCAAGCGCACCCAACCGGGCTTAACCGTCAGCTCACCCCGATCCAGCTGGCCAGTGATCGCCTGGCTGGTTTCCCGGTCTATACCCAGTAAATAGTGGCCATAGGTACCGGCGCAGGCACAGCCACCACGGGCTTCGATTCCGAAGTCGTTGCTCAGTTGTTGCACCGCTTGCTGGTAATGCATCCCCTCAATTACCACAGAAAACACACTTAATCGTTCTGCCTGCGAGCGTGCAAGACAGCGAATCCCGGCAATGCTGTCGAGTCCCCTCAGGAAATAGCGATTCAGACTCTGTTCGCGCCGGTAAATGGCCACCACGCCAATCTGGTCTTTCAGTTGAATCGCCATAGCCGCCTTCAAGCCCTGCAGGATACCCGGAGTGCCACCCGATTCACGTGCCACTATGTCCTGATAGAAACGATGCTCGCCCCAGGGGTTGGTCCACAAAACAGTTCCGCCGCCTGGCTGATCCGGCACCTGGTTATGATACAGGGACTGATTGAATACCAGCACGCCGCTGGCGCCTGGCCCGCCAAGAAACTTGTGAGGTGAAAAAAAGACAGCGTCCAGCGGCTCATCGTTCTGGGGATGCATATCGATATCGACATAGGGGGCTGCACAGGCAAAATCGACAAAGCAGTGCCCCCCGACCTGATGAACCAGCCTGGCTATAGCGCGGTAGGGTGCCGCCACGCCGGTCACATTACTGGCCGCGGTCACCGAGGCTATGATCGGCTGACCAGAGGGTACTTCGCTCAATGACGAAGCCAGCCAGTCAAGATCAACCTCGCCACTTTCCGTTGGCGGAATAATGCGTACCTCGGCCAGGGTTTCCAGCCATAGCGTGTGGTTACTGTGGTGCTCCATGTGCGTTACATACACCAGCGGCCGCCAGCGTATGTTGGCCAAAACGGCCTTGCGGTGTGTTTCATGCACCCACAGTCCCAGCAGTCGCACCAGCTTGGCCAAAGCACCCGTCATGCCTTCACCCGTCATCAGCACCACGTCCTCTGAGTCCGCCCCGACATGCTTACCAACAATGCTACGAGCCTGCTCCAGGGCCTGGGTCATAAAAGCACCCGTCTGGCTGTCTTCGGTGTGGGTGTTTGCCATCATCGGGCCAGCAATGTCGACCAGTCGCCACTCAATCGGACGGTATAAACGACCACTGGCGGTCCAGTCTGCATACAGACGGTCACCCGCCGGTTGCAGGGTATCCGCGCGCAACTGCGCCCAGTCAACCGGTTTAATCGCTCTATGTGCACCTTTTGCTGTCATGCAGTACTCCGGAATCGCTACAGAGCCATATTTTGACTGCTTAGTGGGCATTTTGAGTTCATTCTTCATGGCTTTTCGACTACATTTAGCAAATATTTGCTAAAAAATCGTAATAATGGGGTATTCCATGCCTGATACAGTTGATCGAGCTATACTCAATTTGCTGCAACATGATGCCACCTTGTCGGTTCAGGCTATTGCCGAAAAGGTCAACCTAACTACCAGCCCCTGCTGGCGGAGAATTCAGGCGCTGGAAGATCAGGGTTATATCCGCCGCCGAGTAGCGCTGCTCAATCGCGAGCCGCTGGCGCTGGGTGTGGATGTATTTGTATTCATTCGCACCAACCAGCATGACGACGCCTGGCTTACAGACTTTACCGAAGCAGTACTGGCCATGCCGGAAGTCATGGAGGCCTATCGGATGAGCGGGGATGTCGACTACCTGTTGCGTGTCGTCGTCGGTGACATTGCCACCTATGACCGCTTTTACAAGCGACTGGTCAGCCGGGTGACTCTGGCTGATGTCAGCAGCAGCTTTGCCATGGAGCAATTGAAATATACCACGGAGCTGCCGCTGTAAGCCTTGATACTGAGGGGCTGTCGAGCTTGTTAATCTGATCATCAACATGCTGGCGCCAGCGGTGCCATCTTGCGTTTAGTCACACTGGCTTCCAAACTCAGCGTTTTTATCGTATCCATTCAGCTTAAGTTTATGCACCATAATTATAATGTTGGAACGCATACCACTGAGGATCAGGGTTGCTGTTCATTCATGTGGAGAGGTTTCGACTATGCGCTGGCTATCGCGATTCGCAAAGATGCTGTTGATCACTGGTCTGGTTGTGACTGCAGTCAACGCCCAGGCCAAAGACGATTTCGTCTGGTTATCCTATGGCGGCCAACAAGGGTACTTTAACGCACCCTATGTGGGCGTTGGTTTTATGGCCGATACCTGGGGCGCCGAACTGGGACTGGTTCTGCGTTCAGACTACAATGGCTCCGTGTATCACTATGAACCCCCGATCAGCGATACGACGTCAGTATCCAACAACACCCTGGTCGGGTTCCCGCTGCACCTGTCGATCCTGAAAGGCTATGCGCCCAATGATCGCATCGCATTTTACACCTCATTGGGCATTCTGGTTTCTACCCGATGTGACATTCGCGAGTCAAATTTCACAAGCAAAGCCTATTGTGCCAATGAACGCACTGACTTCGAACTGGTACCCGGCGTTAATGCGCTGTTCACACTGGGCGAATTCACTCTGGGTATGGGCTATCAGCTTGGTATCGGCCCGCTGGTTTCACTAGGAACAGACTTTTGAACGCGTCCTGAAACAGGCCTAAAAAAGGCCATTGGCACCATTAGCCACAAACTGAATGGCCAGCGCAGCGAGAATCACACCCAATAGCCGTTGAATGATGTCATCCCCGGTCTTACCGACGATTTTACGAATCTGACTGGCCAGCAAACCCGCCGCAAGCGTAACCAGCAAAACAGAAATAACGGCGGCGATCACCCACCCCTGATTCGCCGGTGAGCCGGCATCAGCCATCAATAGAACTGTCACCGTCAGCGTGCCGGGACCGGCCATTAACGGAATAGCCAGCGGGTACACCGCAATATCCCCGACACTGCGCTCGGTCGGTTTGTCCGGTAAGGGTGCGGAAGTAATCATACGAAAGGCGGTGTTGAACAACAGAATACCGCCTGCCACCCGCAAGGCATCCATACTGATGCCCAGCGTGGTCAACAAGCTCTCGCCGACCCAGGCAAAGACCAGTATGACGGCCGCAGCGATACCCGTCGCTTTCAGAATTATCCGCAGCCGCTGACGAAAGGTACGGCCCAGCGTCAACGAATAAAACAGCAGGGCAGCACCAATGGGATCGATAACAACAAAGTAACTGGTAAAGGCATTCAGAAATAAGGTCGTGTTCATGCCCAGTCCAGTATTACCTTGCCCGATTGCCCACTGCGCATAATCTCGAACCCTTCCTGCAAATCAGACACCGGCAAACGGTGAGTAATCATCGCAGAAAGGTCCAGGCCGGATTGAATCAAACCGGCCATCTTATACCAGGTTTCAAACATTTCGCGGCCGTATACGCCTTTGAGCTCGAGGCCTTTAAAGATTACCTGGCTCCAGTCAATGGCCATCTCTTCGGAAGGAATACCCAACATGGCAACCTTGCCACCATGATTCATAGCGCCCAGCATAGAGCGAAATGCACTGGGCACACCGGACATTTCCAGACCCACATCGAAACCTTCGGTCATACCCAGACCGTGCATCACATCACCCAGGTCTTCTTTTGCTACATTGACCGTACGGGTCGCACCCATGCGGGTCGCCAGTTCCAGTCGGTAATCATTAATATCGGTAATAACAACGTGCCGTGCACCCACATGCCGGGCCACCGCAGCGGCCATCATACCAATCGGTCCGGCGCCGGTAATCAGGACATCCTCGGCGACCAGATTGAAACTGAGGGCCGTATGCACAGCGTTGCCGAAAGGATCAAAAATAGCGGCCAGATCATCACTGATATCATCTGGCAACTTGAACGCATTGAACGCGGGAATCACCAGATATTCGGCAAAGGCACCAGCACGATTAACACCGACGCCGACCGAGTTGCGACATAAATGGCGACGCCCTGCCCGGCAGTTGCGGCAAAAACCACAGGTAATATGACCCTCACCACTGACCCGATCACCGATGGCAAAGCCAGTAACCTCTTGACCCATACCCACCACTTCGCCGACGTATTCATGGCCGGTCACCAGACCTAACGGCACTGTTTTCTGTGACCAGTGATCCCAATTGTAAATATGTACATCGGTCCCGCAGATCGCTGTTTTGCGAATTTTGATCAGCAGGTCATTGTGGCCCACCTCTGGCTCATCGACCTCGGTCATCCATATGCCCGGTTCCGGCTTTAATTTGGCAAGGGCTTTCATTCTGAACTCTCCTTAAATAAGTCCCAGCTCTCGTCCGACATCTTTGAACGCAGCGATGGCTGTATCCAGTTGCTCCCGGGTATGTCCGGCACTCATCTGGGTACGAATTCGGGCCTGGCCCCGGGGCACAACAGGGTAACTGAAACTCACGACATAAACACCGCGCTGCAACAAAGCATCCGCCATGGTACTGGCAATGGATGCATCGCCGACCATCACTGGAATAATAGGATGATCCTTGCCAGCCAGCGTAAACCCGGCAGCTTCCATCTGCTCGCGGAAGTAATGGGTGTTGTCCCACAACTGCCGGCGCAGGCTCCCGCCCTGTTCGATCATAGTCAGCACCTGCAGACTGGCTGCCGCAATGCTGGGTGACAGTGAATTGGAGAAAAGGTAAGGACGCGAGCGTTGGCGCAGCCAGTCAATCACGGGTTTTGCAGCGGCGGTGTAACCACCACTGGCTCCACCGAGCGCTTTACCCAGAGTGCCGGTCATAATGTCGACGCGATCCATTACCCCCAGCATTTCCGGCGTCCCTCTTCCGTGCTCGCCCATAAAACCGACAGCATGGCTGTCATCCACCATTACCAGTGCGTCATACTTCTCGGCCAGGTCACATATCCCATTCAGTTTGGCCACTACACCATCCATTGAGAACACCCCATCAGTTACAATCAATCGATGACGGGCACTTTGACTTTGCTGTAAACAATGCTCCAGCTCTGCCAGGTCATTGTTGCTGTACCTATACCGATGTGCCTTGCACAGCCGCACGCCATCGATGATCGAAGCATGATTCAGAGCATCAGAAATAATCGCGTCCTGATCGGTCAACAGCGTTTCAAACAAACCGGTATTGGCATCAAAACAACTGGAATAGAGAATCGTGTCTTCCATGCCAAGAAATTCACTAAGTCGCTGCTCAAGCTGTTTGTGAACCGTCTGAGTGCCGCAAATAAACCGTACCGAGGCAACACCAAACCCAAAATCGTCCAAACCTTGTTTGGCTGCTGCAATAAGCTCACCGGAGTTGGCCAGGCCTAGATAATTGTTAGCACACAGATTCAATACAGAACCGCTATCGGTCATGACCTGTGCCGCCTGTGGCGACTGAATAACCCGCTCAGCTTTGAACAGACCTTGCGTTTTAAGCGCTGCCAACTGATCAGGCAGTTGTTTAATTAACGATCGGGACATAGTGCATGACTCCAATGAGTGCCAGTAGCGCAGTTGAAACGTGCATTTTAGCAGGCTATTGAAATTCGTAGAATTTCGGCACCCTGCTACCGGTATATGGATATACCGGCAAAATCGGTGACGCCTAAGTCACTGATTTTGTAAGAAAAGCAAAAATCGCACTGTTTGCTTTTCGTGTTTTGGAAAAGGCAGGAGGCCTTTTTCAACAACCTGTTAGAGCTATCGGCCGACCAGGTTCACCGGGAAAATAAGCAGGGTGCTACAGTCATTTTTGAAACAGACGACAGTGACCATCGCATCACCTGTTTAAACACCGTTATGCAGCCCGTCAGCCGATTATTTGATTATTCGTAACATCGCAGCAAACCGGCTGATTGGAATGGCCAGGCTCCTACGGGCGCCAAGGTTCTCAAACCTAGCAACGAAAGGCGACCTGTCGACCATGAATAGAACGCACCGTTCCAACTCTTTACTGTAAGCCTTCTGCTACAGTGCCGACCCTGATACCCAAGGGGAGATGGCTTCAGATCAAAGCACACTTTGAGGGTTACGGTTCACTGGAATCGGCAAGAACAGGGGGTTATATTTCACTGAATATCTTTCTATCATAGTTCGAAAGAGTTGCATTATTTGAATTTCATCACAAAAATGGATTCAATAGCGCTACGCTCTAAACCTATAGCTGATTGCTGTCTAAAACAGTCTGTCCAGTGGCAGGTTGCGTATTGTGTAGTTAAACCATTGCCAAAATACCAACCGGGCATATAAAAGTATCTGTAGCACTTGTCCGGCTGGTCAACTAGCGTTGAGGCAGTAAGTGACGTAATGCTGCTACAACGGTCAAACCATTCAACCCGTCAGGGTACTCACGCACAGGAATCTGTGACTGGCCGTCAAACCGGTCATGGTAGAACAACGAGGGAACTTATGGATAAAAAGCTGGAAGAGCTTGAGCAGGCTATTGTAGAAGCCGAAGAAGCCAAGCGACAGTTCGTCAGAGATAACCCTAACGGGACTGGCAATAAAGAAGACCGAATGCGGTTGTACAACGATGTTGAAAGAGCACGTAGAGCGTTGCGAGTTTACAAACGCATGAACCCGCACTTGCTCTAATGAGCTGGCGTTTGCTATGTTTTGTAACAGCTCAGCTTGATCCTGACGCCACCCCTGCCTAAAACGGTAAAAGCGCAGACAATCGCACCTTAAGCAGCCATCAATGGTGGTGACTAAACAGTCACCTCTGGTTCTGTCCGGACATCTCGATCGCAGTGACTCGCAGCATATGTCAACGCTCCTATACGGGTGGTAGACGGGCCGACATGAGCGCTGCGGTGAAGCCCAGGACGCTCAATGCCATGATAACAGCCAGTGGTGACCAGACATCACCCGCAATACCCACCAGGCCACCCAGCAGCATAACGCCGCCAATGACGGTGTTGCTGACCGCAACGTAACGCGCTCGGGTTTCAACGGTAGCCATATTAACAAGATAGGCCTTGCGACCAAGACGCACGCCACCGTGACACACCATGATTACGCCATAGGCCATGCCGGTCACCATCAGATTTGCGGTTTCATCCAGCACGTGTTGACTGGCTGCCAACAGCAAACCTGAGGCGCCAGCGCCCGATGCTGCCAGAGCCATAACCCACTGACTGGAGCGGTCGCTAAAATATCCCCAAACCGGAGAAGACAGCGTAGTTGCCAGGCCGCTGATGATAATCAGCATTCCCAGACTAACCAGTCCGCCCTGTGCCTGTTCAAATAACACCACATAAAAAGGGGGCATTAAGGCGACACTTAGCAAAGCAGCCCGAGTCAGTACAAAATAGCGAAAGGTCGCATCAGTTCGCAAAATATCCAGTTGCTGCCAGGCAACGGTCCAGCCATTGCCACCGCCTTCAGTCGAACCGGGCACTTCGACAATGGCCGCGAAGGCTGAAATCGATAACCACCAAAATACCGCTGCCAGCAACAGTAAACCTATCAACAACCCCAATTGTTCACTCAACCGGGGCTGCACCACCATCGCGATACCCAGCCCGAACATGGCCAGTCCGGCAATACTGCCACTGTAACCCATGACCGTTCCGCGGCGGTTTTTGGACACTGTTTTTCCCAGAACATCTTTAGCGGATACCGAACACAACCCCCGGGCCAGGCTATACAAAGACAAGGCCAGCAATATCCAAAGACCCGCAACCAGGCCCTGGGAAAGGTACGCGGCCGCGGCTATTCCCAACAAAGCCAGTGATGACAGAGCAGCACCCAGCATCCAGACTGGTTTACGAAGAGCGCGGGATCGAACTTTCGCAGCGACCCACAGTTGAGGGATGAGTACGCCGGCTTCGCGTATTGGCACCAGAAAACCGACCAATACCACTGGCGCACCCAGCGAACTCATCAACCAGGGCAAGATAAGACGAGCACTGCTTAGTTCATCCGCAATTTTACTCAGCGCATTGGCAACCAGATAGCCAATAAAATTTCGAGGCTGATGCCGGCAGGCAGCCTCCGGTATATCCTTGCATACTCGCGCGTCTTCCTCGCCGGTTACACGTTCATAAGCCCGTCCCAGCGTATCGGATAAAGAACCCGATCCGCCGGGGATTGATTCCGCCTGCTTCGACAAATGACTCTCCAGATACAGAGGTAGACACGACAACGATGAGCAAGTCACTATTTCGGTTGGGATCTGCAGACCCCAGTCCAGACCGCTAACCTTAAAACCCTGAAGCGCTATATCCGGAGTGTAAACACAGCGCCACCCGGGATCAAACATCTGCTTGAACAGGCTTCAGGCGCAGATACCAGGACGCAAACAGTTAATTTATTGGCACCTTGGGCATTGGCGTCAAATAGGATGCCATGGTTTAATACCCCGGAACGACAGATGTCATCTATGCCATATCATCGTTTTCAACAAATAAAATACAAGAAGAACCACGAAACAACTGCCAAAACTGATACCAAAACTGATAATAGTTAACACGCTCAACCTTGTTAACCCTATATCGACGATAAAGGATCACTCATGAAAAGCCTAGCTTTCGCAGTCAGGCTATGCTGCCTGCTGAACCGATTCCTGGGTCAGGTTTTTTCCTGGCTGACGCTCGGGATCGTTCTGGTTTGTTTCACGGTTGTAGTCATGCGATATGTCTTCTCTGCAGGCTCAATCCTGATGCAGGACCTCTATGTCTGGATGAATGGTGTCATGTTTATGGGCATTGCTGGCTACACATTGCTCAAAGAAGGCCATGTTCGCGTCGACATATTTTATCGTACAGCCTCGTTCAAGCATAAAGCCAAGGTTGATTTGCTTGGCTGTCTTGTCTTCCTGTTCCCTTTCATTATTACCATCACCATCTATGCCCTCCCCTATGTCGCAAGATCCTGGCGCTTTATGGAAGGCTCGGCCAACTATGGCGGCATGCCGGGGCTTTATGTGGTCAAATCCTTCATTTTGGTTTTTGCCTTTGTTGTCGGCATCCAGGGGTTGGCGATGGTAGGTCGCAGTATTCTGGTACTGGCCAACCGAATGGACCTGGTTCCGGCTGACTATCGCTACGAGGAGAAAGCGTAATGGAAGTGACGCTGTTGGGGGAAATCCTCGCTCTTGTTATGTTCTTTGCCGTTATCGGCGTACTGATGCTGGGCTTTCCAGTTGCATTTTCATTAGCCGGTACCTCGTTGATATTTGCCACCATTGCTTATTTTCTGGGTGCACTGGATCTGTCAAACCTGTCCAGTGTGGCACCACGTTACATGGGCATTATGCTGAATGAGGTGCTGGTCGCGGTACCGTTGTTTATTTTTATGGGTATGATGCTGGAACGTTCAGGCATTGCTGAAAAACTGTTGATCACCATGGGCCGTCTGTTCGGTGATCTGCGCGGTGGTCTCGGCTTGTCGGTGATCCTGGTCGGTGCCTTGCTGGCGGCGTCAACCGGCATTATCGGTGCCACCGTTGTTACCATGGGATTGCTGTCTTTACCGGCCATGTTAAAAGCCGGGTATGACCCGAAACTGGCAACAGGCGTTATCACCGCCTCGGGAACCCTCGGCCAGATCATTCCCCCGTCGACCGTGCTGATTTTCATGGGTGACATGCTCTCCGGCATCAACTCCCAGGTTCAAATGTCGCTGGGTAACTTCGCTCCAAAACCGGTATCCGTCGGTAATCTCTTCGCCGGCGCTTTCATTCCGGGCATGATGCTGATGGGCATTTATATGCTGTTTATGGTCTATAAGGCTGTCCGTCAACCCGATACCTGTCCGGCACTGGTGATGACCGCTGACGAAAAATCTCGCCTGCTCAAAGATGTTTTCACCACCTTACTCCCGCCCCTGGCGCTGATCATCGCCGTTCTTGGTTCTATTCTGGGGGGTATCGCCACACCCACCGAGTCGGCGTCAGTGGGCGCCATCGGTGCCATGGTGCTGGCGGCCTTGCAGCGCAAACTGACCTACACCAACCTGCGCCAGGTTATGTATGCGACTGCCAATACAACCACGATGATTTTCATCATCCTGATTGGCGCGACGGTTTTCTCCCTGATTTTCCGCATGATGGGTGGCGAAGAGCTGGTCAGCGATTTCCTGAACAGTCTGCCGGGTGGACAGCTTGGTGCCATCCTGTTCGTCATGCTGCTGATGTTCTTGCTCGGCTTCATTCTTGACACCTTCGAAATCATCTTTCTGGTACTGCCCATTACCGCGCCGATTCTGTTGATGATGGGGGTTGATCCCGTTTGGCTGGGCGTAATTGTCGCGGTCAATCTGCAAACCAGTTTCCTGACACCGCCGTTCGGCTTCGCATTGTTTTACTTGCGTGGCGTGGCGCCAGATTCGGTGTCAACCATGACAATTTATAAAGGCGCTATTCCCTTTGTCTTCTTGCAACTAATTGTCATTGTGTTGCTGGTGATGTTCCCGCAGCTGGTTACCTGGTTGCCGGCACAGCTGTACAACTGATTCATCTGCTAGCAGAATAAGAATCTATAAAAAACCCGGCTATTGCCGGGTTTTTTATTGCGGTCCTGATTCGGCCTGCAAACATAGATTACATCTTGAAATACTTCTGACGCGCAGTCAGGTAAGCGCCATCAACTTGTTCGGTCCGGGTGCGCAACAACGCCAGAGCTTTAAAGTAGCTTTCAGTCGTTCTGCGAACCAAAGCATCATCGCTGTCACGCAATTCACCCAGAACCTCTTTCGCCGCTTCAGCGCCGGCCTGGAGAATTTCTTCGGGGAAGTACCTGACCGTTACACCATGCTGCTCGACCAGAGTGCGCAGGGCGATTGGGTCGTTAGCATAGAAGTCGCAGGCCACCTGATCGTATTCTGCCTGACAGGCAAATTCGACAATCTGCTGCAAGTCACGCGGCAGCTCAGCGAATTTCGATTTATTCACGACCGCTTCAGTAGCAAGACCCGGCTCGATAAAGCTCGGCATATAATAGTTCTTGGCAATCTGATAAAAGCCCAGTGCCAGGTCATTGTACGGACCGACAAACTCAGCGGCGTCCAGTGCACCGGATTGCAGTGCCTGGTAAATTTCGCCACCGGCCATATTCACAACGCTGGCACCCATTTTCTCCCAAACCTGGCCACCCAGACCCGGGGTACGGAACTTCATGCCCTGAATATCGTCCAGACCGGTCAATTCCTCGCGGAACCAGCCGCCCGCTTGAGTGCCGGTATCGCCAGACAAAAAGCCTTTTACCCCGAACTGATCATAAATTTCGTCCCAGATTTCCTGTCCACCCATATAGCGAACCCAGGCAGCAAGTTCACGAGAGGTCATACCGTAAGGGACACCAGTGAAGAATGACGTAGCCCGGCTCTTGTTCTGCCAGTAGTAGGCTGCACCGTGGCTCATTTCTGCTGAGCCTTCGATCACGGCATCGAACGCACCCAGGGGCGGCACCAGCTCACCGGCTGCATAGACTTGAATTGTCAGGCGACCATTGGACATCGCTGTGATGCGATCTGCCAGACGCTGTGCACCAACACCCAGGCCCGGAAAGTTTTTAGGCCAGGTGGTTACCATGCGCCAGGTGATACGATCTTCGGCCAGAGCCGGCGTACCGATGGTCGTCGCCGCGGCCACACTACCGGCACCGATCAAACCTTTTTTAAGAACGTCACGTCTTTTCATGTTCAACTCTCCATTATGGGTCAGGGAGGTATTTAACGCAGGCCTGATGGCGATGGTTACACTCTAATGCATGCACCAGCCCAACACGCCGGGTCACCGACCTCTGTGTTCCAGCTTATTATTGTGGTTATTCAGGAAAACCGACCCCAGCCTCGCCTTCGAGGGCAATGCCCAGTGATCGATGTTCCCGTATCGGAGTAAGTTTGCAAGCCGATTCTAGTTTTAGTGGCTTACGACGACTCCAAGACGCCGAGCCTAAGAATACCCCGCAGCCCTGCATATCTCAATTCAGACTAGTCTGCTTTCTCGATTTTTTTCTGATCCTTTAGTGGTAATCTAGTGGTAATCCCGATAATCATCTGGTCCGGAGCTTAAACCATCGGGTGCTTTATACTTGCGTGCTCGGAAATAGCGCGTCAGTATGACACTATCAATACAGGTTGAACCCAACCTGAACGCGCCGCGGACAGCTGGTTCAACCGCGAAAGATCTGACACTGGAGGCTGAATGATTCGCTCGGAGCCTTGCGTGAATTGTTCAGAGTCTCCCAAATATAAACAACAATAAAAACAAGGCGGGTGCTGACCACAGTAGCCATCGTTGCGCAACTGCGCTTAACGGGTCACATCACCCCCAGTCTGGCCATCGAGGACAAAAAATGCCGTTAACCTTAGCCATACCTGTCGACAGGTCACCCGGCGAAACTCGGGTACCGGTGACACCTGAAACAGTACGCAAACTCATTGAGCTTGGCTTTAGTGTCATTGTTGAACCCGGTGCTGGTGCCAGGGCACAGTTCGCTGATGCTCTGTATGAACAAGCAGGTGCCGAATTGGTCAATAGCCCGGTCGACCTTTACCAGCGTGCTGATATCTTACTCAAGATCAATGCTCCGCTGGACCATCGCGAAGGTATGTCAGGCAGTGAACTGGCGGCGCTGGGCAGCAGCAATGAAAAAAGTAAAACCTGGATTTCTTTTCTGGCACCGGGCCAGAACGCAGATTTACTCGAGCAGTTTAATACACAGCATGCGACCGCCCTGTCGCTGGATGCAATTCCGCGTATTTCCCGGGCACAAAAAATGGATGTACTCAGCTCAATGGCCAATATCGCTGGCTATCGGGCTGTCATCGAGGCAGCTAATCAGTTTGGCCGATTCTTTACGGGCCAGATCACCGCAGCCGGTAAGGTGCCACCGGCCAAGGTACTTGTTATAGGGGCGGGTGTCGCGGGGCTGGCGGCCATCGGTGCTGCTAAAAGTCTGGGCGCTATTGTCCGTGCCTTCGATACGCGCAAAGAAGTCAAAGAGCAAGTTGAATCCCTGGGAGGTGAATTTCTCACCATCGAACAGGAAGAAGACGGCGCAGGAAGCGGCGGCTATGCAAAAGAGATGTCCCAGGCGTTCATCGACGCCGAGATGGCGTTATTTCTGGAGCAGGCCAAAGAAGTCGATATCATCATTACCACAGCACTGATTCCGGGCAAGCCAGCGCCCAAACTCATTACCGAGTCGATGGTTAAGGCCATGCAACCGGGCAGCGTTGTGGTTGATCTGGCCGCGCCCAATGGCGGCAATTGCGAGTGTACGGTCAAAGATGAGATCGTTAAGGCTCATGATGTCACCATCATTGGTTTCACCAATCTGGCAGCCCGAGCTGCCACCCAAGCCAGCCAGTTACTGTCTAACAACATCTGGCGTTTGCTAGAGCACCTGTGTCCGGAAAAAAACGGTGAACTGGTAATCAATCTTGAAGACGAGATTACGCGCAGTTGCACCGTTGTCCATGCTGGCAACATTACCTGGCCACCACCGCCACCGAAACTCTCCGCGGCCCCCAAGCCAGCAAAGCCGACCCAAAAAACGTTAACCGACAGCAAACCAAAACCTAACAAAGCAAAGCCCATTGCTCTGTACTGGCTCGTTGCCGGCACTCTTATGCTAACGCTGGGTGCCGTTGCTCCCGCTGACTTTGTCAGTCATGTCACGGTTTTTGTGCTGGCTATTTTTATCGGTTGGCAGGTGGTCTGGAATGTCAGCCACTCCCTGCATACACCACTGATGAGTGTCACCAACGCAATATCCGGGATTATCATTCTGGGCGCACTGTTGCAAGTAAGCGGCAGCGGTTCCTGGCTGGTAAGCGTAATGGCAACCGTCAGCGTACTGGTCGCCAGTATCAACATTGCGGGCGGTTTTTATGTCACGCGACGCATGCTGAATATGTTTCGTAAGGGAGATCCGTCATGAATGGTTTGCTGTCTATGGCCTATCTACTGGCAGGTGTGTTCTTCATTTTATCACTGGGAGGTTTGAGCTCTCAGGAAACCGCTCGCCGCGGTAACACCTATGGCATTATCGGGATGGTGATAGCCATTGTCGCAACGATCGCTTCAGCTGCAGTCGAGGCTTATTTTGTACTGGCCATCGCGGTAGCCATTGGCGCCTCTATTGGCCTCTGGCTTGCCTCCAGGGTAGAGATGACCGCCATGCCTCAATTGGTTGCCCTGCTGCACAGTTTCGTTGGCATGGCCGCGGTGCTGATAGGCTGGGGCGGGTACCTGGATCCGCGCCTGCAACTTACGGGTGCCGAAAATATCATCCATAACACTGAAATCTATCTGGGTATTTTTATTGGTGCCATCACACTAACCGGTTCCCTGGCTGCCTACGGCAAATTGCAGGGACTGCTGTCAAGTAAGCCCCTGGCACTACCGGGCCGCCATCTGCTCAATGCGCTGGCCATTGCTATTTCCCTGGTATTGCTGGTGCTGTTTGCACCCGACGGTCAGGGTGCCGGCGACGCCACCATGCTGCTGGTCATGACCTTTATCGCCCTACTTCTCGGCGCCCATTTGGTCGCTGCCATTGGCGGGGCGGACATGCCGGTGGTTATTTCCATGCTCAACAGTTACTCCGGCTGGGCCGCTGCTGCAACCGGGTTTATGCTGGGCAACGACTTGCTGATTATCACCGGCGCTCTGGTTGGCTCCTCAGGCGCCATTCTTAGCTACATTATGTGCCGGGCAATGAACCGCTCTTTCATCAGCGTCATACTCGGTGGGTTTGGAACCGATTCCGGCACCGGCGCAGACGATGAGGAATACGGTGAGGCTCGCAGCTCCTCAACCGATGAGGTCGCTTCCTGGCTGAACGACGCAGATACCGTTGTCATAGCGCCGGGCTTCGGCATGGCCGTCGCCCACGCCCAGCAAGCGGTAGCCGAGCTGACCGCCAACTTGCGCAAAGCAGGCAAAACAGTTCGTTTCGCCATTCACCCGGTAGCGGGTCGGCTGCCAGGCCATATGAATGTATTATTGGCAGAAGCCAACGTACCTTACGACATCGTCCTGGAAATGGACGAAATCAACGACGATCTCGCCAAAACGGATGTCGTGCTGGTGATCGGTGCCAACGACATCTGCAACCCGGATGCCCAGGAGAAGCCGGGCTCTCCCATCGCTGGCATGCCGGTGCTTGAAGTCTGGCATGCCCGGCAGGTGGTCATTCTGAAGCGCTCCATGGCAACCGGCTACGCTGGGGTCACCAACCCCTTGTTTTACCGGGATAACAGCAGCATGTTGTTCGGTGATGCCAAAGACAGCGTTCAGGCGCTGATCAATAAACTTTAGCAGACACTGATTTCGCCGGAACATGGATGCTCCGGGCTCAGCTGGCCTCCTCCTGCTTGCGGACCATCAGGAGGGTGAGCACTCTGGATACTTGAGTTCGACCTTCGGCGTTGATCATCAACGCCTTGGGGGTCAAGCCCTCCAGCGCGGCGTTCGGTGTTGCCAACCAGGCCTGGGCCTCGTCTACACTGCCCAGTACCTTGCAAGCGTGCAGCACCAACTTACTGATATCATCGACCATACTTTGGGCCGGTGGTTCCTCAGACAGGTCCATGCCAATAAGCTGGGCATCCGGCATAACCTGCTGCACCTGTGCCTTGGCATACTCCAGAACATGAGTGACATTGGCACCCTCCCGACTGAAATGGATCGAAAACTCACCGGTCGGGTTGGAGCCCAGACCGTCGATGGTAAAATCAGATCCTGACATCTGTCCGGCAACCGCCGCCGCGTCCACAGCAGCGGAATCAGGTAGCTGAAAAGTCAACGTAAAATGATGCAGCATGTCCGCCTTCTTTTTTTTGATATACCCCAGAAGCATAACCAAAGTGCCCTAGTATTGAAAAAGAATTGCGGCTTTTACCGCTATTTATGCTGCTGACACTGGCGCTGGCCAGAACGACGGGGCCTACTACACTGCCTACCTGATTCTAAATAATGATTCCTACCACCTTATTACCTGATAGAAGGATCACCTGATGTCTGCCAACGACTCCGTTGTCATCAGTGGCGCTGGTCTCTGGACGCCCGAAAACGTGCTTACCAACGTCGAGTTGGTGCAGGTACTTAATGATTATGCCGACCGTTTCAATGAACAACACGCCTCACAAATAGACACGGGGGACGTTGACCCTGTGGCCAAGTCAGACCCGGACTTCATTACCAAGGCAAGTGGCATTCGACAGCGCTATGTGTCACACGCCTATGACTCCGACCCGTTCGCAGCGGACAAATTGTTTCATCAGGAGGGTCGTAAGGTATTCAAGGAGGTCTGTCCGATGGCAGCTGAGCATCTGGCTGCACAGATAGACGCTGTGGGTGCCAGTATCGGCGAGGTGCGACGCTGGTGGTTGCATCAGGCCAACATCAACATGAATCAGCTGATCACCAAGCGTCTGCTGGGCCATGTTGGCACTCAGGATGAAGCACCGATTGTCCTGGATGAATACGCCAATACTGCATCTGCCGGTTCCATGATTGCGTTCAATCTGCACCATAAAGACTTATCGTCAGGTGATCTGGGTGTGATCTGCTCGTTTGGTGCCGGATATTCGATTGGCAGTCTGGCATTGCGCAAGCGGTAACTGCTGAGCGGGTTACCGCTTGCCGGACACGCCAGGGCTGAGCAAATTTTTCTCATCCCCAACGCTCAGTGCAAAGACCGCTGCTGCCTTAATGCTGGCGCCTTAATAAAGCAGGGTAAATAGCTGTCGCTGATATTTGACGGCCGTAGGATCTCCCTTGCCCAGACTATTGACGATGTCGAGGAAGGCCTTTCGCGCTTCACCGTCATTGTAGGTCTTGTCTTTGCGTAAGATACCGAGCAATACATCCAAAGCATCGGCCTGACGATTCACTTGACTGAATTGCACCGCCAGCTCATAGGCCAGCGCCAGATTGTTCGGATCCGCGTCGTGCTTTTGTTGAAGCTCTTGTATTTCAGGTGTTTCAGCAGCCTGATGCAACAACGTCAACCGCGATGTCAGTGCACCATATTGGGGTTCTGTCTGCTCAGTCATGGTCATCTTGGCGAGAATGGCTTCTGCATCCGCTGCCCGATTCAGGGAAACGCAGACATCGGCCAGCGCAAAGGCAATGGCTGTATCAGCCTCACTGAGTGTGTAGGCTTCGCGCAGCAGTGGCAGGGCTTCTTCCATTTGCCCGTCGGCTTGCAGCGCCTGTGCCTCAGCAACCAGACTGTCCCAGGGCTTGGGTAAGTATTTTTCAAGCCGCTCCCGTATCGCTGATTCAGGCTCGGCGCCCATAAAGGCATCCACTGGCTGTCCATCAATAATCAATGCCACCGTCGGCAAACTACGTACACCAAACTGAGCGACAATATTGGGCTGTTCATCTGCATTGACCTTGGCCAGCAGAAATTGCCCCTGGTACTCAGCTGCAAGCTTCTCCAGCATCGGCATCAGCACCTTGCAGGGTGCACACCACTCTGCCCAGAAGTCCATGACCACCAGTCGTTGCCGGGACTCTTCAACCATCACCTGCTGAAAGTTCTGCTCATTTACTACAATGACATTGCCTGGTTCTTGCTCGCCTTGTTCGTACATAACATCCCCATACTCAAAACTGATAAAACAACATCACTATTATTGGGACATCAGCGCGTTTCGCAATACCATTGACAAGGCTTGGTGCCTGTTCCCATGACAGCAGAGCGGCCGACCGTTACAATGTCCGGTCTTGGGGGGCTGGCACTAAGATCCCGTACATCTGACACCGGTCGTCACACTATCTCTCTGCCGGTTTTATCGCACTGCAACCAGGAGCGCAGCATGAAGCGTGGTGTTCTGATTGGCGTATTTGCCATTGTTATTATTCTGATCGGCGCCGGAGTGGTCTATTCCGGTGTCTTGCAATCCGAACCGGACAATCCTTCCAACATCGTGGTCAGCGAACGCGAAGACCGCACTTTTCATCAATACCAGCTAGACAATGGCCTTAGCGTCGTATTGGTATCGGATGAAAACGCCGAAACGGCCGCAGCGGCGCTGAATGTCAGTGTCGGTTCATGGAGTAATCCGAAGGACATACCTGGCCTGGCACATTTCCTCGAGCATATGTTGTTTCTGGGCACCGAGAAATATCCGGGCGTGGATGAGTATCAGCGTTTTATCGAACAAAATGGTGGCAGCCATAACGCTTATACCGCTGACGAGAACACCCTGTACTACTTCGATATAGACGCCAGACAACTGGAACCTGCACTGGATCGTCTAGCCCAATTTTTCATAGCGCCACTGTTCGATGAAGGCTATGTAGAGCGGGAAATAAATGCCGTGCAGTCAGAATATACGGCAAGCCTGCAAGACGACAACCGTCGGCGTGAGGATGCCGTGCGCGAACTGATCAACCCGGAACACCCGGCCGCCAACCTGGCGATCGGAAATACCCGCACCCTAAGCCAACCGCAACTGCAGGATCGATTACGCGCGTTCTACCGTGAACATTACGTCGCCAATCGTTTATCGCTTGCAGTGGTCGGCCCGCAGGACACCGACACCTTAAAACGCTGGGTAGATGAACGATTCAATCAGATACGATCGGTTGAATCAACGCCGTTAAAGGTTGACGTGCCGATGTTCCGGCCAAGCCAATTGCCGATGTTACTTGAAGTAGAGCCGCGCCGAGAATCCCGCTTGCTGCAATTTCGTTTCCCGGTGCCAGCCACCGACGCTGACCTGGCTGCCAAACCCTATACCTACCTTGCCAGTCTCATTGGACATCAGGCCTCTGGTACGCTCTTTGCCGAACTCAAGCAGCGGGGCTGGGCCGATGATATTTCTGCCAACCCTCCGGGGGCTGGTAAAAATGCAGAAACATTCAGGATTTCAATGCAATTGACGCCAGACGGCATGGCAAACTGGCAAACCGTTGCCACGCTGATGTTTGGTTATTTGCAAACCATAGAACAACAGGGCTTGAACGACTGGCGGTATCAGGAGTTGCAGTCGATTAACCAGATCAATTTCGAGTTTGCTGAACAGGTGTCCCCCGTCGCCACAGCCCAGCACCTGGCCACCCGCCTAATGCATTATCCGGCCGAGCAGGTCCTGTTCGGACCCTATCAGCTGTCAGGATTTGACGCCCAAAGTGCACGCCGTTGGCTGTCCTTCCTCAAACCTGACAACGCGCTAGTCGTACTCATGGCCCCGGATGTTGAAACCGACACACAAAGCGAGTGGTACCAGACACCTTACCAGGCAACACCTCTATCAGGGTCTGTGGTTGCGGCCTGGCGGGCGCCTGATACCAATACCCAACTGAGCCTGCCCGATGCCAACTTGTTCATTCCTGAAAACCTGTCAGTCCTGCCACTGGCATCACCGCAAAGTGACATAATCAACAATACGCCGCAAGTCATTGCCCGGGAGCCTGGGCTGACAGTCTGGTTCGAGCAGGACGAAACCTTCCTGACACCCAAACTCGATATAACCGTGATACTGGAATCGCCGGAGGTCAACGCCAGTGCCCGCCACGCAGTGGCCACCCAGCTGTATACTGATCTGGTCAACGATGGTCTGACAGATTTTCGGTATGACGCCAGCCGGGCGGGATCTGGCTATGGCCTTTCAACATCACGTCGAGGCTTGCAAATCCGGCTGTATGGTTACAGTGATCGCTTGCAGGTATTACTGGATACTCTGCTGGTCGAACTGACCGATCCGGGCATGACACCGCAACGCTTTACCCAGCTGAAGTCCGACCTGCAACGCAGACTGCGCAATACCAGTGAAGACCCGGTATTGAACCAGATGGTGCGCCGGCTGAACGGTTTCCTGGTGCGCGACTCGCGCACTCCCGAGCAGTTGGCTGAAGCACTGGAAAGCCTGACTCTGGAGGATGTTCTGACCATTGGCGGACAAATGCTGACCAATCAGCAAATGACCATTCTGATTCATGGCAATCAGACGGAAGCAGGGGCGCGCCAACTGGCGCAGCGAATCAGTGCCATGATCCCTCCAAGCGTTGACGCCGCTGCGGTTGAAACCAAGGTCGCGGCCCTTCCAGATCGACGTTACCGACACGAAATGTCCATCGATCACAACGACAGTGCCCTACTTGGCTATTATCAGGGTGAAGACAGCAGCCTGCGCGAACGCGCGCTTTATGCGTTGCTTGGTCGCACCATGAGCGCGCCTTATTTTGCAGAACTACGTACCGAAGAACAACTGGGTTACATCGTCTTCAGCCAGAACTATATGACAGAAGACCTGCCGGGACTGATCGTTTATATTCAGTCGCCAGCAACTGATCCGGCTCTGCTACAGTTGTTCTCGGATCGCTTCATCAATCGTTATCTGCAACAACTGCGCAGTCTCGATACAGACGAATTTAATCGATACAAGGCCGGTTTGATCAACGACCTGACAGCGCCCGATCAGAACCTCTATGAATTAAGTCAGAGTTACTGGCAAGCCATCATGGACGGCAACCCCCATTTCAATACTCAGCGGCGAATTGCCTCGGCTGTCGAGTCCGTCAGCCTGGATGGATTTATTCGTTTCTTCGAGAATCAGTTGGTCAGAGATGACGCCAAGCGCCTGGTTCTGCATCAGGTCGGCCGTGGCATGGAAGCTGACTATGCCGAACACGGAACCGACCTGATCGGATTCTACAGCGCCGACGACATCCAGACGTTGCACGAAGCCAGCCGATGGATAACACCTGAATTCAATAATGTACAGCAGATGCAGCCCACGGCTGATACCAATTGACGGTCTGCACATCGGTATAACGGACTCCCGGAGGTCAAATGGTATCCGGAGACTCCTGCCAGGTCACCTGACGACGGGGCAGAACGACCAGGACTTCAATGCCTGTCGCACTGTTCTGCACCTCCAGGTTGCCACCAAGCATCATCGCCAGGCGGCGCGCCACCACCAATGACATGCCGGGGCCGATATCACGCCCCTCACTCATGACGCTGGTGTAACGGGTGAGCACATTACTGATCTGGTCGTCGTCGAATCGCTGGCCCTCGGCATTGAGATTGATGCGTAATGCCTCACCGAACGTAGCATCGATATAACCAATTAAATGCACTTGGACGAGACCACCTTCGTTCATCCGCATCAACACATGGACGGCGCGCGTCAACAGTGAATGCAACCAGTGTATATCCGACACCAACGGCAACTGGTCTTCCTGATGATCAAACTTCACCCGCGTCTTGTAATTCCGACCGTAACGTTGCCACTCTTCGCTGAACCCTTCGAGTACCGTCAACAGATTCAGATTTTCCATATGCGGCAACTCGGACTTGAGTTCCAGCCGTGCCAACGCTTTAAGATCGTCGGCATAGCGCTGCATCAGCTCTGCTTTGTCACGAATTCGATCCAGAGCGTCCGTCTGACTGGAGGAGCACAGCGACTGTACTTCGGCCATCGCAGTATTCAGCGCATTGGCCATATTTTTCAGCGCCAGGTCTTTTTCCTGAGCCGATGTGAGCACCAGGCGTCTCAACTCCGCGCCTTGATTACTCTCATACTCAAATCGCTCAATTTTCAGGTGGCTTTCCTGCAGCGTGCGCTTTACCCGACTCACCTCCCGAAAAGCCTCATCAGCCTGACGCTGACTGCGATTCAGTGCCAAAAAAGACACACCGGCTGCCAGCACCCACAGTGCGACTAGGCCTGACAGGGCAGACAGCTCAAGCATTGACTGAGTGAAATACACCAGCGCCGCCAGACTTGCCAACCACAAAACCCCGCTGATCACCCAAAAGGTGGCCACCTGTGACGATTTATTCACGACTCTCTCCCCAACTGAAACGCGGTGCCATCCCCTTTCCCGGATGGCTGTTAATCCTCAGTTTGCCATTATATTTCGGATTTCGCAGGTTTCTTGATAACCCAAACTGCTCAGCTTTCTAAAAGCAGGAACACCGGTCTATTTTTTGACCAGTTCAACGTTGTTTTTGCCCGTTATTGGGCATAGACTTGTTAAAAACTGACCACTTGGACAATAAATATGACCGAGCTAAAGAGCATTGCCCAAATCGCCCTCGGCCTGATGGATTTGACCAGCCTAAACGACGACGATACCGATGCCGTCATTGAAGCCCTCTGCAAGCAGGCCAACACGCCCGCAGGCGCGCCCGCGGCGGTATGCGTTTATCCCGCTTTTATTGCCACCGCCCGCAAAAGTCTTGCCAGCGAAGGTTTGAATCAGGTACGGGTTGCCACGGTCACTAACTTTCCCGATGGCAGTGAAGACATCAACCGCGCCGTACTGGAAACTCGTGAATCGGTTGCCGCCGGCGCCCATGAAGTCGACGTGGTGATGCCGTATCATGCACTCAAAGCGGGCAATATCCAGGTCTGCCATGATCTGGTCGCAGCCTGCAAGGCAGCCTGCGGCCAAGGTGTCCTGTTGAAGGTCATTATTGAAAGTGGTGAACTCGACAACGCCGAGCTGATTCGACTGGCCAGTGATATTGCTATTGAAGCTGGCGCTGACTTTATCAAAACCAGCACTGGCAAAGTTTCCATCAATGCCACCCTTGAAGCCGCTGAAATCATGCTGGAGGCGATACGCGACAGTGGCCGCCCGGTTGGTTTCAAAGCAGCCGGAGGCATCAAAACAGCAGAAGACGCCCGGGCTTACCTTCAACTGGCGGCGCGCATCATGGGGCCGGACTGGGCCAGTCCGGCAACCTTTCGCTTTGGTGCCAGCAGTTTGCTGAACAGCCTTCTGGTCACATTGGACCAGAACCCTGAAACCTCAGATCAGCGTGGTTACTGATATGTATCTGCCACAAGAGCTGATTCGCCGCAAACGGGATGGTGGTGCACTGACAGACAACGAGATTCGCTGGTTTGTGAGCGGCATAAAAGATGCCAGCATTACCGAAGGCCAGATCAGCGCGTTCGCCATGGCCGTTTTTTTCAATGGCATGACCCTTGACGAACGGGTCGCCCTGACCCTAGCCATGCGCGACTCTGGCGACGTCATGCATTGGCCTGACCTGGATGGGCCTGTACTCGATAAGCACAGTACCGGTGGCGTGGGAGATCTGGTTAGTCTGATGTTGGGTCCCATGGTGGCCGCTTGCGGTGGCTATGTCCCGATGATTTCAGGACGAGGTCTTGGCCATACCGGGGGTACTCTCGATAAATTCGAATCCATTCCCGGTTACAACACCTACCCGGACAACGCACTGTTTGAGCGAACGGTGCGCGAAGCCGGCGTCGCCATCATCGGCCAGACTGGCAATCTGGCGCCTGCCGACAAGCGTTTCTACGGCATACGCGACGTAACGGGTACAGTCGAAAGCATAGATCTGATCACCGCCTCTATTCTGTCGAAAAAGCTGGCCGAAGGCCTTGATGCGCTGGTGATGGACGTAAAGGTGGGCAGCGGTGCCTTCATGCCAACCCCGGCAAAAAGTCGGGCCCTGGCCGAGAGCATTGTTCGGGTCGCCAACGGGGCCGGCGTAAAGACAACGGCTCTGTTAACGGATATGAACCAGGTTCTGGCTCTATCGGCTGGTAATGCGTTAGAAATGGCTGAGGCTGTCGCCTATTTACGGGGCGATTATCAGGACCCGGTTGTCCACGAGGTGACGCTCGCTTTATGCGCGGAAATGCTGGTATCAGGGCAACTCGCCAGCACGACTGATGCGGCCAGACAACAGCTGGAAAACGCTCTGGCTTCCGGTGCTGCCCTGGAGGCTTTTCAACGGATGATCACCTTGCTAGGCGGCCCGGCCGACTTTACCGACAAAGCAGGTGATTATTTGCCAGTCGCCCCCATTATTAAACCAGTGATCGCTGAACGGGGTGGCATCGTACAACCGTTGCAGGTCCGTGATATTGGCCTGGCCGTGGTTGCCATGGGTGGCGGCCGTACTCGTGCAGATCAGGTTGTCGATCCCGCCGTAGGCCTGACCCGAATCGTGCGCCCAGGCACGCAGGTTGCCGCTGGCGATGTGCTGGCGATGGCTCATGTTCGTACTGATGACCAGTTAACCGACACCCAGCAGCGACTGTTACAGGCGATACCCATTGCCGATACTGACGTAACAACACTGACTGCAGTACATGATCGAATTGATCTGGACAGCCTGATCTAACCGGACAGGTGAACAGACGACACTGCGACCAGGCTCCAGCGAGCATCCCGGTTGCGGCAAATAGCTCGCTGGGAGGAATATTATGGGACGTGCCATCGTATTGGTACTCGATTCATTCGGCATTGGCGCCAGTGCCGATGCTGACCGCTTTGGCGACGTCGGCGCTAACACTCTGGGCCACATTGCCCAATGGTGTGCAGAAGGTAAGGCTGACAAAGGCCGAACCGGAACGCTCAGCTTACCCAACCTGACTCGCCTCGGCTTGGTCAATGCGGCGACCGATAGCAGTCTTGGCGAGGTACCCCGTGGTATGAACCTGGCGACTGAGACCGTCGGCAGCTATGGCTATGCCCGTGAATTGTCGAGCGGCAAGGACACGCCCAGTGGTCACTGGGAAATTGCCGGTGTCCCGGTACTTTACGACTGGGGATACTTCAGTGAACTGAAAAATTCTTTTCCTGCCAGCCTGCTTGATGCCCTGATTGAACGGTGCGATCTGCCGGGGGTACTGGGCAACTGCCACGCATCAGGTACCGAGATTCTTAAAGACCTGGGTGAAGAGCACTGTAAAACAGGTAAGCCAATCGTCTATACGTCAGCGGACAGTGTTTTTCAGATTGCCTGTCATGAACAGACGTTTGGTCTGGAACGTCTTTACGACGTATGCGAAGTCGCCCGCGAACTGGTCAATGAATACAACATTGGTCGGGTCATCGCGCGTCCCTTCATCGGTGACGATGCCGAAAGTTTTCAGCGCACCGGAAACCGCCATGACCTGGCCGTCGAACCACCGGCACCCACGGTCTTGAAAAAGCTGGCGGATGCCGGAGGAGACGTCATTTCCATTGGTAAAATCGCTGACATCTACGCAAACGTGGGCATTACCGAAAAATACAAGGCGACAGGACTGCCAGCCCTGGTCGATGAAACTCTGACGCAGATGAGCAAAGCCAAAGATCGCAGCCTTATTTTTACCAATCTGGTCGATTTCGACTCCTCATATGGTCATCGTCGCGATGTCGCCGGTTACGCCGCGGCTTTGGAATATTTTGATTCCAGGTTGCCCGACATTCTCGACCAAATGAAGGATGACGATATCCTGATCATGACCGCCGATCATGGCTGTGACCCGACCTGGCCCGGCACCGAACATACCCGTGAGCACATACCGGTGCTGGTGTATGGGAAAACACTACAGCCAGTCAATCTGGGTGAGCGGGAAACCTTTGCCGATATCGGTCAGACACTGGCAGAGTATTTTGGTGTCGACAAGATGGACTACGGAACCAGTTTTCTAAAAGCAATGCAGGGTAAGGCGGCCTGATCAAAAGCCATGACAGGGGGTTCACTGCCCCCTGTTGTCAATACTCACCCTAATCGCTGGACATGGAGTCGCTCTATCAAACTAGTCGCTGACGCACCGCTTCGAACAAGCATACCCCTGCAGCTACGCTTACATTGAGGCTGCTCACCTGCCCTGCCATGGGCAGCTTGAACAGCGCATCACAGGTGTCACGGGTCAGCCTGCGCAACCCAGCGCCTTCAGACCCCATCACGATCGCCACAGACCCGGTCAGATCAGTCTGGTAAACAGAAGCGGTGGCTTCACCAGCCGTACCGTATATCCAAACACCCTGCTGTTTCAGTGCATCCAAAGTCCGAGCCAGGTTGGTGACCACCACAAAGGGAACGGTATCGGCCGCACCACTGGCGATGTTAACCACCGTAGGTGTCAGGCTGGCCGATTTATCCCTTGGTACGATAATAGCGTCCGCACCGGCGGCATCACAGCTGCGCAAACAGGCTCCGATATTGTGCGGGTCGGTAACACCATCCAGAACCAGTAATAGCGCTGGCCTGCCCAATCCAGCAACCAGTGCCTCAAGATCGCCTTCGTCCAGCACGGGGGCGGCCAGTGTCTGTACCAGTACACCCTGGTGACGTGCATCCTGCATCTCGTTACGATTCAGCAGACGGTCGAATTCATCGCGCGTCAACCAGCGGAATCGCACACCCTGAGTCTTGGCCAGTTCGAGCAGGCGCTGAATACGCTGATCCTGACGCCCCTTCAAAAACAAGATTTCACGCACCCGGTCCGGGTGCTGCTCCAGGGCACTTTGACAGGCATGAATGCCATATACCCAAGACGGCGTTTCATTTATTGAATTGGTTACCACTATTCACTATTCCGTTCGGGGTAAGCGTGTCGAACCCCCTTGGAGATACGTTTAAACCGAGGGTTGGTTTTGCTGCCAACGGTCCTTCGACAGGCTCAGGGCGAAGAGGATACCGGGATCACCGCTACCGCTCACACTTCCATTCCGGGAGAGCCTGTTGACCCGCCGTGGGGATCAGCTTTCCTTGCTACGACGCGGTCGTGACTTTCGCTTGCCACTACCCTTGGCCGATTTTTTACCTTTCTTTGCCTCGTCACTTGCACCCGTTTTCTGTGCCGGTCGCGACTTGGCCTTGGAGCCTTTTGCCGACCCGGGACGAGCCGGTTTTTGCACCCAGTCGCCAGACAATTCAAAATCAATCTTGCGGTCATCAAGATCAACCCGCATCACCTTGACCTGCAGCCGATCACCCAGGCCATAACTGACGCGCGTACGCTCTCCAACCAGACAATGTGCCACTTCGTTGAACTGATAATAATCGCTGGCAAGCGATGAAATATGCACCAGGCCATCGACATAGACTTCGTCAAGTTGCACGAACAGGCCGAAGTTGGTTACCGAAGACACAGTGCCCATGAACTCATCGCCAACATGGTCTTTCATGTATTCGCACTTCAACCAGGCAACGACATCCCAGGTCGCTTCATCGGCCCGCCGCTCGGTCAATGAGCAATGCTCACCCAGTTCAACCATAGCCTTCAGATCGTAGGGATAGATGTCTTTAACATCCATCTTGGAGGCTCCGCGAACTCGTCGTACCAGTGACGTACGACGGCCAGAACGGATCACGCTGCGTATCGCCCGATGCACCAGCAGATCCGGGTAACGCCGAATCGGCGAGGTAAAATGGGTATAAGCATCAAATGCCAGTCCAAAGTGGCCCAGATTGTCCGGCTGATAGACGGCCTGATTCATCGAACGCAACAACATAATCTGAATCAGTTGAAAATCGTCCCTTTCCTTAAGCTGGGTAAGCAGCGTCTGGTAATCTTTGGCGTGCGGTTTCTGCCCGCCTTTCAGATCCAGCCCAAGCTGACCCAGGTACTTGCGCAAGTTCTCAAGCCGCTCGGGGGAGGGGGTGTCATGGACCCGGTACAAGCAGGGAATCTCGAGTTCCTGCAGGAAGTTGGCAGTGCACACGTTGGCAATCAGCATGCACTCTTCGATCAACCGGTGGGCGTCGTTGCGCTCGGTCGGCACAATGCGTTCAATCTTCTGATCCGCATCGAAGACAATTTTAGTCTCGACTGTCTCAAAGTCGATGGCACCACGCTTGCGTCGCTGAAAACGGAAAATCTTATACAATTCACGCAAGGTGGTCAGGTTCTTCAAGACGGCCTCACCATACTCCTCTTGCATGTTGACGCGAGCCTCTGAGGCCGTTTCCGGCTCAAGCAGCGGCGCTACCTTATTGTAAGTGAGTCGAGCGTGTGAATTGATCAGCCCTTCCATAAAGCGGTAACTGTCGACATTACCGGTGGCCGACACATTGATTTCACACACCAATGTCAGGCGATCAAGGTTCGGGTTCAGCGAACACAGCCCGTTCGACAGAATTTCTGGCAACATTGGGATCACCCGCTCGGGAAAATAAACCGAGGTAGAGCGTCTGCGAGCTTCGTTGTCGAGCGGCGAGTTGACCGCCACATAATTCGATACGTCCGCAATGGCCACATAAAGACGCCACCCGCCACCACGCACTGATTCGGCCAGGACAGCGTCGTCAAAGTCACGGGCAGTCTCATCGTCGATGGTAACAAAGGCTCTATCGCGCAGGTCGATACGATTGTCTTTGTCTGCTTCATTGACCGTGTCTGACATGCCCTGGATTTGCTGCTCCACATCTTGCGGCCACTCATGCGGAATGTCATAGCTGCGCAGAGCAATATCGATTTCCATGCCCGGTGCCATGTGCTC
>Ga0307957_1000021_pt1 | contig 87446 bp, 70 predicted proteins | sample OrgLakmetagen490_FD_201830 | JGI IMG/M metagenome (GOLD analysis project Ga0307957, IMG submission 201830) | Saline water microbial communities from Organic Lake, Antarctica - #490 | ecosystem: Environmental > Aquatic > Non-marine Saline and Alkaline > Saline | place: Antarctica: Organic Lake... | reverse complement strand
GGGTGCCCTCCTACGGGAGGCAGGGGTTTGGTAGGAGGCCAGCCCTCTGGGCGACTGGTAGGATAATAGGACGGTGATACTGGCCTTTTTGGCAATGGTTTTATTCGCTGGCCGGGATGCTATCGGTCGCGCACGGGGTGCCCTCCTACGGGAGGTTGGGGTTTTGGTAGGAGGCCAGTATATTGGTGGACTCTACGTTTGCGTTTAGATCTTTAGTTGAGTGTTCTGAGGCTGCTCAAGGTAGTTGGTTTTGGGTAAGCCCTTGAGTTTTTTAAAATCACAGGCATAATGCCGCGCTCTGCGTTAGGGTGGCTCTGCCGGTCCCCCCGCAACGAACGGTCGCAAACCCCGCCAGGCCCGGAAGGGAGCAACGGTAGTGACTATTTCGTGTGCCGGGGTGTGGCTGGTGGAGCCGCCACCCAATTGCGCAACCCATCTTCTGCTGTTTAAGACTAACCTCTTGTTTTATCACGTGTTTTTTTAATGTTCTGGCAGCGATCAGTGATCCAAGTTAGGATATTGCTTCGTTTCAACAGGTTCATGAGTCGAGATGTCATATCAGGTATTGGCCCGTAAATGGCGACCATCCACCTTTGCGGAAATGGTTGGCCAGGCCCACGTCTTGAAAGCGCTGGTTAATTCGCTTGATCAACAGCGACTGCACCATGCCTATCTGTTTACCGGCACGCGCGGTGTGGGCAAGACAACCATTGCCCGACTGCTGGCCAAGAGCCTCAATTGTGAAGTCGGAGTCAGTTCAAAACCCTGCGGTCAATGTTCTGCCTGTACTGAAATCGCCGAAGGTCGCTTTGTAGACTTGATCGAAGTTGATGCCGCTTCCCGAACCCGGGTTGAAGATACCCGCGAGTTGCTCGAAAACGTTCAGTACGCGCCGACTCGGGGTCGTTACAAAGTTTACCTGATTGACGAAGTGCACATGCTCTCGGTCAGCAGTTTTAATGCCTTGCTGAAAACTCTGGAAGAGCCACCACCGCACGTCAAGTTCCTGCTCGCCACGACCGACCCGCAAAAGCTCCCGGCGACCGTCTTGTCTCGGTGTTTGCAGTTCAACCTGAAAAATATGACCCGCGAGAGCATCGTTGGCTACTTGAATCATATCTTGCACCTGGAACAGGTGCCTTTTGACGAGCCAGCACTCTGGTTGCTGGCCGAAGCGGCGAACGGCAGCATGCGTGATGCGCTGAGTCTGACTGATCAGGCTATCGCCTACGGCGAGGGTAAACTGCATGAGTTGGACGTTGCCACCATGTTGGGCACCGTCGATTTAAAACGGGTGCTGCATTTGGTGAAAGGCTTGGTCGAAAAAGACGCTGATAGCCTGATGCATCAGGTCGCCAATATCGCCGAGCATGCCCCTGATTACCGGACCTTGCTGAATGAGCTGCTGTCCTCACTGCATCGCATAGCCATTGCCCAGGCAGCACCATCGGCACTGGATAATAGCAAGGGTGATCGCGACGCAATCGCGGCACTGGCGGCACAGGCCCAAGCAGAGGATGTACACCTGTTTTATCAGATAGGCACTCTGGCGGCCAAAGACCTGGCACTGGCGCCGAGTGAGCGTGCCGGTTTCGAAATGGCGTTGTTGCGCATGCTGGCCTTCAGCCCAAGCCCGGCCCGCAGTATAGAAAGCCTGCCCGCATTACAGAGCCGGGTCAGTGTCGCTACGGAGGCCGGATCCGCAGCACAAACGGACGAATCCATACGCTCCGATGCCGGGCAACAACCCGATTCGACTGCAACCCAGCCGGTTGAAGTGGCGCCTGCCAGTGAATCGGTAATTGACGAACCGCAGTCGCACGAACCGCAATCACACGAACAAGGGGTCGAAGCAGATACCGTCACCGCTCAGACTGAGCGCGCACAAGTCGCGCCTGAGGCACGTCCGACTGGGGGAGAACCCGACGCTGCAGCAACGGATAATGCCGATGACCTGCCTCCCTGGGAAAACGCAGAGGATATCGGGGCTGGCCCCAAGCCAGCATCACCAAAACCCGTAGCTGATGTACTGCAAGCCTCGACACTGGCAGATCCGAGCGTTGACGACGCCGAAACTGGGGGAGCCGAATCCGACGGCCGTGTAAAAGAAAACACGGCATCAGAGCCGGCGGCAGCCGATGGGTTACCGGTCAAACAGCCAGCAGCAGAGGCCGAGTCAGAAACGGCACCTATTAGTAGACCCTCCAGCCGTGAGCCTGATGGTGCACATGACTCCGGGCGGCTCATTCATCCGCAGGATAATCCGGCACGCTGGCCTGACACTGACCGGGTTGCTGACCCTTTGTTCTGGTGGCAGGTTACCTTGCATAAGCTCGGGTTGTCAGGCATGACCAAAACACTGTTTGCTCATTCCGAGTGGGTCGGATTTGAGAGCGGTCATTTACAACTGACGATTTCCGAAAACTATCGAAAACTGATGAATGAGACCCATATTGAGCGAATAATGGCCGTCGTCGGCGAGTTTCTTCCTGGCGTTACCGGTATCGATTACCAGTTTGGCGTGGCAGAAAAAACACCGCAGGCATGGCTCGACCGGTTGCATAACGCCGCCTATGGTATGGCCTTGGAAGCACTGAATCAGGACCCTTTTGTACAGTCTCTGGTTAGGAACTACGCTGGCGATTTGCAAACCGACACGGTAAAACCAATATACAGTCCGCTGCCGTCTGTTTCCTGAGCCTCTGCCGGGCAAGAAATGAGGGCGTGGAGTAATAGCATAGCAATGAGTAACAGGAGCCTGAGACGATGATGAAAGATGGTGACATGGGAAACCTGATGAAACAGGCCCAGAAAATGCAAGAAGACATGAAACGCATGCAGGAAGAAGTGGCCAGAGCCGAGGTCACTGGTGAATCCGGTGCCGGCCTGGTTAAGGTTGTCATGAACGGAAGGCACGACGTTAAGCAGGTTTCTCTGGATAACGCCATTATGCAGGAAGACAAAGAGCTGCTTGAAGACCTGCTTGCCGCCGCGGTGAACGACGCTGTTCGCAAGGTAGAGGCGCTTAACCAGGAAAAAATGTCATCTGCAACCGGCGGTATGCAGTTACCGCCCGGTTTCAAGATGCCGTTCTGATAGTGCGAGGATAGGCATGGCTTACAGCCCGCTCACTGAGCAATTGATGGAAGCACTTCAGGTGCTGCCCGGCGTTGGTGCGCGCTCTGCAGAGCGTATGGCGTTGCAACTGATGGAGCGCGATCGGGACGGTGCGCTTATGTTGTCACAGGCTCTGCAGCGCGCTCTGGATGGTGTAATGCAGTGCGATAAGTGCCGCATACTCACTGAGCAAACGGTGTGTGACCTGTGTCAGGATGCTGATCGCGACCACAGCCGATTGTGTGTGGTTGAAACCCCTCAGGATTGCGAGGCCATTGAACTGTCTGGTGGCTACAGCGGTGACTATTTCGTGCTTCAGGGTCACCTATCACCCATCGATGGCATCGGTCCGGAAGAGTTGGGATTGCCCCTGCTGGTTGACCGCCTGAGCCAGGGTGTCATACAGGAAGTGATACTTGCCACCAATGCGACCATGGAAGGCGAAGCCACCGCGCACTATCTGACTGAGCAGATAAAACCCTTGAATATCGATGTATCACGCATTGCCAGGGGCATTCAGGCAGGGTCAGAGTTGGGCCGTATTGACAGCCATAGCCTGTCTCAAGCCATGACGGATCGGAAATCACTGGGTTTTGAACATGATTGAACAGTACCACTGGATTGGCAGCACCGATGCCTTGAATCAGGCCTGTCAGCGCTGGCAACATGCGAAAGTTCTGGCGATGGACACTGAATTTGTTCGCACTGAAACATTTTTTGCCAGGCTGGGGCTGATCCAGGTTGGACTTGAAGGCGAGGTCTGGTTGATCGACCCTCTGGCCATTGACGATTGGCGTGTTTTCGCGGCGGTACTTGAAGAACCTTCCATCATCAAGATTTTTCACTCGCTGTCTGAAGATGCGGAAGTGTTGTTCAATGGAACCGGTGCTCAGGTAGCACCGGTCTTTGATACCCAGATTGCCGCGGCGATGCTGGGAAATGACCTGCAAATGGGGTTTGCCCGGGCCGTTGAGGCCGAGTTGGGTGAAGTGCTGCCCAAAGACGTAACCCGTTCCAACTGGTTATTGCGTCCGCTCGGCGAGGTGCAATGTCAGTATGCGGCAGCGGATGTTTTCTGGCTCGAACAACTGTACCAGTGCTATGCGCCTCGATTGCAAGCACTGAATCGGTTTGACTGGGTGTTGGAAGATAGCCAGCGGGCGGCCCTGGGCAGCTTTCCGCCGGAACCAGAGGTCTATTATCTGAAACTTCGTGGTGCCTGGAAACTTAAGGGTCATCGTTTATATTGCTTGCAGCAGCTGGCGCAATGGCGCGAACGCCAGGCTCGCGAGCAAGATGTAAACCGGTCACGCATCCTGTCGGATGCAGAAGTCATTCAGATTGCTCTGGCCATGCCGACCCAACACAGTGCTTTTGCCGGACTCAAGGGGCTGCATCCACGCAAGGTGCGTCTATACGCCGAGCCAGTGGTCGAGCTTGTACGGCAATGCCATGATGCGGGCCGGGAGCTTTGGCCAGAGCGCCTGGCTGGGCCACTGCCAGCAGATCAGGTGCCATTGTATAATTCGGTCAAGAAGCTGATTGGCGATGTAGCACAGCAAGCCTCGGTCCCGGCCGAGGTGCTTGCCCGGCGAAAACCACTGGAGCAACTGGTACGCAGCGGCGGCTATACGGGCCAATATCAGTGGCCTGACATGATGACCGGGTGGCGCAAGCCGCTGATCATTGAACCGCTCACACGCCTGTTAGAGGAACACCACCATGAAGCCGACGACTGAGCGTGTTTTGGCGAGTATTTACCGGTCGTCAATACGCCAGGGTATGTATCTCTACGTGTCCCGGCATGAGGGGCTGGCACGGGTGCCAGATGGGCTGCGTAAGCTGTTCTGCACGCCACTGCCAGCGATGGATATGCTGCTGACTGGGCAACGTGCTCTGGCCCGGGCAGACGTTATGAAGGTGATGGCCCAGATCGTCGAGCAGGGGTATTACCTGCAAATGCCACCCCCGCCGCAGGAGGGTATGTTGAATCTTTATCGTGAACCCTCGCCGCAGGATCGGACAGCATGATGGCGGCCCAACCCTTCTGGAAACGTAAGTCGCTGGAACAGATGTCCAGCGATGAGTGGGAATCGCTGTGCGACGGCTGTGGCAAGTGCTGCCTGCAAAAGTTGGAAGACGAGGACAGTGGTGATGTGTTTTATACCCGGGTTGTCTGCCAGTATATGTCGGACGATTGCCGTTGTACGGTCTACCAGGAGCGGCAAGAGAAAGTGCCCAACTGTGTCTGGCTAACACCCGCCGACGTCGACCAGTTTTACTGGCTTCCGTCTACCTGTGCTTACCGGCTGATTGCTGAAGGCCAGGACCTGCCGGAATGGCACCCTCTGCTTGCACAGGACAGCCAGCGTATTCATGCGGTAGATGCATCCGTGATGCACCTCGACCTGGTGCGTGACAACACCCTCCCGGAAGAAGACTGGGAAGAGTATATTATCGATAATGTATAGTGAATCTGGCTTTTTACAGGCTGCACCGCGTCGCGACTGCCTGATTGTCCAGCCGTAAAAGTACCCTGTTTATCTGACTCGATGGATATCTATTAGCTGATGATTTATCAAGACGTTTACTGGACCGCCGCTGCTGTCTATGGCCTTGCTGTAATGGGTTTTTGGCTGTTGCTTTGGCGTATAAGTACCTTTTTGGCCTGGCGGCCGTTGCGCTGGTGGATAACCTGGATCTATCTGTGCATTGTGCTGACACCCTGGCAGGGTACTGAGCCTGAACCCTATTATGCGCCAGCTATTATTGTGGCTGTCTTTGATTTCATGGACGTCGGTCCTCAGGCCAGCCTCACTATTGTGATGCCCATGCTTCAAGCCATGGTGATAGGCACGCTGGTCATCGTGATCGCTGGCATACTATTGCGCTTGCGCGCCATGAAACATGCCGCAGACGATTCCGGTCATAGCCCGGCCTGATACGAACAACCTGCTAAAGTGTAAAAATCGTGTCAGGTCTGCTATATCTACACGTTATTCAGAGTGTCGGCGTCAGACGTCCGCATGTTAGTTCATTGACGACAGAGTCTTAGCGCTGGTAATGCCAGAAAGCGGGCGAGAGTCGACATTAAAGCCGTTTTGGTTGTAAGGAGTAGGCATGGCCCTTCACATTTTCGTACTGGTTGCCGTGATGTTGATGTCCGGCGTCTTCGGCGGTCTGGTCAATTATTACATGTTGTCGCAATACGACCCTGATACCACCAGTATGCCGCGCAGCCTGGTGGTCGGTATAGGTGCCGCCTTTCTGGTGCCGGTCTTGCTGGCGCTGGTGAACAGCGACCTGATTGCCCTCAGCCGGGACGATTCGAGTCGTTTCCTCATCTTTACCGGGTTTTGCCTGATTGCGGCCATCGCTAGCCGGTTCGTGGTGACCAGTGTGTCTGACAAAATTCTGACTGAAGCCAGAACCGCACGTCAGCAGGCTGACCGTGTCATGCATGAGCTGTATCTGGTTCAGGCCGAAATCAAACCGTTGATCGAAGCTGAAACCGAAGACGATCATCCGGTATCCGCTGACGCAATGACGCCGGATGAAGATCTTGATGTTACGACGGCTCAGGTGCTGAAGACGCTGGGTAATGGCCGTTACATCTACCGTTCTTTAAACGGACTGTGTGATGAAACCGATGCCAGTGAAGCCACGATGGTTAAAACGCTTGATATTATGGTTGCGCGTTACCTGGCCGGTCGCATCATGGGAAAGGATGGTGTGCGCTGGCATATTACCGATACCGGTCGGCGCATGCTGGCGCGTATGGGTTGAATGGCTGCCGTGCCGGAGTGATAAAACCGGTGTGGCCCATTGATTGCTAGGGAATAGCTTTACAATCAACATTGGCGAATTGCCTGGTCAAGATCGGCAATTGTTCGCCGATGTAATAGCCATGGAAATCATTGGATGAGCGTTATGTTGGGACAGGCGGTGCAGCGAGGCCACGTCAGGGCGGCGGTATTTCTGCTCGTGGCACTGAGCCTGGTGGTCACCTTACTGACACCGGCTCGGGCTGAAACCGGCGCCGCGACTGACGTACGGATTCTGATCGATATTTCTGGCAGTATGCGTGATACCGACCCCCGAAACCGGCGAACACCCGCAATTAACTTACTGATTGACGCCATTCCCGCAAACGCCAACGCCGGTATCTGGAGTTTTGGCCGTGATGTCAACTTGCTGGTTGCGCATGATCCGGTTACGGCCCGGTGGCGTGATCAGGCCCGGCAGCGTGTTGCCGCGCTTGAGGCCATTGCCCAGCGCACCAACCTCGGTGCTGCGCTCGATGATGCCGCCTACGATTTTGGCTATTCAACCTATCAGCCACCGACGGACGTTATCCTGATCACCGACGGTCAGGTCGACATCGCGCCCAATGTCTCGGTTAACCGGGTCGAACGAGATCGCATACTGGATACGGTTATTCCAAGGTTCGCCGCCGCCGGAGCCCGCATTCATACCCTGGCGCTGGGAGACGCAGCCGACGCTGGCTTGTTGGAGCAAATGGCCTATCAGACCGGGGGCGTCTTCGCTGAGGTCACTGAGCCGGAGCAAATGCAATCCTTTATTGTTCGGGTGCTGTCCAATGTCAGTCCTGGCAATGAGTTGCCGTTCGACGGCCGCCAATTCACGGTGGACAGTCAGGTCACTGAGCTGACCGCGCTGGTTATGCACGATACCGGACAGATTGAATTGCGCCAGCCGGATGGAACCATAAATTCCCTGACCAGTCCGGGCTCGCAGCGTTGGCTGCAGGGTCAGGGCTACAGTCTGATTACAACGACGGATCCGATGGCCGGACGCTGGGACGTGTTGGGTGATATCAATGAAGACAGTCGCATTCAGGTGGTGTCGGACGTCAACCTTTACTGGATGCACCCGGCCGGTAACGTGGTTTTGCAAGACCAGCCGCTGAACATTGAACTGGGTGTGGCCGATGCCAACGCAGATGCAGTGCCTGAGGAACTGACTGCGATCATGATCCCCCAATTACGAATTAATGGCGAGTTGGCAGATGGCCTGCGCTGGGACGGACGCCAGCTGAAAGCTCAGGTTCCCAACCTGTTTGGCGGGTCGACTATTGAACTGGAGGTAACTGTTGATGCTGGCACCTTTCAGCGCCAGATTCGCAAGACGGTAGTGAACCGTCCGGCATTGTTGTCAGAAGTGCTGGTGACCGATCAGGGTGTGCAATGGCGGCTCTATCCGGCAAGTCGCGATCTTATATTTGAACAAACCAACTTGCGGGTGAGTATTGATGGTCCGGCCAACAGTGAGCGCGCTTTGCAGAGCCACCCTACAGGCTACTTTTTTCTCGATCTCGCCGCGGATATGCCTGCTGGCCAATACCTACTAACGCTGACGGGTGATGCTCAGATTAATGGGCGCCCGGTAGCCCGCTTTGGTGTGGCACCGGTCGAATTGAATTTGCCCGTCGCGGCCGGCACACCTCGTATTCTAAACCCGGATGCGATGCCTGCTGCTGAACCGGCCTCCGCCTCTGAACCGGCTTTTGTCAAAGAACCCATGCCAGTATTTGACGAGCTCAGCGTCCAGACTCCGGTCAATAATCCGGCAGCAGTGCCAGAGGTTATCCCGCCGCCTCCGGTTGAAACTGAACCAGTTTCCTGGCTGCGCTATGCGTTGTTCAGTTTGCCAGGTCTGTTGATTTTGGGTGCTTTTTTCATGATCTATCGGCGGCTCGATCAGCGCAGCAAAGGTGAAACTGAAGACTTGCTGGCTGAAGATGAGGGCCTGGCCGATGAAGCGTTGAACGAACTGGGCGGGCCTGATATTACAGCCGATTTTGACGAGCAAAGCCTTGATGAAGCCAGTGATGAAGATTCTGGCTCAGCAGATTATGATGCGACTGAGGATGCGCCGCTGGTAGATGACGTGTTTGACAACGACGACGAGCCGTCGCCACCTGCGCAGACGGAAGCACCGCGGGTGAGTATGGAAGACAGCCTCGATACACGGTCGCTGGATCAGGACGTCTGGGGCGAACTGAATGGTGAGGAGAATCCGAATGACGGTCTCGATGCCGAAGATGATGATTTGTTCGACATCAGCAATCTCGAAGACGGTTTATCTGATCCGGAGAACCTGAATCTGGATGAAGACGACTCCGATCAGAAAACAGAAGACGAAACCCCCAAACGTTGAGTTATTGACGGCGTTTGGACCGACCCAGTCGGACTCGTCTGACCATGGATTTGAGTTTCAGCGCGGGTACCCCAGAATGTGTGAATTACTTGGCATGAGTGCCAATGTGCCTACCGATATTTGTTTCAGTTTTACCGGGCTGGTGCGCCGCGGTGGGGATGCCGGTCCTCATCGCGACGGTTGGGGTATTGCCTTTTACGAGCACGGTGGCGTGCGCGAATTCAAGGATTACCTGCCTAGCTCAGATTCAGCCATAGCCCGTTTTCTGCGTGATTATCCGATCAAAAGCCGCATTGTTGTTAGCCATATTCGACAGGCTAATGTGGGCGATATACGACTGGAAAACACGCACCCGTTTCAGCGTGAGCTCTGGGGACGTGCCTGGACCTACGCTCATAACGGGCAACTTGAGCAACCGGGGCAACTGGCGTGTGACCGTTTCCAGCCAATTGGCGATACAGACAGTGAACGGGCCTTTTGCTGGCTACTGGATGGCCTGCAGAAAGCATTCTCAGAACCACCCGATCAGTCAACCTGGGCGGCCTTTGTTGCAGACCGGGCTGAACAGCTTAATGCGATGGGGGTATTCAACCTGTTGCTATCGGATGGTCACGCCCTATTAACATTCTGTTCAACCAAGCTGTGCTGGATAACCCGACGAGCCCCCTTTGGCACGGCTCACCTGGCTGATGAGGATGTCACCGTCGATTTTTCAGCGGTAACGACTGAAACAGACATTGTTACTGTGATTGCAACCCGACCACTAACCGATAACGAGGCCTGGCAGGTGATGGCGCCGGGAGAGTGCCGGTTATTTGTCGATGGTGAAAGCCCCTGGGTGGTTCATACCCGGGCGCCAAAGCGGACCAATAGCCATGTTGAGGCTGCTAACAGGCTGTTGTAATTCGCAGAATTTAAGCGCCTGCTACCAGGACATGGATGTTCTGGCGAAATCGGCGACTGGTAAGTCGTTGATTTCGTGAGAAAAGTAAAAATCACATTTTTCTTTGCGTGTTTTGGAAAAGGCAGGAAGCCTTTTTCAACAACCTGCTAAAGAGCAGGGTGGCGACCACTGAACGCCGGGCACAAGTCATCTTATCCGTTGTCTGTTAGCGCTATTTGGTCACAGATCTTTCACTGACTGTGCGCTTTACTCATTAAAGTGTTGAATTTAAGGCTTTAAAAAAGAGACAATCGGCTCAGGGATTAAAACAAGCGTTTGAAAGATTCGCAGTATACGGTGCCTATCGTTTACGCTTCCTTCGACGGCTTTAACAATAATAATGAGCAGGAGTGTCTATGAGCGACGTCTATACCCATACGCAATACCCCGGTGGCATGAGCACTTCGATCGACCCGAAAGCCTACGATACAGTTCTCGATCTGTTTGATCAGAAGACGAAGGAGTTCGCCGACAAACCGGCCTACACCTGCATGGGGCAAACGCTGAGCTATGCAGACATCGATCGTTTATCGGCTAATTTTGCCGCCTATCTGCAGAACGATACCGATTTGCAGCCCGGTGATCGTATTGCGGTGCAGTTGCCCAATATCCTGCAATACCCGATTGCCGTATTTGGTGCACTGCGTGCTGGCCTGGTTGTGGTAAACACCAACCCTCTGTATACGGATCGCGAATTGGAACACCAGATGAACGATTCCGGTGCCAAGGCGCTGGTTGTTTATGCTGGCATGGCTGCACAAGCGATTCGGGTTCAACCTAAAACGCCTGTCCAGCGAATTATTGTGACTGAAATTGCCGATTTGCACCCCGGTTTGAAGCGAATGCTGGTAAACACCGTAGTCAAGGTGGTCAAGAAAATGGTGCCCGCCTACGACGCCAGTAAGGTTGGTTCTTTCCGCGCCGCGTTGCAAAAAGGCAGTACCAATAGTTACAAACGCACACCGATGGCACACGATGACACCATTATTCTTCAGTATACCGGGGGTACCACCGGTGTTGCCAAAGGCGCCATGCTGACTAACCGTAACCTGATTGCCAATATGCTGCAGTGCTACGAGTTCTTCAAGTTGACGTTGAGCGATGGCAAGGAAACCTTTGTTGCGCCGCTGCCGCTGTATCATATTTATGCATTTACCGTGAACTGCATGACCATCATGCTGACCGGTAATCACAACCTGCTGATTCCAAATCCGCGCGATATTCCGGGCTTTGTCAAAGAGCTGAATAAGCACCGTTTTACCGGATTCGCCGGGCTGAATACCTTGTTTGTCGCGCTGATGAACAATGAAGACTTCAAGAATATCGATTTCAGTGCGCTGAAGCTGACCATCTCCGGTGGTATGGCGCTGACCCGATCGGCCGCTGAGCGCTGGGAGGAAGTCACCGGTTGTCCGATCTCAGAGGGGTACGGCATGACTGAATCCTCACCGGTTATTTCGTTCAATCCGGCGGGTCATCAGCAATTGGGTACGATTGGTATTCCAGCGCCCGATACCGATGTGCGCATCGCTGACGACGAAGGTAAGTTGCTCGGTTTTGATGAGGCAGGGGAGCTTCAGGTTCGTGGTCCGCAAGTCATGAAAGGCTACTGGAACCGCCCGGACGATACGGCCAAGACCATCGACGAAGAAGGCTTTCTGAAAACCGGCGACATCGCCGTGCTGCAAAAAGACGGTTACCTGAAAATTGTCGACCGTAAGAAAGACATGATTGTGGTATCCGGTTTTAACGTCTATCCGAATGAAATCGAAGAGGTTTTATCAAGCCATCCAAAAGTGGTCGAATGCGCCGCGGTTGGCGTTCCCAGTGAAAAGACCGGCGAAGCTGTCAAGGTGTTTGTGGTGACCAATGGACCGGTTGATGAAAAAGAACTGTCAGACTTCTGCCGCGAAAGCCTCACCGGTTACAAGGTTCCCAAACAGTTTGTATTCCGTGATGAGTTGCCAAAAACAAACGTTGGCAAGGTACTGCGCCGTGAGTTAAGGGACCAGGAAAGTTAAAAGACGCGGGACAGGGAAAGTCGCAGGACACTGAAATACGCAGGACAGGGACTGACGTAAGACATTGAAAGACGTAGACTATAGGGAGTTTTAACCAGTAGCGGACGTTGAACTTTTGACTGACATTGAACATTTAAAGACGCAAAACAGTTAAAGACGCAAAGCACGGAAGACATGGAGCGTCGTATTTTCCGTCTTTTCATGTCCCGCGTCTCCTCATGTTTTACGTCCCAACTGTGTTGCGTCTCCCGTGTTTTTCGTCTTTTTAGTGTTATTAGTTCCACAGGTCCATGCATGCCCGCCACCACGACACCGAGTATTGAATTTACACCTGATATGGTTCAGCAAAACCTGACCCAATGTCTGGTGCGTGACCGTCACTATCTGGTTCAACGTTGCAAAACCTGGCGACAACAACTCAACAAAGGCAGCGTTTCACCCTCTCTGGTTGCTGCCATCGAAAAAGCTTTCAACCGTTCCCGCCAGGACTATGTGGCACGGGGGGAGCGTCTACCGAGCATTCGATTAAATGAAACGCTGCCAGTTTCCGAGCGAGCAGACGATATTCTCGCGGCCATAGCGGCCCATCAGGTAGTGGTGATTGCCGGTGAAACCGGGTCGGGGAAAACCACTCAGATTCCCAAGCTTTGCCTGCAGTCGGGGCTTGGCCGGGCGGGTATGATCGGCCACACCCAGCCCCGGCGCCTGGCGGCGAGATCGGTTGCAGTGCGTTTAGCTGAAGAACTGAATGTTGAGCTGGGACAACAGGTCGGGTATCAGGTTCGGTTTACTGATCAGTCCAGTGATGACACGCTGATTAAACTGATGACAGACGGTATTTTGCTTAACGAAATTCAGCAGGATCCGTTCCTCAATAAATACGACACCCTGATCATCGATGAAGCCCATGAACGAAGTCTGAACATCGACTTTTTGCTGGGCTACCTGAAGCAATTGTTGGTACGTCGTGCGGATCTGAAGCTGATTATAACCTCGGCCACCATCGACGTTGATCGTTTTTCCGAGCATTTTGATAAGGCCCCGGTGATTGAGGTTGCCGGGCGCAGTTACCCGGTTGATTATTTGTACCGGCCGATGAGTCCGGACGAGGACGACTACGCATCGGATCTACCCGGGGCCATTCTCAATGCTGTTGAAGAAATTGAGCAGCGCGAGCGTGCCGGGAAAACGGCGGACACGGGCGGTGATATACTGGTGTTTTTGCCGGGTGAGCGGGACATTCGCGAGACCTTTAACACCCTTAAGCGAGCGCAGCTGCGCCATACCGAATTGTTGCCGCTTTACGCCCGCTTGAGTCCCACCGAACAACAACGGATATTTGCCAGTCACAGTGGTCGGCGTATCGTGTTGTCGACCAATGTCGCGGAAACGTCGCTGACTGTTCCGGGCATTCACTACGTGATTGACAGTGGCCTGGTGCGCATCAGTCGTTACAGTTACCGCTCTAAAATCCAGCGTTTGCCAATAGAGCCAATCTCGCAGGCGTCGGCCAATCAGCGGGCTGGTCGTTGTGGTCGTATTGCGCCGGGACTCTGCATTCGACTGTTTGATGAAGAAGACTTTGAGCAGCGCCCCGCATTTACAGACCCGGAAATTTTGCGCACCAACCTGGCTTCGGTTATTTTGCAGATGCTGCATATGCGGCTGGGTAACGTCGAGGACTTTCCGTTTCTGGAACCGCCAGACAAACCTATGATTCGGGACGGCTACACCTTGCTGACCGAGCTCGCTGCGGTGACTGATAAGGGCCATCTGACACCGCTTGGGAAAGAGCTGGCCCGATTGCCGGTTGACCCGCGTCTGGGCCGAATGGTGATCGAGGCCAGTCGGCAGAAATCCCTCGATGAAGTATTGGTGATCGCGGCGGCCTTGTCGATACCGGATCCGCGCGAGCGCCCCCAAGACAAGCAACAGGCCGCCACCGAGAAACACGCTCCGGACAAGGACAAAGACTCTGACTTTCTAGCGTACTGGAACCTGTGGCAGCGATATGAAGAGCAGCGTCAAACGCTGAGCCAGGGTCAGCTGCGCAAGTTTTGCAAAGCCCAGTTTCTGAATTATCTGCGCATGCGCGAATGGCGGGATATTCATCGTCAGTTGCACTTGCTGACCAAATCGCTTGGCTTTCGCCTGAACGATAACCCGGCCAGCTATGAGCAAGTACACAAAGCGCTGGCATCTGGCTTGTTATCTCAGATTGCAGCGTTCAAAGAAGATAAAATTTACACGGCAGCAAGGGGTCGGCAGTGCCGCATTCATCCTTCCTCGGCGTTGTCTCGCAAAGGGCCAAAGTGGTTGATGGCGGCTGAGCTGGTGGAGACCACTCAGGTCTTTGCGCGCACGGTGGCGCGTATTGAACCGGCCTGGCTGGAATCGCTGGCGATGCACCTGGTGAAACGCAATTATACCGATCCTCACTGGGAGAAAAAGCGCGGCCAGGTTGTTGCGAAAGAAACACTGATGCTCTATGGCCTGCCTATTGTTGCGCAGCGACCCATTCATTTTGGCGCGATTGATCCGCCATTGGCGCGCGATATCTTTATTCGTTCGGCGCTGGTCGAGGGCGAGTTCCAGACAAAAGCGACATTTTTTGAGCACAACCGGGCCATGCTGGCTGAAGTAACCGACCTCGAAGATAAAGCCCGCCGACGCGATATTCTAGTTGATGATGATCAGTTGGTCGCGTTTTACGATCAGCGCATTCCGGCCGAGGTAGTCAACGCCGCCGGCTTTCATGCCTGGCTGAAACAGCAGGAACAGGATGCACTCGATCTGACTCCCGAAGCACTGATGCAGCATTCAGCCGATCAGGTAACCGTTCAGCAGTACCCGGATTTTATCACCATCGGTCGGATGAAGCTGCCGCTGAAGTATCAGTTCGAACCGGGCACAGAGGCTGACGGCGTGACCATGACCGTGCCTGCTGGTGCGTTGGCCCAATTACCGGCTGGCCGGCTGGAATGGCTGGTGCCGGGGATGCTGCGCGACAAAATCATTGCACTGATCAAGTCGCTGCCCAAATCTTACCGACGCAACTTTGTGCCGGTACCCGATTTTGCGGACGCCCTGCTCAACAGTCTGACACCGGACGATACGCCGCTGACCAAAGCTATTACCGAGCGGCTGTTTCGCATGACCGGTATTCGCGTACCCCAGGAAGAATGGCAGAGTAACAAGTTAGCGTTACATCACCGGTATCGCTTTAATGTGGTCGATGACGCTGGAAAGACCGTTGCCAAAGGTCGGGATCTGGATGCATTGAAGTCGCCTGCTAATGCACAGGCGGCCAAAGATCGCTCCAACACCGGTAAAACCAAAGAGACTGGCAAGGGGCCAGAGCACTTCACTGACTGGTCGTTTGGGGAGCTTCCCGACGTCGAGCACCGCCGGCAGGCTGGCATTCAGGTCGATGTATTTCCGGCTCTGGTCGACAAAGTCAACGCGGTTGCTATTGAGACATTTACTCAGCAGCCCTGGGCCGTGCAGCTGCATCGACAGGGCCTGTTGCGCCTGGCCTGGTTTCGGTTGGAGCAACCGTTGAGTTATCTGGCGAAACGCTTGCCGGGCTTTAAGGAGTCGGCCCTGTTGTTTGCTCCCTATGGCAAAGCCGAGCCGTTGCGTCAGGATATGCTTTGGGCAACGCTGCTCAGAACGCTGGACAGGGGAGCGGCGTTACCGCGAAACCGGGCCGATTTTGACGCCTGGATTGAAGCCGGGCGTGGCGAGTTGGTCGGGCAGGGTGAACAACTGGCGCAACAGGTGCATGATGTACTGCAAGGTCATCACAAGGTTCGTAAACAACTAAAAGGGCGAGTGAGCTTTGCTACTGCTTTCATTTACGCTGATATGGCAGGGCAACTCGATCAGTTAGTCTATCCTGGGTTTGTCAGTGCGACGCCTGTTGACTGGTTTGCCGAGCTGCCACGGTATCTGGACGGTGCCGACCGGCGCCTGAACCGGGCTGGTGGTGTGCCAGCCCGCGAACAGTTTCTGGTCGATGAACTGGCTGGGTTCTGGCAACGCTACCGGAGTAAACAGGCGACTTTAATCGAACAACAGATGGTCAGTACTGCCTTGTCCGAGTTTCGCTGGTTGCTCGAAGAGTATCGGATTTCTCTGTTCGCTCAGACACTCGGTACCCGGGTTCCGGTGTCCGCGAAACGATTGGAAAAACAATGGCAACAGGGTCTTGATGAATGAAACACGGCATTAAGGAATATCGCCTGAAAGTGCCTACCTGGCAGGGTGGTCAGTTGTTCGTGCGCCAGTTTTTGCCAGAACAGCCACAAGCGCTGGTGATCCTTATACATGGTCTGGGTAACCGGGGTGACGTGTTTTGTCATCAGGGACATGGTTTGGCGCAGTATTTGGCTGATATGGGGTTTCATTGCCTGGTTCCTGATCTGATTGGTCATGGTCAAAGTTGGCCGCACCTCAGTCGTCGGCTCGAGCACAGCGCCAACCTGATTATCCAGGAAGACATGCCCCGGTTGCTGGCTGAAGCTCGCCGCCAGGCGAATGGTCTGCCTATTTTTCTGATAGGACAGGGGTTTGGTGGGGTGTTGCTGGCCTCGGCCTATGCGCGTGAGCCGGGGGTTCGACCCGGAGTGCTCGGAATGATTCACCTGGGCACGCGGCGAAATGACAGTCTGGGGGGCGTACGACATTCACCGCTTGGACGTTTCATTTCCCGGTCACTGCTACCGGCGCTCGGCGTGGTTAAAGGGGCAGTTCCCATGCGCTGGCTGGGTCAGGGACCCGAGCCTGAATACCTGGCTTTGTATCGTGATTTTCTGCGCTGGTCGGATGGTCCCTGGGTGTCCGATGATGAGACTGAATTCGATTACTCAAACGCCGCCAGGCATCTGGATTGGCCACCCAGCCTCTATTTGGCGCGTCGCAATGGTGGCTATACGGATCATGTTGCTGATGTGCGTGAATTCATGCGCGAGCTGGGTACCCATAACGGCCGTCTTTGGGTGCTGGGTAAGCGCGACGGCAATGTAAGAAACTACAGTGCTCAATCCCTGCTGATCCACGACGACGCCAGGGTCGATCATTTTCCGGTACTGCTGGACTGGATCAACGAGCGATTAATGCTTTTGCCCAAGGGCGTGAGGGTGCGTCATCTGGTATCGGTGGACCGCAGCTCCTGACCGACAGCCATCGACATCCCTGATGGCTGCGCCAGTGAAATTGACTGATCGTCGGACGTTTCTCTGACAGTTGGTGACTTTTTCATCTTTCAGCTGAATCTGGAGCCTGCTGCTACTCCCCGGCATCGGAACCAGAGTAAGCCTCTCTTACTTTCTGATAAGCCGACCGAGTGGCGGTCGGGGAAAATCCATCCGGTACCGTATCGCGCAGGAAGAAGGAGAAGGCAAGGATACCTGCCACCCATTCATAGAGTGCAGGTGGGATGTCCTGGCCGCTGTTGAGGCGGGTCAGTATGTTAACCAGGTCTTCGTCTTTATAGATTGGAACGTCGTGTTTTTTTGCCAGCGCAACGATTTCATCGGCGACTGTATCGGTCCCCAGTGCGCTGACAATGGGCGTTTTCTGCCCCTTGTATTCCAGAGCTGCGGCCTTGTTGCTGGATTGTTCGGAATCGGTCATGTGCGAATGTCTACCAACGGTTTGAATTGATCGGGTTCAGGGGTGGTTTTTTTAGGAGGCATACCATGGCGGGTGTGCATTGAGCGCTCGCCGAGCCCTTGCGTCCATTGCTCCAGTTTGTCCATGTGGCTATGAATGACGCCAAGCGTTCCCTGGTCCTGTGACCAGAAAATTAGGTCTGTGTGCTCGGGTGACCAGTGCAGATCAGCGCACAAAGGAGCCAGCGGCGGTAGTTCGAAGAACAATCTGAAACGCCATTTGCGCTTGGAAGCGCTGCTTTCACTGTCAGACGATGACTGTGATTTTTCCTGCCACCACTCCATATTCAGCCAGTGATTCGGTCCTAGCCAGATCATTGGGATGCTCAGTTGCTGAACGCCCGGTGCGTCGGGTTGAGCGAGGGCGCCCAGCGATTGTTGAATGGCGTTATTCTGGAGCTTGCCCTGCATCCCCTCAAGCAGTGTTCGCAGTTGCAGCAGAGGGTGCAGGCTTTCCTGTGACAGCCCAGGCTGGGGTGTACCTGACATCTGTACGTTAACGCCTGGCGCGTAACCAGGGGTGGGCGTGCTGAGCAGCTTTTGTGCCTGCTGGGCCAGTGCCTGTTGCAAGCTGGCCGGATGCTGGCGAATGCGACTGTCCAGAACCGCAAGCCATTGTGACAAGCGGATCTCAAGTGGAATTTCCCTCGAGTTTTCGTTGCCTGTTTTAATGCTGCCCTCGGTCGGAGAGGGTAGCGTGCTGACCATAGATTGGACTAATAATGATGGCTGGCCAGTATTTGCCGGGTTGGCGCCGCCTTGGCCAGCGGCGGTCGGCTGTACTCCCGAACCGAGGGCGTCTGTCGGCGCTTGCGGTTGTTTGGCTCCGGTCTGGTTTGTTGCCACAGCTGGGTTCTGCAACAGAGCCAGTGGAGATGAAGCCAGCTGTGCCTGCGAACCGGGCAACACCACCAGTATCAAAGGCATAGGACTGCTGTTCTGGCCGGTCATAATCGACGTTGCTGGAGGCGCCGTGTTGGTCGCTGGATTTGTTGTCGCTGGAGCCGAGCCATTAGCCCCCTGAGCCTGGGTTCCGGTGCTGGTTAACGCGGCGTTGAGCACAACCGCTGTTGCTGGTAATGCAGTAGCGCCGGGTAGTACAGACATAATCACCAGGGCTGTGCCGGGATTCATCGGGTGCCCGGTGTTGGGCAGCGTGGCTGTTGTCGGGTTCGACCGGGCCAGGCTGTTCAACAAAGGTAACAGCGTCTGCACGGCCGTGGCGGAGCTGATCGACGTTGATGATGTCGGAGCGGTCAGGCCGGTAGCACCGGGCATTGTCGGCGTCGATGGCAGGTTTGACAGCATTGGCTGCAGTCTGGCCAGCGGACTGAATTCTTGCATCCATTGAGCCACATTGCGGGCTGACAGTGGCGGTGTCTGGGTAAGCCACTGGATCAGAGCTTGCAGTTGCGGAGCATCGCCGACCAGAGCACTTAACGCTGCCATAGCCGGCAAGGCAGGCATCTGCGTGGTATGAGCTCGGGGCAGCGAGTGTGCCTGCCAAAATTGCAGGGAAGCCTGCATCATCTGGTTGAGCTGCACCGGGTCGACGCGGGGCAGCACTCGAAGCTGATTGTCAGGTGTGGCCTCTACCATCAGCACAGTGCCAGGTGGAAAGGGGCGCTCACTCTGGACTTTTACCCACTGCTGGTTGAGCGACAACACCAGGTCATACAGGGGTTTATCGCGGCTGCCCATGACCGTTTGCTCTACCACGACTGCAATCGCCGGCAGTGATGGGCGCAAGGCGTCTATGCTGTCTGCGGGAATGCGCAGCACAGGCTCGCTGTTACGATCCAGGGTTCGCGGTGTAAGCGTACTGTCTGTGGGACGCTTTATTGCGTCGCTGCGCTCTATGCCTGCCATTAATCAGTCCGAATGGGCCTGTAAGACTTACCATACCCCGGTCGGTGGGAAATACCAGCCGAGCGTCCGGGCATAAACAGGTTAACGGCTTAAAGATCACAGACTGAAGGTTATCGCGCTTTTGTCAGCAACCGGTCTTTCGTATTCCGGTCTCTGAGTGGGTATAATCCTGAGACCTTTTTTTCGAGACTGACCATGGCCCGACTGTTGTCCGCAACGGGACTGAATTGCGAGCGTGATGACCGGCATCTTTTTCAAGATTTGTCGTTTGATGTGGCAAACGGTGAGATCCTGCATATAACCGGTCCCAATGGTGCTGGTAAAACAACGTTGATGCGCCGGCTGGTCGGCATCAGTTCGGTCGTAGATGGTGACATTTGCTGGTTCCCCGATACCGCCGAAGCCACTGAAGTACCCAATGAAAAGATTTGGTATATCGCCCATAGGCCTGCCGTTACGTTGTTACAATCACCGCTCGAAAATGTCGCTTATGCACTGGCGTTGCACGGTATTAATTTGCCGGAGTCGTTGATCTGGGATGCGCTTGACACAGTTGGATTGCGCGGTTACGAAGATGTACCCAGCCATCAATTGTCGGCCGGGCAGCAGCGCCGAGTGGCACTGGCACGTCTGTACCTACCCTTCGATCTGGTGCGGGCCTGGGTGTTGGATGAACCACTGACAGCCCTGGATGTGGAAGCCGTCGACAAGCTGAAAGCTCGTATTCTGGCGTTCGCCGGGGCCGGAGGCAGCGTAATTCTGACTAGCCACCACGGACTGGACAGCCATACGGTTCGCACACTGGATCTGGGGGCGGCAGTATGACCACGGTGCCACTGATCAGAGCGGTACTGCGACGGGAATTGCAGTTGGCTTACCGACGTCGTTCAGACCTTGCGAATCCACTGTTGTTTTTCTTGATCGTTGTCATCTTGTTTCCACTCGGGGTGACCCCGGACATGACGCGTTTGTCGCAGATGGCGCCTGGCGTTTTATGGGTCGGGGCCTTACTGGCTAATTTATTGTCACTCGACTTACTGTTTCGAAGTGACTTCGAAGATGGGTCGCTGGAACAGATGCTGATGGCCTCTTCACCGCCAACGATACTGGTGCTGTGTAAAGTCTGGGCGCACTGGCTGGTGACCGGTTTGCCGCTAACGCTGATGTCCCCGTTACTGTCAGTGATGTTGGGGCTACCCGGCTCAGCAATACCATTATTGATGCTGTCGCTGGCGTTAGGCACCTTGAGTTTAAGCTTGATGGGCAGTATAGGAGCGGCGTTAACGGTTGGCTTGAGAAAAGGCGGACTGTTGTTGACCTTACTCATTATGCCGTTGTTTGTGCCGGTTATTATTTTTGGTACCGGGTCCGTTCAGGCACTGACGGAAGGGTTACCCTGGCTCGCTCAGCTTGCCATGCTGGCAGCAATGACGACCGGGTCGCTTGCACTGGCACCGCTGTTGACCGTTGCCGCCCTGCGCATTGCGGTGGGCGATTGAATTCGAACAAGCTGACCGTTAATTCCGGGCAGTAGGAGTATCCCTAGCATGTGGCAAGCCTTTGTCAGGTGGTTTAACAAATGGTCGTCACCCAAGTGGTTTTACACCATGAGTCAGCCATGGAGTTTCTGGCTAGGCTGGGCGGCGACACTGATCATTGCTGCTGCTCTGATATGGGGTCTGGTGTTTGCGCCCGTTGAACGCCTGCAGGGCAACAGCTATCGCATCATTTTTATCCATGTTCCGGCTGCGTTTTTGTCGCAAGCCATTTATGCCGCTATCGCGGTGCTGGGTTTGATTGGCCTGGTCTGGAAAATAAAACTGGCGTTTTTTGTGGCTAAACAATGTATCCCGGTCGGGGCGAGTATGGCCTTGCTGGCACTTGTTACCGGGTCTATTTGGGGTAAGCCAACCTGGGGTACCTGGTGGGAATGGGACGCCCGGTTAACGTCCATGCTGGTACTGTTATTGCTCTATTTGGGACTCTGGGCGTTGCACAACGCCATGGAACGACCGGAAAGCGGGGATCGTGCAACGGCGATTCTCGCCTTGGTCGGCGTAGTGAATCTGCCCATCATCAAATTCTCGGTAGACTGGTGGAATACGCTGCATCAGCCAGCAACACTGAAGTTCACTGAAGCACCGCCCATGCACATAAGCATGCTGATCCCGTTTCTGATGGCCATTGTCGGATTTTATCTGGCGAGTATGGCCTGGGTGCTGATGCGCACCCGGCTCGAAATTTTACAGCGGGAGCGCAAGTCGCGCTGGGTTGAAGAAGAACTGAATCGCTTTGTAGGAGGTCAATAATGGGCGCTTTTGACTCGGTTACGGCATTTTTTGCCATGGGCGATCACGGGTTTTATGTCTGGTCTGCCTATGCTGTCGGGGCTGCTGTCATTGCGTTCAATATCATCAGCCCACGGATGATGCGTCAGCGTCTGATTACTGATCACAAACGCCGGCTGCGGCGGGAGCAACGATGAATCCAAAACGTAAACAACGATTGATGCTGATTTTACTGGGTACCGGTGGTGTCGCGGCTACGGTTTTACTGGTTCTGTTTGCCCTCGGGCAAAACATGAATTTCTTTTATTCGCCCTCGGATATTGCCAGGGGTGAGGCGCCTGTTGACCGTCAGATACGGGCCGGGGGTATGGTGCGGGAAGGCTCGGTAAAACGGGAAGGCGACACATTAAAGGTGCGATTCGTGGTAACCGACTTTTCCGAAGATGTGACCATTGAATACAACGGAATACTGCCGGATCTGTTCCGTGAAGGAGACGGTGTGGTGGCGACCGGAAAGCTTAACGACGCCGGCATAGTGATAGCCAGCGAAGTGCTCGCCAGACACGATGAAACCTATATGCCAGTTGAAGTAGCCGATGCTCTTGAGCGTGCAGAACAGGCGTCAGCCAGCAGCCAAAGCAACGCGACTGGCTACGATAGCAGCAACTACGGATACTGAGGAGTTATATGATACCGGAATTTGGACAGTTCGCTCTGATCCTGGGGTTCTTGATGGCTATCGGTCTTGCTACCATGCCACTTTATGGTGTGGTCTCCGGCCACCCCGGTTACCAGAGGTCAGCACCGTTCTGGACCTGGGGTTTGTTTTTTTTCCTCAGTATCGGTTTTGGTTTACTGGTCGCAAGTTTTTTGAACGATGACTTTTCAGTGCGCATCGTGACGGAGAACTCCAATACTCTGTTGCCGTGGTTTTACAAACTATCGGCAACCTGGGGCAATCATGAGGGGTCCATGTTGTTGTGGATTCTGATGCTTGCCGGCTGGGCTGCTGCAGTCAGTTTTTTTGCGCGCAGTCTGTCACTGGAGCTTAAAAGCGCCGTGTTGGGTGTGATGGGCATTATAGCCTTTGCCTTTCTGTTATTTCTGCTTGAAACATCCAATCCTTTTGACCGATTGTTGCCTATTCCACCGGGTGACGGAGCTGATCTGAATCCGCTGCTGCAGGACATTGGACTGATTTTGCATCCTCCGATGCTTTACATGGGTTATGTCGGGTTTTCTGTGGCCTTCGCCTTTGCGATCGCGGCGCTGATTACCAGACGATTTGACGCCGGCTGGGTGAGATGGTCAAGACCCTGGACGAACGTCGCCTGGTCGTTCCTGACCATCGGTATTGCATTGGGGAGCTGGTGGGCTTATTACGAGCTTGGCTGGGGTGGCTGGTGGTTCTGGGATCCGGTTGAAAACGCATCCTTTATGCCCTGGCTTATTGGTACTGCCCTGATTCACTCTCAGGCCGTCACGGAAAAGCGAAATCTGTTCAAATCATGGACTCTTTTGCTGGCTATAATGGCGTTCTCATTCAGCTTGCTGGGTACCTTTCTGGTGCGCAGTGGCGTTCTGACCAGTGTGCATGCGTTTGCGACGGATCCTGAGCGTGGCGTCTTCATTTTGTTGATTCTGTTGCTGACCATTGGCGGCTCTTTATTGTTGTATGCCTTGCGTGCCTCAGAGATCAAAGTGTCCGGCGAGTACAAGTTACTCTCGCGTGAGACATTCTTGCAGTTCAATAACATTATTCTAGTCGTTATCGCCTTTATGGTGTTACTGGGTACACTCTTCCCACTGCTTTTTGATGCTTTGAATTTGCGCAAAATATCGGTCGGAGCACCCTATTTTAACGCCATGTTTAATTTCTTTATGGTGTTTTTGTTGTCGCTGGTCGCTATTGGGCAGTTGCTGCGCTGGAAGCGTCACCCCGGTGAAGACCTGTCGATGCAGCTGAAAGTAGGTATCCCTGTTGCCGTTGTCGCTGGTCTGGTGCTGCCCTGGGCAGTGTCTGGGACCTTTCACTGGCAGGTTTGGCTGGGTCTGTCACTGGCGTTCTGGCTGCTTGCGGGGCTGATACGGCTGTTGCTGGATCGTGTTCGCCATGCCAGCAAACCCTTGCGTGCACTGGCGCGTGCCGGAGGCGGGTTCTGGGGTATGTGGCTGGCGCATCTGGGGATAGTGTTCATGGTGATCGGCGTGGTGCTGGTTTCTAATTATGAAGTGACCCGAGACTACCGCATGGCACCTGGCGACCGAGTTGAAATGGGTAATTATGAATTTGAATATCTTGGTACACGACTCGTAGACGGACCGAATTACAGGAGCGAAGAAGGCGTTCTGGCAGTGTATCGGGATGGTCGTCAGATCACCTCGCTGCTGCCGGAGAAAAAGTATTATACGGTTCAGTCAAACACCATGACTGAAGCCGGTATTGACGGCCGGCTGTTTCGTGACCTCTACGTGTCGATGGCCGAACCCCTTGATGAAAATCGCCAGATTTGGTCGATGCGGCTGCAGGTCAAGCCCTTTGTTCGCTGGATCTGGTTGGGTGCTATCTTTATGGCCATCGGTGGTGTGGTCGCCGTTCTGGACAGGCGTTACTTCAAAAAAGTCGGAGGGTGACCATGACCAAACGCTTGATTATGTTTTTACCACTGGCTGTTATCGCTGCACTTGTTGGCTTGTTTGGGTTTGCATTATTAACCGGTGTAGACCCACAGGAAATGGATTCGGCGAGGGAAGGCGATGTCATGCCTGACTTCAGGTTGACTGATGTCAGCGACAGCCAGCTCATGCTGACCCAGGACAGCCTGGATGGTGATCCTTACCTGATGAATTTCTGGGCGACCTGGTGTCCTTCCTGCAAATATGAACATCCTTATCTGAACAGTCTGGCCAGCGAAGGTGTGCGCATCATTGGTGTCAATTACAAGGATGACCGTCAGTTGGCATTAGACTGGCTGCGTGACTATGCCAATCCCTATGAGATCGATGTGTTTGATCCCAATGGAGATCTTGGTTTTGAGTTGGGTGTTACCGGGGCGCCTGAAACCTTTTTTGTCGATTCAGCTGGCATCATAAGACATCGGTTTCAGGGACCCATTGATTCTGCTTTGTGGGAAGGCAAGTTAAAGGCGGTTTACGATGCGATGGAATAAATGGCTGATCAGCTGCGTTTTGCTTTTGGTACCGTTGAGTGCGGTTGCCGAGCAAGAAATGCTGATTTTTGATAATGATGAGTTGCGCGAGAGATACCTTGTCTTGACGGAACAGTTGCGTTGTACCAAATGTCCGAATCAGAACATTGCCGGATCTAACGCGCCTATTTCTGAAGATATGCGGAACAAAACCTATGAGTTGCTGCATCTGGGTTACAGCAACGATCAGGTCAAGGATTACATGATTGATCGTTATACTGAATTTGTGATCTATAACCCGCGTCTGAACTGGGGCACCGTCTGGTTGTGGCTGGGTCCCGCCCTGGCGCTGTTATTGGGTGCTGTTGCGGTTATCTGGTTGTCTCGTCGTTCAGGTTTGTCCGGGCTGGGCGAGATCAGCAAAGATGATCGCGCTCGTATTGATTCTCTGCTCGATAAGGATTCTACATCTACATGACTTTCTTTGTATTTAGCTCATTGTTGTTGATGGCTCTGTTATTTATTGGAGCCATGGCAGTGCGCCGTAGTGACAGCGTGGAACGGGATTCCGTTACCGAGTCGATAGACATTCACAAGGCCCGATTGCAGGCACTCCATGAGCAGCACGAAGGCGGTGAGCTTGAAGACATCGACTATCAGCAGTTCAAGTCTGAAACCGAACACGCCTTACTGGAAGATACCCGCAAACAGCGTGATACCCATCCAGGTCGGGGTATGCCGATGGCAATGGTGATTGGCAGTGGTGTTGCAATGATCCTGGCGGCCTGGGGTTTATATGGCTTCTGGGGTGCAGCAGATGCGGTCGAGGTACGCAAAGATTTCATCGACCTGGCAACAACGCAAAATCCGAGCGAGGCCCAGCTGCTGAAAACTCTGGATGGTTATGAAGCCTTGTTGCAGGACCAGCCTGAGGATATGGAGGGTTGGTTTCGACTCGCCAACATGCAAATGGAACTCGGTCAATATAACCGGGCCCAGCCCACCTTCGAGCGTGTTCTGACTTTGTTGCGTAGCGGTGCCCGAAATGTCGAGGATGAATCGATGATTTTGGCTTATCTGGGACAGACTTATTGGGCTCAGGAACAGGCCGGTCCGGCTCTTGAGCGGTTCCGTGAGGCGCTGGAATATAATGCCCAGAATACCCTGGCGTTGGGATTTGCCGGGCGCCTGACGTTTGAGCTGGAAGAATATCGTGCTTCGATCGATTACTGGACTCGTCTCAAACGCCTTGCCGGAGAAGCTGCTGATACCCGCCTCATTGACGAATTCATCAGTCGGTCGCAGACGGCATTGAGCGAGCAGGGTATCGACTACCAGGCCAATGTTGGCCCCAGTATTGATGTCAGCGTTAATTTGCCTTCTGCCTGGGAAGGATTGCCGGAAACGGCGGTGCTGTTCGTGTTCGCCCGTCCGGAAGGTGGACGTATGCCACTGGTCGTGAAGCGAATACCGGTGTCTTCCGGTGCTCAGCGGCTGGTACTGACCGACGCCGATGCGATGGGTGGTATGGGCGGATTGAGTGGTCAGTCCCGGGTCGAAGTGTCGGCGAGGGTCTCATTTCAGGGTGTTGCCGACCCGGCCGCAGGTGACTGGGTCGCTGAACCGGTGACGCTGGATCTGACAGATAGCAGTGCCATCTCTGTTGAGCTGCAGGTCAAACAACCCTGAGTATAGCCGTGGACCGGAGTCTGTTTTTCCGGTAACCGGGTTAATATTTCACAGTGAAATGTAAGTCCTTGATCTGGCAATAAAAATCCACGCCGGGAGACGGTTTCAACCCGCCGCGATTGACGCTAGAATCGACAGCATTGTTTTGTATCAGGGGCCGGCATTACGCCTGGCCCGCCAATGCCAGGGACTGATATCGCCTTATGCGATTGAAAAGCATCAAAATGGCCGGGTTCAAATCCTTTGTCGACCCGACTACCATTCCGTTCCCTACAAATTTGTCGGCTATTGTTGGCCCGAATGGCTGTGGTAAATCCAATACCATTGATGCCGTGCGCTGGGTAATGGGGGAGTCTTCCGCCAAACATCTGCGTGGCGAGTCGATGACCGATGTGATCTTCAATGGCAGTAATGCTCGCAAGCCGGTTGGCCAGTGCTCTGTCGAACTGGTGTTTGATAACGCTGATCATAGCCTGAAAGGCGAGTATGCCGCCTTTGCTGAAATCTCTATCCGGCGTCGTGTGACCCGTGATGGTCAGTCGACGTATTTCCTGAATGGTACAAAATGCCGCCGCAAAGACGTCACCGATCTGTTTTTGGGTACCGGTCTCGGTGCTCGCAGCTACGCCATCATCGAACAGGGCATGATTTCCCGGTTGATCGAAGCCAAGCCTGACGATTTGCGCCATACCATCGAGGAAGCGGCCGGTATTTCGCGATACAAGGAACGCCGACGCGAGACTGAAAACCGGATGCGACGCACCCGCGAAAACCTTGAACGGCTGACGGATATTCGTGAAGAACTTGAACGCCAGCTCCAGCATCTGCATCGTCAGGCCCAGTCGGCAGAGAAGTACAAGGAATTCAAACAGGAAGAACGTACCGCTCGAGCTCAGCTGGCTGCTGTGCGCTGGCAAGGCCTAGACCGGGAAGTTGCCGAACAGGATATGCGCATTGCGCAATTCGAGACCCGTTACGAAGGCTTTGTCACCGAGCAACGACGCATTGACGCCGACATAGAAGCGCTGCGAGAAGCCCATCATAGCGCGACAGAGGCGTTCAATGACGTTCAGGCTCAGTATTATCAGCTGGGTAATGAAATCGCCCGGTTTGAACAGACCATGCAGCACCGCCAGGAACAAAGTCATCAGCTAGTCCAGGACATTCAGGATGCTGAACGGACACTGCAGGAAGCCACCAGCGCCAGCCAGTCTGACCGTGATCGCGTCGAAGAAGCCCGTGAGTTGTTGGAAATGCTCGCGCCGGAGCTCGAGGCCACCGAGGAACAGGTGGCCCTGGCTAGCGAGGCTCTGGCCGAACTGGAACAGCGCCAACAGGACTGGCAAAGCCGTTGGGACCAATTTAACCAGAATGCTCAGGGACCCAAACGGCAGGCTGACGTTGCCCAGTCTCGCATCCAGCATCTGGAACGTGTGGTAGAGCAGTTGCATCGCCGGCAGGAAACCCTGTACCGCGAACGCGATCAGATCGAGGCGGATCCGGAGGCGGAAAACCTGGAAGCCCTGATCGACCAGACGGATGAGTTAGAACAGAGTGCACAACAGGTTCAGGAACGAATAGACGAACTGGCCGATCAGCAGCAACAGAGTCGTGAGCAGGTCGATAGCAAGCGTCGAAGGCACGATGAAGTGCGCCAGCAGTTGCAACAGAAACAGGGCCGAAAGGCGACACTGGAAGCGCTGATCAAAGCTGCCCTGGGTGATGAATCTCAGGGAGTGCGCGATTGGCTGGCCAGCCAACAGATGCGCGAAGCACGTCGGCTGGCGCAGGAATTGAGTGTTGAACCGGGCTGGGAAGCGGCAGTTGAGGCTGTCCTGGGTGATCGGTTACAAGCCATTGGTATCGATTCGCTGGCGTCGGTCAGCGGCGCAGTCAATCGGTTTCAGGATGGTACTCTGACGCTGTTGTCGGCCGAGCGAGCAACAACCGTACTGGCCTCTGGCGAGTCTTTGCTAAGCAAGGTTAACTGCGACCGCGATTTATCGCCCTGGCTGGCGTCGGTGCAGACAGCCGACAGCCTCGATGATGCTCTGGCGCGACGCGACGGCCTTGCCTCTCATGAAAGCCTGATTACTCGTGAGGGTGTCTGGATCAGTCACAATTGGCTGCGCGTCAAGCGTGGCGAGGGCGAAGCCGATGGTTTGCTCACTCAGCAACAGGAGCTGGAATCACTGATCGAGGAGCTGGACGAGCTGGAGGCGGTCGAGGAAGATCTGGACGTCAGCCTGAACAGCGCACTGATGCGACAGAACGCGATCGAGGAGGAGCGCGAGCAGATTCAGCGAGACAACCAGCTGTTGTCACGCCAATTGGCGGACGCCAAGTCGGAGCTCAGTGGTCGCCGGGTTCAGGCTGAACAAATGCGTGAACGACGGGTACGGTTGAATGCCGATATTAAAGAGGTCGAAGTCCAGATGGGCGAGGAGCGTGAATCACTTGCCATGGACCGCGCAGAATTGCAGCAATCACTGGACTCGATGGAAGAAGATGTCGATGAACGTGAGACACTGATGGCCGAGCGTGAGGACCAGCGCATCACATTGGATGAAAAACGTGACAGCCTGCGCCAGGCGCGGGATGCGCTGCATCAGATGCAATTGAAGCAACAGGGGTTGCAGACTGAGGTTAATTCCCTGGTGGGGTCCCTGGAGCGGGCAGCGCAGCAAAAAGAGCGGGCCGCAGAGCGACTGGAACGACTGAAAGCGCAGATGGACGACCGTCAGGACCCGCTGGACGATTTGCGGGAAACCCTGGAAATTAAACTCGAAGCACGCCTGGAACTGGAAGAATCGTTGCAGGAAAAGCGTTCTTTGATGGAAGGCAGTGATGCTGACATGCGCTCTCTGGAGCAGCAGCGAGTGGTGGCCGAGCAGCAAGCGATGTCGGTTCGAACAGAGCTTGAACAGCATAAAATGGCGGCTCAGACACAGATTACCCGGCGCGCAACTCTGGCTGAGCAATTAGCCGAGCAACACTTTGATCTGGACACTGTGATTGCCAATTTGCCTGAAGACGCCAGTGAGCCCCAGTGGGAAGAAAACCTGGAACGGCTGGCCGCAAAGATCCAGCGTTTGGGACCGATCAACCTGGCGGCGATCGAGGAGTGTCAGACGCAAAGTGAGCGTAAACGATACCTGGATGAGCAGGATCAGGACTTGCAACGAGCACTGGAGACGCTGGAAAATGCGATTCGCAAGATCGACCGGGAAACCCGGGCCCGGTTCAAGGATACCTTTGATCGGGTGAACCAGGGCTTGCAAGAATTGTTTCCGAAGGTTTTTGGCGGCGGTCATGCCTATCTGGAACTTACTGGTGAGGATTTGTTAGATACCGGGGTCGCCATTATGGCCCGACCACCGGGCAAACGAAACAGTACCATTCATTTATTGTCAGGGGGTGAAAAGGCGTTGACCGCCATTGCCCTGGTGTTCAGTATTTTCCGGCTTAACCCAGCGCCGTTCTGTATGCTGGATGAAGTCGACGCGCCGTTGGACGATGCCAACGTCGGGCGTTATTCAAAATTGGTGGAGGCTATGGCCGAACACGTACAGTTTATCTACATTACTCACAATAAAATTGCGATGGAAATGGCGCATCAGTTGATGGGTGTCACCATGAATGAGCCGGGTGTGTCGCGCCTGGTTTCAGTGAATGTTGAGGAGGCTGCCGAACTGGCAGCCATGTGACGGGGGCAAGCGAATGGAATTGCGAGACGTACTGGTCATACTGGGTATTGTGCTTATTTCCCTGATCCTCTGGGACGGGATACGCCGTATGAGGCTGCGTAAACCCAAGCCAAGACGTCCGGTGACGGATCTTGGTCGAGATCCGGAAGAGGAAAAGAAAAAAGCTGAGCTGGCGCGTGAATTGCCCAATGGCGGAGCGCGCGTGCGCGATATGACTGAACAGGAGCGTGAGTTTCTCAGTTCCAAGTTGAACCTGCGCGAGCGAGTTCCGATGTTGATGGATTCGGTCGATAGCGAACCGGAATTCGAGTCCGATGAGCCAGAGCCGGTGACTCAAAACGCGGAGCAACAGCCGCTGGATTTTGAGCGGGAACAGGATTCTCAGCAGCATAGTCATCAGCCGGAGCGGGCCCATGCCGCGCCGCCTAAAGCCGACGCTAACCGACCGATATCGGCTAGAGATGATGTTGAATCCTGGGACGAAGACTGGCATTTCAGCGCTGTTGATGACGAAGACGCCAAATCGGTTAGGGCAACGGATACGGTTGCGAAAAACCAAGACAGTCAGCCAGAAGCGCCCGACGATAGTGTAGTACAGGCCGGTGATTCCGGGCCCAGCCAGAGTGACGTGACCGAAGCCGATTCACAGCCATTACAGGAGACCCCTGATCACCGCAAAGGTGACCAAGCTGCTTCTCATGAGACAGATGGGGCCGATTCCGGTTACGAGCCAGAGTCTGAACCTGAATCTGATGCAGCGACTGCGTCAGCGGCAATGAGCGAGGTCAACGGTGAATACATGGAAGACACTCGTCCGGTTGAGGAGCTTGTCATCATGCATGTCATGGCTCGTGAAAAAGGCGAGATCGCGGGTGGTGATTTACTTGAACTGCTGCTGCGAGCCGGGCTGCGTTTTGGTCCGCTGGATATTTTTCACTATCGGAATCCACTGGGTCAGATGGAATTCAGTCTGGCCAATTGTGTTCAGCCGGGCACGCTGAATCCGGATTCAATGGATCAGACCACCATGCCCGGTGTCACCTTGTTCATGCAATTACCGTTGCGGGCAGACCTGATGACGTCCTTCGATCACATGTATGAAATGGCGGCTTACCTCAGTAAAAATCTGGAGGCAGACCTGCTTGACGAAGAACACAGCACGGTGACCCCGCAACGCGTCGAACACTACCGGGAACGACTGCGCAATTTTGCCCGAGCCCAGTTGATTCAGGCCCATGAATGATCAAGTTGCCAGCATGACCGACGTTCAGGCACATATCGATCAAGCTCGTACCGAGTATCAGCGATTGATCGAGCGCATTCGTCAGTTGGACTATGAATACTATGTACTGAACGAGTCCAGCCTGCCCGATGCCGAGTATGACCGGCTAATGCAGTCACTTAAGCTCATTGAAACTGACCACCCCGACTGGGTGCGGGATGATTCCCCGACCCAACGAGTAGGGGGGCAGCCACAGTCGGGTTTCAGTCAGGTGCAACATGATGTGCCCATGTTGTCCCTCGACAATGCCTTTAGTAATGAGGATATGGCCGCGTTTTACCGGCGCCTGCAGGAGCGGATGAATACCTCTGACGCTTTGGAGCTTGCCTGTGAACCCAAGCTCGATGGCATTGCCGTCAGTCTGCTTTATGAGCAGGGGCGCCTGGTGCGCGGGGCGACGCGGGGCGACGGCAGTACCGGAGAAAACATCACCGCTAACGTTCGCACCATTCGCAGCATACCCCTTACTCTGCGCGGCGAAGGCTGGCCCGGTGTGCTCGAAGTGCGCGGCGAAATATATATGCCCCGTGCCGGATTCGCGCGAATGAACGACCTTGCCCTAGAGCAGGGTGACAAGGTATTTGTGAACCCGCGCAATGCTGCATCTGGCAGTTTGCGACAACTTGATCCCGAGCTTACCGCCAAACGACCACTCGAAATGTGTTGTTATTCGGTGGGTCGCGTCGACGCTGGTCAGCTACCAGCAACGCATTTCGAAACGCTGACCGCACTGGCTTCCTGGGGGTTGAAAATCAACGCTGAAAGTCAGGTTGTGAGCGGTCTTGACGAGATGTTGGCCTATTATCAGCGGTTAGAGGATCAGCGTGATGGCTTGCCTTATGAGATCGACGGCATTGTCTATAAGGTCAACAGTTTTCAGCAGCAACAACGCTTGGGGTTTGTGTCTCGGGCACCGCGTTGGGCCATTGCCCGCAAATTTCCGGCGCAGGAAGAAATAACCCGTCTGCTGGATGTCGAGTTTCAGGTCGGAAGGACCGGTGCACTGACACCGGTGGCTCGACTGGAGCCGGTCTTTGTGGGGGGCGTAACGGTCAGTAATGCGACTTTACATAACATGGATGAAGTGGAGCGCATTGGCGTACATAGTGGAGATACGGTTATTGTTCGCCGGGCCGGTGATGTTATTCCTCAGGTGGTCCGTGTCGTTGTCGAGCAACGGCCTTCCGATGCTCGGCCGGTTTTACTGCCTTCGCACTGTCCGGTTTGTGGGTCTGCGGTAGAGCGAGTGGAAGGCGAGGCGGTGTCCCGATGCACCGGTGGTATCCATTGTGATGCCCAGCGTCGCGAGGCACTCAAACACTTTGTTTCACGCCGTGCACTGGACATAGAAGGGTTGGGTGTGAAGCTGATAGATACGCTGATCGACAAGGGCTTGTTGCACACACCGGCGGATATCTTCGAACTCACGGCGCAGCAGCTGGAACAACTCGACCGGATGGGTGAGAAGTCGGCAAGCAATGTCATTTTGGCAATAGCGGCGGCAAAGGCAACCACCTTACCCCGTTTTCTGTATGCACTGGGTATTCGCGAGGTCGGTGTCACGACAGCAGCGAACCTGGCTCAACACTTTGCAACGCTAGAGAGGCTCTGGAGTGCGTCTGAGGACGTCTTGCTTGAAGTCGATGATGTTGGCCCGAAGGTGGCGACGCATGTCCGGCATTTTTTTGAGGAGCCCAACAATCGATTTGAGATTGAGCGACTGGTGAGTCTGGGTTTGACCTGGCCCGATCCGGCGCCGCAGTCCGACACCCTGCCATTGTCTGGTCAGTCCTGGGTGGTGACTGGCAAGCTGGAAGCGTTAAGCCGGGACGAGGCAAAAGATTATCTGCAACGGCTGGGTGCCAGGGTTGCCGGCAGTGTCTCTGCAAAAACGCATTGCCTGGTTGCCGGGCCGGGTGCGGGCAGCAAGTTAAAGAAGGCTGCCGAGCTGGAAGTGCTGGTGATCGACGAAGCCGGTTTTCTTGAGGTTCTCAGGGAACATCACTTATGGCAGTAATCGGCTGGGTTGATCAGTTACTGCCGGTTAAACTGCAACGGCAGAATAGCGTCGCGCCGGGGAAGGGTAGCTAGTATGGATCAGGAAACTCTGGTGTACGGCGTTATTCGCGATGTTGCATCCAACGACACGCGCTTTTTGCTGAACAGTCGGCTGGTCAATTGTGATGCCATTCTGAGCCTGACCGATCTGGACAGTTTTCCTTACCTAACCACCAGTATGTTTTCCATTCCGACTGAGGAGTCGGAACAGGGTACTTATCAGACTCAGGTGATTCACTTTGCCGCCAGTTATCAGGCTGTCGAATATCACTGGGAGGCGTGGATCGACAAGTTCGAGCAGTTGCTCAAGCAGATGTTCTGGGTGTCAGCCACAGTGCACCTTGAAACCGAGCTGTCCGGCAACCATATCTTTCAATGGGATAGCCCGGGTGCTTACCATGCGCCCAGTGAGGATCTTAGCGTGCATTGTGAGTGGGAACACGAGCTGGCTTTCGGACGTGCGCGGCTATGATCATCCCGGCCGATCAGTTGCCACCGGAAACCCTGGATAAAATCGTTCGTGAATGGCTGATGCGTCAGGGCGAAGACTGGGGTCTGGTCGAGGGGGGTATTGATGATGCTGTCCCAGTAGCCCGCGCCAGAGTTCTGAAAGGCGATCTGGTGATTCTCTGGAGCGAAACCGAAGAGACGCTGAATATACTGTCTAAAGATGACGTCAGGCGCAGCGATCAAACCGAAGAGTGGCAACAGCCAGCAGCCAATAGGCACGACGAGCAGGGTATCGATCAGTCTGGTGATTCAGATATCGATGGTTAACGTATCATTCTCACACACACACAATACTGAGAGAGCCAAATGAACAGTTGGATCCTATATTTTCTGGTCCTTGCAGCGGTGATCATCATTGTTGTACTGGCGGCCATTGCGTGGCGTTTACAGCACCAGGTGCGTCAACAGCAACGTGAGCGTGAGCAGCAGCAGGCTGCTTATGACAAGAAAACCGAGGAGCGCCATGCGTTCGTCCTGCAAAGCCTGGAAATCATTTCAACCAATGTACTGGAGCAGGATCTAAACCTGACAGAGGCGACGATTCGTTGCAAAATTTTGCTCGATTCACTGGATTTATCGCAGGTTGAGCGTCAGCAGTATCAGGTGCTGGATCAGATGTTCGACCAGGTGCACCATTTTGATACCCATCAGGCGCGCAAAGACCTGACTCCGGCCCAAAGACATCGGCAGGATCAGCAGCGGGAAAAAATCGAGGGTGAATTCGAAGCAGCCCTCAAGGACTGCTTCAGCCGGTTACAACAAATAAATCGGTCAACGCTGCAATAAATAGGGCGCGGGCAAGCCGTCGGCAGATTGAAAACGTGACGGTCACGACAGCCAGACCGATTATTCACCCGCCCTGGGGACGCGTAGCCGGTAGCTCAACACTGCCCGCTCACCGGCTGGTAGGCTGTAAATCAGCCATTGGACGTAACCAATCTCGGCCGCCGGCATGGCGACGTCGGCCGGAAAAAATGTTTCGCCATTGCGGGACAGACGAAACTCACCCTCTCGCCCGTCCAATGAGAACGATCCATCTATTAATTGTGCACCACCGGTGGGTACGGTGTTGACCAGCAACAGGTCAGTCAGGGTACCGTTGCCGGCATTGACAGCTTCGACCTGAAGTTCAAGCAAATCCCCGGGCCGAGCGTCGGTAATTTCGCTTCGGATAAAGGCCGTTTCCCCGTCAGCTCGGGTTAACCGGTAGAAGGTTTCCTTTACTTCGATGCGACTTTCGGCCAGTGCGCCGAGACTGAGCAAGCACAAGCAGGCTGCTATCCATCGTCTGCCGTGGCCTCGCACTGTCGGCCTGCTGGCTGATACTCCCTTCGAGCGCACAATACTGCGGAAACTTGCTCTGACGCGAGCTGTTGATGAAGCCAATGCCTTCACTGTCATGGTTCCCTCCTGCCATTGGGTTAAACGGCACATCCAGACCTTGATGGCCGTTGTTTGATCAGTGTCACTTTACACCTTTTACATTCCGGTACAGTAGCTCATTTTTCAATCAGATGCCGCTTGTATGCCATTGAGGTGCCAGTTTGACCAACCAGTCGGTTAATGCATCCGACATCAACAGTGCGTCAGTGCGTGGATCGTCCGAGTCACCGCTTTGTTCAATAAGTGTATCGGTGAATTTAAGGCGTTTCAGGGTGAAGCTGTCATCAACAACGGCCTGGCACTGATCATTCAGTAGGATGCCCATCTGGCGAATGCGCATGCCACTGTCCAGCGAGTGGGTGATCTCCGGTGCCTCCAGATCCATGTTGCGGTATTTGGCCTTAACCGTGGGGTCGTCGGTCATGACCAACTCCAGATCCTCAAGCAGCTCAGTCCCTTCAGGGCGGCTTTGTGGTTGCTGAAACCATTGTGTGAGCACTGAGCTACCGGCCACTGACTTGCCCACTGGAATAACCGGCAGTGAGCCGATGCTTTCACGCAGTTTAGCCGTCATATCATCGGCATTTTTTTCACTGGCAGCGTTGACCACCAGCCATTGCTGTTTAAGGTCGATCCAGGCGCTGGTGCGGCGTGTTTTATGAAAGGCACGGGGCAGTAATTCGGCTCGCAGCTGTTCCTTGAGCGCCTCTTTTTCCTTGCGACCCGGACGTCGGCCTTCGGCTTCTTCAACGGCATCGATTTTTTCAGCCAGCTGTTCATTAAGGACGCTGGCAGGCAGTATTTTTTCCTGTACCTGAGCGGTTAAGAACAAACGATCACCCACTTTTTCACACAACAACTGGCTGTCTTTGAAAGGGGCAACCCAGCCAAACGTACTTTCCTGCAGGGCGGTCAGTCCGTTAAAGGGGGTCTGCGCCAGTTGTTCATTAAGCCGGTCTTCGTTGCCAGACCAGGTTTCAGTGAAACGATACACACGAGCATTTTTAAACCACATTAAACCAGCTTCCCATCGGCAGTCGAGAACGAAAAGGGGGCAGTGTACTGGGTTCGACCGATCAGCAAAACTACTTTGCGGGGACAAAGCGACGGTTTACCCTGATGCACTGCAATTAACAGCGAACAGGCGAGCAGTATGGCGGTAACGCAACCACGACGTTGGCAACACAGGGTAACCCTGTCCTGTCGGGTGCTGCTGGCGATCTCTGTGCTTACCCTGGTTGGCTCACTGGCTGGGGTGTCTGAGTGGCTTGATTATCAGCGTCTGGCTGTTGCCAGTGGTGAACTGTGGCGCCCATTGACGGCATGGGTTGCGCAACTAAACCCGTCTCATTGGCTGGTGAATCAGGGCGGGCTTATCCTGCTGCTGCTTTTGATGCCGGGGCACTGGCAGCGTCAGGATACGCGGGTGTTCATTTGGGTCTGGCTAGCATGCAGTCTGTGGCTGGCTCTAGGGCCTTACAGTCAGTATGCCGGCCTGTCGGGCCTGCTCTATGGCTGGCTGTGCTGGGCTTTGTGGCGCAGTCCCTATTATCACAGCGGGATTCGTCTGGGCGTAGCCCTGCTGCTTGTTGTTAAAGTCGTCATTGAGAATCTTCAAGGTCCCTATGGAGTGGGTGCAAGCGGTGTGGCCGATTTCATTCGCAGCGATATTGCCGTGCAGTCGCATCTGGCCGGCCTGATGGCCGGACTGCTAGCGGTGCTGGTTGCCTGGGGTGCTGGTCTGGCGCGCAATCGCCAGTAGCACCTCGGCGCCGCGACTCAAGGTTCGTCCCTGGTGCCAGATAACACCGAGGTGCCGCGTCAACTGGACCTGGCCAACGTGCAGTATCCGTACTGAATCATCGATCAATCGGTGGGGCAACAGACTCCAGCCAAGACCACTGGCTACCAGAGCGCGAATGGTTTCCAGGTAATTCACCGCCAGGGTTCTCGACAGCGGCAGATGGTGACGCTGAAAGGTTTGTTCGATCAGCCGGTAAGTAGTGGTCTGGGCATCGGGCAGAATGGCTCTGAAATGCACCAGTTCATTGAGCCGGATTTTACCTGTGCGTCGGGTCAGAGGATGATCCGGGCTGACCACAAACTCGAGCGCGTCAGTCCATAGAGTTTCCTTGCGCAGCTCTCTGGGCAGACTGATGGGCAGAGTGATGAAAGCCAGTTCCAGGTCACGTCGGGCAATAGCCTGCAAGGTTTGCTCGGATTCCAGAAACTGCACATCCAGTTTCGCCTCCGGAAACTGGTCGGTCAGTGACCGCAGCAACGGCCCGAGGTAGTGCAAACCAATATGATGACTGCTGGCAATGCTCAGTTGACCGACCTGATTGCTACCAGCCTGGCTAACCGCGAGCCGTGCATCGCGAATGTCCTCAAGAATCCTGCCAGCTCTTTCGACCAGCAGACGCCCGCTTTCAGTGAGATAGACATCCCTGCCAATACGGTCAAATAGAGGTACGCCCAATGAGTGTTCCAGATTGGCCACACGCTTGGAAATGGCAGGCTGAGTCAGAAACAGCCGTTCGGCAGCTCGACTGAAAGAGCTGGTTTCGGCGACGGCCAGAAAGGCTTCCAGGCTGTGGTGGTCCATTTGTATTCCAAATAGTTATTGAAAAGATAAAAATAATAAATTTGTATTATTGGTCAGTCTACATAGACTGTGCAAATCAGACAAACACCGTAATAATAGTTGGAAAATGCGGGTGGCCGCCGGACAGTCGGACACGCCTGGTATTTCCTGGACAGGAGGGGACGGCATGGCCGGTAAGACCTTGTATGACAAATTGTGGGATGCTCACAAAGTATCCGAACGCGAAGATGGCACCGCTTTGATATATATCGACCGTCATCTACTGCATGAAGTTACCTCACCCCAGGCCTTTGAAGGTTTGCGGTTGGCAGGTCGCAAGCCATGGCGGCTGGATACCAACCTGGCGACACCGGATCACAATGTGTCTACGGATCTGGCAGAGCGCCAGGCTGGTGTGTCTGGTATCCGGGATGAGATTTCGCGTATCCAGGTCACCACTCTGGACGACAATTGCACCTCCTTTGGTGTACGTGAGTTCAGCATGAACGACATCAATCAGGGGATTGTGCACGTGGTGGGCCCGGAGCAGGGTGCAACCTTGCCTGGTATGACCATTGTCTGTGGCGATTCTCACACCTCGACTCACGGTGCCATGGGTTCGCTGGCCTTTGGTATCGGTACGTCGGAAGTCGAGCATGTGCTGGCGACCCAGTGTCTGATTCAGAGCAAAATGAAGAATCTACGCATCCGGGTCGACGGTGAGTTGGCGCCGGGGATTACTTCCAAGGATGTGGTTCTGTACATTATCGGAAAAATTGGCACCGCTGGCGGCACTGGTTACGCCATTGAATTTGCCGGGTCGGTATTTCGGTCGCTGTCCATGGAGGGCCGCATGACGGTCTGCAACATGGCTATTGAGGCCGGGGCACGTGCTGGCATGGTGGCCGTGGATCAAACCACTATTGATTACTTCAAAGGGCGTCCCTTTGCACCCAAAGAAGATATGTGGGAACAGGCCGTGCAGCACTGGCGCACATTGGTCAGCGATGATGACGCCGTGTTCGATAAAGAGATTCTGTTTCAGGCAGGGGATATAGAGCCTCAGGTTTCCTGGGGAACCTCTCCGGAAATGGTGGCCGGTATCACCGCCAAGGTGCCCAATCCGGAGGGTGTGACCGATAAGGACAGTCGCAAAGGTGTTATTCGGGCGCTTGAATACATGGGACTGCAAGCCGACCAACCGATCGAGTCAATTAAGCTTGATCGAGTGTTTATCGGTTCCTGCACCAATTCGCGTATTGAGGATTTGCGGGCGGCGGCAGCGGTCGTGAAGGGCTACAGCGTTGCCAGCAGCATCAAGCAGGCGATGGTCGTCCCCGGCTCCGGTCTGGTTAAACAGCAAGCAGAAGCCGAAGGTCTGGATGCTATTTTCAAAGCAGCCGGTTTTCAGTGGCGCGAGCCCGGATGCTCCATGTGTTTGGCCATGAACGCCGACAAGCTCGGTCAGGGTGAGCATTGTGCTTCGACCTCGAACCGCAATTTTGAAGGTCGCCAGGGCTTTGGCGGGCGCAGCCATCTGGTTAGCCCAGCCATGGCAGCGGCAGCCGCTATTAAAGGGCATTTTGTTGATATTCGTACCTGGCAGGAGAGTGTTGCATGAAACCATTCACCACGGTAACCGGTCTGGTTGCACCCATGAATCGCAGCAATGTCGATACTGACATGATCATTCCGAAACAGTTTCTCAAATCGATCAAGCGCAGCGGCTTTGGCCCTAATCTGTTTGATCAGTTGCGTTATCTGGATGAAGGTCAGCCGGGTATGGATAGCAGTCAGCGCCCGCTTAACCCTGAGTTTGTGTTAAATAAATCGCGCTATGCGGGTGCTGAGGTGCTGCTAACCCGGAAGAATTTTGGCTGTGGTTCCAGTCGGGAGCATGCGCCCTGGGCTCTTGACGATTATGGTTTTCGGGCGATTATTGCACCGAGTTTTGCTGATATTTTCTACAACAATTGTTTCAAAAATGGTTTGTTGCCGATTGTTTTGTCAGAAGACACTGTCGAGGCTCTGTTTCAGGCAGTGGCAGACAGCGAAGGATATCGCTTGACCATCGATCTTGAAAACCAGCAGGTGATCACGCCTGAAGGTAAGAATTACGATTTTGAGGTAAATTCTTTTCGTAAGCATTGCCTGATAAACGGCCTCGACGATATTGGTCTGACCTTGCAGGATGCAGATGCGATTCGACGCTATGAGACTCGACGCGAACAGCAGACCCCCTGGGTATTCGGACATATTCGGTAAGGAAATAATATGATTGCACAAAAAAACGCATCGATCCTTGTTTTGCCCGGTGACGGTATCGGTCCGGAAATTGTTACTCAGGCTGAGCGTGTGTTGAACGCCGTGGCCGAGCGTGAAGGCTTGTCCCTGACGCTGGATCACGCGCTGGTGGGAGGCGCTGCCATAGAAACGACGGGCAAGCCGTTGCCGGAAGAAACGCTGACCAAAGCAAAGGCTGCCGATGCGGTATTGCTGGGTGCTGTCGGGGGGCCGCAATGGGATCAGCTGGATATGTCGCTGCGCCCGGAGAAGGGTTTGCTGGGGCTGCGGTCTGAGCTGGAGTTATTCGCCAATTTGCGACCGGCAATACTCTACCCGCAGCTGGCCAGTGCCAGTGCGCTCAAACCTGAGGTGGTGTCAGGACTGGACATTCTGATCGTGCGCGAATTGACCGGTGGCATTTATTTTGGTCAGCCACGCGGCGAACATATCAATGCCGCTGGCGAGCGGGAGGGTTACAACACCTATCGCTACAATGAGACGGAAATTCGTCGTATTGGTCGGGTCGCTTTTGAGGCTGCCCGCAAACGCGGCAATAAGCTATGCTCAGTTGACAAGGCAAATGTCCTTGAAGTTACTGTGTTGTGGCGCAATGTTATGAAGGAACTGGCGGTCGAGTATCCGGATGTCGAGTTGTCGCACATGTACGTCGACAACGCTGCAATGCAGCTGGTGAGGGCGCCCAGGCAATTTGATGTAATGGTTACCGGCAATATGTTCGGCGATATATTATCTGATTGTGCGGCCATGTTGACCGGCTCAATCGGGATGTTGCCTTCGGCATCGCTCAATGCGCACGGCAAGGGCATGTATGAGCCAATTCATGGCAGCGCACCGGACATTGCCGGCCAGGGTATTGCCAATCCGCTGGCGACTATCTTGTCGGTTGCTATGCTGTTGCGTTATTCGTTAGGGCAGCTGTCGGCCGCTGACGCGATTGAGCGCGCGGTCAGTGACGTGCTTGACCAGGGCTTGCGCACTGCCGATATTGCCGCCAGCGGCGACGCTGTAGCCTCTACCGAGGCAATGGGCGATGCGGTAGTCGCCGTATTATCGGGTCACTGAATCTGGTGGAAAGATTTTTATAGCCCGGATGAGCCGGGTCTCGCTGACGCCTCCGACAGGGTGTCAGCGCAAATACAGGTAACGCTTAGGCCAAAAACCGGGTGTGAAAATTGAGAGGAAGACTATGAAGGTCGGTTTTGTAGGTTGGCGTGGCATGGTAGGTTCGGTGCTCATGCAGCGCATGCGTGAAGAGAACGATTTTGCAGACATTGAGCCGGTTTTTTTTACGACCAGTCAGGCAGGCCAGGCGGCGCCGGATGTCGGGCAGGGTCCGGCAAGGTTAGAGAAAGCGACGGACATCGTCGCTTTAGCAGCCTGTGACGTTATCATCACCTGTCAGGGTGGAGGCTATACCGGTGAGGTCTTTGCACCGCTGCGCAAGACCGGCTGGCAGGGTTACTGGCTCGATGCCGCCTCAACTCTGCGTATGGCAGACGATTCGGTGATCGCTCTTGATCCGGTCAATCGTTCGGTAATTGATCGTGCCATTGATGCTGGCACCAAAACCTTTGTTGGTGGTAACTGCACGGTCAGCCTGATGCTTATGGGGCTGGGTGGGTTGTTTCGTGATGATCTGATCGAATGGGTCTCACCGATGACTTATCAGGCTGCGTCTGGTTCTGGCGCCAAGCACATGCGTGAATTGTTGCAGCAAATGGGCGCGATTCACTCCGTATCAGAGCCATTTCTGTCTGATCCGGCGTCGGCGATCCTTGAGCTGGATAAAAAGGTTTCTGAATTTATTCGCAGCAGTGATTACCCCTGTGACCAGTTTGGTGTGCCGCTGGCGGGCAGTCTGATTCCGTGGATTGATTCAGCCTTGCCGTCCGGTCAGAGCAAGGAAGAATGGAAGGCTCAGGTTGAAGCCAACAAGATTCTGGGACGAAGTGATTCACCGATACCGATCGACGGACTCTGTGTTCGCGTTGGTGCCATGCGTTCACACAGCCAGGCGATGACCATCAAGTTGCGTAAAAACGTGCCAATCAGCGACGTTGAGTCGATTCTGGCATCGGCTAACGACTGGGTGAAGGTAATCCCGAATGAACGAGAAAAAACCATGCAGGAACTGACACCCGCAAAAGTATCCGGCACGATGTCAGTGCCCGTAGGTCGACTGCGTAAGTTGGCTATGGGTGACGAGTACCTCGGGGCATTTACGGTCGGTGATCAGCTGCTGTGGGGGGCTGCAGAGCCTATTCGGCGTATGTTGGCGATACTCAATCATAAAATCTGAGGTGTTCTGGCAGGCTGATAAGTCGGCTACGACAGAGTACCGTCCGAAAGTATTTTTCGTTTAATTTTAAGTGCTTATTTATTGCAAGGCGACGCTACAGCATCGCCTTTTCACATTTTATCGATGAAAAGTGTGATTAAAGCGATAACAAAAAACCCCTTGTGTTGCGAAAAATCCTTTTATCAATAATACTTAGCACGAGTTTTGAAAGTTCTTTCTAGTTTTCAAAACGTGAATTTGGGTGTGTAAGTAAAAATTGAGAACCAGTTCTCGAATTGAAACGCTCTGACCATACAAAAGCGAACTCCTTTTCAATATATTGGTGCCTTTTGTGGTATTGATATCAGGGTTGAGGGAAGGGAAAAGGACGATGTTCAAAGAACAAGCGCTTGTATTAGTAATTTCTGCGCTGGCGTTTACGAATGTAGCGCAGGCGCTTGGATTGGGTGATATTGAACTCAATTCGAATTTGAATGAGCCGCTAGATGCGGACATAGATCTGTTGCAATTGCGGGGGTTGACCGCCGGGGAGATCATCCCGACGCTTGCCAGCAATGAGGCGTTTTCGCGCGCAGGCGTCGAGCGTAGTTTCTTTTTGTCCAATATTCAGTTCTCGATTGAGGAAAACGAGGCCGGTAATCTGGTTGTCGTGCTCGCCACCAGTCAGCCGGTGCGTGAACCCTTTCTCAATTTTCTGGTTGAGGTGAACTGGCCGGGCGGGCGCTTGCTCAAAGAGTTTACTGTACTGCTTGATCCGCCAGTTTTTGACTCCGGTGTTGTTGGCGAGCCACTGTTTGTTGATCCGGCCTCACAGGCCCCCGCTGTTAATCGCGAAATCACCACGACGACGACTGTATCCCAGGGCAGTGACACCAGCGAGCCAGTCCCAGCAACCGTTCAGCCACGCCGTGATGACCTGGCCGGAAATGAATACCGGGTACAGCGCAATGATACGCTCTGGGCAATTGCCATGCGGGTTCCGGGACGTGATGGTTACAACATGCAGCAGGTTATGCTGGCACTGCAAGATGTGAATCCCAATGCTTTCTTGAACAGCAACATTAACCGTCTCAAAGCGGGCAGTGTGTTGACGTTTCCGAGTGAAGAGCAAATGGCCAGTCGCAGTGTCCAGGAAGCCATTCGCGAAGTTCAGAGCCAGAATCAGGGGCTGCCCGCGACATCCAGAGCGACCCAGACTGCAGATGTCGACGACGTTCAGTTATCCGCGACCGAATCGACCAGCTCGGCATTGCCGCAGCAAGACGATGAGCGTGATCCTGACGGCTACCTGGAGGTGTCGGCTGAAGATGCTGACGGCACCAGCGCCGGTGGCGAGACAGGTGACCGCGGTGACATTGAGCGTTTACAAAATGAACTGGCTATTGCGGGTGAGCTGACCGACCAGTTCGAACGTGAGCGCAATGAGTTGCAAGGCCGTGTGGCGGAGCTGGAAGAGCAGCTCGCCATAATGGAACAAATGATCAATATTCAAAGCGGTGATGCTGCCCAGTTTCAGTCTCAGCTTGCTGAGCAGGCGGCCGGTGCGGCCGCGGGTCAGTCAGTGACTGCACCCGATGCTACTGAACAGGCAACAGCTACTGGGCAGGATTCTGGAGATCTGACCGAAGGTAGTTCAACCCCTACTTCACAGTCACAGCCGGAAACACAGGCTCAGCCTGAACCAGCCCCTGCGCCCGAACCTCAGCCAGTGGTGTCTGCCCCTGTCACTGAACCAGGCTTTATGGGGAGGGTCCAGCAATACACTCAGTCTGCCGTAAATTGGGTGATGTCAAGTATTGCGAATATGATCGCAGCGGCAGCGTTACTGCTTATTTTGTTATTGTTGCCCTTCTATCTGCGCAGCCGTAACAGTAAGTCGGGTGATGAGAGCCTGGTAGATCTTGATGAGGCTGGCGCCGTTGAGTCCGAGCCTGGGTTCGATGAAAATTTTGATGAAGACATGCTTGAATCGTTCGACAGCGATGACGACTTTGATGACCTCGGTGGTGATGACAGCGACGCCACCAACGACGCTGTCATGGAAGCCGAAATGTACATGGCCTATCAAAAATACGAGCAAGCTGAAGAAAAATTGAAGCCTGCCTTTGCCGAACAGCCTGACCGTGTAGACATTGGTCTGAAACTGCTTGAGGTGTATGCCGAGACCGGCAATAGCGCAGCTTTTGACCAGTTGGAGCGCAAACTGAATTTGTCAGCAGAGCAAACGCTTTTGGCTAATGAGTATCGCAGCCGTATGCCGTTGCTGGGTAACAATGAGTCGATGGATAGTGAGCTGGATGATGATGACCTTGATTTCTCTGATTTGAGTGCAGACAGTGACGACGATCCGTCCCTGGATGAGTTAGAGCAGGATTTGCAGTCAGACAACAGTTTTGAATACAATCGCGAACCGTCTGATCCAGACAAAGCGGAGTCAGCTGACCGTAAATCGTCAGCAGTGACACTTGACCCGCCGAGCAGTGAAGCCAGCAGTGATTTGGATTTCAGTCTGGATCTTGACGACCTGGATTTGCCCGAGAACACTGATGATTCGGATGCCAGTCTCGATTTTGACCTGGAAGAGCTGGGGCTAAACGAAACTGAATCCGGTGCCAGAGACAATAGCGAGACAGAAACCTCCGGACTGGATTTTGAGCTTGAAGAGACTGAGGGGGACGAACTGTCGCCTGATCTGGATCTGGATTTCGATTTAGAAGAAACATCGATCGAGCCGAAGTCAGAATTGCCGAAAACAGATGGTGACATCGATTTTGATGCCGAGATCGCGGCACTCGATGACGCTAGCGTCTCTGATGACGCAGAATTGGACGCTCCCTCCGAGCAGGCATCACGTGATGCTTTGCAGGATTTGGCAGATGCATTGCCTGGAGAGGCCGAGCTTGATGATGATGAGTTCGACTTTCTATCGGGTAATGACGAAGCCAGTACCAAGCTGGATTTGGCTCGTGCCTACATTGAGATGGATGACAAGGATGGCGCTCGCGATATCCTTGAAGAAGTCGCTAACGAGGGCACGGATGATCAAAAACGGCAAGCTAAGGAATTGATGGATAAGCTCTAGCCCGGTTTTGGCCGGGGTCTTTCAAACAGACCTGATTCCTGTAAACTGCGCCGTTCTCCGAGCGGCGTTTTTTTTGGGTCCATGACTGAGCAATTTCCATTTTTACAGGCTGAACACACCCATAGGGTTGCCATGTGCATAGAGTATCGGGGTACCGGTTACTTTGGCTGGCAAATCCAGAAGACTGGCGTGCCAACGGTTCAGGCTGTTTTGACCGATGCGATCGCTCGCGTTGCCAATCACCCGATCGACCTGATTGTGGCCGGTCGCACCGATGCCGGTGTGCATGCCAGCAACCAGATCATCCATTTTGATACCGCCAGCGTTCGCAAAGAGTATGGCTGGACCTCGGGCACCAATACGATTCTGCCCAATGACATCAGCGTTCAATGGACTCAGATCGTTGACACTGGCTTCCATGCTCGCTTTTCTGCCCGCGAGCGGGCGTACCGTTATGTTGTCTACAACGCCCCGATGCCCAGTGGTATTTTGCGTGATGGCATGACCTGGGAGCGACGCCCCCTGGACCTTGACCGCATGCAGGCCGCAGCTGAATCGCTGCTTGGCGAACATGACTTCTCAGCTTTTCGTGCGTCCAATTGTCAGGCGCATTCTCCGGTTAAAGAGATGCGCGAGCTGACCCTAGTCCGCCAGGGCCGTTTGATTGTCCTGCAAGTGAGGGCCAATGGCTTTCTCTACCATATGGTGCGCAACATCATGGGGGTGCTGCTGGCCATTGGCCGGGGTGACAAACCCATTGAATGGGCTGCCGAGGTATTGGCCGGTCGGGATCGAAGCCTGGGTGGCAATACTGCACCGGCGGCCGGCTTGTATTTTGTCCGCGCTGGCTATGAGCGGGATGATTTGCCCGTGCGCGAAGCGGGTCCGGCTTTTCTGGACGGTATTACCGGCTTGCTGCCGGTATAGACCGGCCCAGGCTAGGCGGTATTGCATTCTGTGCATTGAATCTTTGTCATCAATTGCATTGGGACTGGCCCCGGCCTTTGGTAGACTGTAGTGACTTTATCAGGAGCCGATCATGAGCCAGGACTCTACCCCTAACCAATCCGCGTTACCCCGTACCCGTATCAAGTACTGCGGTATGACACGGCCTGTCGATGTTGAGCTAGCCTACCAGTTAGGCGTGGATGCCATTGGTTTGGTGTTTTATCCGCCAAGCCCTCGGGCTGTGACTGCAGAGCAAGCAGCGCCGCTAGCCAGGGCTGCCGGTTTGTTTTGCAACCGGGTAGGGCTGTTCGTAGATCCCGATGCTGAACAGGTCAATGAGGTTTTGCGCCGGGTACCGCTGGATGTTCTGCAATTTCATGGCAATGAGTCGCCCGAGTTTTGCGCCAGTTTTAACCGCCCCTGGATCAAAGCACTGAGGGTCAGGGAGGCTGGTGAGCTGGAGCTCAATCTGGAACGTTACCGGGAAGCTGATGGCTGGATTCTCGATGCTTATAAGGCGGGCGTTCCAGGCGGTACCGGGGAAACCTTTCAATGGACACTCATCCCACAGCGATGGCGACGCCGTATAGTGTTAGCCGGGGGGCTCACGCCGGCTAATGTGAATGATGCTGTCTGTTCGATCAGACCTCAGGGCGTAGACGTCAGCGGTGGTATTGAGGCCGGTAAAGGTCTGAAATCACCGGAAAAAATGTGTGAATTTATGCGCCAGGTTACCCTGGCCGACGCGGGAAGAAATCACAGATGACAACGATTACCGAAGACTACCACGCACATCCGGATGCAACTGGCCATTTTGGTCCCTATGGCGGGCGTTTTGCGTCTGAAACGTTAATGGATGCATTGGAAGAATTGTCTGCCATGTACGAGAAACTCAAGGATGATCCCGAGTTTCGTCGTCAGTTTGATCATGATCTTGCGCAATATGTTGGCCGTCCTTCACCGCTGTACCTTGCCGAGCGGCTAACCGAAAAATGGGGTGGCGCGGATATTTATCTCAAACGTGAAGATCTGAACCATACTGGTGCTCATAAAATCAACAACACAATTGGCCAGGCTTTGCTGGCAAAGTATAGCGGCAAGCCACGTGTGATCGCTGAAACCGGTGCTGGCCAGCACGGTGTTGCAACCGCCACAGTGGCAGCCCGGCTCGGTCTCAAATGTGTTGTCTATATGGGTGCCGAGGATGTAGAACGGCAGAAACTGAATGTGTACCGGATGCGCTTGCTGGGTGCCGAGGTGGTGTCGGTTATGTCCGGGTCGCGTACCCTGAAAGATGCCATGAACGAGGCCATGCGTGACTGGGTAACCAACGTAGATGATACGTATTACATTATTGGTACGGTAGCCGGGCCGCACCCTTACCCCACGCTGGTGCGTGATTTCAATGCCATAATCGGCCGGGAGGCTCGCCGTCAGATTCTCGAGCAGACAGGTGAGTTGCCGGATGCGCTCGTAGCCTGCGTTGGCGGCGGATCCAATGCCATCGGCTTGTTCTGGGAATTCCTCAATGACGAGAGCGTCCAGATTTACGGTGTTGAAGCTGGCGGCCACGGTCTTGACGGAGATCAGCACGCAGCGCCGCTCAGCAAGGGGCGTCCCGGTGTGTTGCATGGCAACCGGACTTATATCATGGCTAATGAAGATGGTCAGATAAGCGCGACTCACTCGGTCTCTGCGGGTCTCGATTACCCGGGTGTTGGACCCGAGCACGCATGGCTGAAAGACTCGGGCCGAGCCCAGTACGTTGCGATAACCGATATCGAAGCGCTGGATGCCTTTCACGAACTGACCCGGACGGAAGGTATAATGCCAGCTCTGGAAACCGCACATGCGGTGGCCTATGCGAAAAAGCTGGCGACAACGCTGGGCAAGGGCAAGCGCATTATCGTTAACCTGTCTGGCCGGGGTGACAAAGACGTACACACCGTGGCTGCATTGGATGGATTGTCAATTTAAGGATCGACACAGGGCTCTGTGAACGCAGAGTCCAGTGTCGCTATCCCTTCAAGGAATCATTATGAGTCTTATCGCTGCTACCTTTGAGCGCCTTAAATCTGAAGGGCGTAAAGCCCTGATTCCCTTTGTGACTGCGGGGGACCCACGTCCGGAGGTGACTCTGCCACTGATGCACGCCATGGTCGAGCAAGGCGCTGACATCATTGAGTTGGGTATGCCCTTTTCCGATCCAATGGCCGACGGACCTGCTATTCAGCGGGCTAATGAGCGGGCTGTGCTCAATGGTATGTCACTGCGCAAGACACTCGACATTGTCGCCGAGTTCCGCAAGACCAACAGTGATACGCCAGTAGTGTTAATGGGGTATCTGAACCCCGTTGAGTGGATGGGTTACGAAACCTTTGTAACCGCAGCCCGCAAAGCCGGAGTCGATGGCTTGCTGATGGTTGATATGCCGCCCGAAGAGGGCGGTGGTATCGTGCCTCATGCCCAGGCGGCTGGACTGGACCTTATTTATCTGGTGACACCGACAACGACTAACGAGCGGTTTAAGATCATTTGCAAGCGCAGTAGTGGCTGGATCTATTACGTATCGCTGAAGGGTATTACCGGAGCCAGTACGATCAATGTCGACGATGTCGCCAAACGCATGAGCTGGATAGAACAACATACTGACTTGCCGGTCTGCGTGGGTTTTGGCATCCGCGATGGTGAAACAGCTGCCAGGGTGGCCAAAATATGCAGTGGGGTTATCGTTGGGTCTGTGCTGGTTCGTGCCATTGAAGAGCTGGAATCTGAATCAGCCATTGAAATTTCTTCACAAGTGTCTAAGTTGTTGCGTGATATGCGCACCACCATGGATCGCGCATAATTCATATTTCTTACGTCAGATGATGAGGAAGCGATGAGCAGCTGGCTGGACAAAATAGTACCTTCACTGATTCGGTCGAGCACGAGTCAACATTCTACCGTGCCTGAGGGGCTCTGGAAAAAATGCCCGAAATGCAGCGCGGTTCTATACCGCCCTGAGCTGGAAAGGAATCAGGACGTCTGTCCCAAGTGTGACCATCACATGCGTATTGGTGCGCGACGGCGTATTGATTTGTTTCTGGATGAAGCTGACCAAGAAGAATTTGCACAGGACGTTATGCCTCGTGACCGGTTAAAGTTCCGCGATGGCAAACGCTATAAAGACAGGCTTACAGCTGCCCAGAAAAACACTGGTGAGAACGATGCCATGGTGACCATCAAGGGTACCCTGGACGATTTGCCAGTGGTCATTGCAGCGTTTGATTTCAATTTTATGGGCGGTTCGATGGGCGCTGTGGTTGGTGAGAAATTTGTCCAGGCCGCCAGGATTGCGCTCGAAGAGCGCCGGCCGCTCATCTGCTTTGCAACGTCCGGCGGGGCACGCATGCAGGAAGCTCTGTTTTCATTGATGCAGATGGCAAAAACCAGTGCTGCGATCGAAAAGCTTCGCGAAGCCGGTGTCCCTTACGTCTCGGTGATGCTGGATCCTTGTTTTGGGGGCGTTTCGGCATCGTTGGCGCTGCTTGGAGACATTAACGTAGCGGAACCCAATGCGTTGATCGGTTTTGCAGGGCCAAGGGTGATTGAGCAAACGGTTCGTGAACAACTGCCCGAAGGATTTCAACGCAGTGAGTTTTTGCTGGAGAAAGGTGCTATCGACATGATCGTGCATCGTCATGAACTGCGAACGCGTCTTTCAGGTATGCTGAAAAAGCTGATGCATGCGCCCGCAGCCTAACTCAACGCTCACGACCTGGCTGGTTTATCTGGAAAATCTGCACAGCCAGACCATAGATATGGGACTCGACCGCCTCAGGGCGGTCGCGTTATGTCTGGACTTGCCATTGGCGTCATCCGGCGACCGGCCTTTCGTGTTCACGGTAGCTGGTACCAATGGCAAAGGCTCAACCTGCGATACCTTACGCCAGCTTGCTCTTCAGGCCGGATGTCGAGTCGGGCTGTATACATCGCCCCATCTGCATCGTTTTAATGAACGAGTCCAGATCGATACTACGCCGGCGTCCGACGCAGCACTCATTGCCGCTTTTGAACAGGTCGACGTCGCCCGAGCTGACGTTAGCCTGACCTATTTCGAGTTTACAACGCTGGCTGCTTTCGTGGTGTTTCAGGCTGCAGATCTGGATGTGTGGGTGTTGGAAATTGGCCTGGGCGGGCGGCTGGATGCGGTAAATCTGGTTGATCCGGACATGACCGTCATTACGACCGTCGATCTCGATCATGCTGCCTTCCTGGGTACTGATCGTAACCGGATAGGTTTCGAAAAAGCTGGAATTTTAAGGGCTGGCATACCAGCAGTTCTGGGCAGTGACGATTTGCCCAGCTCAGTAGCTGCGCGTGCCACTGAGCTGGGCTCGCCATGCTGGTCGCTTGGCATGAGTCACGGGGTAGCTGGTTCTGTGCTGTGGTGGTCAGCCAATGACGGGCCGCATCGGCTGACCAGTGCGCAGGTCAGCACGTCGGTCCCGCCTGAAAATCTGGTTACCGCTCGTCAGGCATTTGCGTTGTCGCCTTTTCAAATTTCGGACGCACAGACCTTGTCAGCGTTCAATGCGGTGACACCGGCGGGACGCTTGCAGGCTATTCGATATCGGGAGCAAGACTGGGTATTGGATGTTGCTCATAACCCCCATGCCGCCCGTTATCTCGCCAGACGTCTGGGCGACCGCCGGTGGCATATAATACTTGGCATGTTAGCCGATAAGGACGTCGAGGCGGTTACTTCCGCCTTGGCTCCCATGGCCGCTAAATGGTCACTGGCGAGTCTAACCGTGCCCCATGGACTAACCGCCAGGGAATTGAAGGGCAGGGCGACAGTTGACCGGGCCCAGTGCTATGATTCTGTCGCTGCTGCAGTTACCGCAGCGAGTGGCGGTGATCAGTCATTGCCCATTCTGATATGCGGTTCCTTTTTTACGGTAGCCGAGGCACTGACTGCACTGCAGCAATGAGCAGGCGCTGACCGCGACTGATCTTTCAGGTTTCAAGTGGAGCAAGGTTTGGACGTTCGTATTCAGCAGCGCCTGGTAGGTGCACTGGTCATATTAGCTCTGGTGTTTCTGATTGTGCCGGTCGCACTCGACGGGAACGGTCGCATCCCCGAGAATATCACCGGTATCCCGCCCAAGCCCAAGCGCCCGGACTTATCTCATATTCGGGTTGCCGAACCGGTCGCCGATGTGTTGCCAGCGCTACCCAGTGAACCGCCCGAACCGCTAACAGAACCTGAGGTGGCTCAGGCGACTGAACCGACGCCGTATCCTGCTAGTAATAACGCGGGCGCCGACGCACCTGACATACCCGAAGGCCGTGCCTGGAGTGTGCAGGTAGCGAGCTTCCGCGACAGCAGTAAAGCGGCTGAACTGCGAGATCAACTGCGTGGTCAGTCATACCCGACCTACGTAAATGAAGTATTGCTATCGGATGGCTCTGTGTTTACTCAGGTTTTGGTCGGACCCAATGCTGATATAGAGCGTGTACGCCAGTTACAAGAAACCATCAAGCAGGAAACCGGTCTTCAGGGACTGGTTGTGCGCTATCAACCTTGACCCTCTGCACAGCTTTGAACCTGCTGTAACAGGCTCAGTTCACAATCGATGAGGGTCTGTTAGAATGCCCGCGATTTCAGAGTAGGATCGTTATGATTGCCATCGACTGGACCATTCTGGTCATTCTTATTGTTTCTTCCCTGATCAGCCTGAAGCGCGGCTTCACCAAGGAAGCTCTGTCTCTGGCTACCTGGATCGTAGCGCTCGTTATTGCGCGCCTGTTCAGCGACAGGCTGGCTGTGGTTTTGTCTGGGTTGATTCAATCGGAAGCCTGGCGATATACCGCAGCCTTCGCTCTATTGTTTGTCGCCACCCTGGTGGTAGGCGCCTTGATCAATCATTTACTCGGCGAATTTGTCCGTATGACCGGGCTGACCGGAACGGATCGAGTTCTGGGCATGGTATTTGGACTGTTGCGAGGACTGGTTGTCGTGGTGGCTTTACTGGCGCTTGGCCGCTTGTTTGCACTCGATCAGTTCTGGCAGGAATCCACGCTGGTACCTTTCTTTGAGCCGGTGATCAGTTGGACCGGTGAATACATCAACAGGGCATCCAATGCAATATTGTCCGTCGGAGGTGAGTAAACCATGTGCGGGATAGTCGGTATCGTCAGTGATTCTGCAGTTAACCAGCAACTGTACGATGCATTAACGGTGTTGCAGCACCGGGGGCAGGACGCCGCAGGCATTGTAACCGAAGACGGTGGTCGTTTTTATTTACGCAAAAGCAATGGCCTGGTGCGTGATGTATTTCGCATCAATCATATGCAGCGGCTGACTGGCAATATTGGCATCGGCCATGTTCGCTACCCGACAGCTGGGTCTTCCAGTACCTCGGAAAGTCAGCCGTTCTACGTGAACTCGCCTTATGGCATTGTGTTGGCTCATAATGGCAATCTGACTAACTCTGAAGAGCTGAACAAGGCACTGTATCAGTCAGATCTTAGGCACGTGAATACCACCTCCGATTCTGAAGTATTGCTTAATGTATTCGCCCACGAGCTTCAATTGCAGGGTAAATTGCAGCCTGAGGCTAATGATATCTTTGCCGCTGTTGCCGCTGTGCATCGTCGATGCCGTGGTGCCTATGCGGCTGTTGCGATGATTTCCGGCTATGGTCTGGTAGCCTTTCGCGACCCCTTTGGCATTCGCCCGCTAGTGATCGGTCATCGTATTAGTGAAGCTGGCAATACTGAGTATATGATTGCCTCGGAAAGTGTGGCTCTCGACGTTCTGGGTTACAAACTGATGCGTGATGTTCACCCGGGCGAGGCGGTTTATATTGACCTCGAGGGTCAGCTGCACACGCGTCAGTGTGCCGATAACCCTCAATTGTTGCCCTGTATGTTCGAATTTGTCTACTTCGCCCGACCTGACTCGATCATCGACGGTATTTCTGTCTATAAAGCCCGGCTTCGCATGGGCGATACCCTGGCGGACAAAATCACTCGCGACTGGCCAGATAATGATATTGATGTAGTGATTCCGATTCCTGATACCAGTCGTACCAGTGCACTGCAACTGGCCAACCGGCTTGGAGTGAACTATCGGGAAGGCTTCATGAAAAACCGCTACATCGGGCGAACCTTTATCATGCCTGGTCAGAAACAACGGCAGAAGTCAGTGCGTCAAAAGCTGAATGCCATCGGCCTGGAGTTTCAGGGCAAGAACGTTTTGCTGGTCGATGATTCCATTGTGCGCGGCACCACCTGCAACGAAATTATTGAAATGGCGAGAGATGCCGGGGCCGCCAAGGTGTATTTCGCCTCGGCTGCGCCAGAGGTGCGTTTCCCTAACGTTTATGGCATCGATATGCCTGCGGCGCATGAGCTGATAGCACACGGGCGTGACAATGAAACGATTCGAAAGATGATTGGTGCCGATAAGCTGATCTTTCAGGAACTGGACGATCTGCGCCAGGCTGTTCGTTCTCACAAGGCCGATGTCCGCTCTTTTGACTGTTCGGTGTTTGACGGACATTATGTCACTGGCGATATTGACAGCGATTATCTGGCTGCACTGGAAGCCCAGCGCAACGACGCTTCCATGGCGGGACAACGCAGTACCGACGACGAAACACCCATGGTTGACCTTCATAACGACGCCTGAATCCGGTGTTGGCAGGCCGCAATACAAAATGGGGATCAGCATGACTGACTCGCGCGAAGACGTTATTAACAGAGCCAGACCGGCTACCCGCGCCGTGCGTGGGGGGTACCATCGCACCGCAGAGATGGAGCATTCCGAAGCGCTGTTTTTAACATCGTCCTATGTTTTTAACAGCGCAGCTGATGCAGCCGCCACTTTTTCGGGTGATCGTGAGGGTAACGTATACAGCCGTTACACCAACCCGACAGTACAGGCATTTGAATCGCGACTGGCCTTGCTTGAAGGTGGTCAAGCCTGTGCTGCAACCAGCTCAGGTATGGCTGCGATTTTCAGCGTCTGTATGGCCTTTCTGAAAAGTGGAGATCATCTGATATCATCACGTAGCATCTTTGGCTCGACCAACGTGGTGTTTGATCGTTATCTGGAACGCTTCGGCGTCACCACCACCTATGTCGACCCCAAGGATACAGCCGCCTGGAAAGCGGCTGTTCAGCCAAATACCCGGTTGTTTTTTCTGGAAACACCCTCGAACCCTCTTTCTGAAGTAACCGATGTGACTGCCGTCGCCGCAATCGCGCATGAAGCCAATGCCTTGCTCGCCGTGGATAATTGTTTTTGTACTCCGGCTTTACAGCGACCATTGGAGCAAGGTGCTGACTTGGTGATTCACTCGGCGACCAAGTTTCTTGACGGTCAGGGTCGGGCGTTGGGTGGGGCGGTGGTTGGCAAAACTGAGTTGATCAATGAGATTGTGGGTTTTCTGCGCAGTGCAGGCCCCAGTATGAGCCCATTCAATGCCTGGATCTTTCTCAAAGGTCTGGAAACCCTCGATTTGCGTATGAAACAACACAGTTTGAACGCCCAGGTGTTGGCTGAATGGTTAGAGCAGCAGCCTGGCGTTGAGGTTGTTCATTACCTCGGGCTGCCCTCACATCCGCAACATGGCCTGGCAAGTCGGCAGCAAAGTGGTTTTGGAGGCGTGCTGAGTTTTGTGGTCAGAGGTGGGCAGGAAGCGGCATGGTCGGTTATTGATGCTACGCGCATATTGTCGATCACCGCTAACCTGGGCGACACCAAAACGACGATTACTCATCCCTATACGACGACTCACGGTCGGGTGAAAGAGGCCACGCGATTGTCGGCGGGCATCGTTCCCGGTCTGATTCGAATTGCGGTCGGTCTGGAAGACATTGAAGACATGAAAGAAGATCTGGCTCGCGGTCTGGATGCACTGGTCTGATCACCCTGGGCTTGTGAGTCCTTTGCGCCACTTTTTATAAAAGGAATATTGGGCATGGCTGATATAGCCACAGTAACCCAACAGCTTCTGGAACGTGCCGGCAAGGTTGTATCCGGTAAAGATGATGTGGTGCGTATGGCTTGGGTGGCGATACTCAGTAATGGTCATATTTTGCTGGAAGACTTGCCTGGAGTCGGCAAAACGTCGCTGGCACAAACACTGGCAAGACTGCTGTCGCTCGATTATCAGCGAGTGCAGTTTACTTCCGATGTGTTGCCAGCCGATGTGATAGGCGCGCAGGTTTACCGCCGTGAGCAAGAGGTTTTTCAGTTTCACGCAGGTCCGGTTTTTACTCAGCTATTGCTGGCCGACGAACTTAACCGGGCAACACCGAAAGCACAGAGCGCCCTGCTCGAAGCCATGGAAGAAGGGCAGGTCAGTGTAGACGGTGTTACCCATCCGTTGCCGGTGCCGTTCCATGTTATTGCAACACAAAACCCGCAAAGTCAGGCCGGAACCTACCCCTTGCCTGAGTCTCAGCTGGATCGGTTCTTTGTGCGGCTTAGCCTTGGCTACCCGGATACGGAATCTGAAAAAGGCCTGCTCAGCGGTACCCGTGGTCGCTCCCAGCTAAACGAGGTAAAACCGCTGCTGACACCCGGTCAGTTGGAGGCGTTCAAGGCAGAAGTCGATACGGTCAAAACATCGGATGCTGTACTCAACTACGTTATGCGGCTGGTTCACAGTTCACGCGAATCGGGATTGTGTCGCCTCGGTTTGTCTCCGCGGGGAGCACTGGCACTGATGACGGCGGCCCGGGCCATGGCACTGGTCGAAGGACGTAGATATGTAATGCCCGACGACGTGCAACGAGTATTTCCGGCCGTTGCCGGACACAGAATTCAAGGTCAGCGGGAGCACGACACAGCGGTTCTGGCGCAGCAGATACTGGACGAAGTGGATGTTATTGCAGCCTGAGGTCGGTACCTGATGCGCTTGCCAGAACCGGTGCAGCGACGTCTGGATGCCTGGGTCCGGCGGCGACTTCCGCCGGGTAACCGGGTAACGCTGAATCAATCCCGTATTTTTATCATCCCTACTCGACAGGGGCTGTTGATGATCGCCCTTGCACTGGTGGTGCTGTTACTGGCGATTAATTTCGAGAGTGCCCTCAATTACGCCTTGGGCTTCTGGTTAATTGCCATGGTTTGGGCCGCTGTGCATCTGACTTACCGGAATCTGTCAGGGCTTGTGGTCCAGTCGGAGTCGGGGAGCCTGGTCGAAGCCGGAAGCAATGCCACCTATACGCTGATGCTGACTTCCCCAAGTAACCGTTATCGGGGCCCGCTGGAGCTTCGACATGAACACTGGGGTCAGGTCAGTGTGGACATGGATGGTCGGGATACCGAGGTTACGCTCAGCCGTCCAACGACCCAGCGAGGTCGCCAGACGTTGCCACGCTTCAGACTGGAAAGCCGGTATCCGTTTGGACTGGTTGTCGCCTGGTCGAATCTGAAAATGGATCTGGATGCCTGGGCTTATCCTTCACCGATCGAGCGGTCGCTGCAACAAACCAGCGACGGTCAGGAAGCAGACGCTGGCAATGACCATTTTGTGCAAGCCGGTACCGAAGACTTTCATTCTCTGAAGGAATACCAGTCCGGTGATTCACTGCATCGATTGCATTGGCCGTCGTTTGCCCGCGATGAATTGATGGTCAAGCATTTTGTTGACTACCAGGCTGCTGACGAATGGTTGGACTGGAATGCGTTGCCCGGAATGCCAATCGAGTTACGATGCTCAGCGCTTGCCTGGCACATGGTGCGCTGTCAGCAGGAGGATCGCCCCTTCGGATTGCGATTACCCGGACTGGAAATCCCACCTGACAAAGGCGTCCGTCAACTGGAACGTTGCCGCCAGGCACTGGCCGAATTCGGAGAGCAGGCATGACCCATTACATACCGATAATGCGTCGGGTCATGCCGTTGTCTGTACTGCGCGTCTTGCTGCTGGTTCAAGGTATTATGGTGGTGCCCTTTCTATTTTATTTACCGGCATGGCTGGGCGTGGTTTTTGTGCTGGTGTTGCTGTGGCGCTGGCGGGTTACCCATGGCGAGATGCGCGTAGCACCTCGCAGCCTGATCTTTATGGCTATTTTGGTTGGGGTCGCGGGTCTGCTGCTCAGCGGTCTGAGGGCTTATAATCTGGACAGTGCCGTATCGCTGTGCCTGCTGGGTTATTTGCTTAAGTCACTGGAGGTGATGCGTCGGCGTGATGGGATATTTCAGACCTATCTCGGTTATTTTCTGACCGCGGTTTTCCTGCTCTACAATTACACCCCCGGCGGCGCTTTGCTGGCCATATTGATGGTGTTGGGTAACACCCTTGGGTTGCATGCCATTACCGCTGATCATACTTTTCGCTGGAAGCGTGGTGTGACGATGAGCTCGGCACTGCTGGCGGCCGCGGTGCCCATCATGATTGTTGGTTTTCTTTTCTTTCCCCGGCTACCACCATTGTGGGCGATTCCCAATGATGAACGGGGAGCCGAAACTGGCATGTCAGACAGCGTTGATCCAGGCAGCATTGCGTCGCTTGCTCAGAACACTGCGCCAGCGTTTCGAGTCCAGTTTGACGGTGAACTGCCGCCCCGTGAGCAATGGTACTGGCGCGGTACGACCCTGGGCAATTTCGACGGGCGCACCTGGCAGGCTTACTTTCGTGACCGAAATCGCTTTCAGTGGCCCCGGGGTCGGTTACCTTTTGCATCCGGAGCACGCCAATATAAGTATTCTGTGGTGATTGAGGCGACACAACAACACTGGTTGTATTTTCTCGACTGGCCAACCCAGATCCGCGGGGAGGGTGCTTTTGTATTGCCTGACGGGCGTGCTGCACGTCGCGATAACCTAAGCCAGACTTACCGTTATGAAGCTCAATCGTCCTCGCAGGTACAGTGGGAGACCGAGGCAGACCTGCAAGCTTACCTGCGATTGCCGGGCACAGGTAATGAAGCGTTGCGTGACTGGGGGTTGCAGCTGTATCAACAGTCCGGTTCCCGTGCTGCCTATTTGGAGGCCATTCTGGCACACCTTCGCAACGAGCCGTTCAGGTACACGCTGCGCCCTCCGTTGTATCCCTCGGCCGATAGCCTGAGTGATTTCTGGTTTGAAAGCCGCCTTGGTTTTTGTTCCCACTATGCCAGTGCTGTTGCTTATCTGGCACGGGTCGCCGGAATTCCATCTCGACTGGTTGGCGGTTACCTGGGTGGAACTTACAATGAGAATGGCGATTTCATTCAGGTTCGGCAAATGGAAGCCCACGCCTGGGTTGAGGTTTGGCTCGAGGATAACTGGGTTCGAATTGATCCGACCGCAGCCGTAGCACCGGGTCGAATTAACAGCAATCTGGACGACTGGCTCAGCGAAGACAATCCGTCGGATTTACCTTTTGGCGTCCGTTTCGGGCGGAATCTCGGTGCGCTCAACAACCTGGGTTACTGGTGGGATTCCGTTCAATATCAATGGCAGGTGTCGGTGTTGAACTATCAACAAAGCAATGCAATGGGTTTATTGGAAGCTCGTTTTGGCCGTATCAATCCCTGGCATGCGGCGGCAGCGATGGCCTTGTTTCTGGGGCTTCTTGGGCTGTTGATGGCGTGGTTTACCGGACTGCTGCGTTTGCCTCAGCGCCCGCCTGAACCTTGGGCAAGTTTACACCGGGTAGAGCGTCGCTTTGGTAAGCGTCACGCCGGAGAGACTGTCGCCAACTTTTTGACCCGATTGGCTGTTGAATATCCGAAACATCGGGATTCTCTGGCACGACTGGGACAACTGATAGATACTTTGGCTTATGACCCGCAGGTCCGACTGGACTCAACTGGACGCAAGGAGCTGAAGCAAAGGGTCGAGGCTTGCCTGAACTGAATCAAGGTCGTTGAACCTGTCTGGCGTTGAGTAGGTGCCGGCAGCAACCGAATGCATCAGTTTAGAACCTGTTGTCCGGTTGACATGCAGGTGACGACCATATGCCACTAACGTTGAAGCGTAGATGGAACACGAAAAAGCCAAAAAACTCGCTGACATTAAACGTCATTTTGGCCGCAGAGTGATGGATCTGGCGCGCATGGTAATCCAGACCTGGCAATCGCTGGACGATGTCCTGTGGAACCCTGACTGGCACGAAGAATTTGTTCAGCACTGTGCGAAGCTGAATAAGTTGTCGTCACGTTACGAACAGGATGGGTTGCAGCAATCGGCAGACCAACTGATGGCGGTACTGGCCAAAACACAGCCAAACAGACCGCCTAACAGTCAACTTATACAAACACTCAGTGACCAGGTGCATCTGTTGATAGAACACAGTGCTCGCCGCAGCGACAGTGATGACGGACGTCAGGCGCTCAGTGGACGCAAGCCGGTGTATCTGTGCTTTGCGGATCAGGAACTGGCATTGAGCCTGAGCGAACAACTCCAGTTTTTCGGAATACCTGCACAATTGATAGCGGATATCAGTGCGCTGGATCATGCCATGCACCACCGGTTGCCTGCCGCTTTGATTGTCTGCACAAAGTTCGCTGGTGACGGCATAGCCGCAGCCAAGTCGGCACAGAGTATTCTGAGCACTCCAATACCGGTGTTTTTTCAGTCGGCTGATGAGCCAGGAATCGGCATACGGCTAGAAGCAACGCGAGCAAATGCGGTTTATTTTCAGGAAGGTGCTTTGGACATCAGCTTACTGGTGCAAGAGCTCAGCAAGGTCTATAACTTTCGCGTGGATCGACCATACCGGGTGCTGGTGATCGATGACTCCCGTGCGCAAAGCCTGTATGCCGAGCGGACTCTGAACCAGGCTGGAATGATCACTCTGGCGGTAAACGATCCGATGACGGTGCTGGACGCGTTAAAAGACTTTAAGCCCGATGCTATTCTTATGGATATGTACATGCCCGGCTGTACGGGTATTGAAGTGGCCCAGGTGATACGCCAGCAGCCAGCCTACAACAATCTTCCGATCCTGTATTTGTCGGCCGAGCAGGACATCACCAAACAGATGGATGCCATTGATCAGGCGGGTGATGACTTTCTGACCAAACCGGTCGCGAGTGATGTTCTGATAGCCACAGTACGCCACCGCTGCGTGCGCCATCGCAGCCTGAAAGACCAGTTGATTCGCGATAGCCTGACCGGGCTGCTGGATCACAACAATATTCTCGAAGCCCTTAAGCAGGGTATCGCCGATACCCGGCAAAAGCAGCAGCCGCTGTGCTTTGTCATGATCGATATAGATCATTTCAAGGCGGTGAATGATACCTATGGACATCCGGTAGGCGACCGGGTTATACGCTCGCTGGCGCTGTATTTGCGACAACGATTCCGGGCCTCCGACAGTGTCGGGCGGTATGGGGGCGAGGAGTTTGCTCTGGTATTACCGAATACCCGACTTAACGATGCCGAACAATTACTCAATGAAGTTTGTGCCGGATTTGCTCGAATTGATCATGACGCAGGTGGCAAGACTGTGCGCGTAACCTTCAGTGCCGGGATTGCTGAATATACGGATGGTACGGATGCGTCCGATCTGAGTCAGGCGGCCGATCAGGCACTGTACCAGGCTAAGCGGGACGGTCGTAATACCGTTCGTTGTGTCTGATCGGACGAGCATTCAACTCCAGTTATAAGTTTCGCAGGCAAAAGCAACCGACAGGGTTCGTGGCCCCAGATTGACACCACCTGACAATGACATCGGCGTTATAATGATGTGGTTCCTGTGTTCCTTTGCAACAGATTGCATGCGCTGGAATTCGGGCAAGGCTGTAATCTCGGCGAGATGCCCCGCGTAGCTGATGCAGACAAAGGGCGACAACAGGCCGTGCTGGATTTTATCGGTGGTGTGCTCAAATAAGGTCTTTATGGCCAGGTCATGGCCGCGCATTTTTTTTATCGGGAAGGTCTTATCGTCCAGCGCCAGTACAATCGGCGCAATGTTAAGGGTTCGGCCAACAACGGCGCCCAGCCATGAAATACTGTTATCGCCTTTGCGCCTGGCGCGCTCCCGTAAATAAAAGACATCGGCGGGTACCTGGTAGGCGTGCACCTTGGAACTGAGCCGGTCAACCTTTCGGCGCAGTGCCGAACCCTTTACGCCTTTGCGCAAAAGCGCCACGGTATGAGCCGCCAGTACCCCCTGGCCAGCAAATACGGTTCGACTGTCCTGTACACGAATAGATACAGCTTTCTCGGCCCGGGCCGCTGTCTTCTGTGCTCGGTTAGCCGCTTCTGTAGCATGTTCGAAGGTCGGGCTGCGCATTCGGCTTACGGTTTGAATCAGGATTTCATCGTGGCCTTGCTTTATCGCCTTCTCGACCAGTGTCTGAATGATTTTAGCCGATGTTGGGGCGGTATCACTGTGATGACTTTTGTCGAGCACACCGCTTTCATATAAGGCAATTGTTTTTTCAGTATTGCGATAGTCATGCATGGAGTGACCATCGTTCAGAATGGTTGCAGGCAACACTTTGACGTCGTATTTGGTTAAGAACGACTGCGGTAAATCGCAGGCGGAATCGACAAACAGTGTGGTGCTCATTGAGTCACTATCTCCATATATTAGCAGGCTGTTGAAATTCGCCGAATTTCAGCGCCTGCTACCAGAATATCGATGTTTTGGCGAAATCGGCGACTGGTAAGTCTTGGATTTCGCAAGAAAAGTAAAAATCACATTGTTTGCTTTTAGTGTTTTGGAAAAGGCAGGAAGCCTTTTTCAACACCCAGTTAGAGGCTCCTGGCTGAACTATAGTGGCAATGTGGTCGCTATACAAAGCCAGGGAGGATGAACAATTCCCACAGAGCATCGTACCGTGCTGTAAAAAGCTGCTGCTGGCTTTCTTTATGCAAAAAAACAGGCGATTCTAAAATATGTAAGGGGCTCCGGACGTATTAAAATTCCGTAACTCACTTCCATTTATTGGTATCTGTCAGGTTGGCTTTGGTTATCAATCCTGAATGAACTACCGCTATATTAGCGTGGTTATTGAGGATATTGAATCAATTCCTCGGTTTACGGCATAACAAACCGGATGATCAAATTTTAGCTGGCTGGATAACTTTGTGGTAATAAACTTTCAAAGTGACACTGAGGTTGCCAATGTGGCTATAGGTTGACAATTATTTCCTGACAATCTAGCTCGAATCATTTCGTTGCATTCTCTAGAATCCTCTTGAACTCGGATTATATTGGGGCATATAACTATTCAAGCCCGAATGGCAACCAGCATTGGTTGTCAGAACTAAACAAACAATTACCTGAAAAGAGGACTGAACGTGAATCAAGCAGCCATTGATCAGACACTGCTGCGCTGGCAGGAAAAGGAAGCTCAGGCCGAGGCCATGATTCCGATTATTGGTCGTCTGTATCGTAAAAATAATGTGATTACTTCCATCTATGGCCGGCAAATCATCAACCAGTCCGTTATCCAATTGCTAAAAACCCACCGGTTTGTGCGTCAGGTTGAAGGCCATGAGTTATCAATCAATGAGACTCTGGGTGTGCTGGAAATTATTGATGAGATGAAGCTGGCCCCGGCGCACATCGATATTGGAAAACTGGCGCTCAAACACAAAACCCAGGCAATGGGCACACCGCTACAGTCATTTCTGGAGGGCGAACTGGCGGATCTTAATAACCGCTATGATGCCAATGCGCGTCACCAGACGCCGGCAAAGGATGTTGTGCTGTATGGTTTTGGCCGAATTGGTCGCTTGCTGGCCCGTATTCTGATCGAAAAAGCCGGTGGTTCACCTCTGCGCCTCAGAGCCATAGTTGTTCGGCCAGGCGGTACCGATGATGATCTGGTCAAGCGTGCCAGTCTGTTGCGTCGCGATTCGGTCCATGGCAGTTTCGAAGGCACCATCACCGTTGATTCCGAGCACAACATGCTGGTGGTCAACGGTACGGCGATTCAAGTCATTTATGCCACATCACCAGCGGAGGTCGACTACACACAGTACGGTATCAGTGATGCCATTGTGGTTGATAATACCGGTATGTGGCGCGATCGTGATGGGCTCGGCCAGCACCTCAATTGTGCGGGCGCCAGCCGGGTGCTGCTGACCGCGCCGGGGAAAGGCGATATCAAAAACATCGTGCACGGGATTAATGACACCACCCTGACCGACGCAGACTTTATTGTATCTGCCGCTTCGTGCACGACCAATGCCATCACGCCGGTACTCAAAGCCCTGAACGATGAGTTTGGCATTGAAAACGGCCATGTTGAAACCGTTCATAGCTACACCAATGACCAGAACCTGATCGACAACTTTCATAAGGGTGAGCGCCGCGGCCGCAGTGCTGCGCTTAACATGGTACTGACTGAAACCGGAGCCGCCAAAGCTGTCGCCAAGGCGTTACCGGTACTTGAAGGCAAGTTGACTGGCAATGCAATTCGAGTACCCACGCCAAACGTGTCCATGGCTATATTGAACCTGAACTTGAAACAGGAAACCACGCGAGAAGCGCTGAACGAGTACCTGCGCCATGTGGCCCTGTATTCGGACCTGAACAAGCAGATTGACTACACCAATTCTCCGGAAGCGGTTTCGTCAGATTTTGTCGGCAATCGAAAAACCGGAATTGTCGACAGTGGTGCTACCATCGTCACTGGTAATCGAGCCGTGGTCTATGTCTGGTACGATAATGAGGCAGGCTACAGCGCACAGGTTGTGCGCACCATCCATGATATGGCCGGCATTCATTACCAGGTTTATCCAAAAACCGTGTAATAAACATCTGAAGCCCCAGGAAGCCTTTTTCAACAACCAGCTAACAGGCACAGACGTTAGGCGTAGTGTTGCCCGTGGTTCCCGGAGACTGAAACCGCTATACTGCCGTCTTTTCAAATGGCATAAGAGACACCAAGGCTATGACTAAAATCCGCACCCGTATTGCTCCGTCACCAACCGGTGACCCGCACGTTGGCACGGCCTATATCGCTTTGTTTAACCGTGCATTCGCCAAGAGCCAGGGCGGTGATTTTATTTTACGCATTGAGGACACGGACCAGGATCGATCAACGCCAGAGTCCGAAGCTGCAATTCTTAATTCTTTGAGCTGGTTGGGTTTGAGCTGGGATGAAGGTCCTGATTGCGGTGGCCCGCATGGCCCTTACCGCCAGAGTGACCGCAAAGCGATCTACCAGGACCATGCCCAGTCACTGCTCGACGATGGCCATGCATTTTATTGCTTTTGTACTACCGAGCGTTTGGACCGTATGCGTCGGGAGCAGCAGGAGCACGGATTGTCGGGATATGACGGCCACTGCCTGAAGCTTAGTGCTGATGAGGTCAATACGCGTCTCAAAGCTGGCGAATCGTCGGTTGTGCGTATGAAGGTTCCGCTGAGCGGTCAGTGCGAGGTTGCGGACATGCTGCGCGATCCTATCGAGATTGAGTGGTCGCAGATCGATATGCAGGTCTTGTTGAAATCTGATGGTATGCCAACCTACCACCTGGCCTGTGTAGTCGATGATCATCTGATGGAGATTAGCCATGTATTACGCGGCGAGGAGTGGATTTCATCAACGCCCAAACAGATACTGTTGTATCAGTATTTTGGCTGGGAAGCACCGGTGTTTTGTCACTTGCCATTGCTGCGCAATGCCGATAAATCAAAGCTGAGCAAGCGCAAGAACCCGACGTCGATCGATTACTATCACAGTCTGGGCATTCTGCCTGAAGCGCTGATTAACTTTCTCGGTATGATGGGCTGGACCATGCCCAATGGGGAAGAAAAGTTCACTCTGGATGAGATGGTTGCTTCATTCGATGTCAGCCGCATTTCGTTGGGTGGGCCGGTCTTTGATCCGCAGAAGCTGGACTGGCTGAACGGGCGCTATCTGCGCGAAGATTTAACGCCCAAACAGCTGCTGCAGCGATTACTTGACTGGAAATTCAATGCCGATTACGTCAGTCGTTTTATGCCGCTGGTCCAGCAACGTATCGAGCGCTTAAGTGACGTCGCACCACTGGCGCAGTTTTTCTTCCAGGGAATGCCTGCACTGACGCCCGCGAGCTTCGAGACGGTAAAGCTGGACGAAGACACCCTAAAGAAAGCCCTGCAGTTGATTCTCTGGAAGCTGGAAGGTCAGCGCCATTGGGGCAAGGACAATATTATGGCTGACGTAAAAACGGTGGCTGACCATCTGGAGTTGAACATTCGCGATATGATGGCTCCGTTGTTTATCGCCATCACCGGTTCGACGTCGTCGGTTTCGGTACTTGATGCAATGAACATCCTGGGTCCGGACATGACTCGGGGTCGTTTACGCCAGTCGATAGAGCTCTTGGGCGGGCTTGGCAAGAAGAAGCTGAAAAGCCTGGAAAAAGAGTTGGCCGCGCTTGGCTAGAGTGTTCATCCGGGATGCAAGTTATTGAATTGAAAGCAAAAAAAAGCTTGACACCCGAAGGTGTCATTCCTATTATTGCCCGCAATTCGAGACGACGTTTCGGGTTTACCGAGAAATCGGGGCTATAGCTCAGCTGGGAGAGCGCCTGCATGGCATGCAGGAGGTCTGCGGTTCGATCCCGCATAGCTCCACCAAATTTTACAATAAACCGGTCGTATGGCCGGTTTTTTTATGGGGTATTAAAAGTAGGTGGCGAAGCTGGGAGAGCGCCTGCATGGCATGCAGGAGGGTTCACCACATCCAGTTGCGCAGTCTCAGCATTAATCGTTCCGGTTCCGAGAGGTTAGCGCGCTCGGCTAGCAGAGAGGCGAGCAGTTCGGGACGATCGGTGATGATATTGTCGACGCCCTGATCAATCATTCTTGAAAGGGTACGCCGATCATTAACTGTCCAGACGTGTATTTCCTGATTTTGCTGGCGCAGGTTGCTGATGCGGGCCGGGTTGATCAATGCCTCTCGCAGTGCCAGGACATAAAAGGGTTGGCCATCGATTGGACCAATCACCGAATGCACCAGCAAACTTGTCCTTAAGCCGGGCGCCAGCCGTTGAGCCTGGCGTAGCACGTCGGGCTCAAGTGCTGCGATCAGCGTTTGGTCAAGCATTTTTTCCTGTTTCAGTGTCTCGATCACTTGTGACACCAGGCCCGGGCTGAATGGACTCGACTTGACCTCCAAATAGAGTTTCGCTCGGCCTCGCAGCAGATCAATGGCTTCGGTTAGGGTGGGGATGCGAGTGTCACGGAACTGTGGACCGAACCAACTGCCAGCATCCATCGTCTTGATTTCTGCCAGGGTAACGTTCCAGACATCTCGTGGGTCGCCTGCTACTCGCAATAGATCCTTGTCATGCAACAGGACCAGTTGGCCGTCGGCCGTTTGCCGCACGTCCAGTTCAACATAGTCGGCCCCGTCATCAATGGCGCGTTCGATTGCCGCCAGTGAGTTGTCCGGTGCGCTCAGTGAGCTGCCTCTATGGGCGGTGATGGCGATGCTTTCCGTTGTATTCCAACTGTTGGCTACATACCCGACCTGTACCAATGCCAGGACGACGACAATCAGCTCGATTCCATAGGCCAGGATACCCACCTGCCGGGGTTCGGGATCCGGTGGCAGGCCGACATGGCGACCCTGACCACGCTGATAGAGTTTCAGGATCACCAGACTGTTCAGGCTAACACCAATGAAGCCCACAGCGACGGCGAGCACGGCATAGATAAGAATTAGCAGGACCATGACCGGGATCAGTAGACTGTAGAGTTCGGGCAGAATGGCCAGCAACGCTTTGGCCAGACCCTCGAATATCAAGGCCAGCGCTACCGGTAGCAAAGCGACACCGACGCCCGCACTGAGCAGCAGAGCAGCGATGTTAAGTCGCGCGCCCTGGCTCAGTTGAGCACTGCGCCTTAACGCCTGGCGCGGTGGCAATTCTTCCAGCAACAAAACGGGCAAAGCCAGAACCCAACGCAAATACAGGCTGCCATTGACGACCGTTATGATAAGAAACATCACGCCGGTGAGTGCCAGAAAGCCCCAGAAGGCTGGTGGGTGCTCGGTGATTACATAGTACAGATCGTAATCGGTCAGCAGGATGTTGAATGCCACAATAATGATGGTTAGAAAGGGGGCTGCTACCAGCAAGTGTGCAAACACCTGCATAGCAGCTAGGCGCAACAAACTCGGTAATCGGTGGGCAACGCGCCACAGGGCGGTGATAGAGGTATGAAAGCGATTATTACGGCCGTGAGAGACCACCAGCATCATGCCAGCGTGCTGCAGAAAGACGGCCATGATCGCCAGTGTTCCAGAGACCAGAATCCAGAGCAGACCAGCCGGTGTTATCAGAAATCTGGCCAGATCCACGTTGCTTATTAAGGAAACGTCAGCGAGGTTTACCAGAACGGATAGCAGCCAGGCTGAGACCGGCGAAAGCAGACTGAAGGCCAAAATGATGAAATAGACGTGAAAAGCCAGCAGTGGTCGCCGATGATAGCGCAGGGCAGCAAGGGCGTGGCGAAACAAATGTCGATTGGTAACCATGGCCTCCTGGGTAGCGTGCCGTTATAGCATGTCAAGAATCGTGGTTAAAAGGCGAGTTATACATGTTTTATTATACCTGAAACGGATAGAAATATCTCTGCCGTTCATCGTTAGTGGTAAAGTTTTGCTATTCATAGAAAACGATAAAAATGGTGAGTTCTTGGCAACAGTCATTAGATCAGGCTTACGACGAAGGCTTCTGGGTACGCTGCTAGTCGTTGCGATTGCACATACAGCGACGGCAGCAACATCAGAACTGCCACTTACTCCCGCTCAGTTGACCTGGGTGGGGGAGCGCATTTTTCAGAATGAATGCGCCAATCAACCGATGTGCCTTGTTCACTGGAATGAAGGTGAAGCCTTTCCGTCTCTGGGTATAGGACACTTTATATGGTACCCATCCGGTGTTGAGGGACGCTTTGTGGAAACCTTTCCAGGGTTCGTTGGCTATGTACTCAAAGCAGGCTATCCAGTGCCACCCTGGCTCGCCTCGCTATCGCCAATGGATGCACCCTGGCCGGATCGAACCCGCTTTCTGGCTGCACAGGACAGTCGTGAAGTCACCTCACTGCGAGACTGGCTGGATGATACAAAAGGCATGCAGACAGCCTATATTCTTGAGCGTGCCCGGTCGGCCCTGACCCGAGTTGTTGCGGCAGCTCCTGAAAATGAACAGCCAATACTCCGACAACGACTTATTGCCCTGACTGGAACGCCTGGAGGCAGTTATGCGCTGATCGACTACGTCAATTTCAAAGGCGAAGGGCTGGCACCGACTGAAACCTATGGCGGCCAAGGGTGGGGGTTATTGCAGGTTCTTCAACAGATGACCTGGCAGCCGGAAACGACCACGCTGGAAGCCTTTCGCCAGGCAGCGGCCAAGGTGCTTACCCGAAGAGCGGCCAATGCAAGCGATCCGATCGAACGCGAACGTTGGCTACCGGGGTGGCTAAACCGTTTGGAAACCTACCGCGAACCGCTTTTGTGATCCTCGTATAATAGCCATAACCTGTGCGCACGACTCGGATCATTTTAAGTTCGCCTGTATTTTTCTGAATGCCTTCTATACTAAAGGTCGATACAGACACATCTGTTTTGTCAGAGTGTTTGTGCTGTTCAGGGATTCGAGCAGACTTGTCGCGTGGTACGACTCCCTCAATTGCTTTGGCCAATTGTTTTCAAAGGGAGGCAGCAATGACTGCGCAATTTAGAAATCTTGTGTTTGAAGGCGGCGGTGTCAAGGGCATTGCCTATGTTGGGGCGATGCAGGTGTTGTCCCGCCGTGGCTATCTTGATCATATTACCCGGGTAGGTGGAACCAGTGCTGGCGCTATCAATGCGCTGATGTTTGCGCTGGGTTATGACATCAAAACCCAGCGTACGATCATCGGCTCGGCCGATTTCAACGACTTCATGGACAACTCCTTTTTGTTTATCCGCGATATGAAGCGTCTCTGGTCTGAATTTGGCTGGAACAAGGGCGACTTTTTTGCGGACTGGGTTGGTGGCTACATCAAGCAACAACTGGGTGACGCCCGGGCCACGTTCTCTGACCTGGCCGGGGCAGGGCACCCGGACCTGTTCGTCATTGGTACTAATTTGTCGACCGGGTTTTCTGAGACCTTCTCCCGCGAGCGTCATGCCGATATGCCATTGATCGATGCGCTGCGGATCAGTATGTCGATTCCGTTGTTTTACCGTGCCGTTCGCTATGGTCCCCGCAAGGATGTGTTTGTTGATGGCGGCGTCATGCTGAATTATCCGGTGAAACTGTTTGATCGCGAGCGTTATATTGACATGGACGCAGAGCCAGAGGCGGCATGCAGAGTTGGGTATTATGAAGGCGAGAATAATCGCTTCCTGCTGGAACGCCCCGGACGCAGTCCTTACGTCTACAACCGTCAGACTCTGGGCCTGCGCCTGGAAACAAAAGAAGCCATCGGTCAGTTTCGTTACGATGAACCGCTACGCAGCGAACGTATTGATGACTTTTGTGGCTATGCCTTGGCTCTGGTTCGGTCGTTGTTGCGTGTCCAGGAAAACCAGCATCTGCACGGCGATGACTGGAAGCGAACGCTCTACATCGACACTCTGGACGTCGAAACGACAGACTTTGATCTTTCCGACGCTAAAAAAACAGCACTGATTGAACAAGGTATCCAGAGTGCTGGGACCTTTCTTGAGTGGTTTGAAAATCCTGAGAACCTCCCGCCGAACCGGATACCTCACACCCTGACACCGAGGGTCATGCTACAGCGAGGGATCTGTGGGGTAACGGTAGCGAGGGCGCAGTCGCTGATGAACCGTGCTGGCGCCATGCTTGATCCCGACGGTGTCTTTGGCCCTGGTACAGAGCGTGCCGTAAAGCACTGCCAAACCTGGGCGAGGCAGCCGCTTACGGGCACTGTTGATGAAGTTTTATGGGACTGGTTGGAAGCGCTTGCTGAACCCTTCCCGGCCCTGCCGACTGAGGGCGTCGCCTTTATTGCACGGGAGGAGACCGGCGGTCTGGCGTACTATCAGGACCATGCTCGCTGGCCGCATTACCCGGGTGAGGCCAGTGGCATTACCATTGGCTTGGGGTATGACTTGCGCATGAATACGCTAGCAGATTTCAAGCGGGATTGGGCGCAGGTATTACCCCAGGCTGTGTTTAACGTACTGTCGATGGATATAGGCAAAGCGGGCACCAAAAAACGGGCAAGAGAACTGAAAGACGTTGGCATCGACATTCCTTTTAACCAGTCCTGGCAGGTCTTTACCGCTACAACACTGCCGCGTTATTACGACCTTACCCTGGGTATTTATCCGTCTCTGGATAAATTGCCGCCGTTATGTCGCGTCGCGCTGGTCAGTATTGTTTTTAACCGGGGGGCCTCATTGCGCGGTGATAGCCGGCGTGAGATGAAAACCATTCAGACTCTGCTGGAGCAGGCCGATCAGGCTTTGCCTGACACCCAGCGCTGGCAGGCTATTCTGACGGGGGTCGAAGATGAGATCGTTGCCATGAAACGACTGTGGGGTTCCGGGTCAGGGTTAGTGAAGCGGCGGCAGGCTGAGGCCAACCTGTGGCGTCGCGGTTTGAAAAAAGACTGAACAAGTCGTGTGGTGCAGTCACTAATAGGCGACTGAATCGACGGAACAAGCTGGTTTTGTAATCAATCGAAGGAGAAAAACTAAAAATATGACATAAAAGCATCACATTTATGTCATATTCATACTAGATTCTATGTTGAACGATTGTTCAACAAAGTGCGCTCAGTGAATGTAGCGCAACTAATGCACGGGCTATTTGGTGTAGCCTGCTAGGAATTTTATAAAAAATAACAGGAGTGTGACCATGACCTTTACAAGACGGAAGTTCATAAAAACATCCATGGCCGCTGGTGCAATAGCCTCCAGTCCCTTTTACATAAACCGGGCGTTGGCTGAAAATAAGGAACTGAGGATATACGCCTGGGCGGGATACATTACCGATGAAATGCTTACCGATTTCCGGGAAAAAACGGGTATCAACGCGACTTTTACGCCCTATGGCACCAATGACGAGCTGATGAACAGCCTGCGCGCCAGCGACGGTTCGGGCTTTGACATCATCATGCCGACGGTAGACCGGGTTCCGGGGTATGTGGATTTTGATCTGGTGCAGGCACTTGACACCAGCCGCATTAATTGGGATGGCGCTCTGGAGAGCTCGATTGAAGGCTCGGAAGTGGGCGGAGTGGTTGACGGCAATCGTTATTTTGCACCGTCAGACTGGGGTACTGAAGCGATCACCTATCATACCGATTACTCCAGCATTAACCGCAATAATCTGAGTTATGGTGATTTGTGGAATCCGGATCATGGTGTCGGTGTCACGGTCCGCGGTCATTCGGCACTTATTGGCATCGGCCTGTGGCTTGAGCAGCAGGGCACCTTACCGTTCCCACTGCTGGAGTCGTTCCAGAATGAGACAGCCATGCGTGCGAATTTTGATGTCATTGTTAAGGTCGCTGTCGAGCACAAGGACATGATAGCTCAGTTCTGGAACACCGAAAACGAAGCCCAGGGTGCTTTTCGCACCAACGGCGCCGTGGCCGGTCAAACCTGGGACAGCACGGCGTTTAACCTGATTAAGGAAGGCCAACCTATTGCCTATGCGGCACCAAAAGAAGGTGCATTGGCGTGGATGGAAGGTTTTGTTATTCCGAAAAACGCACAAAATGTCGATGCTGTGTACGAGTTTATCAACTGGTACTACACGCCGGAATCCGGGGCTATGTTTGTCAAAGCGACAGGGTACAACTCAACCGCCCGCGGTGCTGAAGCATTATTGCCTCAGGTTACAAAGGATTTCTTCACGAACTCCTACACCGAGCAGGATCTGGCCAATCTGTGGTGGTGGCCCATCCAGGAACCCTGGTATGTTGCCCTGCGCAATGAATATCAGGATCGCTACCTGTCAGCCTGATAGCTCCTACTGACCGCTGTTCCCAGCGGTTTTAATAAGCCCTGCCCAGTGCGGGGCTTTGGTCGTTTCCGGGAAGGAAGGCCTTTGAATTGCAAGCATCAGGGACGTTTTTACAGGAAATAACTGCTATGGACAGTCGAGTCCAGCTTGACAATATATCCATGAAATTTGGCGACTTTACCGCCGTTCATCCAATGGATCTGGACATCCAGTCCGGTGAGTTTTTCAGCTTTCTCGGTCCTTCAGGCTGCGGCAAAACCACCTTGTTAAACATCGTCAGTGGTTTTTTGGACCCGTCGACCGGGTCTGTCACCATCGGCAGTGAATCGATGGCGGGCGTGCCGGCCAATAGACGGCCAACCTCAATGATCTTTCAGAATCTGGCGCTGTTCCCGCTGATGAGCGTGGCTGAAAACATCCAATTCGGACTTGAAGTTCGCGGCGTTAGCAAAACCGAGCGACGCAAGGTGTCAGATCGATTGCTGGAACTGGTGGATTTGCCAAACAGCAGCGATTTTCGAATAGATGACCTTTCCGGTGGCCAGAAACAAAGAGTCGCTATTGCACGTGCCCTGGCGATAGAACCTAAAGTTTTGCTGTTGGATGAACCGCTATCAGCGCTGGATTTAAAACTGCGTCAGCACATGCGTACCGAGCTCAAGGAAATACAGCGACGCACTGACATTACCTTTATTTATATCACTCACGATCAGGGTGAAGCGCTCACCATGTCTGATCGGGTCGCGGTCATGTCTGCTGGCCGGTTACAACAGGTCGACACACCCATCGAGCTGTACCGTAAACCCAAAACCGCATTTGTAGCCGAGTTTGTTGGTGAAAATAACCGCTTGCCTGGAAAAGTTGTGGTAGTAGAGGGAGATCAGGCACTGGTCGATTGCGGCGAAGTAGGGCAGTTCAGAGGACAGGTCGGCGCCCGCCTTGAGCCCGGCCAGAGCTGTCTTTTATACGTCCGTCCGGAAAGTCTGCAAGCGACTACAGATACGGACATCAACCGGCTCGATGTCCGTGTCGAAACGGTGAATTTTGAAGGTGCGCACCTGACGCTAGAAACCCGCCATGCAGGATTGTCGGCGCTGGTCAATGTTCAGGCGGACCAACGGGCCCACGGCGGCCAGGTTCAGAAAGGGGCGTCTCTGTCACTCGGGTTTCAGATCAGCGAAACCGTGGTATTACCTGCTGACAATCCCGTGGAGGCGGCTCATGTTTAAGCAACTGAATGCCCGGTTTGGCGGACCCATGACGCTGCTGTTGCTATTACTGTTGTCGTTCTGGCTCATTGTTCTAGTAGTGTTGCCACAACTGATCATGATCGATTACTCGTTCAAACCGAACCTGATTCCGAGTCAGTACGGTGGCCTGGACGATGTGTATACGCTGGGTAATTACCAGACGCTGGTAAACAATGATATTCATCGAGTCATTTTTTTCAAGACACTCTGGTCAAGTTTGCTGGTGACAGTGCTGACGTTAATGGTGTCTTACCCAGTGGCCTATTTCCTGGCGCAGCTGGCAACGGCCAAACAGGTGATGCTGATCGCGTTGTTGTTGGTTATTCCATATTGGATCAATGAAATTTTACGAACCTTTTCATGGTATCTGATCCTGTCTTATCAGGGACCTTTGAATGCGGTGTTGCTGTGGTTGGGTTTTATTGACCGACCCGTTCGCTTTCTATCCGGCGATGGCGGTGTATTGATTGGTATGGTCTACGCCTACATTCTGTTTATGGTGTTTCCACTGTATAACGCGATCGAAAGCCTGGATAACAATCAGGTCAGGGCGGCCCGTAATCTCGGTGCCGGTGTTATTCGCACGCACTGGCGCATTATTATTCCCCATGCCAAACCGGGTATCGCCACGGGGTGCATTATGGTGTTTATGCTCGCGGCAGGCAGCTATGCAGTGCCAGCCTTATTGGGTTCACCGGGGAGTCGATGGTTTACCCAAATTATCTACAACTGGTTCTTTGAAGGGGGTGACTGGAACATGGGGGCTGCCTATGCCTTTGTGCTGTTGATTCTCTGCATCGGCTTTATCGCCTTGGTAATGAAGGTGTTCCGCATTGGATTGGGGGATATCGGACGATGACCTCGCAACGGCTCATGTACTGGGGCATTCGCTTTTATCTGGTGGTGTTCTTTATTTATTTATTTACTCCTCTGGTTATCATGTCGGTGGCCACCTTCAATGACAGTCGATTCCCCACCATATGGCCTTGGCGGGCAACGACCTTGCGTTGGTTTGGCGAACTGGCCAGTGATTCTGCGATGTGGGCGGCTCTGCTCAACAGCTTTGTGGTGGGTATTGGTGTCCTTGCGCTGGCTGTGCCAATCGGTGTCTCAGCAGGTTTGTTCCTGTCGACCTATGAGGGCAAAGGCAAGAACATTTTCTACAGCCTGATGCTGTCGCCATTGCTGACCCCAGGGGTTATTATCGGTATCTCAACGCTTATATTCTGGCGGAATCTGGGCGTCAGTGGAGGCATTGTACTGACCGTCATTGCGCAGACGACCTTTATATCTGCCTATGTCATGTTGATGGTACTGGCCCGCTTGCAACGCTTTGACCGAACGCTTGAACGCGCCGCTTACAGCCTTGGAGCAACGCATTGGCAAGTGGTTCGCCGGGTGCTGTTACCCTATCTGAAGCCCGCTATTGTGACGGCATCGGTGATCGCTTTTCTGCAGTCATTTGAAAACTATAACACCACTCTTTTTGTTCGTGGTTTTGATACAACTCTGACGGTATACATAGCCACCAAGGTTAGGACCGGCCTGACGCCAGCGGTCAACGCTCTAGGGTTGATCATGATCCTGGTGACGGTTGTTTTGGCGGTGGCCTATGAAGTCTTGCGTCGTCGTGAAGAGAGACTCAAAGCAGCCAGACAGAACGTCGAAACTCTGTGATCACAGCCACTATCAGGTTGTTGAAAAAGGCTTCCTGCCTTTTTCAACATACGGAAAGCAAACAGTATGATTTTTGCATTCCTCCCGAGATCAATGACTTGGCAGGCATCGATTTCGCCGGAACATGAAAGTTCCGGACTCAGGCTGTTAAAATTCAACGAACGGTGTCATTGAGCGGTGTTCCACTTTCCATTTTTTACCCCTTATTAAATAAATTAGTGACTGGTCTGACGCCCGGAAATACGGCCTCTGCGGTCATTTGTAAGGTCGTCTGTACGCCGGGCATCGTTTTACCAATAGGGTTCACTCGCGTATGGTTGCGCTCAATTAATCTCGTTACAGAGGTTGGATTCATCTATCAAACTCAGAGGCATCTCCTATGAAGAAAGATCCAAACAAAGGGTATATAGCATTGCTCGGATGGAGCATCAGTGCGATTGAAGCAGCAGAGAAGTTTGACCGGCGTTATATCGTTGTCGCTCCAGATTGGGCAGAAGACTATTGTCAGGAACACAATATTCCCTATCTGCCCTGGAACTTTGAACGCCTGAACGAGCGTTCGGTGGAAATTGCGCAAACACTTCAGGAATTGGGTGTGGACGTATCGATTCCTTTATTCGAAGAAACCGTCGAGTGGGCCGGGGCAATTAACTCGGTGTTGTTGGATAACCCCCGCCTCTTAGGGCAGGCCATGTTGATGCGGGATAAGTCGTTGATGAAGCGGCGCGCGCAACTGGGTGGCATTCGAGTCGGTATTTTTGAAGAAGCCCATGATAGAGAAGATATCATTCGTTTTCTGAAACGGGTCAATCAGACCCTGTTGAAGCTGGATGGCGACCCGAACGACCCGATTCACGTGAAAGCTTTTGATAAAGCAGGCTGCCTGGGTCACCGGGTTATTCGAACGCCTGATGAAGTAGACAGCATTCCTGACGAAGAATTTCCGTCTTTGATGGAGTCGCACCTTGATGGCTGGGAATTTGCCGTTGAAGCCTGGATTCACAACGGCAAAATAAGCTTCTTGAACATTTCCGAATATGTCAAGTTAGGGTATTCAGTTTATGTTCCTGCGTCGCCGGAACTGGAAGCCTATCGTGAGCAGATCACCCGGCAAATCGAATTACTGATTAAAACATTTGATATCGAATTCGGGCTGATTCATCCGGAGTATTTTGTCACCAGTGACGGCACCATGTACTTTGGTGAAGTGGCTTATCGTCCGCCAGGGTTCAAGGTCTTTGAACTGCTTGAGCGTGTCTATGAAGGTTTTAATGCTTATCAGGCCAGTATGCTGGTGTTTGACCCCAAAACCACTGAAGAAGAAGTTAAGGCATACTTTCCACAGGCGGTTAAGGACGCAAAAGCCCATGCTGGTTGCTTTGGCGTTTATCCACGTCGTCGTGTGGTCAGCAAGCTGGAAATGCCTGAAGAGACAGAAGATCACCCTTATTTCGAGTCGCATGAGCTGACAACACCCCAGGAAGAAATGGTCACCAAGCGAACGGCCTTTGGCACCCACTGGGGTTTGCTGTATTTTGTCGGCAAGGATTCAAAGGAAATGCATCGCTTGCTGGAGCGTCAGGAAGCGCTTGATTTTTATGTTTAGGCAATAAGCAGCCCAACATCCAGGTATGATGGTTAGTCAGGGCAAATTGCCCTGACTAAAGGAGAAGCTCCGTGAATCCCGATACAACAACGCCTGGCGATGTCTCCAGACTGGACGGTCTGCTGGTCCAGATGGACGATGCCATCGAAAAGGTGGCTGATGCACCGTCGTTTTCAAAACCCGGTAAAATGGGTCGGGTCTTTGATACGGCACGGCGCGTCATGCTGCTGGATGCAGGATGTGCTTCACTTGAAACGCGTGTCCAGGCGATGGAAGAGGCTGGCATATTTTGGGGGTCCGACTGGGCCCATCCAGCCACATTGATTCCCACGCTGGCTCGCCATTCACTGCAAAGCGCAGTTGCCGAGTCGGTGGTGATTGAGGCACTCAGTGAGCTACGTTTTCTGGCAGTAGCAAAGGGGAGCTATGAGCACACTGACTTATCGGTAGAGCAAGCCAGTCATTTTTTGACACAGGTGCTGGCATCGAACCTAGCCATGTTGTTTACCCCTCCCAGCGAAGCAGAGCGCGAGACCCAAGGGCGGCTTGCCCAGATACCGCGTAATTTGCTGAAACATCTTGCCGATGGGGTTGGGTATGAGCAAATCATTGATCAGTTGATTGATGAGATTTGGCGCATTCTGAATCAGCGACCCATTCAGGTTGATTCGATTAAACAGATGATTACCCAGATTGCCCTTTGTCAGGCTGACCCGACTATCGATCTGGGTACCAGCGGGCATGGGGCTGACCGGCTGGTAAGCAGCTTGTTCGGGCCTACCCAGGCATGTCGGGATGACCCCGGCGTTGATGTCTACCAGCGTAGCCTGGAAAGTATGGACACCAGCGCTCTGCTGAAAGAAGCAACCGGCTTCGCGCGGGCGATGCATGATACGGGTCTGGTATCGGCTTATCATGCAACTCTGGTGCGTCATCTGAGGGAAGCTGAAGATCACCTGCTACCGGATGCCCTTGGGCTATCAACCACGGGCCGGGATTGTTTGTTGTGTTATCGGGATCTGGTGTATGCGCTGATAGGTGAAGCGGTGCATCCTCAAACTCCCCAGTCCATATACGGGCTGACGCTGATGCTTGAGCGCGGTATTCTGTTTCAAGCGTCTGTTGCTCCGGCTTTGTGGCGCCAGTTGGCGTTGATTTTGTCGGAATGGTCGCGCAGCCGTCTTTCGCTGACCTTCGGCGATACCATTGAACCCAGGTCACGCTTGCTCGAAGGTGTGTTGTGCATGCTCGGGCAGCCGCTTGGCGTTGGTCAGGGCAATAATCCGACCTGTCAGTCGGCGCGCGCCTTGTCGATGTGGGCCTATAACGATCCGGATTATTTACTGCAAATGGTTGCCTGGGCGGCGCGTGACGACGAGATTATCATGCATTTTGAAGGTCAGCCGATCTCATCCATGGACAGTCTTTCCGGAGTTGCGACCACGTTGCCGGTAGATCTGGATGCAGTGTCGTTATTGGTGGTGCCCCATCTCGATCGCATCTATGCAGAGATGGGTCGGCGTTGTATCGGTCGGGAAGGGGACCCACATCGCTGGGTGAACCCGGAATTTCATGGCTGGTGGTCCGGACGCGGATTTAGTATCAATGTCGATGTCGCTACCGGTGCGCTGGAGAATCCGGAAGATTTTGTCAGGCTCTTCTACGCCTCCTATCACCCTTATTACAACGGTAATCAGCCGATGATCCACCCGCAACCGGCGGGTATTGCCGTTACTGACAGTGCGGCTCGCTTTATTGGCTGGCATGCCATCGCGATCTTGCGCGTAGCGATGGATCCGGAGCAGGTCATGCGGATCTATTTCTATAATCCCAACAACGACAGTGGCCAGAATTGGGGTGATGGGGTTGTGGTGAGTACAGCGGGCATGGGCGAGCGCTCTGGCGAATCGTCCCTGCCATTCGCCCAGCTTGCATCGAGGCTGTATATATATCATTTCGATCCTCTGGAGCGAGGAGAACTGGCGCTGATCGCCGCTGATGAACTGGATGAAGTGGTCGGCTACATCCATCGCAGCTGGGGTGTAGGACGAGTACCTGCCAGCGAGCTTCAGGCCGATTCGGGTCGGTAAGGGCATGAACCAATTAACGGTCACTGGCAACCTATCTTCATATAGCCGATGGCTGGATCTGGTGAAAGTAAAAAGGACTCAGGCCGGTACGATGCATGCATCGTGGAGTTCAGCGGGTTGGACGTTTTGCCGAACGCACATTAGCAGGCTGTTGAACTTCTCGGACTTTCGGCGCTCTGCTGCTGGAATATGGATATTTCGGGACAATTAACAACGCTACCGAGATTGCTTTTCAATAACCTGTCAAGCCACTACGGCGCAGAGACTGGCGATGGTACACTGCGGTGCTAGATCATGGTCACAAGAGACTGACGTAATGCCATACCCGTACCAGACTGAAACCCTGGTTGCCCAGGCACTGGGCGACATCGATGCCACCACAGGTGCGCTGATTCCTGCGATACATAACAGCACGACCTATCAGCGGGATGCTGATAATGGTTATGCACGCGGGCGCATTTATTCCCGTGCTGATAACCCGGGTTATGAGCCGGTAGAACGGGTTCTTACCGAATTGGAAAAAGGCGCCGATGCGCTGGTGTTTGCCTCCGGGATGGCGGCTTCGGTGGCGGTATTTCAGGCGTTACAACCGGGTGCACATGTCATTGCGCCAGTGGTTATGTACTGGTCTTTGCGTAATTGGTTGAAGCAATTCTCCCAACAATGGCAAATAGAAGTCAGTTTTGTCGATACCAGTGATACCCGTGCAGTAGCTGACGCAATTGTGCCGGGTAAAACCGACCTGGTCTGGCTGGAAACGCCCGGTAATCCGCTTTGGACCATTGCCGACATTGAGGCGATTTGTCAGCTGGCCCATGATTCCGGGGCTCGGGTAGTCGTTGATTCGACCGTGGCCACGCCCATTCACACGCAACCTTTGGTGCTTGGCGCTGACATCGTTATGCATTCGGCCACCAAATACCTGAATGGGCACTCGGATGTTATTGCCGGTGCACTGGTTACCGCGCGGGACGACGATTTCTGGCAGCGTCTGATCCGGCAGCGAGCACAGGGTGGCGCTGTGCTCGGGCCTTTTGAAGCTGCGTTGCTATTGCGCGGTATGCGCACACTGGCTATACGAGTGCGCGAATCCTCTGCTAATGCTCTGCGCCTGGCCCAGTATCTGAATGCCCATCCGGCGGTCCAGGAGGTGCTCTATCCTGGCCTTGCGAATTTTGCCGGTCATCAGGTTGCCTGCCGACAAATGCAGAACGGTTTTGGCGGCATGTTGTCGGTTCGCATCCATGGCGGTTCAGCCGCAGCTATCAAAGTGGCTGCAGCGCTGAATGTCTGGAAACGCGCGACATCGCTGGGCGGCGTAGAGAGTCTGGTAGAGCATCGAGCCAGCATAGAGGGTGAAGGCACACCGGTACCGGATAACCTGTTGCGATTGTCCGTTGGTATTGAAGCCGTGTCCGATTTGATCGCCGATTTTGACGTTGCACTGGACAGCCTCACCATCAAAACCGAGTAAAAACAGAGCAAACGTTGCTTGGCAAGCTGTTGGGTAGCGGTTAACGTGTATCGAGATTCGGGGCGCTTACTCACTTGGGCTCTCTGGCATGATCAGCCAACGGGAAGGGCATTCATGGCGCAGTTTTTCATTGCTCGGCAACCAATTTATGATCGGGAACTCAAGGTTATGGGGTACGAGTTGTTGTATCGTGACAGCGATGTCAATGAAGCGCGCTTCCAGGATCCGGATCGCGCTTCGAGTGACGCCATCCTTAACTCGTTTATTCATATTGGCATAGATACTCTCACCGGCAGCAGTCTGGTTTTTATTAATCTGCCCGAAAGCTTCATTACTAATGCCACCCTGACTCCGATGTTTCGCGATCAGTGTGTGCTTGAAGTGCTTGAAGATGTGCAGGCAACACCTGACGTCATGCGCGGACTTGAACGTCTGTCACAACAGGGGTTTAAATTAGCGCTTGATGATTTCGTACTGACCGATCAAACCCGACCGCTGATGCAATGGGCAGACTATGTAAAGGTCGATGTGCTCGGTCGGTCGAGCGAAGAGCTGACCGCTCAACTGGCAGAACTGCGTCACTATCCGGTTAAGCTGATTGCCGAAAAAGTAGAAACTCAGGAGATGAAGCTGCCGTGTGAAACGCTTGGATTCGATTTTTTCCAGGGGTATTTCTATTGCCGCCCTCAGGTCGTTATGCGTAAGGGGGTTGAAGCCAATAAGGCCGTCGTATTTGATCTGCTGAGTAAACTGCAGCAGCCTTACGTCGGATTTGACGAGCTTGAACAACTGCTCGCGCAAGACGTTACCCTCAGCTACAAGCTACTTCGCTATATCAATAGTGCGGCTTTTTCGTTGCGTCGTGAGGTCAATTCGATCAGAGACGCCATCGTTTTGCTTGGCATCGATAACGTCAAACAATGGCTGTCCCTGATCCTGCTGACCCGGATGGACGAGAGCAAACCCAGGGAACTGATCACCACAGCGTTGATTCGCGCCCGAATGTGTGAACGAATTGCTGACATTTGGTACCCTGAGGTACGTCACCAGATGTTTATTGTTGGGTTGTTTTCGGTGCTCGATGCGCTGATGGATCAGCCGATGATTGAGCTGCTCGATACCATCATTCTCAGTATGCCCATCAAACTCGCGCTATTGGAGCAGGAAGGGGTTGTAGGAAATGTATATCGGCTGGTGTTGGCTTACGAACGTATGGATCATCAGGCGTTGGAGCAGACACCACTAACCGCCGCCCAGTGGGCGACGACCTATATAGAGGCGGTAACCTGGGCTGATCAGAGCATGAGTGAGCTGACGCACTAGCGCGGTGTCGGGTACAGGAGCAGGCGGCGACTACTGTTTCTGCGTTTGCTCGTTCGGGTCGCGGACCCAGTCCTCCAGTGTCTGTCCATCGAAAGCCGACTGCAGCGTCTGGCGAATGGCCGCTTGCATGTCAGTCGTATAGGGAGGTACCGACATCGCACTGTCGGTTGCACGAATGAAGGTGAGCAGTTGATACAGCGTTATTTGATCCAACGGCCGGGCCGGTGTTAACTGATGGTCCTCACTGCGAACGATCAGTTGCGCCTGCAGTAACTTTTCAACCATCCGGTCAATAATGACGGCATCGGTGTTCAGCTCATTGCTCAGGTTAATGGCTTTGACACCGGCTTCGTTGCGGTCGAAGCGACGGGCGATGCGATACATAAGCGTCAGGCCGACAGCCTCATCGGTATCGGCGCTGGGCTGTGCGTTCTGGCGTTTTCGTATGTATCGAAAATTCTGACTGTAATAGGCGACCGTAGCGCCCGTTAGCAGTACCAGCCATGACAGGTAAATCCATACCAGTAGCATTATACCGACGGCAAAACCGGAATAGATGGCAGTATACTGGGTGGAACTGGCCACAAAGAGGGTGAACAGGTAACCCAGTGATTGCCACATAAAACCGGCAACGCCCCCACCAATGAGGGCATGTCTGAATTTAACCGCAGTATTGGGGATGAAATAGTACAGAAAGGTAAACAGAGTAATAATAACAAAATAGGGCGCCAAACGTGACAGCAGGGCAAAAATCCAACCGAGCGGGGCAAGCTCGAGCAAAGTACCTACTGCATCGGAACTGACCAGGGCTGCCGTTGCACCCAGGGTCGAAAAGGCGAGCAGCGGTCCGATCAAAATAACACTCAGATAATTGCTGAAGCGCTGTGCCAGCGGTCTGACCTGACTGACGCGCCAGACCTGGTTAAATGCACGCTCTACCTTCTGTACCAGTGAAACAACGGTGTATACCAATACACCAAGTCCAACCGCACCCAGGACGCCGACTCGAATATTGTCGACAAAATCGAGAACACTGCTGGTGATTTCTTCACTGCGGTCACCCAGCGGTGCCAGCAACAGATTTTGCAGCAGCGGTTCCAGCTGGTTATGAACACCGAAGCCCTTGAGTACTGAGAAGCTGAGGGCGAGAAAGGGGACAATCGACAATAACGTGGTGTACACCAGACTCATGGCGTGCAGGTTGGTGTAGCCCTGGGTGATGTCTTTGATGACTGCAAATGCAACACGTGCTATCCGAACTGCCAACCGGCCAGGGCCAGGTAGCTTGGCAAGATTCGGATGCCACAGCCATTGTTGCGCCTGAGTCACCCAGTTTGATGTTTTGGAGTCAGCCACGAATCCCTATCCCTTATTCAGTTGCTGTCAGTATCACAGGAAAGCAATGTGACTGACAATCAGGGTACTGACTAGCAGGCCGTTGAAATTCGCAGAATTTCTACCGCCTGCTACCGGGACATGGACGTTCTGGCGAAATCAGCGACTGATTAGTCGTTGATTTCGTGTTTTGGAAAAGGCAGGAGGCCTTTTTCAACAACCTGCTAGAGTTCGTCGTATCCCAGGGTCGGACGCAACCAGCGCTCGGCAGTGGTCATATCCCAGCCTTTACGTTCGGCGTAATCCTCAACCTGATCCCGGTCGATTTTGCCTAGCCCGAAATAGCGGCTTTCCGGATGTGCAAAATACCAGCCACTGACCGCAGATGCGGGCCACATGGCGAAGTTGTCGGTCAGTGAACAGCCGGTTGCTTTTTCAGCGTCCAGCAAGCTGAATAAAGTTGCCTTTTCACTGTGTTCCGGGCAAGCGGGGTAACCCGGTGCCGGGCGAATGCCCTGGTATTTCTCAGCAATAATCGCATCATTGTCCAGGTGTTCATCGCCAGCGTAACCCCAAATTTCAGTCCGCACCTTTTCATGCAGCACTTCGGCAAAGGCCTCGGCAAAGCGGTCGGCCAGAGACTTGATCATGATGGCGTTGTAATCATCGTGATCGGCTTCAAAGGCTTTGGCACGTTCATCGGCGCCGTGGCAGGTCACAACAAAGGCACCTATATAATCGTTGACACCGCTTTCTTTTGGCGCCACGAAGTCGGCCAGTGAGCGGAAGGCACGGCCATCAGGGCGTTCCGCCTGCTGACGCAGATGATTCAGGGTCACGGCTACCTTCTTGCGACGATCATCAACGTAAATCTCCGTCTGGTCACCGGTAATGGCCGCCGCCGGATAAAAACCGACGACGCCATTGCATTGCAGCCAGCCCTCAGCGACGAGCTGGTCGAGCATGTCGGTCGCATCGTTGAACAGCTTGCTGGCTTCTTCACCGACGACCTTGTCAGTCAGGATTCTCGGAAATTTACCGTGCAGTTCCCAGGTTTTGAAAAAGGGTGTCCAGTCGATTCGCTCTTTGATCTCAGCCAATGGGTAGTCGGTAAAGGTACGATTGCCGATAAAGCCAGGTGTTTTAGGCCGATAGTCAGCCCAATTAGGTTGATAGGCATTGGTTCTCGCAAACGCCAGGCTGGCAAATTCCTTGTGACCGCGTTTGCGCGCATTGGCTTCCCGCAATTGCTGATAGGTATCGCTCAGTTCACTGACGTAGGTTTCTTTGTTCCCGGACAACAACTGGCTGACCACTGGCACCGATTTCGAGGCATCCAGAACATGAACGACGGGTGCCGAATACTGGGGTTCAATCTTAACCGCCGTGTGGATTTTTGAGGTGGTGGCACCGCCAATGAGCAACGGTTTTTTCATGCCACGCTGTTCCATCATCTGCGCGACGGTCACCATTTCGTCGAGCGACGGGGTGATCAGACCCGACAGTCCGATAATATCGGCATTGTGTTTTTCAGCTGCATCGAGAATGTCTTCGGACGGCACCATCACGCCCAGATCGATCACCTGATAGTTGTTGCAAGACAGCACAACACCCACGATATTTTTACCAATGTCATGCACATCCCCCTTTACTGTGGCCATGATGATGACGCCGTTGTTTTCAGATTCTCTACCCGACAACCGCTTTTCTTCTTCGATATACGGCAACAAATAGGCCACGGCTTTTTTCATGACCCGCGCACTCTTGACCACCTGTGGCAAGAACATCTTGCCGGCGCCGAACAGGTCGCCAACAACATTCATGCCCTCCATCAGCGGGCCTTCAATGACCTCGATGGGTTTGTCTGCTTGCTGGCGGGCTGCTTCAGCATCTTCCTCGATGAATTCAGTAATACCTTTTACCAGGGCGTGAGTGATGCGATCTTGCAGGTCGTTTTCACGCCACTTCAGTTTGTCGCTTTCTTTGACATCAGCGGCCTGGCCTTTCACACTTTCGGCGAAATCGACCAGGCGCTCGGCAGCATCGTCTCGCCGATTCAGCACAACATCTTCGACCCGTTCAAGCAGATCTAGAGGTATGTCGTCATAAATGGTAAGCATGCCGGCATTAACAATGCCCATGTCCATGCCGTGTTTGATGGCGTGATACAAAAAAACCGAATGCATGGCTTCGCGAACCGCATTGTTACCACGGAAAGAGAATGACATGTTGGACACGCCGCCGGATATTTTGGCTCCGGGTAAGTTGTCCTTGATCCAGGCCGTTGCCCGGAAAAAGTCAACGCAGTAATTATCGTGATCCGGAATGCCGGTAGCCACAGGGAAAATATTGGGATCGAAAACGATATCCTGGGGGTGAAACCCGACGGTATCGACCAGTATGTCGTACGACCTTTTGCATATATCAATTCGACGCTGGTAGGTATCAGCCTGGCCTGTGTCATCGAACGCCATAACCACGACAGCTGCACCATACATTTTGATGCGACGCGCTTGTTTGATGAAAATCTCCTCGCCTTCCTTTAACGAGATTGAGTTGACAATGGCCTTACCCTGGACACATTTCAGTCCCGCTTCAATGATGCTCCACTTGGAAGAATCAATCATGAAGGGAACCCGGGCAACGTCCGGCTCTGAGGCAAGCAGGTTCAAATAGCGCACCATGGCTGCTTCGCCGTCGAGCATGGCATCATCCATGTTGATGTCGATGATCTGGGCCCCGTCATCGACCTGGGTGCGAGCGATCCCGACGGCTTCCTCGTATTGATCTTCCTGAATTAGCCTTGCGAACCTTGCTGAACCGGCAACGTTGGAACGTTCGCCGACGTTCACAAATCCGGTGGTTTCATTAATGACCAGCGGCTCAAGACCGCTCAGAACCATATCGGGGATTGGGTATTGCTTATTCATCGACCGTCTCCAGTGCCAGCTCGCGTAGCGGGCGCGGCGAGTATTCATCGGCGAGTTTTTTTAACTGAGCGATGTGCGCCGGAGTCGTACCACAACAGCCACCAATGATGTTGACATGGCCTTCACTTAAAAACGGGCGCACCTGATCGGCCATCTGTTCGGCTGATTGATCATACTCGCCAAATTCATTCGGTAAGCCGGCATTTGGATGCGCTGAAATCAGACAGGTGGCGTGTTTGTCGAGCGATTTTATATGCGGCAGCATGTCTTTGGCGCCAAGGGCACAGTTAAGGCCTATGCTGAACAGTTCGCCGTGTTCCAGAGAAACCCAGAAGGCTTCGGGCGTTTGCCCGGAAAGGGTGCGTCCACTTGCGTCCGTGATGGTACCGGACACCATCAACGGTGTTTCAAGCTGGCGTTCCTGTTTCAGTTCAACCACGGCGAAAACAGCGGCTTTGGCGTTGAGTGTATCGAAAACGGTTTCCACCATGATAAGGTCAACACCTCCTTCTATCAGAGCAATGGCGGCTTCCTTATACGCTGTTACCAGTCCGTCAAAGGTGACCAGACGCTTGCCCGGATCGTTGACATCGGGTGACATGGAGGCGGTGCGGTTGGTCGGGCCCAGGCAACCAACAACGTAGCGTTTTTGATTCGGCGTTTTCTTTGACCATGTGTCAGCGCTGCGCCGGGCACATTGGGCAGCCGCGTAATTGATAGCGTAAACGGCATGTTCCAGATGATAATCGGCCTGCGCAACCGTAGTAGCGCTAAAGGCGTTGGTGCAGGCAAAA
>Ga0307957_1000018_pt1 | contig 89158 bp, 85 predicted proteins | sample OrgLakmetagen490_FD_201830 | JGI IMG/M metagenome (GOLD analysis project Ga0307957, IMG submission 201830) | Saline water microbial communities from Organic Lake, Antarctica - #490 | ecosystem: Environmental > Aquatic > Non-marine Saline and Alkaline > Saline | place: Antarctica: Organic Lake... | reverse complement strand
ATCTGTGATTAAAACACTGGCACCTTTTTCCAATAGTGCTTTGGCAAGACTCATACCTATCGCACCACTTCCTCCTGTTATTACAACTCTTTTGTCTTTCATGATTTATGGCTCCAAATGATCAATGGGTTACCAAAAGCCTAGCAGTAAATAGGGCTCCAAATGTTAACTTTTGTATCTTCGGTGGGTGTGCCGGTCGTCTACTCTGACCGCAACGTATATATCTTGAGTATCCCTGAATATGTGTCGCTGAACACGCTGATAGCGGGCGTGGGTATCTTGAACGATGGTTTCAGCGGGTTTGATATATTAGGTGAAAAATGGTTGTAGCCCCTGTATGGATCGGTTGCATGGCCACCCACCGCTGCTCGACAAGCAATACATCCGCAAGGTCTGCCCGGACACCACCCCGACTGCATCGGCTTGCAACGCGCAGACCGCTATATTTTTTGGATAACAAAGCTTATTAGCGTAACGCTCCTGCGGTCTATATGGTGAAGGGGCTTTAACAGGTCTTTTTTGATCCAGCTCAGTTCCGACGGGTCTCTAATCTGGTTAGTATGTAGCCAGTGCAACAGTTTAAGAGGATTTTTTTTGATTATCATAGAACAGAGGGCTACCGTGTTAGAGGCCTTCCCGGACCCTGTTTTCAACGTGTCCCTCAGCGGTAAAAGCGTATGAGTGGACCCCTGCAAACCCGAGGCCCCGCGGTCCACTCAGACCAACTGATCGACGTATATCGGGCCCGTCAGGATGTACCTTCGCCCTGGACCGTGATCAGCGATCAGGTCATGGGCGGCGTCTCCAGTGCGGCATTGCAACAGGATGACCGTCATGGTTCGGCCTGCACCTGTCTGGCGGGCCGTACCAGTCTCGAGAACAATGGCGGGTTCGTGCAGATGAGGCTTGAGATGGAGTCGGGTTCGGCGCGCGCTGACTGCGGAGGCCTATTCATCGAGCTGTACGGCGCGGCGCACGACTATAATCTGCACGTAAAAACGAATCAGCTGGACAAGCCCTGGCAATCCTTTCGCTGCACCTTGCCGGTGGAGCCACAGTGGACCCGTTTCCTCGTGCCCTATGCGCAACTGCACGCCCACCGCACTGACGCTGAGCTGCAGCCTGCGGATATCAAAAGTGTTGCCGTCGTTGCCATTGGCACGGCGTTCGAAGTTAACGTCTGCGTGCGGCGATTCGGCTTTTTTCTCCAAAACCGGGAGACGATCAGTAAATAGACAATATATCTGTCCCGCATTTTTCTTGGGTAAAAAGGAGTGTAAGACTCGATGGCTACCGACCTGCCCTTTTCTCAGGCTTGCGAGAACAACAAAGTCCCGATATTGGAGAGACTGCGTGAGGTTTTTGATGCGCCGGGCGTGGTGCTGGAGGTAGGTACTGGAACCGGACAGCACGCCGTGCATTTCGCACAGGCAATGCCCCACCTGCAGTGGCAACCGACCGACCACCCCGACGCTGCTCACATGAGTCGTCCTCGGCTGGACCAGGTCGCGCTGTCTAATATCCTGCCGATAATTGAGCTTGACGTTGACACTACTCCCTGGCCAATTGAATCCTTCACTTGGGCGTTCTCAGCGAACACCGCCCACATCATGGCGTGGAGCGAAGTCGAGCAGATGTTCCGCAACATCGGCGAGCGTCTGACAACCGGAGGGGCGTTTTGCCTTTACGGTCCGTTCAATAACCAGGGCCAGTTTTCCAGTGAAAGCAATAGACAGTTTGACCAGCATTTAAGAACCCGAGCATTACACATGGGCATCCGGGACCTGGAAGATCTGTATACACTGGCCAAAGCAGTGGGGCTGATCTTGGCGGAAGACTTCAATATGCCAGCGAACAACCGGCTGCTGGTTTTCAGGTTGACATAGTGATGAATAAACCAGTACCTGGCCCAGGATTGACGTTATGATGTTGTGACGCCATAGTGCGTTTTGCTACGATATTTGGACTAACAGGACACTCAGAGCGCCGGGCAGGACACTCAAAGTTAGCCTTTGTAACTACGTTGAGTGTCCCGGCAGCCGGCCTTTTCGTTGGGATTACAATTCAGTCCAATGTCTTGCTTTAGTCCAAACGGTCCAAAGGGATCATAAAAATAGTCCTATCTTCTGCTTTTTCCACCTACGTCTAGACCTCACTTTCGAGAAAATCCTCATATCATTTCGTGACCAAAAACGCGTAGCGTCGGGTTTTAACGATCCTATTCTGCTTCGCCTCCAGGAAAACCGCTTCTGGAACGCTTTGGCTGAAAACTTTCAGTCTGAGACTTCTCAGGAGCTATCTGAGTCTGGTTTATACAACAACAATATCGACTTATGCGTAAGTTGGCGAAACAATTGATCCAGGGAAAATCTTATGAATACCAATAACAAAAACTATATCCTTAATGGAACTACGGCTAGCAAAATGGGGGTATTGGATCTGACAATCGGATGGATGTATGAGCATGAGTGCTATGCGTATGAGATACACACCTATGATGACAAAGATGCTGAGCGGTTCTACTTCCGTGTAGAGTTCAGCTATGTTGGTAACGGCGAGTTTTCTGAGGAAACCCTGCGGAGCCATTTGGCTGATCACGCTGAAGCTTTTGAAGCCGATTGGGGTCTGCGGCATCTGGCAACGCCGGACAAGCTGGTTATTCTTGTATCAAAGTATGACCACTGTCTACAAGATATTCTGTATCGCCAAAATGTTGGTTCATTAAATGTCGAAATTCCAGCTATCATATCCAACCATCCAGACCTGAAGCGGCTCGCTGACTGGTACGGAATCCCGTTTTATCATCTACCCGTTACCCCGGAAACCAAAATGCAGCAGGAAGCTGAGATTTGGGACATAATCCAGACAGTCGATGCAGATTTGGTTGTACTGGCTCGCTACATGCAGATACTGTCCGACGACTTATGCACAAAACTGCACGGACGTGCCATCAATATCCATCACTCGCTGCTACCGGGATTCAAAGGCGCAAAGCCTTATCATCAGGCCTATGACAATGGGGTGAAGCTGGTAGGTGCCACCGCACACTATGTCAGTAAAAACCTGGACGAAGGTCCGATCATCGCCCAGGCAGTGGAGCCGGTGGATCACACCTATACGCCGGATCTGCTGATAGCAAAAGGACGTGATACTGAACGCCTCACACTAGCCAAGGCGATTAAATCGCATGTTGAGCGACGCTGTATCCTCAGCGACAAAAAAACGATCATCTTCCCTGGGCACTAACAGGTTGTTGAAAAAGGCTTCCTGCCTTTTTCAAAACACGAAAACCAAAAAATGTGATTTTTACTTTTTCTTACGAAATCAACGACTTACCAGTCGTCGATTTCGCCAGGACATCCATGCCCTGGTAGCAGGCGGCCGAAATTCTGTGAATTTCAACAGCCTGCTAAAGAGACTCTGTGGGAGCCAAAACGTTCTGGTCAGGCGGGAGGCAGCCCGCAGCGCGACGGCCGCTGCCGTTGTCAGGAAATACAACGCCGGGGCAGAACGGCGGTGTCCCTCTATATCTACAAGCGGATTACTCCGCAAACCGGCTGTGGTGCCTGTTTGCCTGCGGCACTTGATGGTCGAGCACTGGTATTGTTGGCGCTATTTGGTTCACAGTCTGGCTTTAGTCTAAACGGTCTAAAGAGGACATAAAAAAAGTCCTATTATCTATTTTTACTGCCATATTTTAGGCCTCACTTTCGAAATATTTCTCATATTATTGCTTGGGTTACGCGTCTTTAGTTGTATTCAATTACGGACTAAAGCGCGCCTATATAATAAGAGGACGCAAACATGTTCAAGCAAAAACAAAAAGAATTTGGCTTTGGCACACAAATCCGTAAATCTCCCTATTTCGATGCAACCGTGCGCTGGGGTGTCAAAGGCTTTTCGGTGTATAACCATATGTACATCCCACGCGACTTTGGTGATCCCGAACAAAATTTCTGGAACCTGGTAAACGACGCAATTCTCTGCGATGTCTCAGTGGAGCGTCAGGTTGAGATCACTGGCCCTGATGCCGCTCAATTTGTTCAACTGCTCATTCCTCGGGATTTGTCAAAATGCGCTGTGGGACAGTGTATTTATACGCTGATCACAAACGCTGAGGGTGGGATTCTGAACGATCCTATCCTGCTTCGTCTCGAAGAAAACCGCTTCTGGATCTCCCTGGCTGACACCGATATTTTGCTGTGGGCGCAGGGTGTCGCCATCAATTCTGGTTTCAATGTCCATATCCGGGAGCCGGATGTATCTCCGCTTCAACTGCAAGGTCCGACATCCGGTCTCATCATGAAGGCGCTATTTGGTGAAAGCATTAACGACCTTCGCTACTTCTGGCTACGCGAGTATGACCTTGACGGTATTCCCCTGATCATTTCCCGGACCGGTTGGTCTAGCGAACTGGGCTATGAGCTCTATCTGCAGGATGGTTCGAAGGGTGACGAGTTGTGGGAAAAGATCATGGCTGTCGGTGCTCCATTTGGTCTTAAACCAGGCCATACGTCGGCGATCCGCCGTATTGAGGGTGGAATGCTGTCGTACCATGCCGATATGAATATTAATACCAATCCCTATGAACTGGGTCTCGATCGACTGGTTAATCTGGATATGGAGGCTGACTTCATTGGCAAGGCTGCGCTCAAACGCATCCGCACAGAAGGTGTATCTCGCAAGCACATCGGTTTGCTGATCGACGGCCCAGCGCTATCAGGCCCTAACACCAACTTCTGGGACCTGGGAAAAGAGGGTGAGTGCGTGGGCATAATCACGTCGGCTGTGTTCTCTCCACGCCTGGGGCAGAACATCGCGCTGGCCATGGTTAGGGCAGACTTTGCGGATCTTGGGACTACCTTCGAAGTTGATATGCCTGATGGGGAAACAGCAGCCACTGTAGTCGAAAGGCCATTCTACGACCCTAAAAAGAGACTCGCGGCGGCTTAATCCCGGAACAGGAAAATGTTGATGACAATAGGCTATCACCGCGAGCAGTTCATGGTGCAAAGTATTCAGTCCGTGCCTTTAGCAGAGCGGCCAGGTTTTGGTATAACCATAGTCCAGGGGCGGCATCGCCCTAAAGGGCAAGTGGACTTACCGTATGCCTGCGGACACTCTTTGAATTTTTAAAACAGAACCTGGCCCACCAGCAGACAGGACAGATTTATGGCATCGTTCTCTTTTCTTCATAGTTCCGCCGCCGCCAACAACAGAGAGGATAATGAGTCCCGACTACTGGACAACTTCCTTCGGGGCTATTCGATTGAAGTCATCCCGCGCACAGCCGACAAGGTGGAGAGTTTTCGTGACATCCTGCCCGCAGGTACCCGCGTCTATATCGCTCATATAGACGGAACGCCGATAGATGATATGGTTCGTACCGCTCGTCGACTGGCCGAAGAGGGGTTTCCGGTTATGCCGCATTTTCCGGCCCGCATCATCAGGAGCCGGGCTGAGCTGGCTGATTGGATAGCCCGATATCAGGGTGAGGCCGGTGTCACACAGGCGCTACTCCTGGGCGGCGGCCTAACTACGCCGGTCGGTGACTTCGAAGATTCCATGCAGTTGATCGAGACAGGACTCTTCGATGACTTCACGAACCTGCACATCGCTGGCCATCCCGAGGGAAACCGCGATATCGATCCTGATGGGTCTGATAAGATGGTAATGCGAGCCCTGAAGTGGAAGCGGGCTTTTCACGAGCGAACTGATGCGCGGGTAGCAATCACGACCCAGTTCTGTTTCGAACCCGCTCCGGTCATTGCCTGGGCCAACCGGCTTGCGGCCGAGGGGATTGATCTGCCAATTCATATTGGCCTGGCTGGACCGGCCAGGCTCCAGACTCTGATAAAATACGCCTTGTCTTGCGGTGTTGGTCCCAGCATGCGGGTGTTACAACGCCGAGCCAAGGATTTAACGAAGCTGCTAATGCCCTATGAGCCTACTGAACTGCTGCTTGAACTGGCAGAGTACAAAGAGCGACACCCAGACTTTGGGGTCGAGCAGGTACATTTCTTCCCGCTGGGTGGTATCAAAAACAACGCAAATTGGGTTACCAACAATGGCGGGGCGGCAGGTCGGCCTGCCTCAGCATAGCAAAACCAGGCAGTAGCAAAAGCACTGACCCCTTAAAGGGATGTAAGATGGCTTTTTAATAGATAAGCCAAGGCGGCTCTCTGCGAGTCTGCCCTGTGCTAAAACAACAACGAAATTTAATGCGCCGATGTGGAGCTGGTTGACCCTTCTCAGACGGTGCTTGAACTGAGAAGGTGAAATACATGACTGCTCGGACCATCGATGGTAAGGCATTCGCGGCTACGCTGCGTGACTATGTGGCGGAGCATGTTTCGCATCTCAAACAGTCACATGGGGTAACCCCGGGCCTCGCGGTTGTGTTAGTAGGAGATGATCCTGCATCTCAGGTCTATGTCCGCTCGAAGGAAAAGCTGACCGCTGAGGTTGGCATGAACTCTTACATGTATCAGCTATCCGCTGATACCCGGGAAGATGGACTTTTGCAGCTGATTGAACAGCTCAATCTTGACCCATCGGTGCATGGCATTCTCGTTCAGCTCCCGTTACCGCAGCATCTTGACGAAGCCCTGGTGATCAATGCGATAGATCGGGCCAAGGATGTAGATGGGTTTCATATTACCAATGTTGGCTTGCTTGCCACCGGGCAGAAGGCAATGGTGCCTTGTACTCCTTTAGGGTGCCTCATGTTGCTTCGCGAGTATCGAGGTAACCTGGCAGGACTGCATGCGGTGGTGGTCGGACGTTCGAACATCGTCGGCAAACCTATGGCACAGTTGCTACTGAGAGACAATTGCACAGTAACAGTGGTCCATTCGTTTACGAGGAATCTGCCGGATATCCTGGGAAGTGCAGATATCGTCGTCGCGGCGGTAGGGCGGCCACTGTTCGTCCAGGGAAAATGGATCAAAACAGGTGCAACTGTAATTGATGTGGGCATTAATCGGGTTGACCAGGGTGACGGTACGACGCGGCTGGTCGGTGATGTCGATTATGCCGCAGCCAAAGAGATTGCAGGGGCGATTACACCAGTACCTGGTGGTGTTGGTCCGATGACCATTGCTTGTCTACTGGCTAATACAGTCACCGCATGCTGTCGTGCCCTTACCCTTCCTGAACCTAAAGGTTTAACCCCCTGATAGTCGGATTTTTGTAAAGATAGCCTGTACAGATCGTCGAAGTGCGACCGTTTTTTTAGGCGGCTCGTAATTAGATCGGGGCCATGGTTTGCCAGGGACAGATCGCCAGCGTACTGGTCGACATGCGGATGATCAGTTGCCTGGCGAGCCTAGCCTGGCGCTATACTCGATTTCTACCGCCTATGCTGGCATCTGGATGCCGAACCGCAGGTCCGAACTCTCGCCGGAGTGCTGGAAATATCCAATCTGTTTGCGGTAGCTGCATAAAGATTGAAGATCGCCTCCCAGATGACTAAACTCCTGGCTAAGCGCGTATATGTATCGATAACAATATGAAAAAATTCGCATTAGATGCTGTGGATATCCGCATTCTGAGTGCTGTCCAGCAGCACGGACAAATAAGCAAAAGTCACCTTTCTGAACTGGTTAATCTGTCGCCGACGCCATGCTGGCTTCGACTGACCAAGCTCAAAAAGGCCGGACTTATAACTGGATATCGGGGCCAGGTCGCCGTCGAGATGGCTCTCGATCTAACCACCGTTTTTGTGACAATTGCACTGAAGGAACACAGAAAATCAGACTTTGATCGTTTTGAAAAGCACATTCAGAGCATCGAAGAGATCGTCGAGTGCTTCGCGATTGGCGGTGGTACGGACTATGTGCTCAAAATAGTTACATGCAGCTTGCCCGATTTTCAAACCTTAATCGGGAAGTTACTCGACGAAGAAATCGGAATAGATCGCTACTATGTTTATGTTTTGATCAGGGAGGTTAAATCAGCGCCTCTTAGCTTGTCGCAACTCATGAACATGAAAAATCGTACAGACCTATAGTCTCTTGTCCGGTCAATCTATGACTGTATGGCGTTTAGGTGCAACCTCATGCAAGTGAGCTATGGTGATGCAACTGGAAAGAGGTGCGGTATATTGCCAAGTCCTAAAAGCATAAATGAACTGAATAAAGAAATTAAACGCTTTACCAAGATTCACAAGAGTGGTCTAAAAACGCCATTTTAAAAAACAAAAACGACACCAGAAACTCATTGCCGGGCCGGCTTTGGGTTAGATTTCGTTGACTATGTACTTAGAAATTATCGTTTTACGGTCAATTAATGGTCTTGCTAGGATGATTCGGATAAATGAATCACAGAGGACTCATAAAATGTCTAAACATGAAGCCACCATTAGTTGGCACCGTCAGCCCCACAGCTCAGACCAAACGACTTACTCCCGCAACCACGCGGTTACTTTAAGTGGTAATCAGATACTTGAGGCTTCTGCGTCTGTAGAGTTTAAAGGTGACAGCAGTTGTGCTGATCCAGAGCAGATGCTTGTAGGTGCCGTATCCAGTTGTCATATGTTGTTTTTTTTGGCGATCGCAGAGTTTCAGGGAATTCGTGTGGAGTCATACGAGGACAATCCACAGGGGTACCTGGAAAAAGGCGCCAAAGGTGGGATGCAAATAACACGAATAGCACTGGCGCCGAAGGTAGTCTTTGGTGGCGACAAGCACCCGGATCAGGCCGGAATTGCTAAAATTCATGAGAGTGCACATAAAAACTGCTTTATTAGAAATTCGATAACGGCAAGTGTCGAAATTAATCAATCGTAATTCCTATATGTCGAGGAGAGATTGTATGGCTAGCAATGCTTCAAATGAAGCAATACTGCTTAGAACAGACAATGAAGGAGCGGTGTATCTTTCTCTTAACCGGCCGGACAAACTGAATACCTTGTCTGAAGCAATGCTGTCAGCCTTGCAAGCCGAACTAGACGACATCGCCCGGGATCGCAGTATTCGGTGCGTGGTCATAAGTGGCGAGGGTCGTGCGTTTTGTGCGGGCCATGACCTGCAGCAGATGCGTTCAAATCCGGACCAAGCCTATTATCAGGCGTTGTTCCAGCGCTGCGGCGAAATGATGCAGAGCATTGTTGGGCTACCAGTTCCGGTCATCGCAAAAGTTCACGGTATGGCGGCAGCCGCTGGCTGCCAATTGGTAGCCAGTTGTGATCTGGTTATCGCGGGCAGATCAGCTCGCTTCGCTGTGTCGGGAATAAATGTCGGATTGTTCTGTTCAACGCCTGCTGTTGCGCTTTCAAGAAGCATCTCAGCCAAACGAGCCTTTGATATGCTGGTTACCGGGGATGTCATCGACGCAGAAATGGCGTTGAATTCAGGGTTGATTAGCAGTGTAGTAGATGATATTGAGCTGGACGCTGCTGTTGCTGCGAAGGTGGATAAAATTCTGAGTAAAAGTCCGTCTGCTGTTCGTTTTGGAAAAGCCATGTTTCACCCGCAAAGGCAGATGTCGTTGTCTGAAGCCTATGATTTTGCAGGCAATGTGATGGCTGAGAACATGATGAGCCACGATGCCGGAGAAGGCATTGATGCTTTCCTGGAAAAACGGAAAGCGACATGGGAACAGCCTACTCGCTAAAAATGACTGACATCATTGTCGGAATGTTTAACCGTCCACTGTTGGATCGAAAAAGGGCACAGCCTGAATTGTTCCTGGTCTGTTTTAAGGTTATATACAGAGAGTACAAATGCTATGAACGGGTTATGTTCTTTTAATCAGGTACTTGAAAAAACGCAAGCCAATCATGTCGGGCTCTCTCCAATAAGCTTTATTAAGCGGGCTGCAGCAGTTTATCCTGATAGAGTCGCTGTGGTGTATGGCGACACAACCTATACATGGAGCCAAACCTATAGACGTTGTCTTCAGTTAGCCTCTGTTCTAGAAGGGTATGGTATTTCCAGGGGGGATACTGTCTCCGTTATGCTGCCAAATGTGCCCTCGATGTATGAGGCTCATTTTGGTGTGCCCATGACAGGCGCGGTCCTGAACGCAATCAACATCCGCCTGGATGCGGAAGCGGTTGCCTTTATCCTTAGTCACAGTGGTACCCGGCTTTTGCTGGTGGATCCGGAGTTTGCGGGTATCGTAAAAAAAGCGCTGTCGATGGTAGAAGGTCCCGCGCCTATCGTCATTAACGTTTCCGATCCGAACTACGGCAAAGGGCCATTTATCGGCGACCTCGAATACGAAGCATTGCTGGCTGGGCAATCAGAATTGGTTGAGCGTAACCCGCCGCTCGACGAATGGGATGCAATTTCATTAGGCTACACTTCGGGCACAACAGGCAATCCAAAGGGTGTGGTATCACATCATCGTGGTGCCTATCTGAATGCGGTCAGTAATGTCCTTTCCTGGGGTTTGGCGTCTAACGTAGTCTATTTGTGGACTCTGCCAATGTTTCATTGCAATGGCTGGTGCTTCCCCTGGACTATGGCCGCCATTGGCGGAACGAACATCTGTTTGCGTAAGGTCGACCCGGAGCAGACTCTTCAATTGATAAGACAACACCGTGTCACTCACTATTGTGGCGCGCCGGTCGTACACTCGATGATCGCCAATGCCGCATTGATCCAGTCTTCACCCATCACTCACAAGGTTGCCGGACTGATTGCCGGAGCAGCACCACCGGCATCGGTACTGGAGAAGATGGAGCGCCTCGGGATTGAGCTCACCCACGTCTACGGCCTGACTGAGACCTATGGCCCTGCAACCGTATGCGTCAAGCAGAATGAGTGGGCCGATTGCACCCTGGAAGAACGAGTCGAACTTAACGGACGACAAGGGGTGAGCTATCCGCTACAGGAAGAGGTCGCGGTGCTTGATCCGGAAACGCTGCAGTCAGTTCCGGCCGACGGGAAAGCTGTTGGTGAAATCATGTTCAGGGGTAACATCGTAATGAAGGGTTACCTGCATAACAAAGCGGCAACCGACGAAGCATTTGCCGGAGGCTGGTTTCATACCGGCGACTTGGCAGTGCTGCATGCGGATGGTTACATCAAGATTTCGGACCGTTCGAAAGATGTCATCATTTCGGGCGGCGAGAATATCTCGTCTCTCGAGGTTGAGGCTGTTGTCCAGCGCCACCCTGAAGTAGAAATTGCCGCGGTTGTGCCCCTGGCAGATGAAAAGTGGGGGGAAGTACCTGCAGCGTTCGTGCAGCTGCAAGACGGTAGCATGTTGACGGAGCAGGCGCTGATCGATTTCTGCCGGGATAACATGAGCCACTTTAAGGCTCCCAAGAAAATCATCTTTGACCGTTTGCCAACGACCTCAACCGGGAAAATCCAGAAGTACTTGCTACGTCAGCAACTTGCTTCAGAGAAATCAATCTAAAGGAGCCGTTTCATCGCAGTACGAGCAAAGCCATCCAGCCTTTATGCTGCTATAGTGAAACTCCACATGGTATCAACTGCACCCGTTCGTCGCGGTGCAGTTGTTGTTGAGAGTACGCGGCATGTCACGACTCCCTCCCCTGATTGCACTCTCGTACTTCGAGGTTGCCGCCCGAACTAAAAGCTTCGCCAGAGCCGCGAAGGAACTGAATGTCACTCCGGCTGCAATTAGCCACCAGGTCAAGGCGCTGGAGGCGTATCTCGGGGTTGAACTGTTCGTTCGACATCACCGTCGTGTCAGCCTTACACCAGCCGCTCGAGCGGCTCTGCCCCAGTTGCATGAAGGCTTCAAAGTGTTGGCTGAAGCGGTTGATCAAATCCGCCTGTACAGCGAAGAGCGGAGCGTTGTCACGGTCTGCGCTGAACCTCTGTTTGCCACAAAATGGATCGTTCCGCGCTTGCATCACTTTTACGCCCGTTACCCGGAAGCTGAGGTGCGGCTCCAGGCAAGCTTGCATTCCGTTGATCAGGTTCGTGGCGGCGGATTTGGCGTGTCGCAACTGAAACGCGCCGGCATCGATGTTGCGGTACGATTGGGTTATGGAGACTATGATGATCTGGATCCACAGCGATTGATGCACCTTGATCTTGTTCCCATGAGTAAGCCGGGTCTGGCTTCAGCTTCCGGAATTATGGAACTACTGAAGACAAACCCAATGTTAAGTGATGGCACTTTGGCCCCTGTTGATGACCTTTGTGGGTGGCGTGAATGGTTTCGACAACTGGGTGGTGAACATTCAGCGTCATTTAAGTCAATGAAGTTTGGTAATGGTTTGTTGGCGTTGGAAGCTGCCGTGTCCGGGCAGGGAATTTTGTTAGGTTCAAAAGAGCTGCTTCTTGCGGAGCTGGATGCAGGCAAGTTAGACGTGTTGATTGATCGTCCGATTCGATGTGCCCAGGCGTATTATGTGGTCAGTTGTGGTTTTAACATAGAACGTCCGATCGCCAGAGAGTTCCGTGAGTGGTTGATAGACGAAGCTAAGGCAGCTGAAGCGTGATCTCAAACTACTCGCTTCCGGCACACCTCAAGTCACAGTCACAGAGCAATCGCAGCAAGTTGTAGCTACACGCCTGTCGCATCAACTCGGTGCGCCTACCAGAATCCTGCGCAGGAATACTTGGGACACCCACGGTTAACTTATGTAACCACGGTGCGAGTACCGGCTGTCTACCCTGGCTGCGAGGCATATACCTCGAATAGCCTGTATACGCCTCTGGATCGATGGTTTACCGGGTTTTACAAAGAGTCTGTGTATGGATGAAAAGTGTCTTTGGTCCGGGTGCGGCTAGGTCTTACAAAGGCTATGTGGTAGTTTGAAAGCTAAATCTGCCGGAATAGAGGTGGAGTGAGAACGAATAAACTGTTAGTTGCATATGGATACCAAGTTATGGAAGAAAAAATTGAACTGATAATCGAGTATCTCAATAAAGTCAAAACGCGCTGTACCTACGGTGCTGTGGCCGAAATAATTGGCACCAACTCACAGTCTGTGGCCAAGTATCTGGGTGAACGTCGACCAGAGATTTCCTGGATAGTTAATGCAAACACGGGTGACCCAACAGGTTACTCTGATTCAGAAAAGCATCCGGAACTGTACCGTACCCGACGCATGATCGTATCAGCAGAGGTGTTACGAAGAAATCTTGGTGTATAAAAGCAACGAGTGGATCCATTATCGCAGGGCGTTAGTCTGCTATTGCAGTATTGCATGTAATAGTAATTGGTTATGACGTCTTATTTGCCTGTCCATGCTATTGCCGATGACGATAATAGAGGAGTTTAGCTGTTGCTTTTGCAACCCCACCATCACGATAAGCCGTTTCCCTTCTTCTATGTAACCCCGGCATTTTCAGAAGAACAGTGTGCTGCGCTTGAATGTCTATTTTTGCAAGACGGTGACTGGCAACACCGGGACGGAGATTTTTATCGATGCTCTCTCAGGGATATTACCGAAAATTTTCCGGCAAGATTTCAGACCGAAGTACTCGCTAGAATGCGTGAGATTACCGGGTTGCCACTGGTGAATCGAGTTGTGGTAACGGCTCAACGCATGCTGCCCGGGCACGTTATTGGGGTGCACAGCGACCGGCCGCTATTGGGCTATGAGTTTGCTCGATTGGTTGTTCAGCTCAACAAGCAATGGCAGCCTGAACACGGTGGTGTTCTGGAGCTATTTTCGTCACCAGAGAGTGCGGCATCTTTCAGGCTTAATCCTGAATACAACGCTGCGTTTGGCTTTTTGCTTAATGCTGATTCATATCATGGGGTCACTGAGGCTGCCCAGCCTCGACAAACAGTCGTCTTCAATTTCTGGCATGCGGCGAATACAGTCGAACTTGCTGATTACCTTCAAGCCTTGTTTGTCAACCTGCATTTCTCAGAGTTACCGGCAGCACTCGATCCGGTTGCGTCGGCTGCAGAATTAACCCTGCCTGAGGATGTAACATTTCGTGCGGGTACTGCCGCGATCGCACTGCATCGCTGGGGTTATGACGATGCCACTATTGTTACCGGATACCAGCACAGTGCGGGACTTTCTATCTGCACTGCCAGCGATACAGAGACTTATGCAGCAGTACTACTGGCCGATTGGGTTGCTTTCTTGTATCGCGATTCGTTTGATCTGGCTCGGTGGGAGATTTTACGTAGCGAACTTGATGGAATAGAAATGTTACCGCGGTTGATGCCTGTATGGCGACTCTGTTTGCCGGATTTAAGTGGATAAACTCTTCCTGCACTGGTTTTCCACAGAGCATAAGCCAACCGGAAATACTGAGCGTTATCAGGCAACAGAAATTCTGTAAATTTTATCATCCTGGATAGTGCAGTGGCATTATTTCCTGCTAAGGAATTGAACAGGGTTGGCAACGCGGACTTACTGCATGCTCATAGCTATCCGGCAGCAATGGCCAGCTGGGTTTCGACGACGCTTTGATTTGCTGGGGAGCTTTGGTGATTTTTGTCGGACGCCGGCGTCTGTAACTGAGCTTCCATTGCCTGAAGGGTGGCACTCAATTCGGCTACACGCGATGCCAGTTGCTGATAGTCGCGGTGCTGCATGGGTTGCGCTGACATGGTATTGCCCTCTCAAATAGATCGCTCAGGGTCAAAATCGACATGCCTGGCGCAAATAGCGATGATGAAGACTGAGTATAAGAAGTGAGCGAAATATCGGAAGGAATCAATTCTGATGATATTAGACCCTGCGGTTATATAAAACTCCGACATGACTATGCAGCCTGGAAGAGCAGCCTTGCAGATCCGCGACTTGACGTTTTTCACAAAGCGACTATTTTAAAGTTGACATATTAGATTAAAATAATATAAAGATAGTCCTATAGGCTATAAAGCCGATAACAATAACAACATCGGACGCAAGTCCGGGGAGCGCTGCACTATGTCCAGAATAAAGACCCCGAGCGGTGGTTCTGTCGACGACAGTTCTATGGCTGGCGTTGCCAAGACGATGCCCGCCTTTGAAGATCACAGCCGACAGACGAAGCACTACACCACCTGTTACATGTGTGCCTGTCGATGCGGTATCGAAGTGACGGTTGAAGATAACAAGATCCGCTTTATCGGCGGTAACCCCAACCATCCAGTCAACCAGGGCGTGCTCTGTGCCAAAGGCAATGCCGGCATCATGAAGCAGAATTCACCGGCAAAATTGCGCAAGCCACTGATGCGTAAGGCCGGTACAGAACGTGGTGCAGGCGAATTCGAGGAAGTGGAGTGGGATGACGCCCTGGCGTTGCTGACCGAACGGTTGCGCCATATCCGGGCAACTGATCCGAAAAAGCTCGCTTTCTTTACCGGTCGGGATCAGATGCAGGCGCTCACCGGTCTGTGGGCGCAACAGTTCGGCACCATTAACTGGGCCGCCCATGGCGGCTTCTGCTCGGTCAATATGGCCGCCGCCGGCCTCTATTCTATCGGGCAATCGTTCTGGGAGTTCGGTGATCCGGACTGGGAGCGCACCAAATACTTTATGCTCTGGGGCGTGGCAGAAGATCACGCGTCCAACCCGATCAAGCTGGGTATCGAAAAAATCAAGAAACGGGGTGCCAAGTTTGTTGCCGTGAACCCGGTACGTACCGGATACCAGGCGGTGGCCGACGAATGGGTGCCGATCAAACCCGGTACCGACGCCATGCTCGCCTTGTCGATGTGTCACGTGCTGCTGTCGCGTGACCTGATCGACTGGGGTTTTCTCGGACGCTATACCAATGCGCCCTTCCTGGTCATCAACCACCCGGGCCACTCGGACGACGGGCTGATCGCTCGTGATGAACAGGGCAACCCCCTGGTCTGGGATCAGGGCCAGAGTGCATCAACCAACGGCATGACGCCCGGCGCCGAAGCCTCGATGTTCGGGGAATACACGCTGCCGGATGGCCGCCAGACCAAGACAGTGATGACGCTCATTGCCGAGCAATACCTAGATGAGCGCTATGCACCCGAAAAAGCCGCCGAAGTGTGCGGGCTAGACGCCGACACCATTGAGCGTCTGGCGCTGGAAATGGCCCATGTCGCGTTCAAGGAAACCATCGAAATCGAATGCGAGTGGACCGACTGGGCCGGGCGCAAGCACGATCGCTTCATTGGTCGGCCGGTCTCCATGCATGCCATGCGCGGTATATCTGCCCACTCCAATGGCTTTCAGACCTGCCGGGCCCTGCACCTGTTGCAGGTATTTCTGGGTACCATTGATGTGCCGGGTGGTCATCGGGCCAAGGCACCCTTTCCACGGCACATACCACCTCCGGTCAAACCGGCTAAAGAGATGTCGCCAAACACCCCGCTCAAATCACCGCCGCTGGGGTTTCCGACTTCTCCTGAAGACCTGGTTGTGGATGATCAGGGCAGACCGTTGCGCATCGATAAGGCTTATTCCTGGGAGGCGCCCATCGCCAACCATGGCCTGATGCATATGGTGATCACCAATGCCGTCAATCACGACCCGTATCCGATAGATACCCTGATTCTGTTTATGGCCAATATGGCCTGGAACTCGACCATGAACACCTCACAGGTGCGCGACATGCTGCGTGAAAAGGATGAGAGCGGCGAATACAAGCTGCCGTTTCTGGTCGTGGTCGATGCTTTTCATTCTGAAACGGTCAATTTTGCGGATCTGGTGCTGCCCGACACCACCTACCTTGAACGGTACGACACCATCTCCATGCTCGACCGGCCGATTTCCGATCCGGATTCCGCCTGCGATGCTATTCGCTCTCCGGTGCTCAAGCCGGACCGGGATGTGCGCGCCTGGCAGGAAGTTATGGTCGATCTTGCCGGTCGTCTTGGCTTCCCCGCCTTTGTTGACGACGACGGAAAACCCAAATACAGCGGCTATACCGACTTCATTGCCCGCTGGGAAAAAGCACCGGGCATTGGCTTCCTCGCTGGCTGGCGTGGCAAGGATGGCGAAAAACCGATGCGCGGTGAGCCCAACGAGAAACAGTGGGATAAGTACATTGAAAACCAGGGCTTCTTCCAGCATCACCTGCCCGAGCACATGCGCTTTTATCGCCATGTGAACCGGGATTATCTGGCCTGGGCCAAGGAAGTCGGCTTCAACGCTACCGACGATCCGATCATTATGGAGCTCTATTCCGAAACGCTGCAGAAATTCCGTTTGGCGGGGCAGGGGTTTTACGATGGCCCCTTACCACCGGACGATGTTGATAAAGCCCGGCTGGTGCAATATTTCGACCCGTTGCCACATTATTATCTGCCACTGGAAGAGCAGCGAGTCGATCCGAAGGAGTATCCGTTCCACGCTATCAACCAGCGCCCGATGCACATGTATCACTCCTGGGACTCGCAGAACAACTGGCTGCGCCAGATCACCACCCAGAACTTCCTGTTCATGAACCGGGCGAAGGGCGAAAGCCTGGGCATTGCTGACGAGAGCTGGGTGTGGGTGGAGTCCCACAACGGTCGCATTCGCGGGCAAGTCAAACTGATGGAAGGCTGTCAGAGCGATACGGTCTGGACCTGGAATGCCATTGGCAAGCAATCCGGCGCCTGGGGGCTCGACAAAGACGCTCCCGAAGCGCGCAAGGGTTTCCTGATGAATCATCTGATATCCGAGTTGCTGCCGAAAATGGATGGCGCGGATCATGAGCGTCGCCTGACTAACTCCGACCCTATTACCGGGCAGGCCGCCTGGTATGATTTGAAGGTTAAGATCACTCCGGCCAGTGCTGATGAAGCCGGTACCAGCTGGCCTCAGTTCGAGACTATGCAGCCGCTACCCGGCGCCAAACCCAGCCCTGATCAGTTGCGCTACAGCACGCATGAACCGGTGCGACTGAAGCGTTCCATGATGGACATACTGAAGCGGAGGTCCTGATGAAACTTGGTCTGGTTATCGATATGGATACCTGTGTGGGCTGCCATGCCTGCGTAGTGTCGTGCAAGCAATGGAACACTTCGGGCACCCTGGGTGCTCTGACTGACTACGAACCCTATGGCAAAGAGCCCAACGGCGTTGCCTTCAATCGGGTGCGCAGTTACGAGGTAGACGAATACCCCAACAACAAGACCGTCAATATGCCGATGTCGTGCATGCATTGCGAAACGGCCGAGTGCGTGACGGTTTGCCCTACCGGGGCGTCTTTCAAACGTGCAGAGGATGGTATCGTCCTGGTTGATCAGGACAAATGCATGGGGTGTAACCTCTGTTCCTGGGCTTGCCCCTACGGTGCGCGTGAACTCGATCAGGCATCGGGCACCATGAAAAAGTGTACGCTGTGTGTCGATCGGATCTATGACATGGAACTGACGGAAGCAGAGCGACAACCCGCCTGCGTGCTTACCTGCCCAACCAGGGCACGGCACTTCGGTGATTTCGACGACCCGGACTCCAATGTGAGCGTGCTGGTCCGTGAGCGTAACGGTCTGCAATCCATGCCTGAATTGGGTTACAACCCGGTGAATCATTACCTGCCGCCGCGGCCCAAGCCCAATGCACCCACCCACAATGGCGGTCAGTTGGAACCCCTGACAGATCGTTTCAAAAAATGGCTGAATAAGGTAGTGGTACGATGAATCCTGCTCTGTCGGTTATTCTGTTTACCGTGTCATCGGGCGCGGGCTTTGGTTTGATTCTCATGGCAGTCGCTTTGTCCCTGATGGGCTGGGTGCCCGGCATGGGGCCAGGTCAGACACTGGTGGCCATTCTAATCGGTTCTGTACTGGCCAGCATTGGCCTGCTGTCATCAACCGCGCACCTGGCGAATCCGAAAAACGCCTGGCGTGCCTTCTTTCGCTTTCGCTCTTCGTGGCTGTCGCGAGAGGGCGTTTTCGCCGTACTGTTTTACCCCGTTGTTCTGGTGTATCTGATCAGCCTCTGGGTGGCCAGAGACACTGGTAGCCTGGCCTGGTGGGGTGTACTCTTCGGTATTCTCACGGCTTTGCTGTCACTGGCTACAGTGTTTTGCACGGGCATGATTTACGCCAGCCTGCGCACGATTCCCCAGTGGAACAGTGCGCTGGTGCCCGCCAATTATCTATTGCTGGCGATCAGTTCAGGTACCGTCATTCTGACGCTGATTGCGGATATGCAGGGCGTGGAACTAAGGGTGCTATCAGGTCTTGCGCTGGTGCTGCTTGTGCTTTCAGGTCTGGCGAAACTGCTCTATTACATCTGGATCGGAAAACCTCAGGGGCCGACGCTTAACACAGCGATGGGCATCACCCGGGCGAAGATCAAGATACTTGAATCCGGTCAGAGCAGTCGCAGTTTTCTGAACAAGGAATTCAGCAACCAGGTTCCAGCCCAAACGTTGAAGAAAATGCGCTGGGTGGTTTATCTGGCCGGGTTTGTCATCCCCGCTGTGTTGATGTTGGTCGTGTTCCAGACGTCCATGATGCTGTTGTCTGTGCTGGCCGTTCTATTATTGCTGGCCGGCCTTTCCATTGAGCGCTGGCTGTTTTTTGTCGAAGCGCGTCATGTGGTGAATGTTTTTTACGGTCAGTAGTGCTTGTTCTTGCAACCGAGGCATTTGCCGCTGGTTGCCAGGCCCGCAAGCCTTTTAATTAAAGGGTCAGCAGGGCGCTGCGGTGAGCGAAATCATCAACTATTGAAATGCAGAACCTCAGAATAACGATACGGGTGTCTGGATGATTATTCTGGACGATGGTTCGATTCGTTCAAAAAGAACGCAGAACCGCCGTGGAATTGACCGGAGAAAGCGTTACCATACTCAGCTTTCGGCGAGCTTAGCATCGCCATCTCCATAGGAATATTCCGTGAAAACCGACATGATCAAAATGGCCCTGATTCTCGGCCTGCTGAGTTGGATTGGCCCCTTTGCCATCGATATGTACCTGCCTGCCATGCCAGCCATTAGCGAGGATCTGGGGGCTTCTGTATCGGCCTCTCAGTGGACCCTGATGTCCTTTTTTATTGCGTTCGGCCTCTGTCAGCTCTTTTATGGCGCCGCCTCCGACGTATTCGGCCGCAAACCGCCGCTCTATTTTGGCCTGAGCATCTTCGGGCTGGCTTCAGTCGGCTGTGCACTGGCGCCCACCATCGAATGGCTGATTGCCCTGCGCTTCGTGCAGGGCATGGGGGCGGCTGCGGTCATGACCATACCGCGAGCCGTGATTCGCGACCGCTACACCGGTACCGAAGCCACCCGTATGATGTCCACCATCATGCTGGTGATTGCTGTCTCACCGATGCTGGCACCGCTGATGGGCAGTGCGATCATTGTGCCGTTCGGCTGGCGCGCTGTCTTCCTGGTGGTTGCCTTTGTGACTGTGCTGGGCCTGTTTCTTACCGGCTTTGCGCTGAAAGAAACGCTGGCCCCAGCTGACCGCGCGCCGTTCCGTTTCACCGCCATGAAGAAAGCCTTTGGCGTGTTGTTCCGGGACCCTGCATACATGGGTCTGACTTTGATTGGTGGTATGGGTATGGCCAGTTTCTTTGCCTTCCTGGCGACCGCTTCTTTCCTCTATACCGGCTATTACGGTCTGACGCCTGTCCAGTTCAGCCTCGCCTTCGCGCTGAACGCCCTGGGTTTCTTTACCACCAGCCAGCTCGCCGCCAACCTTGGTGTCCGTTTCGGCTCCATCGCGGTTGTTAAATGGGCTGTAGCCGGTTACGCCACCTCGGCGAGCCTGATGTTCATCATCGTGAGTTTGGGGTTCGACAGCTTTCCGCTGTTGGTGGCCTTGCTGATAACGACATACGCTTTCCTTGGATTGGTGGTCCCTACCACCATGGTGTTGTCGCTGGAGGAACACGGCCCGATCGCCGGCACGGCGGCGGCCCTGGGTGGTACCCTGCAAATGATGCTGGGCGCGATCGCCATCGCTGTGGTCAGTCTGGTATTTGACGGCACCCCGCTGATGCTGACGGCAGCCATCGCACTGTGCTCACTGGTGGCAGCGGGATTGTCGCTGTTGACTCTGCGCAACTCGCCGCAGCCAGTGGCCGCCTGAGTATGGCAACGATACAAGAGCCTACCTTGAAGTATTGAACGCCATATGAAATACGGCATGAAGTAGGGCATAAAGAAGTAGGGCACAAATAACAAGGATAGTCTGATGACGTGGTTTTTAGCCGTTCTTTTCAGTGTTGTGAATTTACTGTCGGTTGTTGCTGTCGCAGACGATGCCGTATTAAAACAGGCTTACGAATCTCGCCAGAGCGATCTGCAAGTTCAGGGTATTGGTCAGGTGAGCCGGCTACTGCCAGATGACAATGATGGTTCAAGGCATCAGCGTTTTATTCTGACGCTCAACAGCCGTCAAACGTTACTGGTTGCTCATAACATCGACCTGGCACCGAGAATTTCAAACCTGCAAAGAGGTGATGCTGTCGAGTTTTATGGTGAGTATGAATGGAACAGCCAGGGCGGTGTTCTGCACTGGACACATCACGACCCGCAGGGTCGGCATGCAGATGGCTGGCTGAAACACGAAGGCCGGGTTTACCAGTGATTCACTGAATAGATGGTTTGACGGGGATGGCCTGTTAAAACAACCGTTGCTGGCCATTGTTATTGGCTTGCTTTTACAACTGGGTTTCGCGTTCGGCCTCGGCATGTTCGGCGGCCCATGCGCCCGCTGCCTCTACCGCGAACGGCGACGCGGTGGGGACCACGCTGAGGTAGCTTTCGGTTTCACCCACAGGGGTAATCGAGCGCTGCGTCATACGGTAGAGCGCATAGAGTGCTATGGCGGCGAAGGTCGCACTGAGGACTGGCCAGAACGCGAACGGGCCGAGCCTCTCCATCGCCCAGCCAGTCATCAGCGGACCGACGATGGCGCCAAGTCCAAAGGTGAAGACGAGGCCGCTGGACGCGGCCGGCATATCCTCGGCCGCAAGACTATCGTTGGTGTAGGCCAGAAATAGTGCATAGAGGGGCGTCGTTACTCCGCCGGCGAAAAAGGCGGAAGCCAGCAGGGGCCACAAAGCTCCTCCTGTGGTCCATCCCAGAGCGCAGGATACAGCGCCCAGAGTCGCAGCCCCGAAGATCAGCTTGCGTCGATCCATTCTATCTGACAGCCAGCCGATGGGGTACTGCAGGAACAGCGCGCCGGCGAATAGCATCGCGACGAACAGCGCAATCTGCGGCGTCGTCAGTCCGATTTGTGAGCCGAATACCGCGCCCATACCCGTTTGAGTCGCATAGACACTGCCCAGCAGGAAGATCCCCACAGTGCCGAGTGGCGAGCCTAAAAAGAGGTGGCGCAAGAGCATCGGGCGAGCAACAACGACCGACGGATCCTGGGTGGCGGAAAGCAGGATGGGCGCAAAGGAGATCGACACCAGGATAGAGGCACCGATAAAAAGCACAGATGTCCCCGCATCGCCCAGCGCTAAGAGTCCCTGGGCCCCGATGATGCCGAGTGTCTGCGCAATCATGTAGGCCGATAGCACCTTGCCACGCGTCTCGTTGGTGGCGGCGTCGTTCAGCCAACTCTCTGCTGTGACATAGATACCCGACATGCAAAAGCCGACAATCAGCCGCAGCACTGCCCAGGCCCAGGGTTCGGTGAGCAGTGGAAAAGCAATCAGGCCCGCCGACATGAAGCTGCCCAGAGCTGCGAACACCCGAACATGTCCCACCCGCCCGATCAACCGCGGGGCGAACCGGGCGCCGGACAGGAAGCCCACAAAATAGCTTGAAGTAACAACAGCCAGTTCTGTGGCCGAGAACCCCTCGATTCCGCCACGCAGGCCGATAAGAGTGAAATGCATGCCGTTGCCCAACATGATCAGCACAATGCCGAGCAGAAGGGGCCAGACCCTGGTAAAGACGATAATCATGAAGCATTCTCTCGTGCGGTAGGGTCTTTGCAAGCTGGCGGCATGATCGCACAGGCAATCCGGAGGCGCCGTCGCTTCTGCGGCATTTTTTTGCTCTTTTACGACAAGGGAGCCCAATTAAAGAAACCCACATTTTAATTGGCTATTAATGCATTCAGGTGGGTATCGCGACCGGTGCTGAAAATGCGGTAGCATGGCTGAATACTCAAACTCAGGGTTCCGGATGAACGTTCTCTTTGCTGCCCCCGAAGATGCCTGGGGCGGAATTCTGCATCGATTCCGTGCTGCATTACCCAATGTGACCTTCACCGCAGTCGGCCTTAATCCTGCCAGTCTGGCCGGTTACGATGTGGTGATCCCCACCATGAGTCGCATGGATGCCGATGTGCTGCAAACAGCAGACAGGTTGCGACTGATTCAGCAAATTGGGGCTGGACTAGAGGGGGTTGATCTGGAGGCAGCAAGACAGAAGGGTATCGCAGTCGCCAACGTGCCAACGGATGTCTCGGGTAATGCCGATTCCGTTGCGGAAATGGTGATCTACTTCATGCTGGCGTTGATGCGGCGCACCGCTGAACACACGGAGCAGCGCCTGAACAAGCAATTGGGAGTGCCGGTAGGCCGCAGTTTGATGGGGGCAACGGTGGGTATTGTCGGATTTGGTGCTATTGGTCAGGCGGTCAGCTGCAGGTTGAGTGGCTTTGGCGTTCGTAAGTTAGCGGTTAAACGCTTACCTGACAGCGCCCTGTTGCAGCAACATGGGCTTGAATGGATGGGCACTCCAGACGAGCTGCCGCAGCTGCTGGCACAGTCCGACCTGGTGGTGCTGACGCTGCCCGATACAGATAAGACGCATCATTTGTTTGATGCCGGGCGGCTTCGCCAGATGAAGCCTGGTAGCTATCTGATCAACGTCGGCCGAGGTGGTCTGATTGAGCGCGAGGCGTTGCAAGCAGCCCTGGTAGAAGGCCACCTCGCTGGTGCCGCGCTGGATGTATTCTGGCAGGAGCCACCCGATCCGGATGATCCGATCTTCACGTTGAATCTGCTGACGTCGCCTCATGTGGCCGGTCTGAGTGACCGGTCAGTCGAAGGCATCATGCAGGGCGCTGCAGACAATATTCAGCGGCTGATGGCTGGCGAGGCGCTGCATCATCGCCGTGCCTGATCGTTCTGATCCTGTATATCGTGGCGTGGCAATTATCCGGTTCACAGAGTTATCATGGATTTAGATTCGCTCAACCGGAGACCCGTCATGCCTACCCTGCGCCTCGATGACCAGTGGCAGCTATACCGTGAAGATACCCCGCAACGCCGATACGACGCTCAGGTTCCTGTCGATGTGCACCACATGCTGTTACTGGCCGGTGATATTCCCGATCCGTTCTATCGTGATAATGAAGCGCAGGTGCAGTGGGTGCATCAGCACAACTGGGTGCTGGAGCGGGCGTTCGAGTTGTCGGAAGCCGACCTTGCCCACTCGATCACCTTACAACTTGAGTATCTGGACACCCACGCCACTGTGACACTGAACGGAAAGCCGGTTGCCACGCTGTCGAACCTGTTTCGGCGTTTTTACCTGGACATCAGGTCACAGGCGCAGGTGGGCATGAATCGGCTGAGCATTACGCTGCATGATGCTGCCAGGTTGGGTGCCGAGCGCGCTTCGCAATTGCCGTTCCCGGTGCCTTACAGCGAGTCCAATAACAAGATTCCGCACATGAACACGGTTCGCAAAACACAGTGTGACGCGGGCTGGGACTGGGGTATCTGCCTGATGTCGACCGGGCTTTATAGCGCGCCCCTGGTTCAGGTGCATGCAGATCGCTTGCTGGATACGGTACGTGTGACTCAACACCATCAACCCGGCGAAGCGAGGTTAATGGTCACGGTTGATACAACAGGGGCGGCTTCAACCGAGCAAAACGTTCATCTGGGGTTACCGGGCGCCGACCCCGTTCAGGTGCAGTTGCTGCCCGGCCAGAACCAGTGTCAGGCAGAACTGGTGGTGACCGATCCAATGCTCTGGTGGCCCAATGGCTATGGTGATCAGCCACTGTACCGGCTGGTTGCGGAGCTGGACGGGCAACTGTGGCAACGCGACATCGGCTTGCGTGAACTGCGCTGGGACCTGAGTGCAGACGCGGCCGGTAACCGGATGGCGGTCGTGGTCAACGGCGTCGATATTTTCGCCAAAGGCGCTAACTGGATACCGGCTGATGCCTTCCCGGCGCGCCATACGCCCGAGCGATATCATCAGTTGCTCGAAGCCTCGGCAGCGGCGCACATGAACATGATCCGGGTGTGGGGTGGTGGCATGTATGAGCATGACGCGTTCTATGAAACCTGCGAACGACTCGGGCTGCTGGTGTGGCAGGATTTGATGTTTGCCTGCTCGCTTTATCCGAGTACGCCGGCATTTCTGGCAGATGTGGTTCCTGAAGTCGACTGGCAGGTGCGTCGACTGCAAAGTTACGGTTGTATCGCGCTGTGGTGCGGCGACAACGAAGTGATCGGTGCCATCAACTGGTACGAGACGTCACGCAATAATCGCGAGAAATACCTGGTCAATTACGACCGGCTGAACCGGGTGCTCGAAGACACTGTGCATCACGCCGACCCTGGCCGGACTTTCTGGCCAAGTTCGCCGTGCAACGGAGACCTGGACTTTGGCGATGCCTGGCACGACGATAACAAGGGCGATATTCACTTCTGGGATGTCTGGCATTCGGGCAAGTCCTTTTCCGCCTATTACGACATTAAACCGCGCTTTTGCAGTGAGTTTGGCTACCAGTCGTTTCCGTCCAAAGGCGTCGTTGAACGTTTCACTGAACCGGACGATTTAAACGTAACCAGTCCGGTGATGGAAGTGCATCAGAAAAACCCGGGCGGAAACTCCAGAATAGTCGAGATGTTCACCCGGTACTTCCGGTTCCCGGTCGGCTTTGACCAGTTTCTGTATCTGAGTCAGGTGCAGCAGGCGATCGCTATGAAAACGGCGATTGAGTATTGGCGTACACTGCGTCCGCATTGCATGGGTACACTCTATTGGCAGTTAAATGACAACTGGCCGGTAGCCTCCTGGAGCAGCCTGGAATACGGCGGTGGCTGGAAGCAAATGCATTACCACGCCCGGCGGTTTTATCAACCGGTGCAATGGTTCTGGATCGGGGAGGGTGCAGGTCAGCGATTGATGGCGGTGAACGACCTGCCGGTCCCGGTAACGGTGATCGGCCAATGGCAGATCATCGGGCTGGACGGAGCAGTGCAGCAATCGACGCTTATTGACCAGCGACTTGATGCCGGTGCCAGTGTTTGCCTTGCTGAGGCTATCGCCACGGATCCGACCCTTACATTTGCTGTAGCCCGTGGCGACTATCACTCCGATCAGGCCGAAAGGTCCGTGCCTCAGCACCTTGCAACCGGCCACTGCGAAGCGACCGCCTATTTTGCCTTGTGGAAACAGCTCGACTTGCCGCTGCCCTCGCTAACGGTCGACAGCGGTCGCGATGCAGAGGGTCCCTGGGTGACACTGAGTACCGACCAGCCCGCGCATTACGTCACAGTGGACAGCCTAGGCACCGGTCGCTGGACGGACAACAGCTTCACGTTGCTGACAGGTGACAACAAAACTCTACGCTGGCAGGGGGAAGCGATTACTCTGAAAACCCTGGCGGTCTATCACCTGGCCGCCAGTTATCGTGAGGCAGCCCCGACACAGGTGGTGTTAACATGAGGGAGTTGCCACTAGTGACTGGGTTGCTGCGGGTCCCGCCAGGGCTTGCCGTCACAGGTGGCATAGTTGCTGCAATTGGCTGTGCAGCCGCGACAGGGAAGTCGAAGCTCAGGTTTGGGGGCACTTGGGCGTGTTGGATCGGACATGTCGGATTCACTTCCGTAGCATTGATCGGTAAAGGGATACGCCTTGTGTAGGTGATCGGATGATAGATACTCTGTTTTGACTGATCAGAGTGTTTGTTCTGGTTCTTGGCGACTGGCTTCGCGCATTGCCGACAACCAGAGCTGTTACAAAAACCTGTGAAGGGTGGCACGATTGAGCGATTGCAATACAAACAATAAGGATCGGCCATTGAACTTTTACCAATCTGAATTTCTGAATGAACATTGCCATTCCATTCTGGCGTTTTACGACCCGAGGGTAGATGACCCCAGTGGCGGTTTCTTTCAGAATTATTACGACAACGGCGATGTCTTTGATCCTGGCTTTCGTCAGCTGGTGAGCAGTACCCGCCTTGTTGTTAACTACGCGCTGGCCGGTCTGCATTTTGATCGTGAGGATTATCGAATTCGAGCGCGGCGCGGCCTGGACTATGTCGAGCAGGTTCACTGGCGAGAAGATGAACACCTCTATGCCTGGACACTGCGTGATCACGAACCAGACGATAAAACACAGCAGGCTTACGGCTATGCCTTTGTCTTGCTTGCCTATGCGGCCTGCCGCAAGGCGGGCATTATTGACAACGACGAGCCCCTGCATCGCACCTATGAACTGCTTGAACAGCGGTTCTGGCAAGCCGACTATGGACTGTATGCCGACGAACTCAGTGCCGCAGGCGTACTCAGCGATTACCGCGGCCAGAATTCAAACATGCACTTGTGCGAAGCGATGATTGCTGCTTATGAGGCCAGCCAGGACCTGCGTTTTCTTGAACGTGCCAAAACTCTGGCTAACAACGTTGCTTTTCGCCAGGCAGACCTGACCGGTGGCCTGATCTGGGAGCACTACCACCCCGACTTCAGTATTGACTGGGACTACAACAAGGACGACCCCAAAAACCTCTATCGTCCCTGGGGTTTTCAGCCCGGCCATCAGACAGAATGGACCAAGCTGTTGCTCATGCTGCACCGACACGACCCGCAACCGCACTATCTTGAGCGTGCCAAAGCGCTGTTTGATCGCGCCTGGGTAGCCAGTTGGGATGCCAAACACGGCGGCCTGGTTTATGGCTTTGATGCGGATGGCCGCTGGTGTGATGATGATAAATATTTTTGGGTGCAAGCTGAAAGCTTTGCCGCGGCGGCTCTGTTATTACAGGCTACCGGTAATGAACACTACCGCGACTGTTATCAGCAGCTGTGGCAATACAGTTGGGATCACTTTGTCGATCATCAGTACGGTGCCTGGTTCCGGCTGCTGTACCGGGACAACCGCAAAGTCTCCGATGAGAAAAGCGCCGCCGGTGCCAAGTGCGATTACCATACTCTGGGTGCCTGCCTTGAGGTTTTAAGCATTATTGAAAATAGACAAGCTGATACGCGACCTATCGGGTCAGATCCAGTAAAGTGACGATATACCATTTAAACGGAAGCTCTACTATGCGTCTGCAAAGGATAAGCCTGGGTGGTCTGATCTCCACAGTGCTCGTACTCAGTGGTTGTGCCAATTTTGGTATCAACGATGCTTACCGCCAGCCTAGCTTTGAACATCAGTCGACCCGGCTGACCGGGATTACCTGGACCGGCGTAAACGGTTCAAGCCGGGTTGAACTGACTAACCCCAATGCCTATGGGCTGCCAATCACCGAATTTGCCGCCCAATTGTGGTTGGATGGTCAGCCATGGATCGATTTGGGAACGCCCACACTCGACGGCCTGGCAGCGCGCTCCTCGACCACGCTCGAATTCGACTGGACCGTGACAGCAGTCGGTTTGCTGCAGCGTGCCCGGGACGCCTACGCGGCGGGTGAGGCCGATCTCGAATTGCGACTGCAGCCGACCCTCACAGTACCGGTGCTGGGTGCCCGCCAGCTCGACTGGTCACACGATTTTACGGTGCCGGTGCCGAAAACGCCGCAGGTACGGCTCGCTGACTGGCGCGTTGAAGACATCGGTTTTACCAGTTTGACGATGGCACTGGATCTGGTGGTTACCAACCCGAACCGGTTTAACCTGGCGACAGGGCCTTTTGACCTGGGTATTACGGCCGATGGTCGCAGTTTGTCCCGGCTGCAGTTGTCGGGTATGGATATCGGTGCTGGTGTGACTCAGCAACAAACCACCAGTGTCTCACTTGGGTTTGGCGGGCTTGGGCTTTCCCTGCTTGAAGCGCTGCGCAGCGGTGAATGGCCGTCCAATCTGGGCATAAACTGGGCTGGCAATATGACCAGTCCCGACCTTGGTCTCGACTTACCTGCGTTGACCGGGTCCGTTAGCCGATAAATGATAAGGGGCCGACTCGCTGCTACAGTAAACGTAGGTTTATATTTTTTTACCCGGCTAATAGTAAAGTCGTCATCAAGGGGCTGTTTCATGCAGAGCCGAAACGCAGTAACCGCTGGGCATCGTTTTATCTGGGCAGTGGCCGTTCTTGTAGTGCTTGCCACCGCATCCCAGGCGTCCACACTGGGCGATGTAATCAGTAAAGATTACCTCGATTGCGGTGTGTCGACAGGCATTCCCGGCTTTTCGAATCCGAATGCCGAGGGTCGCTGGAGTGGCCTGGACGTCGATGTCTGCCGAGCTGTGGCAGCGGCTGTGCTGGGTGATGCTGAAAAAGTCCGTTACACACCATTGCCGCCCGGCGCTCGCTTTAATGCACTGGCTTCGGGCGAGGTGGACATGCTGTCACGCAATACCACCTGGACCCATACCCGGGATACTACCCTGGGTATGATATTTGCCGGCATCGTTTTCTACGATGGCCAGGGCTTTATGGTGACGCAGTCTTCAGATATTTCCGAACTTACCGACCTTAATGGATCGGCGATCTGTATTCAGTCCGGTACCACCAGTGAACTGAATGTGGCCGACTACTTTCGCGAACTGAGTATGAATTATCAACCCGTGGTGTTTGCCACATCCGATCAGACATTGCGGGGCTTTGAGGCGGGTCGCTGCAATGTACTCACCTCTGATTTGTCCCAGCTTTACGCCCTGAGAACACGGCTGAGGAACCCCGCTTCAGTAACCATTCTGGCGGATGTCATTTCCAAGGAACCACTGGGTCCGGCGGTGCGTCAGGACGACATGCAATGGTATAACATCGTGAAGTGGACTGTCTTTGCCATGGTCAACGCTGAAGAGTACGGCGTTAACCAGAGCAATGTCGATGCGATGCGGGAATCTCCCAAACCGGTGATTCAGCGCATGCTGGGGGTTAACGCTAATACCGGGCGCGCCATGGGTATTTCGGCCGACTGGGCCTATCAGATTATCCGTCAGGTGGGGAACTACGGCGAGGTATTCAATCGCAACGTTGGGCCAAACTCATCTTTGGGCTTTGATCGTGGTTTGAATCAGCTCTGGAACAAGGGCGGGTTGTTGTACGCGCCACCGCTGAGGTAAGCGAATTGGGCCGGGCGTCTACAAAAAACGCCTGGCCTGCGAATAGCGTTGGTGCCAGTAGGCATTGCCCAGCGAGGATTCCGTAACACCAACCGAAGTGGCCGAGTGAATAAAGCGGTTGTCACCCAGATAAATACCCGCATGGCTATCCTTGCCGCTTATCTGGAAAAACACGATATCCCCCTCTTGCAACTGATCCCGCCTTACGAACTGCCCCTGGCCAAGCATCATTTCTGTAGTTCGGGGCACTGTCCGGTTTAGCCCCTCACGGTAAGCCGTTACGATGAATCCCGAACAGTCGAAACCAGCCGGTGTCGTGCCGCCATAGCGATACGGCGTGCCCTGATAGCGCTGATACACCTGCTGTAACTGGCGAACGACCGAGGAGTTAGCAGGCGGGGGTGATGAAGCCGCCTGGCCGGTGGTGACCATTGGACGGTTTGGTGTGGCTTCGAGGCCTTGGTAACCGGCACACCCGGCCAGAAATACAATGCTGGCGCAGGTAATCATCAGCAGTTTGCTATTGCTGGAACGTGGCCGTTTGCTGTTAGCCGTGGGCATCGGTCTTATATGCATCGTTTGCAGTCTGTCAAAACATTGTAAAGCAACTCTACCCGCTGATGCCGTCCCGGGCCAGCGATGACGGATAAAATACGGCGCTGGATTAAGCCTGCAGTCAGGTTAGGCGCCCCGTTTGCCAGTGCAGCAGACGTTCTACCAGCATCGGGCGCGAGAAAGGCTTGGGAATCAGATCATCCATGCCAGCAGCAAAGGCTTCATTGCGGTCGCGTTCCATGGTATTCGCTGTAATGGCCAAAATGGGCGTGTTGCTATTGGGACCATCGCTTTTCCGGATTAGACGGGTGGCTTCAAAACCATCCATTTTTGGCATCTGACAGTCCATAAGGATAAAGGTGTACTGGACCGGACTGGCTTGTTCAACCGCACCGACGCCGTCGTAGGCGACGTCCAGAATGCACTGCTCTCTATTGAGAATAGCGGTCAACAACTTCAAATTGAGCGGGTTGTCCTCGACCACCAGGACACGGCAGCCGGCCAGCGGCGCTGTATCGACTCCGGTAGTACCGGCGGTGTCCGGTTCTTTCTGTTCAGGGGCGCGGGTGCAAGGCAGACTCAGTCGGGTCAGGATATGGTCAGAATGCTGTTCGCGGGTCAGTTCAGCACCCAGAATGTCGGCAAAAGCCTGGCTTAGATAGAGATTAAGTGCCGGGCCTGTCAGTTGCAGTGAAGCCGACCTGGTATCTGCGGTGACCAGTTCGGTCGTCGGACTTGTATGAACGGTATCGATTGGATTTGGCTGATGCAGCGTCAGATTCAGCCGCTGCGCAGTTTCATCAAAGTGTACATTCAATTCGATATCACCGGACTGACTGTGTTGCAGGGCGCTGTCCAGTAAGTGATCCAGAATGTGCTGGGTATTGTGCCAGTCCAGCGACAGCGTTACCGGCAAGGTGTCGACGCCCTTCATTGTGCATAGTCGGCCATGGGTTGAAAAAGCAGCTGAGAGTCGTTGCTTGCTATCCTGAAGACGGCTGCGTACATCAACAATGGCCGGGCGGCTCACCACCGGGTAAGCCAATAGTTCGGCATATGAAAGCAGACTTTCAACCTGGTGATGGGTGGTGTGGGTCGCGTTTTGCAACAGGTGCAATAAATCTTGCTGGCCTGCCTTCAATGGGGTGTTGGCCAGTTCATCCAGTGCACCCAGGGAATGGGTAATGGGCGTGCGCAATTCATGGCTGACCAGTCGTAAGAATTCATCTTTGCTGCGGTTGGCATCCCGCGCATCTTTCAGCGCCAGGTCCAGTTTGGTCAGGGCCTGCAACGCTTCATTTTTGGCGGCGGCTTCGCTGCGCGCGCGTTCGCGCTGGTTATTGCGCAAATAGGTTGCCTGCGCGACCGAGATCAGCAGGGACTCATAAGCAACACCGATCAACATCGCACGCTGTACAAAGAAGTTTGATGGCAGCAGGCCCTGCACATAGAGGTTATAAATGACTGCGCAAATGACCATTCCGGACCAGCTGACCATAAACAATAGCGCCGAGTTCAGGCCTTTATAAGTGGCACTGACCCCGAGATAAATGACGACCACAAAGAAAATCAGGTTGGCCATTGTGACAATGGTGACTGCCTGGCTGATCAGGTCGAGCAAACCGAAGGGTATCGAGGCGATGCCCAACCAGCGCAAGCCACTGAGAACATGATGCAGGCGCGGGTAGTGCGTCCGGGTGCGCAGAAAATGCTGACAAAAGCTGTAGCCACCCCAGAAGAACATAGCAAGCCCCAAAAAAGCTGCATTTTGCTGAAAAAACGGAGAGTTGGGCCAGAGGTAAAGGTATCCGAGGCCCGAGTTATAAATTGAAAACAGGATGATACCGCTCAGATAAATCAAATAGCTGAACCGGAAGCGGTCCCTGTCGACGCGCCACATCACAAGATTAAACAGCAGCATGGCACTGCTGAGCGTAATCAGCAGTACATCGAGCACCATTTCACGGGTAGCGGCCTGCAGTTGCGATGATTCGTCGTTCAGGCTAACGTCCAGGGCCAGCGTACTGCGGCCGTAGGCAGCGATATATATTTCCCGCGATGTACCAGGTTCAATGATCAGCGGAACCAGATATCCTGGAAAGGAGTATAGGCGCAGATCGCTGGGCCGGCGGTCACCGGCGACAAACAACGGTGCATTCAGTGCCAGTGGCTGACCAGTAGCCACGGAATAGACATCAATGTAGTCGGCGGCCTCGGCGTTAATCGCTAAAAACCACTCAGATAACTCTGTGTCGTTGAACACTCGCATTGCCAGCCAGGCTTTCTTGTCATCGTTGACGTAGCCAAAATTAGGGGTGCTTTCAAAGGTTTGCGGCAGTGTATTCAGGCTGGGCAGCCTGTTCAGTGGCAGCACCCCGCCTTTCAGTGCGCGCAATGTTACGTTGCCGCTGCTGCTGACTTCTGACAGCCTGATCTCAGCCGCAACAAAAGGAGTGCAGGACAAAGCCAGGATCAACAGATTGGCTGCCAGCTTGCGGGTAAGCTTCATGTGTCGCAGCAGGCCAGTTAGCGTCAACCCTTGGACAACAACCGGTCTATTCTCGGGTGCGAAGTCCGGGTTATGGTTCCTTGTCTTCACAAGCAGTCCTTTGACAGCATAGGCCTGGTCAAAAACGTGTGTATATTTCGAGCTTAACACTTGGGCTGATATTTTCACCTTCCATTTGTTCAGCGTAACCGGTTCATCCGGAACGTATGGGATGTCAGGGTTTTGGCAGGCGTGACTGAACCTGGTTGCCGAAACTCGCCTTAGCTGCATTGCAGCTGTTATGCCAGCTTAGCGTCTCGACCTGAACGAACTGAAAACTCTCAAACCCCTGGTGCTTGCAACCCGACGCGAGTCTCGTATGCTGAACACACCAGACAACCAATCAGGACATCACAATGACCCTAACGCATATCGACGCTAGCCAACGCATGAGCCAGGCCGTTATTCACAATCAAACGGTTTATCTGGCGGGTCAGGTCGCACAGAATGCCAATGAACCGATGCGTAGCCAGACTGAGCAGGTGCTGGCGGCCATAGATGCGGCTCTTGCCAATGCCGGTACCGATAAATCCAATGCATTGGCCGCGACCATCTGGGTCACGGATATGGCTGAATTCGGTGAGATGAACGCGGCCTGGGATGCCTGGGTGACACCGGGTCGTCCACCGGTACGAGCCTGTGTTGAGGCAGCGTTGGCAAAGCCTGAATGGAAAGTGGAAATCATGGTCACAGCGGCATTACCGGAGGCCTGATATGCAAGTTATAAGTAGCGAACAGGTTGCCCGACTGCTGGCCTGGCCGGCACTGATCGAACGCATTGCCGATGCGTTTGTTGCAGGCGTCGAAGCCCCACCCAGACATCATCATGCCATGCATCGCAAAGACGGTGAGGCAACCATGTTGCTGATGCCAGCCTGGCAAGCGGATGGCTTTGTCGGTGTGAAAATGGTCAATGTCTACCCGCAGAATGCAGCGGTCGGTTTACCGGCAATTGCCGGTGTGTATTTACTGAGCAATGGTGACACTGGTCAGCCCCTGGCCTGTATCGATGGCAGTGAGTTGACCCGGCGACGCACTGCTGCGGCCTCGGCACTGGCCGCCCGGCAGCTGGCGCACCCGGAGGCTGAAACGCTGGTCGTGCTCGGTACCGGCAAGTTGGCACCAATGCTGATAGAAGCCCATGCTGCTGTGCGACCAATTCGCAGGGTGCAGGTCTGGGGGCGCGACGCGGCCAAGGCGGCGGCACTGGCAAACCAGTATCAGCATCGCTTTGACATCAGTGTCGTTACTGATCTGGCTGCCAGTGTGAGCGATGCCGACATCATCAGTTGCGCAACCCTGTCGACCGAACCGCTAGTCAAAGGCGACTGGCTCAAGCCCGGCGCCCATCTGGATCTGGTCGGCGCGTTTCGCCCGAGCATGCGCGAAAGTGACAGTGTTGCCATGACGCGTGGCAACGTCTTTGTAGATACCTACGCGGGTGCACGGGGAGAAGCCGGTGACATACTGCAGGCCATCGATGAGAGCGCTTTCACGTTTGCGGATGTGCAGGCAGAGCTTGCCGAAGTACTGCGTGGCGATAAACCGGGCCGCGAGCACGACGACGACATTACTGTGTTCAAATCAGTAGGTGCTTCACTGGAAGATCTGGCCGCCGCCATTGAAGTCTGGCAGCAGTATTCTGCAACGGGAGCCTGAAGCATGCATATCGCCGTTATTGGGGCAGGTGTGGTCGGCGTCACCACGGCCTGGGTACTTCAGCAACGCGGTCATTCTGTCAGTGTGGTCGAGCCCATGTCAGCTGCTGGGCTGGAAACCAGTAAAGGCAATGCCGGTCAGCGCAGCTATGGCAATGTTTATCCCTGGGCTTCGCCGGCGATGATCGGCAAAGCATTGCCGTGGCTGCTCGCTGCGGATGGCCCGCTGAAAATGAAGTTGCCACCGTCGCTGGCTACGGTGCGGTTTCTCTGGGATACCTGGCGCTATGCACGCCAGCCCGGTTTATTCGAAGCCAACAAGATCGCCATGCTGAAACTGGCGGCCTACAGTCGACAGTGTTTTATTGAGCTTGAACAGCAACATCCATTCGATTATTCAAATGGCCATCGGGGCTTGATTGAGCTGGCCAGTAACGCGACATATCTGCAGGGTTTGTCTGAAAATGCGGCCTTGCTAAAGCGCCTTGGTATCAACCACAAGATACTGGAACCCGAGGAGGTCTATTCGTTCGAGCCGGGTCTGGCGCGTAATTCGCCAATATTAGGGGCGCTGCGTGTGGAAGACGATGGCACTGGCGATTCCCTTCAATTCTCCCAGGCGCTGGCGACGCTCTGTGCTGAAAAAGGCGTTGCTTTCCATTATGGTCAGTCCGTAGCTGAGGTTGTCAGGGATGCAGGCAAGCCGGTGGCACTAACGCTGACACGTGCCAATGAACCCGGGGCGGCAGAGCAACTGGAAGCCGATGCGTTTGTACTCTGTGCCGGCGCATCATCAGCTGAGCTTGCCGGACAGTTCGGTTTGAAACTCTCACTGTATCCGGTCAAGGGTTATTCTCTGACCGCTGCACTGGTCAACCCCGATCAGGCGCCAGTATCGACGGTGATTGATGATCAGTTTAAAGTGGTAGCAACGCGGCTTAATGACCGGTTGCGAGTAACCGGATTTGTTGAGCTGTCGGGCTTTGACCGGGACATACCGGCCCGGCGACTTACCACGCTTAAGCGCTCGATCGAGCTGCGTTTTCCCCACGCTGCCAATCTGGAAACAGCCGAAGCCTGGGCCGGGTTTCGGCCAATGACACCGGACGGCCCCCCTGCCATTGGTCGTGGCGTGGATGACAACGTATTTTTCAACACCGCCCACGGCACCTTCGGCTGGACATTGTCGGCCGGTAGTGCGCACCTTGTTGGGCAGCTGGTCGATGGTGAAAAACCGGCGCTCGATCTGGGTGCATTTCGGCCCGAACGGTTTGCCTGAGCATTCAGGCAGTTTAACGAACAGGTCTGAACAATCATCACTTCAATTCACGATCGGTGCGGTTGCTTGCGCAGCAATGGGCATCCGTTGTCTGGGCAATGCGATACCACCCTGGTGCGTCCTGTTGTTCGGTCCTGGTTAATCCTGTGCAATGATCGCCAGGATTTTTTCAGTCTGATCGATGACACGTTAGGCCTGTCGAGGTATATCTACTTGCCGTTCAAGTGCCTGTGTTCCGCCAAAAGGAGTGTTGAGATGCAACCCAGAGATGTAAAAACCAAAGAAGAAGCCCGAGCGATAGTCGAGGAACGTAACGCCAGCCAGGTAAAAGTAGGGGTGTTTGACATCGACGGAGTATTGCGTGGCAAATACATGAGCCGCTCCAAGTTTTTATCGGCACTGGAGAGCGGTTTTGGTTTCTGCGATGTTGTGCTGGGATGGGACAGCAACGATCAGCTCTACGATAACGTAGACTTTACCGGTTGGCACACGGCCTACCCGGATGCCTGGGTGCACATTGTTCCGGATAGCTGCCGGGAAATACCCGATGAGGGCAATACGTTATTTTTTCTGTGTGAATTTGCCGGTGCCGCTGAGTCTATCTGCCCGCGGGGCTTGTTGCGCCGGGTGCTGGAGCGGGCCGATGGACTTGGTTTTAGTGCACAGGCGGCCTGTGAATTCGAGTTTTTCCTGTTTGAAGAAACGCCACAAACGGTGCGTGACAAGCACTATCAGAAGATGACCAGCATCACCCCCGGCTTTTTCGGGTACTCGGTACTGCGCAGCTCAGTCATGGGCGAGTTTTACACTGACTTTATGCAGTACTGCAACACCATGGACATGGAGATTGAGGGCTTTCATACCGAAACCGGTCCTGGCGTGTTGGAAGCCGCTCTGGCTGTCGATACTGCTCTCAATGCGGCTGATAAAGCGGCCCTGTTCAAGACCTTTACCAAGGTGTATGCCCAGCGTAACGGCATGATGGCAACCTTCATGGCCAAGTGGTCGCAAGATTATCCCGGTCAGAGCGGTCACATGCACTTGTCGTTGCACAAAAAAGACGGTAGCTCAGCGTTTTTTGATGAAGCCAGTCATGGCCACAGAATGTCAGATACCATGCGTTACTTTATTGGTGGCCAGCAGGCGCTGATGCCTGAATTGCTGGCCATGATTGCCAGTACCGTCAACAGCTATACCCGCCTGATTCCCGGTGCCTGGGCACCGACGGCGGCCAGCTGGGGAATTGAGAACCGCACCTGTGCCTTGCGTGCTATTCCGGGGTCGCCCAAGTCACAACGGGTCGAGTACCGAATTTCAGCGGCCGATATTAACCCCTACATCGCGCTGGCAGCAGCACTCGGGTCAGGCTTGTGGGGCATTGAGCACAAGATCGAACCGGACGCACCCATCGTCGGTACAGCTTACGATGTCGACTTTGCACCGGAGCGCCAGTTGCCCGCAACGCTGATGGATGCTGCGGGGCGGTTGCGAGCCTCCGCCGCTGCGCGCGATCTGTTTGGTGATGCGTTTGTCGACCACTACGCCGCTACCCGAGAGTGGGAGGAGCGTGAATTCCGCAAGGCGATTACCGACTGGGAACTGCAGCGTTACTTTGAGATCATTTGAATCCGTTTTTACCAACCCGTTTTTCAGTATCTGACAGGAAGCGAAGCATGACCGAGATGGCAAGCATCATCAGTCCGGTAAACGCAGCGCAGTACGCGCAGCGACCTTATCTGAGCGAGGCTGAAGCCCGCCAGTCCGTGGTAAAGGCCGCCGCTGCCCAGTGCCAGTGGCAGGCGACACCGCTTGAGCAACGAATTGAAGTGCTGGGGCGTGCGATTGACCTGCTCAACGAGCAGCGTGATGAAGTGGCCGACGAGCTCGCCTGGCAGATGGGTCGGCCAGTCAGTCAGGGTGGCGGCGAGGTAAACGGATTCAGTGAGCGCGCCCGTTACATGCTGCAGATAGCACCAAGGGCCCTGGCTGACCTGGAAATGCCCGATAAACCCGGATTCAAACGTTACATTCGACGCGACCCGGTCGGTGTTGTACTCACCATAGCGCCCTGGAATTTCCCGTACATGACCGCGGTCAATACCGTCTGGCCAGCGTTGGCGGCTGGCAATGCGGTGTTGCTCAAACATGCACAGCAAACCCTGCTGTGCGCTGAGCGGTTGCAGCGTGTGCTGGAGCAGGCTGGCGTACCTGAAAGCGTGTTTCAGGCGGTGACGCTGAGTCACGAGACAACAGCGGCCATACTGCAGGAGCCGTCGATTCGTTTTGTCAGCTTTACCGGATCGGTGCGCGGCGGCCAGAGTATTCAGCAAGCCATTGCCGCCAGTGGTCAGTTCGCCGGTACTGCCCTTGAACTGGGTGGCAAGGATCCTGCCTACGTGCGCGCAGATGCCGATATTGCCGGTGCGGCCATCAACCTCGCCGACGGGGTCTTTTTCAACAGTGGTCAGAGCTGCTGTTCTGTAGAACGTATTTATGTGCATCAGGATGTGTACCAGACCTTTGTTGATGCGCTGGTCGCTGAAGCCCGAAAATTGGTACTGGGCGATCCGCTGCAACCGACAACTACGCTCGGCCCTCTGGTTAAGGCCTCGGCAGCCGACTTTGTGCGCGGACAGATAGCCGACGCGGTAAAATCCGGTGCCACAGCGCTGATTCGGCCCGGTGACTTCCCCAAGGATCAGCCCGGAACGGCTTACCTGGCGCCGCAAATTCTGACCGGCGTCAATCACAGTATGCGGGTGATGACCGAAGAGAGTTTTGGTCCGGTGGTTGGCATTATGCCCGTGGCGTCTGATGAAGAAGCCGTTAATCTGATGAACGACAGTGAATTTGGTCTGACGGCGTCTATCTGGACGCGAGATAGTCATGTGGCCGAACGTCTTGGTAGTGATATTCAGACCGGTACGCTGTTTATGAACCGGTGCGACGTGCTCGACCCGGCGCTGGCCTGGACCGGGGTTAAACAAACCGGTCGCGGTGCCTGCTTGTCGGAACTGGGCTACGACACCCTGACCCAACCCAAAAGTTTTCATTTGCGACTGCCCAGCGGAGACTGATCCATGAATTCACAAACACCCCTGATCGCCAACTGGGGAATGCCTAATCGTATTCTGGTTGGCCCGGGTCGTCTGCAAGAACTGCCTTCGCTGTGCCAGGAGCTTGGGTTCAAAGCCCCTTTGCTGGTGACTGACCGAGGTCTGGCTGGTTTACCCATGGTCACTTACACCCTGGCGGCCCTGGCGGGCGCCGGTTTGGGTGCGGCTCTGTTTGCCGAAGTCGAGGGCAATCCGACCGGACCGATGGTCGAGGCCGGTGTTGTTGCCTACCGCGACGGCGGGCACGACAGTGTGGTGGCAATGGGCGGCGGCAGTGGTCTCGACGTCGGCAAGGCCATTGCTTTCATGTCCGGCCAGGGCCGGCCTATCTGGGATTTTGAAGACATCGGCGACTACTGGACCCGGGCCAATGCAGACGGCATTGCTCCGGTCATTGCCATTCCCACCACGGCCGGTACCGGCTCTGAGGTAGGCCGGGCTTCGGTCATTGCCAATGAAGCCGAGCATCGCAAGGTCATTGTATTTCACCCGAAAATGCTGCCCAAAGCGGTGATACTGGACCCTGAAGTCACAACAGCACTGCCAGCCCATATTACCGCTGCGACAGGCCTGGATGCCTTTATTCACAGTTTTGAAGCCTATTGCGCGCCCGGTTTTAACCCTATCTGTGAAGGCATTGCGCTGGAAGGCATGCGCCTGGTGGCTGCGTCCCTGCCGGTCGCCTTCCTCGATGGCAGTAACCTGGAGGCTCGTACCAGAATGCTTGCTGCGGCCAGCATGGGGGCGATAGCCTTTCAAAAGGGCCTGGGCGGTGTTCACGCCATATCGCATGCCGTCGGGGCTCTGTACAACACCCATCATGGCCTGACCAATGCCGTGGTATTGCCCTACATCATGGTGCATAACCGTGCCAGTATTGAGCACCGCATGGGTCCGGTTGCCCAGGCTGTCGGCTTGCAGGATGCCTCGTTTGACGCCCTGCTGGACTGGGTGCTGGCGTTCCGTCGCGAACTGGGCATCCCCCATACGCTGGCCGAAATCGGAGTGTCGGATGACCAGGCTGACGAGGTCGGACGTCTGGCGGCGGTCGATCCGTCTGCCGGAGGTAATCCGCAACCGCTGAATGCAGCGGTATTGAGGGCTATTTTTCGTAAAGCCGTTAACGGCGTTCTGTGATCCCCGGGCCTGGGTACTAAACCGGGCCTCACTTGTCGTTCGAAAAGGGGTGCCAAAAGGCGTTACAAATCCGTATAATCTGCGCCCCATTTTCCGTGCTTTGGTGAAAAATTGATCACCAGGCCGGTCCAGCAAAACCCGAGGTGCCCAGTGCAATTTCCCAAGCGTTACGATGTCATAGTGATCGGTGGCGGTCATGCAGGAACCGAAGCGGCTCTGGCGGCTGCGCGCACGGGTGCCCAGACACTGCTGCTGACCCACAACGCCGATACCGTCGGGGTGATGTCCTGTAACCCGGCCATCGGCGGCATCGGCAAAAGCCATTTGGTCAAAGAAATTGATGCCCTGGGCGGTGCCATGGCACACGCCACCGACCGTGCCGGGATTCAATTTCGGGTATTGAACAGCCGCAAAGGCCCCGCTGTTCGCGCTACCCGCGCTCAGGCTGATCGCCAGCTCTACCGAGCCGCGATTCGCGAAATTGTTGAGCTGCAGCCAAATCTTGAGCTGTTTCAGCAATCGGCCGACGATCTGCTGCTGGAAAACGATGTGGTCACCGGCGTATTAACCCAGACCGGCATCCGCATCATGGCGAAGACCGTCGTGCTGACCGCCGGCACCTTCCTGGGCGGCAAGATCCATGTGGGTATGCAAAATTACTCCGGTGGTCGCATGGGCGATGCACCGAGTAATGCTCTGTCTCAGCGGTTGCGTGAATTGCCGTTTCGCGTTGGGCGTCTGAAAACCGGGACCCCGGCACGCGTCGATGGCCGCAGTCTGGATTACAGCCAGCTGACCGAACAGCCAGGTGATACGCCGTTACCGGTTATGTCTTACATGGGTCGGGTGGAAGAGCACCCGCGTCAGGTAGCGTGCTGGATTGCTCACACCACCGAACAGACCCATGACATCATTCGCAATAACCTGCATCAGTCACCGATGTACGCTGGTGACATTGAAGGCATTGGCCCGCGTTATTGTCCGTCGATTGAAGACAAGGTCACCCGCTTTGCCGACAAAACCAGTCATCAGGTGTTTGTCGAGCCCGAGGGGCTGACGACCTACGAAATGTACCCCAATGGCATCTCTACCAGCCTGCCGTTTGATGTTCAGATCGACTTTATTCGCAGCATTAAAGGCTTTGAAAACGCGCATATTACTCGTCCGGGCTACGCCATTGAATACGACTACTTCGACCCGCGTGATCTGAAACACAGCCTGGAAACCCGATTTATCGGCAATCTGTTTTTTGCCGGGCAGATCAACGGTACGACCGGTTACGAAGAAGCAGCGGCCCAGGGCCTGCTGGCCGGTGTTAATGCCGCCCGGCGAGCCGCCGGTGAAGACGCCTGGACGCCGCGTCGGGATGAAGCCTACCTGGGTGTTCTGGTCGATGATCTGATCACCATGGGAACGCTTGAACCCTACCGCATGTTCACCAGTCGGGCCGAATACCGTCTGCTGCTGCGCGAAGACAACGCCGATGCACGCCTGACTGAAACCGGCCGCAACCTGGGGCTGATAGATGATCAGCGCTGGGCTGCTTTCAGTACCAAACAGGACGCGATTGTCCTTGAAACCCAACGTTTGAACAGTACCTGGGTGCAGCCGAAATCGGTCCAGGCGCAAGCATTGTTCGACAAGCTGGCACAGCCGCTGTCACGCGAGACGACACTGCGCGACCTGCTGAAACGGCCGCAGCTGGGCTACGCTGATATCGCCGATCTGGTGCCGACTGAAGCACTTGACCCGGCAGTCACCGAGCAAGTCGAGATCAGTGCCAAGTACGAGGGTTATATTCAGCGCCAGCAGGATGATATTGATACCTTGCGTCGCCATGAGAGTCTTAAATTGCCGGTTGAGCTGGATTTCGACGCCATTGGTGGTTTGTCCAATGAAGTGAAACAAAAGTTGAAGCAGACCCGGCCGGAAACGCTGGCGCAGGCGTCCCGAATCTCTGGGGTTACGCCAGCTGCGGTATCAATGCTACTGATTCATCTGAAGAAGCGATCGGCCGTCAGCAAGGCTGCTAAGGACGAGCAGCACAGCGCATGAGTGAGCGCTATTTATCGCTATTAAGTGGTGGTCTGGCAGAGCTGGGCATCGAGCTTGAAGACTCAGTGCAACAGCGGTTGCTTGCCTACCATGCGCTACTGATCAAATGGAACAAAGCCTATAACCTGACCTCGGTGCGCAAGCCCGAACAGATGATTACCCGGCATCTGCTCGACAGCCTGTCCATTCTGCCGTTTGTCGGACCGGGCGATTTGCTGGATGTCGGCACAGGCCCGGGCTTGCCCGGCATGATTCTGGCCCTGGTGCAGCGTGACAGAGCGGTTACGTTGCTCGACAGTAACGGCAAGAAGACCCGTTTTCTGACTCAGGTGAAGATGGAGCTGGGTGTCGACAACGTTACCGTGGTGCACAGTCGCCTCGAAACCTGGCAACCCGGACAGACTTTCTCACAAATAACCTCACGCGCCTTTGCCACCCTGGCTGATATGGTGGCAAAATCGCACCATTTGCTTGCCCCGGGTGGCCATTTCCTGGCCATGAAAGGCCTCTATCCGACCGACGAGATCGCGGCATTGCCCGGCGACTGCCAGGTTGACCGGGTAACGCCACTGACGGTGCCGGGCAGCGCTTTACTCAGTGCGGATGCACGACATCTGGTACAGTTGTCGGCGCGAACGACATAAGGATTCGGCTTTGACACATATATTTGCCATTACCAACCAGAAAGGCGGGGTCGGCAAGACCACAACCGCCACCAACTTGCCCGCCTCGCTGGTGGCAATGAAGCGCAAGGTGCTGGTCGTCGATCTGGACCCTCAAGGCAACGCCACCATGGGGAGCGGTATCAGTAAAAATGAAATCGATCTCAGTGTGTATGATGTCATCACTGGTAAAGCTGATTGCAATGATGCGATTGTCGCCACGCCAGATGCAGGCTATGACCTGTTGCCTGCCAACGGTGACCTGACCGCTGCAGAAGTCGAACTGATGACCGTCAAGATGAAAGAGCACCGGTTGCAGTACGCACTGGCTGAAGTCAAGCATCGTTACGACTATATTTTTATCGATTGCCCGCCGTCACTGAACATGCTGACCGTCAATGCGCTCACAGCAGCAGGGCATGTGCTGATTCCGATGCAGTGTGAGTATTACGCACTCGAGGGCGTGGCCGCGCTGATGGACACGATTCATAGCATCCAGAAAGTGGTCAATCCGAAACTGGAGATAGGCGGCTTGCTGCGCACCATGTATGACCCGCGCAACAGTCTGACCAATGATGTGTCCGATCAGTTGAAGATCCATTTTGGTGATAAACTTTTCAGTTCAGTGATTCCGCGTAACGTACGGCTGGCCGAAGCCCCCAGCTACGGTAAGCCGGTGTTGCAATACGATCGATCTTCCAAGGGCGCATTGGCTTATCTGGCGCTGGCTGGTGAGATGGTTCGCCGCTTCGAGGGCATCAAGGCGCCCGATACTGAACATCTGACAGGATCTGTGTAAATGGCAGCTAAGAAACGAGGCTTGGGGCGTGGACTCGACGCGCTGATCACTACCCGCCGCGAAGTCGAGGCGATTGCCGAACAGCCGGTGTCTGATGTCAGTGACGGCAGTTTGCGCATGTTGCCGGTTGAGTGGATTCGTCGTGGTACCTACCAACCGCGGCGCGACATGAGGGCCGATGCACTGGAAGAGTTGGCCGCGTCAATACGTGCCCAGGGTGTGATGCAGCCGATCGTGGTTCGCCCGAAAGGGCCGGAGTCGTTCGAACTGATCGCGGGTGAGCGCCGCTGGCGTGCTTCCCAGATGGCCGGCCTGGACCAGATACCGGCGGTGATCCGCGACGTGACCGATGAAGATGCCATCGCCATGGCGCTGATCGAGAACATCCAGCGTGAAAATCTGAACCCGATGGAAGAAGCGCTGGCCTTGCAGCGCCTGCAAAAAGAATTTGATCTGACTCAGGCAGGAGTTGCCGAGGCCGTTGGTAAGAATCGGGTGACCGTGACCAACCTGCTGCGCCTGATCAGTCTGGAACCCGATGTGCGCCGTATGTTGGAACACGGTGATCTGGAAATGGGTCATGCCCGCGCTCTTCTTGGTGTGCAGGGTGAACGACAGATTGAAGCGGCGCGCCAGGTGGTCGCCAAAGGCATGACAGTTCGCCAGACAGAGCAACTTGTTCGCAATTTGGTAGAGGGCAAGAAGGCCGGGCAGGATCGTTCTGAGCATCGGCCCGACGCCAACATTCAGAACCTGGAAGACATGCTTTCACAACGTTTGGGGGCCAGTGTATCGATCAAGCACGGAGCGCGCGGCAAGGGCTCGCTGGTGATCAAATACAACAGCCTCGATGAACTGGATGGTATCCTGAACCATGTGAAATAGCGCCTCTCAGTGTTCGGAAAGATCTAATTGCGTTCAAAAACAGAGACTTGTCTGAAGACGCCGAAGGAGTTCACAGTCTGCGTTACATGTTGATGCGGCTAACGGACTCCAATATACTCTGGCGAGTTTTGCCGGTCCTCTAATTGCCCGGTACCACTTAAACCCGGATAAATAGCGGGGTACGCCCTGACAAGGGCACCCAAATCGCTAGGTCGTTTAGCCATACGAACACAGTTGAACGATCGAGCAAATGACAATAAACCGGGGTTATACAGTGGTGTTTCAACAGACAAGGCCGAAACCGGTTCCCCGGCCTCTGGCCTGGCGCCTGGTGACATTGCAGGCCGCCACGGCACTGATCCTGGTGGTGTTGGCCCTGGTGATGTACCCCGGGGTCTGGTTTGAGGTAGTGTTTGCGGGTGCATTTTGCCTTCTAGCACAAAGCTATTTTACCTGGCGCAGCTTGCGGCATTTCGGCTCGCGCCACACAGCCCGGTTTGTGGTGGCGACTTCCCAGGGACTGTTTGGTAAATGGATAATACTGGCAACAGGTTTGATATCGGTATGGGTGACCCAACCGAACCTGAATGCCATAACAATGTTGCTGGTGGTGGTGATACTCAACACCCTGTCGGCAATGTTGGCACCGATTCTGATTAAGTAACCGCCTTTATCGGCGGCCAATAGGGGTAAAGCGACATATGGCAAGTGAAGCTGGCAGCTACGCCAATGCGAGCGAGTACATTTCGCACCACCTGACCAACCTTACCTACGGGAAGTTGGAAGCAGGTACGACAATGTGCGATGGCTCAAGTCTGGAATCGACCCAATGGGTGATGGGCGCATGTTCTGCGGAAATTGGTGCTATGGGGTTCATGGCGTTCCATGTGGACAGCATGGTCTGGTCTATCTTGCTCGGAACGATTTTCCTGTTTGTGTTCTGGCGAGTGGGCAAGTCTGCTACTCAGGGTGTGCCTACCGGCATGCAGAATTTCGTTGAAACCATCTTCGAGTTCATCGACAGCCAGGTACGGGATACCTTTAACGGAAGAAACCCGTGGATTGCACCGATTGCAATGACTGTCTTTGTCTGGGTGTTTTTGGCCAACTTGATGGACATCGTCCCAATCGATCTGATCCCCTACACGCTCGAGTTGCTCGGTGTAAAGTTTCAGAAAATAGTACCGTCAACCGATCCGAACATAACGCTGGGCACAGCGACGTTCGTGTTGCTGCTGATCATTTACTATTCCTTTAAGGTTAAAGGTCTTGGTTTTATCAAAGAATTGTCATTCACACCCTTCAATCACTGGATTTTTGTGCCATTCAATCTTTTTCTGGAGTTGGTTGGCCTTATAGCGAAGCCGTTTTCATTGGGTCTTCGTTTGTTCGGTAACATGTATGCAGCGGAAATGATCTTCATTTTGATCGCGCTGATGTTTGGTGCCGGCATCTTTTTCGCCATTTTTGGTGGCGTTTTGCAAATGGCGTGGGCAATCTTCCACATCATGATTATCCCATTGCAGGCGTTCATCTTTATGGTGTTGACCATCGTGTACCTGAGTCAGGCCCACGAACACCACTAATCGGGTCGGCTCGATGGCTGTCCCACTGATCAAATAACAAGTTTAAACTTGAAAGCTATAAACCTTAACGATAGAGAACTTAGGAGAGAAAGATGGAAAACGTGGAACTGGTATATATCGCCGCTGCAATCATGATAAGTTTTGGTGCGATCGGTGCTGCTATCGGCATTGGTATGCTGGGTGGAAAGTTGCTGGACTCTACAGTACGTCAGCCTGAATTGGCACCAATGCTGCAGACCAAATTCTTCATCGTAGCCGGTCTGGTAGACGCGATCCCCATTATCGGTGTCGGTATCGCGATGTACCTGATCTTCGTAGTGGCTGGTTGATCAATCAGCCCCTTGGGTACTCTGATTAAACCAACCAAAACGAGGTGAAGGCGTGAATTTCAACGCAACGTTTATTGGACAAATCGTCGTCTTTGCCATTTTCGTCTGGTTCTGTGGCAAATTTGTATGGCCTCCTATATTGGAAGTCATGCAGGCCCGCCAGAAGAAAATTGCCGACGGGCTTGATGATGCTGACCGTGCTGCCAAAGATCTTGAACTGGTGCAGCACGAGGTAGCGAAAAAGCTGCAGGAAGCCAAGCAGGAGTCCGCTGCCATTCTGGAGCAAGCCAACAAGCGCTCTGCTCAGTTGGTAGATGATGGGAAAGCTGAAGCTCGAGTAGAAGGCGAGCGAATTGTGGCCGCAGCACATGCCGAGGTCGGTAAAGAAGTGAACGCCGCGCGTGAACAATTGCGCAGCCGGATTTCTGAACTGACACTGGCCGGTGCCGAGCGCATCCTGGGCTCCGAAGTCGACGCGAAAAAACACAGCGAGTTGTTGGATAAGCTGGCAGCCGAGCTGTAAGGAGGGAATATGGCAGAATTAAGTACGCTGGCCCGTCCTTACGCCAAAGCCGCGTTCAACGCAGCACTGGACAGTAGCCAGCTGGATCATTGGTCGGCACAATTGGCGACCTTGGCCGCTATCAGCCAACATGAGACGGTCGAACGTCTCATTGTCAACCCTGAGCTTTCGGCAGCTGACAAATCCATTACTTTGAAACAGCTAATCGGCGAACCACTCAACGCAGGTGGGTCTAATCTGGTTGACGTTCTGGCCGAAAATCGCCGTCTTGGACTGCTGGCTGAAATCAGCGAACAGTTCGAAGTGCTGAAAGCGGAGCAGGAAAAAACCGCCGATGTTCTGGTGACCAGTGCATTTTCCTTGAGCGACAGTCAGCAAAAGATGTTGACCGAGAAACTGAGTACCAAACTCAGCCGCCAGGTACAGTTGACCGTTAAAATTGACGAGTCATTGCTCGGTGGTGTGGTAATCAGGTCTGGTGACATGGTCATCGACGGTTCGGTCCGCGGTAAGTTGGCGAAACTCGCTGAAGCAATGAATTCCTAGTGAGGGAAAAAGAATGCAGCAATTGAATCCTTCAGAAATCAGTGACATCATCCAGGAGCGTATCGGTAACCTCGATATCACCTCCAAGGCCCAGAACGAAGGCACCATCGTCAGCGTATCCGACGGTATCGTGCGTATTCATGGTCTGGCCGATGTCATGTCTGGTGAGATGATTGAGTTCCATAACGGGCTGTTCGGTATGGCTCTGAACCTGGAACAAGACTCTGTCGGTGCGATCGTGTTGGGTGATTATAAGGATCTGGCTGAAGGCCAGACTTGTAAGTGCACCGGTCGTATCCTGGAAGTTCCAATTGGTCCCGAATTGCTGGGCCGCGTCGTTGACGCCCTGGGTAATCCGATCGATGGCAAGGGCCCGGTTAAAACCACCCTGACCGATCCTCTGGAAAAGGTCGCACCGGGCGTTATTGCCCGTCAGTCGGTCGATCAGCCGGTGCAGACAGGCTATAAAGCCGTTGACGCCATGGTGCCGATTGGCCGTGGTCAGCGAGAGCTGATCATTGGCGACCGTCAGACTGGAAAAACCGCTTTGGCTGTCGACGCCATTATGGCGCAGAAAAACTCCGGCATTAAGTGTGTTTACGTCGCTATCGGTCAGAAGCAGTCGACCATCGCGAACGTGGTGCGCAAGTTGGAAGAGCACGGCGCCATGGAGTACACCATTATTGTTGCCGCTTCGGCCTCGGAACCTGCTTCCATGCAGTTCCTGGCGCCCTATTCCGGTTGCACCATGGGTGAATACTACCGTGACCGCGGTGAAGACGCTCTGATCATTTACGATGACTTGTCCAAACAGGCCGTTGCCTATCGTCAGATATCTTTGCTACTGCGTCGTCCCCCTGGCCGTGAAGCTTATCCGGGTGATGTTTTTTACCTGCACTCCCGTTTGCTGGAACGCGCGTCTCGCGTAAACGCAGAGTACGTTGAGCAATTCACCAAGGGCGAAGTGAAAGGCAAAACCGGTTCTTTGACCGCACTGCCGATCATTGAAACCCAGGGTGGTGACGTTTCTGCGTTCGTACCAACCAACGTGATTTCTATTACCGATGGTCAGATCTTTCTGGAAACTGATCTGTTCAACGCAGGTATTCGTCCTGCGATGAACGCCGGTATCTCGGTATCACGCGTGGGTGGTGCGGCTCAGACCAAGATCATCAAGAAACTGGCAGGTGGTATTCGTACCGCTCTGGCTCAGTACCGCGAACTGGCTGCTTTTTCCCAGTTTGCATCCGATCTTGACGAGGCGACCAAGGCTCAGTTGGAGCATGGACAACGTGTTACCGAGTTGATGAAGCAAGGTCAGTATTCACCTCTGACGGTTGCAGAGATGGCAGTCTCAGTTTATGCCGCCAACGAAGGCCACCTTAAAGCTTTGGAAATCAAAGAAATCGGTCGGTTTGAAGCGGCACTGCATGCCTATATGAACAGCGAGCAGGGTGATCTGATGAAACAGATCAACGACAGCGGCAAGTACAGTGATGACATTGCCGCTTCGCTGAAGGATGCTTTGGAAAAATTCAAAGCAACGCAGACCTGGTAATTCACCGGCTGTCTTCGGACAGCCGATTGAACTGAGGCATCGCTATGGCAGCCGGAAAAGAGATTCGCACGAAAATATCGGGCATTAAGAATACGCAAAAGATTACTTCTGCGATGGAAATGGTCGCGGCGAGTAAAAAGCGTAAAGCTCAGGACCGGATGGACGCCAGTAAGCCCTATACTGACAAAATTCGGACGGTAATCGGGCATTTGGCAAACGCCAATCCCGAGTACGAACACCCTTATCTGCAGGAGCGTGACGTTAAACGGGTTGGCTACATTGTGGTGTCAACTGATCGTGGGTTGTGCGGTGGTTTGAACGCTAACTTGTTTAAACAGGTCGCCAAAGACGTTACCAGCTGGAAAGAAAAGGGCGCTACGGTGCAAGTTTGTGCCATTGGCAGCAAGGGTACGGGTTACTTCAAGTCGCGCGGCTATGATGTTGTTGCGACCATGACACAGCTGGGCGACAGGCCCACTGTCAGTGACCTGATTGGTGGTGTTAAAGTCATGCTTGATGATTTTAACTCCGGCAAGATTGACCGCTTGTTTGTGGTGTTTAACGAGTTTGTGAACACCATGGTACAAAAGCCCGAAATTGAACAGCTGTTGCCACTGAAGGCCGCTGACGACGAAACGTCGCGCCGTCATACCTGGGACTACCTGTACGAGCCAAACGCCGACGCGCTGTTGGATCACCTGATGGTTCGCTATGTCGAATCGGTGGTTTATCAGGGTGTGGTGGAAAATCTGGCCTGTGAACAGGCTTCGCGCATGATGGCTATGAAAAGCGCCACCGATAATGCCGGAGAACTGATCGACAGTCTCAATATGGAATATAACAAGGCGCGTCAGGCAGCCATCACCCAAGAGATCGCCGAGATTGTGGGTGGCGCCTCAGCGGTTTCATAAAACGGTTTTGAGAGGATACAGAAGATGAGTAGCGGACGTATCAGACAGATCATCGGTGCCGTTGTCGACGTGGAGTTTCCACGAGACAACATACCGAAAGTTTACGACGCGCTGAAAGTTGCTGAAGTGAACCTGACGCTGGAAGTGCAGCAGCAGTTAGGCGATGGCGTTGTACGCACCATTGCCATGGGCAGCACTGAAGGCGTTAAGCGCGGACTAAGCGTAGAAAGCACCGGTACCGGTATTACCGTACCGGTCGGTGTTGCGACCCTGGGCCGCATTATGAACGTACTGGGCGAGCCTATCGACGAGCGCGGCGATATAGGTGCCGATGACCATATGGTTATTCACCGCGATGCCCCGACTTACGCTGAGCAGGCACAAAGTCAGGATCTGCTGGAAACGGGTATCAAGGTAATCGACCTGATTTGCCCATTCGCCAAGGGGGGTAAGGTGGGTCTCTTTGGTGGTGCGGGTGTGGGCAAGACCGTAAACATGCTGGAGCTTATCAACAACATTGCTACCGAGCACAGTGGTCTGTCTGTATTTGCCGGTGTTGGCGAGCGGACGCGTGAAGGTAACGACTTCTATCACGAAATGTCCGAGGCCGGTGTTATCAAGCTGGACAAGTTGTCGGAATCCAAAGTGGCCATGGTTTATGGTCAGATGAACGAGCCACCCGGCAACCGTCTGCGAGTAGCACTGACCGGTCTTACCATGGCTGAGAAGTTTCGTGATGATGGCCGTGACGTTCTGTTCTTTGTCGATAACATTTATCGTTACACTCTGGCTGGTACTGAAGTTTCAGCTCTATTGGGTCGTATGCCGTCTGCGGTAGGTTATCAGCCAACACTGGCGGAAGAGATGGGTGTTCTGCAGGAACGCATTACCTCAACCAAGAGCGGCTCGATTACCTCGGTTCAGGCGGTATACGTACCTGCGGATGACCTGACCGATCCGTCACCGGCAACAACCTTTGCTCACCTTGATGCAACGGTTGTACTGAGCCGGGACATTGCGGCACTGGGTATTTACCCTGCGGTTGACCCGCTGGGTTCTACCTCGCGTCAGCTTGACCCGCTGGTGATCGGTAACGAGCATTATGATTGTGCCCGTGGCGTTCAGGGTGTTCTGCAGGGCTATAAAGAGCTGAAGGACATCATCGCGATTCTGGGTATGGACGAACTGTCTGATGAAGACAAGATGGTTGTATCCCGTGCGCGTAAGATTGAACGTTTTCTGTCACAGCCGTTCCACGTAGCTGAAATTTTTACCGGTGCGCCTGGCAAGTATGTATCGCTCAAAGAAACTATTCGTGGTTTCCAGGGCATTCTGGACGGCGAGTACGACCAGGTTCCCGAGCAGGATTTCTATATGAAAGGTACCGTCGATGAAGTGATGGAAGCCTATAATGCTCGGTCCAAGAAGGGCTGATCAAGCCGGGGGTTAATCATGGCTACGACAGTACACTGTGACATCGTCAGCGCGGAACAAAATATCTTCTCGGGGCTGGTTGAGACCGTCGTTTGTGAGGGTGAAATGGGTGAGCTGGGCATCAAACCCCGCCACACACCTTTGCTGACACGGCTGAACCCGGCACCGGTACGGTTGATTATGCAGAACGGATCGGAAGAAGTGTTCTACGTATCCGGCGGCTTCCTCGAAGTCCAGCCGCACCTCGTGACTATTCTGGCTGATACTGCTGTGCGCGCAGATGACATTGACATGGCTGCGGCGGAAAAAGCCAAGGCCGACGCTGAGAAAGTCATTGCCAGCAGGTTTACTGAGGAAGAATTCGCTGTGGTAGCAGCTGATCTGGCACGTGCGTCAGCCCAGTTGCGTACGCTACGTGAACTGAAGCGACTGCGCGGCAACAAGTAACAAGCCTCAATGGCTTGAAGAAAAGCGACCTCAGGGTCGCTTTTTTTATAACCACACTAATTATTAATAGCTCAAAACTCAAAGCTCACAGCTCAAAGCTCAACCCCCCCCTTGCCTCTGCCCTCCAAAACCCCGACACTCCCATTCCATAATAATGTTCAATATAAGCCCTCTACTATGACGTCACGCCAATTGTTAGTCTCTATCGGCTTTGCTGCCCTGGCTAATTTCTTTTGGGCCACCAATGCCATTGTCGGCAAGATTGCGGTAACAACATTGCCAGCGTTCACGCTGTCCCAGTTTCGCTGGTGGCTGGCGTTCTTACTGATATCGCCCTTTGGCATTCCGCATATACGGCGCCAGTGGTGCTGGTATCGAACCCATTTTAGAACCTTGCTGATCCTCGCTGCGCTCAGTGTCACCCTGTACAACACGTTGCAATACTGGGCGTTGAAATACACCCAGCCGGTTAACGTTGGTGCCATGGCGGCGTTGATGCCAGTGATGATTTTTATGCTCAGTGCCTGGATGGGACAGGGGCGACTGTCGATCGCTCAGTGGCTGACCGCTACCTTGGCTGTGATGGGTGCCTATACGGTACTAACCGATGGGAAGTGGGCGATCAGCATTGGTGGCAGCTCGTTGCTTGGCGATGGAATATTTTTTATAGGACTGATCAGTTGGTCGTTCTATTCAGTGATGCTCAAGAAGCTGCCAGTTCGTGAGGTGAACAGCGTCGGAATGATGACATTCCTGATTGGTATTGGCAGTTTGATGATCATACCGTTTTGGCTCAGTGGGGCACTAAGGGGAGAGGCTTTGGTGCCCTCTGTAGAGCTGATGTGGACCGTGGCCTACGTCGCTGTATTCCCATCCCTGGTCGCGTTTTTCAGTTGGATAAAGGCGGTGGGCGCGGGCAATGCAAATATTGCCGGTCTGATGATGACGACCGCTCCGTTGTTTAATGCGCTGCTGACACTGGTTGTTTTACGTCAACCGGTGTCACTTGCCCAATGGCTGGGAATCATCGGTGTCATCGTGGGCGTCGCGCTGACCTTGTTGCTGACGAAAATGCGCGATAAAGCCAAGGGAGGCTCGGTATGAGTGAATCCTTCAGACAAAGCAATCGGGCTTTAGCAGGTTATTAAAAAAGGTTTCCTGTCTCTATCGAAACACGAAAACCAAAAAATGTGATTCTTACTTTTCTAACGAAATTAACGAATTACCAGTCTTCGATCTCGTCAGAACATGTGGTCAATGCGCAAAGTTTGGTGACAGCTCTCGCCGCCAGACAGTGCATTAACTGTTAACCGGATTATTGAGCAGTTCGATCAAGGGTTGCGGCCGATAGAAATAGTAGCCTTGCAGTTCATCACAGCCGAGCGTCGTCAGCAGCTCGACCTGGGCGTAAGTTTCCACACCTTCGGCGACGACCGTCAGGTCGAGCGTATGACCCAGGTCGATTATAGCCTCGACCAGCGCCAGATGCCGAGGACCGTCTTCCAGCCGTTGAATAAAGCGCTGATCAATTTTCAGGACATTCAATGGTAGGGCCTGCAACATACCCAGGTTGGAATAGCCGGTGCCAAAATCATCTATCGCAAAGCGGATGCCCATGGCTGATAACTCAGCCACTGCGGTTAGCGTGGTGTCGGATTCTTCTGTCAGTGAGTGTTCGGTAATTTCAAACTCTATCCGATGCGCAGGCACATTCGCCTGATGAATCTCACTGGCAATAAACAAACTGAGGTTTCGTTCTTCAAGCTGTTTGGGTGACAAGTTGATGGACAACACAACATTGTCGTCCATTTGCTTCAGCTGCTGGCTGAACTCGTACAATACCCGTCGAATGACCCAGTTCCCGATCTCCACGATCAGATGGCTACCCTCGGCTATGGGAATAAACTCGGCTGGAGAGACCGTGCCCAGTTCATGGCTGTTCCAACGCAATAGGGCCTCCAGGCTGCACCAGTGCTGATCAATACTGTCGACCCTGGGTTGCAGTACCAGATGGAACTCGTCATTTTGCAGGGCATAGGGCAGCAGTCGCAAAATGTCCTGACGCCGATCGTTTTCCAAATTCATTTGGTCGGAATAGAACTGGTAGCTACCGCGATCAATTTCTTTTGCTTTGCGTAACGCAATTTCGGCTTTTTTAACCAGACCTTCATATTTGTCGTCGTCAGCAGGGCTGGTGACAATGCCGAGCGTGGCAGTGATGCTGATCCGTACGTCATCGACTTCGATAATCGCAGTAATGGATTTAAGCAAGTTATCAGCAACAAAAATGCTGTGGCTTGGATCTTTCAGGTTCTGCAAGCAGATGGCAAACGTATCCCCGGACAGGCGGGCGACTGTGTCGCTGTTGCGAACGCAGTATTTGATTCGCTCGGTCAGTTGCTTGAGTACTTCATCGCCAATGGCGTGCCCATAGTTGGTGTTGATGGCCTTGAAGTTATCCAGGTCAAACAGTATCAGCGCCAGATGATTTTTGTTGCGATATGACAGCGCGATGGCTTGCTGAACCTGTTTGCCAAAGAAATTACGATTGGACACGCCAGTTAACGAATCGTAGTAGTTGAGTTTTTGCAATTCTGCTTCTGTTGATTTGATCTCTGTTATGTCGCGCAACATCCCAGTCAGTTCGCCGTTATCGTTAAGGGCAATGGTCTGTTCAACCCATAGTAAAGTGGTGGGGGTGATGATGCGATGTTCAAAGCGGGTATAGGTTTGGGAGTGGTTCAGAACACTTTGAGTATGCATCATAAAATAGGGCCGGTCGGGTTCATAAATATACAGCAATACTGCGTTCCGGGAGAGCCGGGTCTGATCGGTCTCGAGCAACTCCATTAAAGGTACCGACAGCGCAAACTGACCGGAGGGCAGCGATGTCCAGGAGCCAAGTCGGCCCAGGCGCTGAGCTTCCAGTAACTTGATTTCCTGTGTTTTTAACTGCAGCCGTTCACGCTCGCGTTGACGCATGACCCGATACTGGGAACCCAGCAGTAAGAACAAGAACAGCCAGACACCGAACCCAGTTGCGCGCGTCAGCCAGAGGGAGTTAGTAGGAGAGACCCAGCCTGTAACAGGCTCTGCCAGTATTTCCCATTCGAGGCCGCCGTGTTCAAAGCGGGTCGAAACCTGATAGATCCCCAATGTTCCCTGACTGAACAGTCGGGTAATATCAGGACCACGGCTGACCGTCAGACCCAGTTTAAGGTTCTCCATTCCGGTCGATATCGCCTGTGTGATAACCTTATCCAGTGAGACAACGCCCGATATGATCATATGAGGTTGCCCGGAAACAGGTAGTCGGTAGACCAGTGCCGTATCCCCCTGAAGTACTCGCAAGGGACCCACAACCTTAGTTTTCTGGCTCTCCATGACGTCTCGAATGTCATCGACTTGCTCGGGTATCAGCGCAAAATTTTCCCCCAGCAAGGCAAGATTACGGGGTACTGGTGGGTGTACGTGTGTCATAACAAATTGGTTGGTGATGGCAATGTTGAGCAAGCTAAACGTCTGAGCCGGAATTAACTGGTTCATCCAACGGTCATAGCGCTCCTGGCTGATATCGGGTTCTGTTGATACCAGCAGACTGAGAGCATCCAGATAACCGCGGTTGGCGATCAGGGTGATTTCCAATTGGCTGGACAGTCTGCCAATTTGTTCGTCGATGGTCTGCTGTTGCTCGCTGCGATCCTGCCTAATAACAAGCACTTCGAACCATTGGGTTACCGGGATAACCGTCACAGCGGCAAGCACAGCAAGCTGAACCATGGAGAGCGTTTGTCGATAGTAAGCGCCCACCAACACGCTAACTGCAGCAGCAGCGGCGAGGAAGACATCCCCGCCTGTTGAGTCAATAAAAAAGGTCGCCAGCAGCAACAGCAGAGCGGTGACCAGACTCACTACGAGCATGCAGTCCATCCTCAGTTTCATTAAAAGTTAACGACGAGTATAAACCTGAACGAGGCCTGACTGGTACTTGTTAATAATCTCTGGCGCGGCGCAACCAGACTTGGAATAGACGGGCGATTACACAGTACGGCTATGTCTTAATAGAATCCTGTCTTTTTCAGCAACCTGCTAAAAATCACCCTGCTGGGGACAAATACCGACGCCTAGCCCAGTGCCCAGGGTCACCATCATGGCAGGTCTGGAAAACCGGAAGGCCAGGGCGGCAGCGGTACTGTCATGCTCAAGCAACGCCAGCCCCGAGAAGCCTGCTCCTGGTAGCCAATGCTTGTGCAGCGTTGTAGCCAGATGATCACAATCATCAATCAACCGGTGATACACGCCGGAGCGGTAATCGTGAGGGTGGCCATGGTCCAGATAGCAGGCAATGCTGATGGCCACAGGCAAGCGCGCATCGAGATGCTCGCGGGTGTCTTTTAATACAGACTGAAAAGCTTTTGCGCGGAACAGGCCCTGATTGTCCAGCCAATGATCTACGGCCAACTCCGGCAAAGGTACAATGCGGTTGCCGTGGTGGTATGCCAGACCTCGTTTGATGCCGGTTGCACCAAAATCGATCACCACCAGTGGCTCGGCAGACCCATAATGTTGGGCCAGCCCGACCATACCCGTCTGCTCGGCCCAGGGGGAGACCAGTACATTAAGGGGCGTCAGCGCTGTTTCAAGTTTAGTGGCCAACTGCTGACCGAAAAGGCCGCTGGTCAGGCCGCCCGCCAGGACCAGAGTTTCACAGTGTTGCCAGTGGCTTGCGTACTCACGCTGGAAGTCGGAGCCATGAAGCCATGCCTGGCCGGACAGGGCGGTATGGATCACCCGGACCAGTCGGTCGGCAAAGGTCTGTAAAATGGCCTGGTCACCGGTTAGCCCGGAGTCAAAAGTGGTCAGGAACTGGCGAACCGAGCGTTCATCGCCGGGCAGGTATTCCTGAATTAGCGATTGCAGGGCCGGTGTCGAAACCAAGTGCTGAGCTGGCGTTGGCGACTCTCCCTCGGCCATCGCGACCGGCAGGCGATTCAACGAAGCTTCTGGCGTCAACGCCAGCGGTGAAAAGGATGCAGTCATGAGGCACAATATTCGATTAACATGATGCCACCATAGTTCGCTATGGGCGACTTGAACAGGCGAATCGTGTCAGAATAGTGCTGACAATTGAGTGACATGATATCCGGTTCAAAACGGATGAGGGTGGGTATGGCTACATTGCTTCATCAGATCAATATCGACGCACCTGCCAGCCGGATCTGGGAGATGCTGACGACCCGGCTGGGCCTGCAAGCCTGGTGGGCCGGAACGGTCAGTATTGCCGGAGGTGACTGCTGGAAGCTGAGCAGCGACGATCTGGACAGTCCGGTGACCATCAAGGTGGTCGGGGAGGAGCCCGACAAAACGCTGGAATGGTTGTGTGTGCAAGGTGATCCGGACTGGAAAAATACTTTGGTGCTGTGGACACTGGAAAAAGCCGATCGGGGGTTCAACATCCGGCTCGAACACCGTGATTGGCGCCTGAGTGCTGCTGACCTTGCCACCGAAAATACTCGCTGGGGTGAGCGTCTCGTTAAATTGCGGTTGCAGTGTCATCACAACGATGATTTTCCGGTCAACGACGACGACCTGAGTGTCTGGACTTGATTCCGCCGGCTATCATAGAGTGCAATCCGCATTTTTGCGTGCTCGATAAACCGTCAGGCTGGACGGTCCAGGAATCTGACGATAGCTGGGGGTTGTTGCGCTGGGCGCGCGCCCAGTTGGGGGGCGAGGTATTTCCTGTGCATCGTCTTGATAAACCAACCACCGGGCTAGTGCTCATGGCACGTAACGCAGCCGCCAACCGGGCATTGAGCATGCAGTTCCAGCAACGCCTGATTCGCAAGCAGTACCTTGCCATCAGCGATCAGAAACCGAGCAAAAAACAGGGCTCGGTGATCGGTGATATGGTGCGCAGCCGGCGTGGCCAGTGGAAGCTGGCTCGCAGCCGCGAACATCCGGCCATTACCCGATTCACCTCAGTGTCTCTGGCCGCGAGCGTGCGTGGCTACACCTTGCTGCCGCAAACGGGTAAAACGCATCAGCTGCGTGTCGCGATGAAGAGTCTGTCCAGCCCGATCATTGGCGATAAAAGGTACGGTGGCAGTGAGGCAGAACGGCTGTATCTCCATGCACATCGGCTGGCGTTTGACTGGCAGGGCCGACACTATTCATTTGAAGCCTTACCGCAGGGTCACTGGTTCGAGCTTTGGCGCGAGCTTGGGTTGCCCGATGGGTTGGCTGAACCCCTGATATGTGAAACCGACCCTGAAAACATTCCTGAGACCGACTCTTAATCAAGGAGAACCGGATGTTGTGGTGGCAATTGTCGGAAGTCTGGATCAGTTTGGCCCTGTCATGCATCCTGGGCGGCCTTGTCGGCAGTGCCTTTGTCATGCGCACGCACCGGCGGCTGCAAACAGCGCTGAACGAAGCCAGGTTTGAACAGATTCAGCAACACCGGCTTCAGCAGCGTCTGGAAGATCAGTGCGATGATCTGCAAAGCCAGAATGAACGGTTTTTGCTGCAGCTGCGTCAGCGCGAAACGCAGCTTGCTGGACTGGAATCCCGATACGAGGCAGAACAAAAACATCACCTTGAGCAGGTGGCGTTGCTCACCGATACCCGGGATGCACTCAAGGTCGAATTCAGCCAGCTTGCCAACGAGATCTTTGAAGCCAAAGGCAAGCGTTTCAGCGAGCAGAATCAAACCAGTCTGAATGCATTGCTGACCCCCTTTCGCGAACAGGTGCAGGAATTTCGAAAACGCATCGACGATATTCATACCCAGGATACCCGGGGCCAGAGTGAACTGATGAGCCAATTGACCCAGCTCAGGGACCTCAATACCCAATTGAACCAGCAAGCCGATGATCTGACCCGGGCGTTGAAAGGTGATAAAAAATTACAAGGCAGCTGGGGCGAACTGCAAGCTGAAAAAATTCTGGAAAGTGCTGGTTTGCAACGTGGTCGTGAATACGATCGCGAAGCCAACTTCAAAGACGACAGTGGTCAGAACAAACGGCCGGACTTTCTGGTAAACCTGCCCGGTGGCAAGCACCTGATCATCGACAGCAAGGTATCACTTAACGATTATCAGCAGTATGTGACGGCAGAAACCGAGCCGGAAAAGGAAGCGGCACTGAAGCGTCATGTTGCAGCGGTGCGCCAGCACATGCGCAGTTTGAGCGACAAAAACTACCCGCATCTCAATGGCCTGAATTCTCCCGATTTTGTGCTGATGTTCATGCCCATCGAGCCCGCTTTTGTAGCCGCCTTCCAGGCCGATCCTGCGCTGTACAATGACGGCTTTCAGCAAAATATTGTCGTTGTTAGCCCTACCACTCTGCTCGCGACGCTGCGCACGGTTGCCAATCTATGGACACTGGAACGTCAGAACGATAATGCCAAACTATTGTTCGATCAGGCCGGTAAAGTCTATGACAAACTGCGTACCTTCGCGGTGCACATGGAAAAGCTTGGCGATCAGATTACTACCGTTAACAACACTTATGACACTGCCTGGAAAACGCTGCGCGACGGGCGCGGTTCGCTGGTGCGACAGGTGGAAGTTCTGGAGGAACTGGGCGCGACAGTGCGTCAGAAATTGCCTGACAGTATAGCGACTGAACAGTCGGCTGATCATCAACATGATGGGACAATGGCGTACTCTGGCGAAAACGATTGACCCGTATTACTATCGGATCGCCTGCTTCGTGTTATATAATAAACTTCTAATGTATAGGTTGCCATACCCATCATGCCTCATCGTGCTCACCTTTTCTCTCTGCGGCCTGCCCATGCATTACGCGAGGTAATGGCCGAAGGATACAATACCTCTAAACTGATTCGAGACGTGCTGGCAGGTATGACCGTCGGTATCATCGCCATTCCTCTGGCTATGGCCCTGGCGATTGCCAGTGGCGTCCCACCCCAGTATGGGCTTTATACCGCCATCATCGGCGGTTTTATCATCGCACTGACCGGTGGCTCCCGCTTCAGTATTTCCGGCCCGACTGCCGCCTTTGTCGTGATTCTGTACCCCATTGCCCAGCGCTATGGCCTGGGTGGGCTGCTGCTGGCCACAGTGATGTCCGGCATGATTCTGGTAGGCCTTGCCTTGCTGCGCCTGGGCCGGTTAATAGAATACATCCCGGAATCTGTCACGCTGGGCTTCACCGGTGGTATCGCTGTGGTGATCGCTGTACTGCAGGTCAAGGATCTGTTTGGTTTGCCGCTTGAGTCCATGCCGGAACACACGGCCGACAAGGTCTGGCTGCTGGGGCAATCCATGCAAGATCTTGCCTGGCCCAGTTTTCTGGTGGCGGTCATGACCTTTGCTGTGATGTTATTGTGGCCGCGCTTGCGCTCTCCGGTTCCTGCCCATCTGCCGGCCATTGTGGTGGGCACTCTGATTGCCTGGTGGCTGAACAGCCAGGGCTGGTCGGTTGATACCATTGGCAGCCGTTTTACCTATAGCCTGGCCGATGGGACTGTAGGCCAGGGGATCCCGCCAGCGTTGCCTGACTTTGCATGGCCCTGGCAACGTCCTGGTGTCGATGGCTTGCCGGTTGGGTTGAGCTGGGCGCTTGTGATCGAACTGTTACCAGCCGCCTTCGCCATAGCAATGCTTGGCGCTATTGAGTCTTTATTGTGTGCCGTTGTGCTCGATGGCATGTCGGGCCATCGTCACAGCGCTAACAGTGAGTTGCTGGGGCAGGGCATCGGAAATATGATCGTCCCTTTCTTTGGAGGCATTACGGCAACAGCGGCGATTGCCCGATCCGCTGCAAATTTCAAAAGCGGTGCGGTCAGTCCCATTGCCGGTATGGTTCATGCTGGTGTCGTACTGCTCGGTCTGGTGGTCCTGGCCCCCTTTCTGGCCTGGTTACCCATGCCGGCAATGGCCGCGCTGTTGCTCATGGTGGCCTGGAACATGAGTGAGGCTCCCAAAGCCGTGCACCTGCTAAAAACAGCCCCAAAAGGCGATGTCTGGGTATTTTTGGCCTGTTTTTCTCTGACCGTACTGGTCGACATGGTTATGGCGATTACCGTGGGTATTTTGCTGGCAGCGGTGCTCTTTGTTAAAGAAATTGCCGAGATGACGCGTGTTAACGATATCAGTCAGAATCGCAAACAGATTGACGGTGAGTTGCCGGATGGCTGGACGGTGCTTAAAATTAACGGGCCATTGTTTTTCGCTGCAGCGGACCGCGTATTCGGCGAGATGGCCCAACTCTGTCATCAGCGCAAGGGTATTGTGCTGTATATGGACGGGGTACCCATACTCGATGCCGGCGGACTCGCGGCGCTTGAAAAACTGATTGCCTACTGTGGCGAAAACAACACCCTGATTTACATTGCGGACTTGCAGTTCCAACCGCTGAAAACACTGGCACGTGCCCGGGTGCGGCCGGTGCCGGGCGTCAGTCAGTATTTCCCGACACTGAAAGAGGCATTGGTGGCCGTTCGTCTGGGCGATTCGTCAGGTCAATGAGTTCACCCGGATTCTATGGTTATAGTTCGAGAGGACCTGGTGTTCAACCATCTTGCGCGCTCAAACAGAACCGCTGACAATTGGTTACACTGTGCATCCCCGACCTGATGGAGCCCACTGTGACTGACTTATCCTGGATGCAACTGAGCGGTATTTTCCTAACGTTTGTCTGGAGTGGTTTTGTGCGCTCGGGCCTCGGTTTTGGTGGTGCTGCCCTGGCGTTACCTTTCCTGTTGCTAATCAGTGACAGCCCGATTGTTTTTCTTCCGATCATCGCCATCCACCTGCTGGTATTTTCCTCATTAACAGTCTGGCAAAGTCATCGAAACCGGTTGGCAGCCTCGGGTACCGAGAACGAAGAGAGCACTGTCAACTGGCGTTATTTGCGAACCGTCATCCTGATTATGCTGATTCCCAAACTGATCGGTGTTTTCGGGTTACTGACATTGCCGGATGCGGTGATGAGCAGCATTATTTTTGTCATTGTTGGGCTCTACTCCATCACCTACATATTGCGTACACCCTTTCGCAGTAACAGTCGGTGGCTGGATGGATTATTTCTGGCTCTGGGCGGTTACATCAGTGGCACGTCACTGGTGGGCGCACCGCTGATCATTGCCGTAGTGTCGCAAAAAATCCCCCGTTTTCAGTTACGCGACACGCTGTTCGTGCTCTGGTTTGTGCTGGTGTGCATCAAACTCGCGGCGTTCATTGCCTTTGATGTCGACCTGCAACTGATTCACCAGCTCTGGCTGTTACCGGCAGCAACCATTGGCCATGTGTTGGGATTGCGTTTTCATACCCGTCTGTTGCAAGCTGAGGCCACCCGTTTTTATCAGGGCCTCGGCTGGGTCTTGCTGATTACCAGTGGAATTGGTGTTACCCAGCTCTGGCTCTGAGCCGTTCGGTACCTCAACCCCAGTCCTCAATCGGGAAACCGCCGTATTGTTCAGCCAACTGATGCATGGCCACTGGCGATTCAGACAGGTACTGCAACTCGGACATTCGGGTGCGCAGGTCAAAATCGGTCTGGTCCGGGAAGCGATGCAACAGCGTGGTGACCCACCAACTGAAGCGAGTGGTGTCCCATACTCGTTTCAGCGCTACCTGTGAATAGCGATCCGCAAGCTGTTCGCTGTTGTTGCGGTAACGCCCGATCAGAGCACGCCACAGATAATAGACATCTGACATCGCCAGGTTTAGGCCTTTGGCGCCGGTCGGTGGCACGATATGGGCGGCATCTCCGACCAGAAACAACTGACCGTAGCGCATCGGCTCGGTAACAAAGCTGCGCAGCGGTGCAATCGACTTTTCGATCGACGGGCCGGTGACCACCTGTGCCGCCAGTTCGGGTGGCATCCGTTCCAGCAGTGTTTTCCAGAATCGCTGGTCTGACCAGTCCTCGGTGCGGTCGGTTAAATCACACTGAACATAGTACCGGCTGAGCATTGAGTTGCGTTGTGACGCCAGTGCAAAACCGTCGGGATGCTGAATGTACCAGATGTCTTCAAGCGGGGGTGTCTCAGACAGGATACCCAGCCAACCAAAGGGATACACCTTCTCAAAATTACGCTGCACGCTGGCCGGTATAGACCCGCGTGACACCCCGTGAAACCCGTCGCAACCAGCGATCGCATCGCAGCTGAGTCGGTATGTCTGGCCTTTGTGGGTATAGGTTACATAGGGGCGGCTAGTCAGGTCGTGCAGTGCAACCTCATCGACCTGATGGTGGACCTCACCGGCTATTGCATCGTGGGCCTGATACAGGTCTTCAGTGATGGCTGTCTGGCCATAGGCCATCAAGTGACGGCCGGTGTGGGTGTTGATGTCAAATAGCAGGGTATGTTCACCACCCCAGGCGACCCGTGTGCCATTATGGACATGGCCCTCACGGTCCATACGCTGGCCCAGACCCGCACGGCGTAGCAGTTCTACCGCACTCCATTCCAGCACACCGGCTCGGATCCGTGACAGTACATGATCCCGCGTCGAGCGTTCAATGACGACGTTGTCGATACCTTCCTGTTGCAGTAGCAGCGATAACAGCATGCCACTGGGTCCGCCGCCGACGATGGCAACTTGAGTCTTGGATTCAATCATGGGTACTTTCTCCGCGATACTGGACTGACCTGGACAGTCATACCTTTTCCGAATCAAACAACTCGGTGTCGATTTCTGCCAGAGTGGCCTTGCCGTAGCGCGCACCGCTAACGGTGTCGAGATTGATCGCATGATCCAGTGTGTCGAGTTGTGTCTCGGTCAGTTTAATCTCTGTGGCGGCCAGGTTGGCGCGTGCATGATCCAAGCTTGTGGTACCAGGAATAGCAACCATTGTCGGTGTCTGGTGCAGTAGCCAGGCTAGAGTCAGTTGTGCCGGTGTAATGCCAAGGTCTGCCGCCATGGCCTTGACCGGCTCCAGCAATACCAGGTTATGCGGGTAATTCTCAGCTGAAAACCGCGGCATATTATGGCGAATGTCATTGTCTGGCAGGTGACTGAGGTTGTTTAATTCGGCGCTCAGATACCCCCGGGCCAGTGGGCTGAAAGCAACAAAGCTGATGTCCAGCTCTTCACAGGCACGCAGCGAGGCGATTTCCGCGTTGCGGCTCCACAGTGAGTATTCGGTCTGAAGCGCGGTAATCGGATGCTCGCGATGGGCTTTGCGCAGGGTGTCGGCTGATACCTCCGATAAGCCCAGTTGCAGAACCTTGCCCTGCTGAACCAGGTCGGCCATGGCCCCGATGCTCTCCTCAATCGGTATGCGCTTGTCCCATCGATGCAGATAATACAGATCGATGACGTCGGTGTTGAGGCGGCGTAGAGCGTCCTCACAGGTTCGTTTGATGACACTGGGACGTCCGTCGACTGACTTCTTACCCGTCTCATCTTTGAACATGCCGCATTTACTGGCCAGACAGAAGTCATCGCGGCGGTGCATAACGGCCTTGCCAAGCAGCGACTCGTTGTTACCAAAACCATAGAGTGCAGCAGTATCGAGATGATCATAGCCCAGATCCAAGGCGCCGTTCAGTAAGGCAATGGCCTCCGACTCAGTGGGTCTGGGACCATAGGCGTGTGACAGATTCATACAGCCAAGGCCAATGCGACGGGTGTCTTTCAGGGTTTTCATAGGGCTCTCCGCTGATTGAAGTGACGTGCAGTGTACGATCTACAGCGATTCAGTGGCGTTTCATGATTAGTACGCACTGTTGCAGGCGTTAACCGGGACATGGACGTTCCGGCAAAATCGGTGACTGGTAAGTCGTTGATTTCGTGAGAAAAGTAAAAATCACAGTATTTGCTTTTCGTGTTTTGAAAAAGGCAGGAAGCCATTTTCAATAACCTGTTAGGCACCAGCCCGGCGTTTAGCAAATAAAGAGGGAGTCTTAGCGGGATGGGTTCATTGCTTGGTGCAAAAATATACCAGCGCTGGTGGCACGTTAATCAGTACCCGCTTGCACTGGTAGCGACCATAAACCGATAGAAAATAAGGTTGTAACAGGCGGGTATACTGGAAGGCGATGAACACCCCGCCGGGGCGCAGAGCCGCGTGGATATCTGCGAACAGGATGGAGCGCTGGGCGTCGTTGAAATTGGCGAAGGGGAGGCCCGAAATAATGCAATCGACGCCGTTCAGATTGTGCTTTGCCAGTACCTCATGCAGTAAGAAAGCGTCGTGATGGGCATGAATGTCAGGGAACCGGGCCTTCAGGTCATTGCGCATGTCATCGTCGCGCTCGAAACTGATAAAGGTTGATCCTACTGTGCGTTGGGCGTCTATAGCCGCAGTGATTACCCCCGTACCAGCGCCGAGTTCGATGATGCTGTCGGTGTTGTCCCAGTCTACATAGGTCATCATTCTGGATACCAGAAAACGACTACTGGGCATAATACTGCCAATCGCCGCCGGAGACCGGGCAAAGCGCTTCATAAAGGTCCAAGTACTCAACATTTCACCTGTCTGGTCGCACAGAAGTTCTTATAATGGTTGCTGCCCGGTTCTAACGCTTGCGCAAACCGCCGGGGTATTCACCATACAGCGTCGTCAATGTATCAGTCTGACGCCCTAACTGGCACTAACTTTTCGCCGCGCTAACAGAGAGTACGACCGAAACCCGCCATAAGGCGGGTCAAATACAACACAGTAGAGTCTGGGAGTCCGCCTTTCTCAGGCCTTTAACAGCGGAAAAACAGCGCGGGTATTGTCTTCAAACACCATTTTCTTTTCGGCGGCAGTGAGCTTGGTGTTGCCATCGATGTAGCGCTTGGTGTCGTCGAAATAGTGGCCGGTGCGCGGGTCGATACCGCGCACTGCACCGATCATTTCCGAAGCAAACAAGATGTTTTTGGTTGGAATAACGTCAAGCAGCAAATCGATGCCTTCCTGGTGGTAAACACAGGTATCAAAATAAATGTTGTTCAGGACCTTCTCTTCCAGATCAAAGCCCTGATCCTGAGCGATACCGCGGAAGCGGCCCCAGTGGTAAGGCACGGCCCCACCGCCATGCGGAATGATGAATTTGAGATCCGGAAAGTCCTTGAACAGATCAGACATCATCAGATGCACAAACGCTGTTGTGTCAGCACTCAGATAATAAGAACTGGTGGTGTGGAAGCAATCATGGCAGGAACCGGATACATGGATCATGGCCGGAATGTTCAACTCACTCATCTTTTCGTAAATCGGGTACCAGAATTTGTCGTGCAGCGGTTTGTCTTTCCAGTAACCACCGGATGGGTCCGGATTCAGGTTGCAGCCGATAAAACCCATCTCATTGACGGTACGTTCAAGTTCACGCACGACGGCATCCGGTTTAACGTTGGCGCTCTGGGGTAGCTGAGCTACTGGTGCGAAATTTTCCGGAAACAGATCGCAAACACGGCGTATCAAATCGTTGCAGTGTTCGGTCCAGGCGACGCTGGTACTTTCGTTACCAAGGTGATGTCCCATCCAGCTTGCGCGTGGTGAAAAGAGGGTCAGATCGGTGCCGCGCTCTTGTTGCAGTTTTAACTGGTTGTTCCTGATACTGTCGCGAATCTGATCGTCGGTGATGTTCAGAATACCCTTGGTGGTCTGAAACATCGGGTCGTTCTTCAGCTCCGCCTTTTGCTGGTCACGGTAATCGCCCAGCTCCGACGGTGCGGTGGTGTAGTGTCCATGGCAATCGATGATCATAGCCGTCTCCAGTGCTGTTAGTGTCCCGCTTTGGCGGGACACTTTATTATAAAGGTCAGTCTGTAGCCCCCTGTATATGCTCTTTTTTCTGTGTTTCAGGTTCGTTAACCGGGCTACTTTTTCTGGCTGCCGTCTTCCAGCACAATCAGGCCAGCTCCGGTATTTGACGCTGGCACATGATAGAACTTGTAGGTTTCTGTGGCGTCTTCGCCCATTGCGCCGCGCATGACCAGCCACATAACCAGCTCAATACCTTCAGAGCCGGCTTCCCGCATGTATTCAAGATGCGATATTTTGCTCAGACCGACCGGGTCTGACGTCAGGCGATCCAGGAACGACTGATCGAACGGGGCGTTGACCAGACCAGCGCGCTCACCCTGCAATTGATGCGACATGCCGCCGGTGCCGAAAATCGCGACCTTGATGTCCTTATCGTAGGCTTCAACGGCCTTGCGAATTGCCTTGCCCAGATCGTAGCAGCGCTTGCCAGTCGGAGGCGGGTACTGAATGACATTAACGCACAGCGGGATGACTTTGCATGGCCATTGTTCGGGTTTGTCGAACATGATCGACAGCGGTACCGTGCAGCCATGGTCAATGGTCATTTCATTGGCAATGGTCATGTCGAATTCATCGAGAATCAATGACTCGGCAAGGTGCCAGGCCAGGTCCGGATCGCCTGTGGCGGTTGGTACCTGGCGCGGTCCATAGCCTTCATCGGCGGGTGGAAATTCTTCAGCGACACCCAACGTAAAGGTGGGTATCAGGTTAAGTCCGAAGGCAGAAGCGTGGTCGTTGTATACCACAATAGCCACATCCGGCATGTTGTCCTGAATCCAGTCACGGCCCGGCTGATAGCCATCAAATAAAGGCTTCCAGTAGGCATCCTGCTCTTTATCGTGGTCGATTACGGCACCAATGGACGGCACATGAGAGGTGCCAATTCCGGTTACGATCTTAGCCATTCGACTGCTCCTGTTCTTTTTTACTGCGATTGCCTTCAACCGGACGACCGCCGGAAACCATCATTTGACGGAACTCTTCTTCGGAAACATCTGACATGGCACCACCGACAAATTGCATGGACCGGCCGTCAAAAATGGCCAGTTTGAAGGTGTAATAAATGTTCCCCCCCAGTTGCAACATGCCCAGCCAGTCCCGTTCCAGAACGGCCTTTTTCTGTTCGTCAGACAACTTGAGTTTATTCAGATAGGCCGCTTCGTCCTGGCGAAATTCATCGCGGTTATCGGCCTTGTTCAGCGACATGCAAAACATGTTCAGATGGTAACCTTTGCGGCAATGCTGGCCATCCATCACGTAGGTGCCCGGTATGTCTCGATACTCGCGGTTCATGGGTCGCTCTCTCAATGTTGAATGGTTCATCAATGCAGGCCCGATCTCATTGTAGTCGGTGCCATTTAGCCTTGCTGCATGGCTACTATCTGGCTGAATTCTTTAAGCTGCATTGCGGGGGTGACATCCAGCCTAGTTAAGTGCACAATTTGGGACAACCTTTAACATTAGGACGTTTCGTTCATGAAGTGGAACATATCTGATCTGCCGGTTTTTGTGGCCGTGGTAGAAAAAGGGGGTATATCAGCGGCAGCGCGCTCCTTGCGCATGCCGAAGTCGAGCGTGAGCCGGTTCGTACAGCGTCTGGAAGACGATTTGCAGATTCGGCTGTTGGAGCGTAACTCCCGACAGATGCGCATGACCAGTGAAGGCGAGGTATTTTTTAAGCACTGCCAGCTTATTATGGAACAGGTTGAAGCCGCCGACGCTCACATGAACGGGTTGAGCCATACACCCAGTGGCGAACTGACGATATCCCTGCCAATGGCCTTTAGTCGTGATGTTCTGGCGGGTCATCTTCACCGCTTTAATAAACACTATCCTGAAATTCAACTCAACATTCAGGTCACACCCACTGCGGTGGATCTGATCGGCGAGCACATTGATCTTGCCGTTCAGGTGGGTGATCTGCCGGATTCGGAACTGATCGCTGTGCCACTATTCGAGACCCCCCTGATCTGGGTAGCCAGCCCAGGCAGCTACCAGGCCGGACATACGTTTCCCGGGCTCGATGCACTGCTGGAGCAGGTGTATGTCTGCGAGCGTCGTTACAACAAAACCAACCTGCTGGTGCGTTACCAGGGCGAAAAGCATAAGGTCGAAATCCAGGCGTCCATAGAGACGACCGACCCGATTATGGTGCGCGATACTGTGATAGCCGGTTCTGGCGTCGGTTTGTTGCCTTCGCTGTATTGCCGCGCCGCTATCGAGCGGGGTGATCTGGTGCAGGTCGCGCAGAACATGGAACTGGAGCTGATGGCCAAAGCGTCTGCCGTATACACCAGTCGCCGTATGCTAAGCGCCAAGACTCGTCTGTTCATTGACTTTCTGAAAGAACTGACCTCGCCACTCTGACTCGGTACCCAATGGCGGCCACCATTACTGACGGTCATGTTCTTGAGGTCCTCGGAATAGCTGGGCGGGCCTGACGCTCTTTCAATGATCCCGGATTTTTATTGTTCTTCCGTAACCGTTGCAAATTCACCTTCCCGGCCTGCCATCCGTGTGCGTAGCCAGCCCCAGAGTCGTCGCGTAGTGCGGTTTGGTGTGGCTTGGCTGTAATAAGAGGCCTGTTCAGGGTCACGGATTTGGGTGTAACGTCCCAGGCCGTTGCGCCGGGCTTGTGCCTGACGCTGATCGGCTGCGCGCACGGTAGCGGGGGAGGTCTGCGAGATCCAGTCGAGCACCGGTATGTTCAGACCGCCCACTAGCTCTGGCAAGTCGGGTGCGATGGTTTTGACGTTGACCATCATCAAACCAAAGCCCGTATCATCCTGCAGTGTCTGACGCTCCGACAGGTATCGGGCAGCCCAGTAAGCACCCTCACCGTATCCCAGAATCACCAGGTTGAACTGACCGTCCTGGTTCAAGCGTTGCATACCCAGTGCAATGCGGTTGAGTGTCGTTTCCGCATCCGTTGTATATCCCCCAATCAGGGGCAGCGCAATGGACAAGGTATTCCAGCCAACATCGGGCAAAAAGAGCCGCGCTTGCTGCAGATGTACAGGCCAGTTCGGATTCTGCCCCTTATCGTGGAGTATCAACACTGCACCCTGGGGGGTGTTGGTGCGTTGCTGTAGGCTCAGTCCGAGAAAGGCCTCATCGCCCTCGCCAAGCAATACAACTTCTTCGCCACCAAGCTCCTGCGCCAGATCATTCAGGTGGAGGTTGCGGGCCTGACCGATCACCTCAGCTCGGGCTCCGGGCCCCAGTGCGAGCAATGCCGACAGGCACATAACAAGCTTAAGGATCAGCAGTCGCATCAGACCGGAACTCATCTTTTAACGGTGGTCGGGCACATTGGCGTTTGACCTCCCTCTGGCAGTCACTAGAATGGGCGTTCCGCCTGATGAGAGACGCTCCGAAATGTCCGATTTTGTCATAGCCCCTTCCATACTGTCCGCCGATTTTGCCCGCCTGGGCGCGGAAGTCGATGCCGTTCTCAATGCTGGCGTCGACTGGATTCACTTCGATGTGATGGACAACCACTACGTGCCCAACCTGACCATTGGCCCCATGGTATGCAAGGCGCTGCGCGATTATGGCGTGACTGCGCCCATCGATGTGCATTTAATGGTCTCTCCAGTTGATCGGCTGATCGGCGATTTTATTGAGGCCGGTGCCAGCATCATTACCTTTCACCCGGAAGCCAGTAATCACATCGACCGATCCTTGCAACTGATTCGGGACGGTGGCTGCAAGGCGGGCCTGGTGTTCAATCCGGCGACCCCGCTGCATTACCTCGACTATGTGATGGACAAGATTGACCAGGTGCTGATCATGTCGGTTAACCCTGGTTTTGGTGGCCAGTCCTTTTTACCTTCGGCGCTGGATAAACTGAGTGACGCCCGCGCCCGTATAAACCGGTCAGGTCGCGATATCCGGCTTGAGATCGATGGCGGCGTTAAAGTGGACAACATTCGAGCCATTGCCCAGGCCGGTGCCGATACGTTTGTCGCAGGTTCCGCTATTTTTAATGCCGACGACTACCCCAGCCGCATCGCACAGATGCGCCAGGAATTGGCGATGACTCGCAGTGCCTGAACCGAGCCGTGACTCTCCACTGACGTCGCTGCAACCAAATTACACTGCTGCGGTGCCCACTGGCACTGCATTCACCCGGGAGATCCTGTGGAAGAATTATTGGTGTTTGACCTCGACGGTACGCTGATCGATGGTGACGGAAGCATTTCTGACCTTACCCGAGCGGCGCTGAACAAGCTCGACGACATCGGTGTCGCCTGGACTGTTGCTACCGGCCGCATGCCTCACGGCGGTCGCGAAGCTTTGCCCGGGGTCAGCTTCCGCCATCCCCAGGCTTACAAAAACGGCGTACTGATCTGGGATCTGAATGAGAATGTGCGTATTAATGCGCAACCGATGGATCCAATGGAACTGGTCGAAGTATGCCGCCGCCTGGAAAGGCATAATATTAATCCCTGGCTGAACACTCTGGATCATGAAGATCGCATTGGCGCGGTGATTCGACGTATTGGCACCGAGCGTGAAGAATCCTGGGCCAAGTACATGGAGAGTCAGGCGATCAGTGTGCAACTCAATGCCGATTTTTCCTCGATCCAGGAACAGATACTGAACGTGTTCGCTGTGACCGAAAACCAGAAAGTACTGTACATGGCCGAAGAGCTGGCTGACATGCCCAATGTTCAGGTGTATGCCGGGCCGGACATGTATCGTGACGGCTACTACTGGATGGATATTCACCACATTAATGGTACCAAGGGCGATGCCGTTAAATTCCTGCAGCAACAAACTGGCGCGAAACGCCTGGTCTGCTTTGGCGATTCGGACAACGATATCAGCATGTTCAAACTGGCCGATGAAGCCTACGCCATGGAAAATGCCCTGGACGAAGTGAAGGCCGTCTCTACCGGTGTGATCGGTAAAAACACTGACAGCGCCATCGCTCATTTCCTCGCCAAGCGTTATGGGTTCAGCCTGTGACCCGGGCGAAGGCCATATTGTTCGATTTGGACGGTACTTTGGTCGACAGCGCGCGGGGCATCCATGCCGCACTTGACGACGTCTTGCATACGCTGACCGGTGAAGGTTGCAGCATCGATGAAGTGCGTCGCTGGATTGGTAACGGCCCGATAAAACTGGTCGAACGTGGTCTCGTAAGTCGCGGCTTTGACGACGATGCGGATCTGGCTCATGCCCTGTTTCGCGATGCTTACCAGCGAACCCTGTTGCAAGCCGATGTTTACCCAGGCGTCATTCCCGGTTTGAGCAAACTGCAACGCGAGGGCATCAAACTGGCCTGTATCACCAATAAAAGTTCTCACTTTACCGGCCGGTTCCTGTCCGAACTGGGCTTGACCTCTTTTTTCGACCGAGTGTTGTGCGGCGACGAAGTAGACCGTCCCAAACCGGACCCGCAAAGCCTGACTTTGGTATGCACTGAGTTCGCTATCGATCCAGCCGAAGCCATCATGGTCGGTGATTCGGCCAACGATCTGAAACCGGCACAGGACATTGGCATGCCTGGCATTGCCGTCAGTTACGGCTATCATGGCAATGTGTCGCTTGCTCAGTTTAATCCAATCGCCATTGTTGATGATTTCGACGCGGTCGTAGACCTCTGCCTGACAAGGCCGGGTTAACTGGCAATAGACAGGGAGGCAATATCAATTCCGCCAGCTATTCTTTGCTTGCAATGGAACCAGCGTTGACTGAACCCTGACGCGGGCAAACCTGAGGCCCATTTTGTATAGCGACTGGCGCGGGGCCAAATGATACAAGGATTTTTAAGATGCAATTAACTCAATCACTTGTGGCCATTGTTGTCTTGTTGCACATCGGGTTTCTGGTTCTGGAAATGTTCATGTGGACATCGCCGATCGGTCGGAAAGTGTTTGGTATGAGTAAGGAAAAGGCCGAAATAACCAAAGCACTGGCAGCTAACCAGGGGTTGTACAATGGCTTTCTGGTGGCTGGTTTGATCTGGGGTTTGCTGCTGGGTGCTGGAGGGGTAGCAGTGCTGATTTTCTTCCTGAGCTGCATCATAGTCGCAGGCATTTACGGTGCCGCGACTGTCAGTCGGACTATTCTATGGGTACAGGCAGCACCGGCCATTGCCGCGATGGCGGTGCTTGGGATAGTCGCACCGTTTAGTTAACAGATTTGGTTGAATAAGACACAGTGCTACACAAGCGATAGGCAAAGCTCTCGCTATTATTTTAGTAATAGATTCCAGTTTAATGTGGGTGTTTTGATAATCGTTTCACGACTATAACACTGTAGGAGGGCACCCCGTGCGCGACTGAAAGCAAACGAAACCACAGACCCACCCCTCCGTTCGTCCTGAGTCTGTCGAAGGGCCTTGGGAATCATAACCAACCACTTAACCCAACCCCCAGCCAAAACCCGGCCCCAGCCGCCACCGACTTTCGCCCGGTCTTGCAGGGGCATCCTGCCCCCAAGCCCTACCGCAGGCCTCCCTGCCTGCTGCGAAACCCGGCACCGGCCGGGGCCTGGAACCCTAGCCAGCTTGCGACAATGTCCACGTAGGAGGGCACCCCGTGCGCGACTGAAAGCAAGTAAGCCTGGCTGGGGTGCCAATGCTTGCATGGAACATAGTCCAGTTGGCTCTTTGACTTTAATTCAGCAAACAACCCTTCCTGGCTATTACGTCCATGATGGTGTTCCATAAACGACGCGGCCGAGATGATTTTGTTTGATCAAAATCACTGTGTAAGCCTTGTTGTAAGCAACCGGCTCGAACAGATCAAGCTTGATCGGTGCTTTGCAGGCCTTTTTTACAGTCTGTTGGATTAACAGAAAGCGATGCCGCTGCTGCCATGAGACCTGTTTCCATATCCTGCTACCAAGCCGCGAGACACCGAGGAGGGTACCGCTTATTCCGACGCTAGTTACCTTTGCTCCCGCCGATAAGCGATACTATAGTGTTACTGTTAACCTGGTTCAGGATAAATCATAAAAATTAAGATTGAGTTGTTAAAAACGTGAAAAACCACAGCAGGCTGGCGTGCATATTTCCATTGACGATTTTGGTACCGGTTATTCGTCTCTGGTCTATTTGCGAAAGTTACCAGTTTGCAGCCTTAAGGTTGATAGAATTTTCCTGCTCCACGCAATGGAAAATGATAGCGATATGGCGATTATGCAGGCCGTAATTACAGTCGGTCATTGTCTTGGCTTAAGTGTGGTGGCCGAAGGCGTCGAAACTGTAGAACAGGATAATCGGGTCAGAGATATAGGCTGTGATTCGGCTCAGGGATTTCTGTACGCGAGGCCTATGCCAGCAAATGAGATGCCAGCATTTCTGGCTGATAGGGTATGGAAAAAGGAACCATGAGGGCAGCATGCAGATACCCATTGTCAACTGTTGCAGCCACTGTGAATTTTGACCTCAGACTGCTGTTTGTAGCCAAATGATTGATCGGTTTTTTGCAGTTGTGTTTGTTATCCGAGACTCTTCGCTGGGCCCAGGGCGAACGAGGGGTCGGTTCGGTGGTTGTGGGTATGCTGCCCAAGGTCCTTCGACAGGCTCAGGAAGCACTATGAGCGTCAACAAGTTCTTCAATGCTGCTTGCGATCAATCGTCGTTATCATCCAGAAACAGGAAGTTGGCAATCAGTTCTTTTCCCCCTTCGGTCGCAAACGATTCCGGATGAAATTGAATGCCGTGAATGGGGTAGTCGCGGTGCTTAACACCCATTAACTCGAAATTACCGCCTTTGGCTAACCGCGGCCGATCTTCAAAATCCCCGACCTTTAGATCGCCCACAGCAGCAGTGACCTGCAAACAGGCCGGCAGTGTTTCAGCGGCTGCAATCAGCGAATGATAGCGCATCACCTCCAACTGATCCGGCACACCGCGAAACACCGATTGCCCGTTGTGCGTCACCGGGCTGATCTTGCCATGCATCGGCAAGGGTGCCTTTACAACCTGGCCGCCAAACACATGCACGATGCCCTGCATGCCAAGGCACACACCCAGCAAGGGGATGGTTTTTCCGAGCGTACCGATTACCTCTGCGCACACACCGAAATAGCGTTCGTCGTCCGGTGAACCCGGGCCCGGCGAAATAATAATACGGTCCGGTGCCATCGCTTCGATGTCTGCAAAGCTGATTTGATCGTTCCGTCTTACCTGAATGTCGAACTGCGCAAGGGAACCCTGTTTCTTGGCTGATGTCAGTATCTCACCGATAAACTGATAGAGGTTGTAAGTGAAAGAATCGTAGTTATCAATGATTAGAATTTTCATGCAGACGCGTCTCCTGTGATAAAGGGTTCCAGCGCCTTGCGTGTACCAGCAAATTTTCGGCTGATTTCCTCGTATTCATCTTCAGCGTTGCTGTCATACACATTGCCGCCGCAGGTTTGTACATAGGCCCGTTCGCCATTGACAAAAACCGTTCGAATCGGAATAGCGAAGGTACAGTCGCCATTAAACGAAAATTGGCCGACCGCGCCGCCGTAAGGACCACGGCCATCGGTTTCCAGATCGTTGATGATTTTCATCGCCTCAATCTTCGGCGCTCCGGTCAGAGTGCCGGCCGGGAAGTTACTGGCCAGCGTCGTGAACATATCTTCACCTTCGGCCATGATGCCGACAATCTCACTTGAAATATGTTGCACATGGCTGAAGCGTTTGATGTCCATCAGGCTGCGTACTTTTACGGTGCCGAACTGGGCAACACGGCCAATGTCATTACGGTGCAAATCGACAATCATGTTGTGTTCGGCAATTTCTTTCGGATCATTCAGCAGAGTGCGAGCATACTGGGTATCTTCCTGGGCATTGGTGCCTCGCTTCGTAGTGCCTGCAAGCGGAAAGGTTTCCATTTCGCCCTGGCGCAACCTGAACAGCATTTCGGGGCTGGCTCCGATGAGTTTCTGATCACCGAATTTGACATAGTACATCTGTGGTGAGGGATTAATCTCACGCAGCTGTTCATACAGCGCAATGGTGTCACCGTTGATTTTGAATCGCTTTTTGAAACCCACTTCGCACTGGAAGACTTTACCGTCAACAATATCCTGCTTTACCTTGGCGACAGCAGCGGCATGGTCACGCTGACTCATGGTGTCGCCAAGCGCCGTGATGGTCAGCTCTCCATTGGGGATGTCGTCTGCATCAATCAGTTTCTGTAAAAAATCATAGCGGCTATTGTCATAATAGAAATAGGTGACCTCACCGGTCATCTTGTCGAGGATCAACCCATCTTTATACAGTCCGAAACGAAAGGTATCGAAATCTTCATTGGCTTTCAGTGTCAGTGTCGGTTCGAAATACTGCATTGCGTCGTAGCCTAGGTAACCGCTGAGACCACCGGCATACTTGCGGGAAATGATGTTTTGCGGCACCAGGCTGCGCAACAATTCGTAGGGGTTGTCGCTGGCATAGGCAGTAGCATTGCCGTCCCGGTCTTCGATGGTCAGTTCATGGCCGTTGGCGTAGAGACAGTATTCCGGATCGAACCCAATGATTGAATGCCGGGCAATGTGGCTGTCTTCACCCAGAGATTCAAGCATATAGCAGGTATTGAACTGCTTCTCGATCTTTTTGAACAGTTTAAAGAAATCACAATCGGCCGCCAGCTTTACGTAGTGGGGTTTGCGCGGCAACGTAAAGGGTTGCGGTTGTGGAGAATCAGGCATAGTGGCATCCAGGCAAGGTGGTTTCCGGCAATTCAGCCAGTATCAATGAGGGTCGCGCAGGGCACGTGAGCCCCGCGACACAGTGGCTATTCCGACACCCAGCAGTTCCGCAATTTTGCGGTGCGCCAGGCCTTCGTTAAGCAGCTTGAAGATCTGCAGTCGCTTACTGATCTCCTGGTATTCAGCGGGCGTCAACAGGCTTTCCAGTGCGGTGTTCATGGCCGCAGGGCTTTCAATAGTTAGTAAATGCCGGATCAGTTCGGTTTTATAGGGGTCGTCTGTAGTCATTTTTCAGCCGTTGTCGGTCACAGGGTTGAAGCGATGTACTAGCGTACTAGTACAATACCGGAGAGCTGATTGAAGTCAAGCCTTTTAAGTCAGCAATGGTACACTGCGAGTCTGAATCCAATCGTTCTTAAGGTTTGCCAAGTGCACGACGATGCTACAGTGATTGCCCAAACCCGCGCCTGGGTCGAACAGGTTGTGGTTGACCTGAACCTCTGCCCGTTTGCCAAGCGTGAACTGGTTAAAAACCGGGTCCGCTTCAGCGTAACCCATGCCACATCGGAAGCTGCGTTGATCGAAGCCTTGCAGCAAGAACTGGTGTTTCTGGCTGGCGAAGATCGTATTGAAACGACGCTGCTGATTCACCCGCGCATCTACGAAAGTTTTTACGATTACAACGATTTCCTGGGAGTCGCAGAAGGACTGATGATCGAACTGGAACTCGAAGGCATCTTTCAGATAGCGAGCTTCCACCCCAGGTACCAGTTTGGTGGAACTGACCGCGACGACCCTGAGAATTTCACCAACCGGTCGCCTTACCCAATGCTGCACTTGCTGCGGGAAGACTCTCTCGAAGCGGCGATCGATGCTTACCCGGATGTTGACGCGATACCGGATAACAATATCCAGCGGATGAATGAACTGGGTTCGGAAAAAATGAAAGCCCTGCTGGCACGTTGCATGGGGAGCCAGTAAAGATCACCGGCGTTTAGCCGCCGGTGTCCCGGGTGGGTTGGTCAGAACCTTTAGCTTAGTCTGTAAGTAAGGAGTTCATTCCTTAGCTGGGGAGCCACTGAACAATCTTTTAGTAAACGTCCTCCAGGTACCGCCCCTCGTGCTTGAGTGTGTCTACATCTATGTCTAGTGGTATCAGGATGTCATTGATAACCTGTTTCACGCCAAAGGCCATCTCACGCCCGCCGCAAACGAGTATCTGCGCCCCTTTTTCGATCATCTGAAGCACATTCGTTGCATCTTCAGTGATTTTGTCCTGAACGTAGGCATGCTCCTGTGCTCGGGAGAAAGCTGTATTCAATCCGGTTAGCCGCTGATCTTCAAGGTAACGGCCAAGCTCCGGTTGATAGAGAAAATCGGATTGGGGACTGCGCCCGCCCCAGTACAGGTACATGGGGTGGCGAGCATTGTTTTTTCTGATGAATCCGGCCAATGGTCCGATACCGGCACCCGCTCCGATCAGAATGACCGGACTGTTTCCCGGTGCGGGTCTGAAATCCGGATTGTGCTGAATGAAACCCTGAATCTGTTCACCCGCTTTCAGGTTATGAAGAAATCCGGAGCAGAGTCCATCGGGCTGTTTGCGCACACAGATTTCAAGCAAACCGTCATCGTTCGACGAGGCCAAGGAGTAATATCGCGGTGCCTTGTCACCCGGTGGGAATATTCCTATCAAATCACCGGCTTCGAAATCGGGGAGTGGGTTAATCCTCTTTCTGAGCAGTCTCATCAAAGGCCTGTTGTTAGAGGTCGGTCCGAAACGCAGTATGCTGGTAGGTGCTTGAATCTCCACACCAAAATCTGCTCTGTCAACCAGTTCCAGGTCAAATCGGGTGGCGGGTGTTGGATTGTGAATGAGTGCGAGCGGCATACCCGTGACGTCTGCAATGCGATTGCCCCATTCATTGAACTGCTCGGTAGATTGTCGATCAATAAAGGTAGCAGCCTCCAGTCTGTCAATCCCGAGGGAACCAAGGGCCTTATCCACATCGACTGCAAACTTGCAAAATTTTGAGAACTGTTTGTCGCCAAAACCTAGCACAGCGAATAACAGCCCGTCTGTCTTGCGGAAGTGATCCAGTCTATCCAAAAAAATGTCGGCTGTAGCGGGTGCACCACCATCACCGTAGGTGGATGTCAGTACAAACAGCATCGACGCCTGAGGGTATTCTTCGCCAAGCTGGTTCATGTCGACAGACAGTACCCGGCGCCCTGCGGCTGTCATTTGGTTATGCAATTCTCTGGCAAAACCCCAGGTCGTTTTGTTTTCCGAACCCACCAGGATGACAGCATCTGCTGTAGAACTATCGGTATTATTTATTACACGCACTGACTCCCGGCGGCGCATCCACCACATAAGGGTACCGGTGATTGAGAGTACGGGAACCGTAAATGCTGCCGCTCCGAGTATCAGACCGAGCCACCACAAGCCTTCACCGGTGTGTAGGCGAACGATCAGGTCATAGAATTTGCTATTGGGTGGCGTAGCCTCATATTTCAGCAGTTCGCCAGTTGACTGATCGACGAATCCTGATCCCTGACGGGTGCTCAGCGAATACACATCCTGCGGATCGTTCGGGTAGGGAAACACAAGTTCATGAAGGTTGTTGAGGTCCGTATTCTTCAGTGCTTCAAGTGATCCGGGGGCAGCGGGGTCACCGCCTGAAACCTCGGCGGGATAGGCCGGTTCGCTGCCCATAGGTTCAGCCAATAAACCAAACCGCACCGCTGACATGTAGCTTCCGGTCAGTGCTGACAGCAACAGTCCAATCACCGCAAACCGCGCTAGCTCCGAGTGAATACGGTGACTACCGGATCCCTTGAACGGCCGCAGCATCGAACGCCAACCGCCAGCGCGCCGGGTCAGCATAAAGGCACCTGAAACACACATCAGCACCATCAGAAAAGCGGTCACACCGGCTAACATGCGCCCGCCATTGTCCTGCAAGAAGGCGCGGTGCAAATCTTTAACCCAGCGAAAGAAGGGTGACGGCTGATACTCCCCTATACCCTGACCCGTTATCGGGTTGACCAGATCGGCACCCAGATTACCATCGTTCATGTAGTAGACTACGACGCCACCCGACGGCAAGCGTCTGATCTGTTCAGTACCCGGATAATGCGACACCACTCTTTCAGCAAGTTGTGCAACGCTAACCTCACCTGAAGGCGGAATAATGGCACCCGAACGCTCCAGCGCAGGTGAGAGCGACAAGATCGCTCCGGTCACAGCAAGAACGATAAAAAACACGGCTGCGAACAGGCCCGGAAGAGAGTGAAGCTTGCGCCACATACTGGTACCTCAAGTTGGTGATTAAGCAAACTGTTGCAATTCGCGGAATTTCAGCAGTCTGCTACCGGAACATCCGGTTCGAAAAGTCGGATGTTTCGGCAGAATCAATGACGTCTAATGTGTCTGGATTATTGCTTTTGGTGTTTTGGAAAAGGCAGGAAGCCTTTTAAACAACCTGTCAGAGATCGTAGGTGAACGACTTCACGTAGGTCCGCCCCTTAACAGGTTTACCAGCACCGTCAGTGGTCAGCGGAACAACGACATCTGAACCGGATTCGCGCTGATTCTCAACGGCAGTATCCACATGAATCTGATAGCCACTATCGATCAGTGTGTCATTCAGATTCAGTGTTATCTTCAGGGTTCGGCCACTGGTAACGCTGGCGCCGGTCAACCCGTCGTATTCTGACTGGTTCATGCGGCTGCCCCTGGCCCAGTCACGCAGATGCCGGTAATATCTGCTGTTATGGCCTGCTATCCAGAGCGTGCCCTTATAGACCTCGTTTGAATCGGTCAGGTAGATTGCCAAATAGGCGTCATTGCCCCGGTAGCTGCTCAGTTGGGTGGTCAGGGTAACTTCCTTTGCCAGTGCGTAGGCGGGAAGCGCCAGTGCCACCACAAGCCCCAAAACAAACAATCGTTTTTTCATGATGTATCTCCGGTAAATCAAATCACAGCTTTTTACAGGTTTACTGAACAGTTACAGTGGGACGACTGTTCACAATGCCGTTACTCGGCAAGGGTTGCTCACCAGCAGGTGCCTGGTTGCTCATGTTGTTGCCTTCATCGTCATCGCTTTCGTCCTCATAGTCGTCTTCGTCGTCTTCGTCTTCACGCTCGAAATCCATAAGCTCAAGTGAAGCGGGTGCGAAACTGGCTTCTACGCGATGTCCCTTATTGTCCTGTGCCTTTACTTCATAACAACCGTCGTCAACCTTGATCCGGTAAACGGTCCAGCCATCGGCTTCCAGCTGCTGTCGCAGTATTTCCCGTGGCTGCCAGTTGGAGATCGGGTCATCGCAGTCGTCATCTGCAAGTGCTAGTCCGCTTATCAGCAACATTGATAGGCTCAGTGCTATGGATGTGGTTTTCATATTCGCCGTCCTGTCTATTTTGTTTCGCCAGTGTATCCAGCGTTCCTGACACCAGCCTGAAAGCGCTTGAATAACCGGGGTTCACGGGCACTGTGCCTCAACAATGCAAATTCAGACTGCTGTCAGGTTAAAGCTGTACTATTGTTCCCAAACAACCAGTTAAAGGGCGATGCATGCGGGTGTTATTGGTGGAAGACGCTACCGGGCTGGGAGAAGCCGTCCAGGAGCAGATCAGTGATGACGGGCATGCTGTGGACTGGGTACAGAGCCTTGGCTATGCCGGGACGAGTATCCGAACCACAACCTACGATCTGATCCTTCTGGATCTGATGCTGCCAGACGGCTATGGCATCGATTTCCTGAAGAAGCTGCGACAAGGCGGTGACGTCACGCCGGTCATTATTCTCACTGCGCGCGACCAGGTGCTGGATCGTATTGAAGGGCTGAATGCCGGTGCCGATGACTATCTGGTCAAGCCGTTTGATCTATCCGAATTGTCGGCGCGCGTGTCAGCTGTGGCCAGGCGGTATCGTGGTAGCCCGAATCCTGTTGTGTGTGTCGGCGGACTTGAAGTTAACCTCAGTGATCATAAAATCCTCCGCAATGGCGATACCGTTGAATTGACATCCAGGGAGTGGGCTCTGTTAGAAGCTTTCATCCAGCATCCGGGAATGTTGCTTTCCCGATCACAACTTGAAGACAGGCTTTATGAGTTCGGAGCCGAGATCGAAAGCAATACCATCGAGGTTTATGTCAGCCGGCTACGCAAAAAGCTGGGTTGGGACCTGGTGGTGACAGTTCGTGGCATGGGCTACCGGTTGAAAACTCATGAAGGCTAGACGCAGTCTGCAGAAAACACTGAGCCTCGGCCTGACCATTGGCGTTACCCTGCTCTGGTTGATGGGTGTTACTGCCTCCGGTTTGGTCGCCCAGCATGAGATGAACGAGGTGTTCGACAGCGCACTGCAAGAAACCGCGCAACGCATTCTTCCCCTGGCGGTTACCGATATCCTCAGCCGCGAATCGGGTGCTGGTCGCTCAAGAGCACCGGCGATGGAAGATCATGATGAATACCTCACTTACCTGGTTCGGGACGCCTCAGGAAACATCCTGCTTCAATCTCATGATGTCGATCTTGCGGTGTTTGGTGATCGCCCGCGAATCGGGTTTTTTGATACTTCCACACATCGGATCTACGGTGCCTCTGCGGTCAGCAATACGCTTTTCATAGAAATTGCCGAACCGTTGGCGCATCGTTGGGAAGCGGCCCTCGAAGCCGGTATCGCATTGCTCCTGCCTCTTCTATTGTTGATTCCGGTCAGCCTGATTGGCGTCTGGTGGGCAGTCAGGTTCTCCCTGCGCAGGGTCGTAGTTTTCAGGGAATCCCTTGAAGCGCGGGGCGCCGCCGACCTGTCTCCGGTAACGTCCGATCAGCTTCCAGAGGAGTTAGAGCCGATTGCTGCTGCGATCAACCGCCTGCTGGAGCGACTTCGGCGTGTTCTGGAGGCAGAGAGGAGTTTTACCGCGAACAGTGCCCACGAACTGAGAACCCCGCTTGCAACAGCACTGGCGAAAGTGCAACGATTGAAAACGGAATTGACTGAAGAAACTTCATTGCACAAAGCCAGCGAGATCGAGGAGTCGCTGCGTGGTCTTGCACGGCTATCCCAGAAGCTGCTGGAACTGGCGAAGGCTGAAGGCGGTGGTGTTCTGTCCGAGAGCCCATACGATCTGGTACCTGTCCTGCAAACGATTGTCAGCGACTGCGAGCGTTTGGAACCGGGGCGCTTAGACATACAGGTTCCGGATGCTCAGGTAAATTCTCTGCTGAACCCGGACGCTTTTGCCATTCTCGTCAGAAACCTGGTTGAAAATGCGCTCAAGCATGGTGAGAAAAGGGTGCCGGTGAAAGTCAGGCTTTTAGTGGACGGAACCCTGAGAGTGACCAACAATGGTGACATTGTCGCCCCGGAAGAAATGGCCTTGTTGCGGAACCGGTTTGTCCGTTCAAGAACAGAGGCCCCCGGATCCGGTCTTGGGTTGGCGATTGTCGAAGCTATTGTTGAAGGTGCCGGCATTCAACTGACGCTCTGTTCGCCTGCCCAGGGCCAGCAAGACGGTTTTGAAGCCGAGCTTAACGTCGTTATCATTCGATGACCGACCCGGGCTGTCCCCGGGCACCGGGAACGCAGCAGTCGTATAGTTGTATTTAACGGCTATGGTTGTGTATGGCCTTTCCTGTCAAAACCAAAACGAGTTGATACCAATAATGCGCTATCTTGCGATCCTTACCGCACTGTTCCTGGGAGGGTGCGCCTCGACAAACACGATTCCGTTGTCAGGTACCCGGTTCAGCCTGGACAGTTGTCCTCCCTTGCTCAATTGTGTTTCGAGCACAGCAACCCTTGGCCTTTACCAGGTAGAGCCCATTCAATTGTCCAGCCCACTGGACGAAGCTTCCTGGGACACAATTAAAACCGCGGCCACTGAGTTACCGGGAGCTAGGTTGAATGATTCTCGGTTTGGCTATCTGGATATCACCAGCTACAGCGATCTGTTTCACTTTCCCGACTATCTTGAGATTCTCGTGAGTAAGGATGGGCATAGCCTGGATGTCAGATCACAGTCACAGATCGGGCTTTATGATTTCAGCGTAAACCGAAAGCGCGTTGAATGGTTAAGACAGCAGCTTATCGAGCGAGGTGTCGCGGTTGGGTCACCATAGGAAGTCATACGGCGCCCAGTGCGGCAAAAACCCGGCCGGAGCCTGACTTTCGCCTGTGTAACTTGCTCATTAAAGGCACTCCCGTTAATACCTAGTAGGAGGGCACCCCGTGTGCGACAGCAAGCCAACCCACCCACCAATTCCAACCTGATAAAAATTGCATTTGTAGAACTGAATATGGATAAGGCTCAACGATCTGCGGGGCAAAAGAGAACATCCCGAGCCGACAAGGTGGTGAGCGTTTGGTATTTATCCTGGAAGGCATTATCAAGCAATCAGACACTATAAACGGCCGTATTGTTGACCATGCTGTCGATGGCCTGCAACGTTCCCAGTGGACTGGACCTGAGCAAACGCCCCACTAAAGCACCGGTTTCATATCAGCACAATTCATTCGACATCACAGGTCTTACTTCGCAACCCCTGTAATTTACCGTCTGCGGCATCAACCTTCGCTACGGCATTATTGGCAGACTGTCCCCGGGAAGTGGAACCGTAGCATGAAGGCAAAAGCGTGGTATCTCGCCCAAACTGCAGAACAAACTGAGCTCACCGTCGAGTTCAAATATGCGCGTGTACATGTTGTGCAAACCGCGCCCCCGCAAGGAGCTGGCATTGTCGACGTTGTCCCACTGAATAGCATTTTCGAGCTGGAACTCGATATATTGATCACTGACCGAGAAATAGACATTAAGCTGGCCACGCGCCGCATGTTCCACCGCATTGCTAACAGCCTCGTTCAATACACGTCGCAGGTTGATGAAATAACGCGGTGGTAAAGTTACAGAGTCTTTTGGCGGCACCCCTCTCCAGAACACTTCCAGCCCGGCGGATGTAACCCGCTCGTCAAGTTCGGAACGGAATTCTTCCAGCATATCCTGAAGGTTATAGCGGCGCTTTTCATCAAGCGCATAGATGGTCTCTCGCAATGCCGACAATGCGCCTCGTGCCAGCTTAACGTATCGATCTTCGGTGGCGGTGTGCATCAGGGTTAAAATGCGACCGCCCACATCGTCGTGAAGGTCACGCATAATTCGTTTTCTTTCCTGATTTGCACCAGCCAATCTCGCTTCACGCAAATTGGAAACACGGGACGCAACAGCACCCAGTGCCTCGGCCAGCTTTTTGTCACGTTCGTTAAAGAGTCGTTTACCCCGCTGAGCGTACAGTAAACTCAGACCCCTCGAGCGCTCATCAAAACATGGAACCAATAACCGGGCGCCGTTGTTCGTCAGCTCAGCATGTTTAACGAGCTTTTCCTGAGCTTCTTCCAGAGCGAGAGGCTGAAAAACGGTGACCAGCATGTTCCGCCAATGCTCCCCCTCTTTACCCGGCGAACTGGTAAACAGCGACTCCACAAAACCCGGCAAGTATTGCTCGATGTAGACTTCCGTCGATGGCGATAGTCGGCGCCACAGCCATTGCCTGAACGGTAAATAAAGCCAGCCCACCGCCAATAGTGAAAAAGTTAACGCATACCCTTGGTTAACTCCTAAAAATGATACGACTAACAGATCGACTAACAGCACCATCAACCCACCAAAAAACCAGGCCCAGGCGATAAACCACCAGCGATCTATCTCAAACAGTTTATAGCGAAGGATGCCCAGCGCGAACCCCACATACAGCGTGCTGGCAATACCCACCATGGTGATAACGCTGGACAGCGGTGCATAGCCAAGCATGGTTGGCAGGAAGTACACCAGCATACCGCCGCCCATCGCCATGAGTATGGACAGAAACATCCAGCGCAAGGCGCCTCTGTCAAGTGGGTGGTCCCGGGCAAGCCACCACTGAAACACAGCGGCAGCCACACCTGCCAGATAGTAAATCGCCAGTGGCAGATAATAGGTATGCAGGGGTAAATTCCATACTTGCAGGTTTTCATTAAACTGTTGAAGCAAAGCAATAACCAGCAGCCCTGGAACCAGCCATCTCGCTGCAGGTAATGGTCGCGGGTAAATAAACATTAGCGCCAAAAGCGACACGAGCAGCAGGTGAAGGCCAACATGGTTACCAAGCATCAAACCTTCAAACGTTGCTCTGGGCAACGCCAGCTCCCGGGTTTCCCAGACACTGTGCAACAAAGTGGCGAAAAAAAAGCCGCTGCCCGATAAAGCCAGCAGTCTTGCAGGCCAGTGGCCTGGTCTGAACATCCAGACAGACAGGCTAAGTATGCAGGCCACTGCACCAAAGAGGTTCAGCAACCAAAAGTTGACCGGCAGCGTCGTCAGCGGGCGAGTCGGAAATGCGCTAACTGTAACAATCGAACCGTCGCCGAGCGCCAGGTTCACTGTTTCCCCCTGTAAAGCCGACGAAATCGTTCCCTGATACTGCATGTAATCGTTAAAGCCCTCGAAACGGCTTTCGTTATGAGGATTGTAAGCCGGGTCATAGGAGATCAGTGATACCGGCCGCCCCCTATCCTGGCTTTGCACACTGACCAGATGTTCGCCCGGCGAAATCTGGCCCGATAAAGGCCCTAGCGAATGAATACTCAGTACTTTTAACCCCTGGTTGCCGTTGGGCTCGACCTTTAGCCCCAGCCAGGGACCGTGGATCGAAAAAAAGGCAGCACACGCGACAGCCAGCAATACGAAAAGCGTAACGAGGGAAAACGATGGTAACGGTGGCAATTTAGGCTGTGCAGGGTTAGCCATCTACCACTCCCAGACGTACGGCCTGCAAAGTAGCCTCGGCACGCCCGGAAACCTTCAGTTTGCGGTAAATTTGCTTGGTGTGTGCAGCAACCGTATTACCTGAGATAGCAAGCGCAGTAGCGATATCACAACGGCTGTAACCGTTTGCCAGCAAGCGCAGAACTTCTTCTTCCCGCGCGGTGAGGCCTATTTGACCCGGAACAGGTAAGGATGGAGAGGATGGAGCGACGTTCCGGAAATGGCGCAAAACCCGACGGGAGATGCTCGGTGACAGTGGTGGTTCGCCCCGGGCAATGCCCTGTATCTGCTCTACCAGACGCTCTCTTGGTTGATCCTTCAGCAGAAACCCCTGGGCGCCCTCTTTCAGGGCCGCAAAGAGATGGTCATCGTCATCGTAGATGGTTGCCATCACTACATAGGTGTCCGGGTAGGAAGCCCGTATCTGCTTAAGCAGGGTGGTTCCATTGCCGTCCGGCAGGCTGATGTCCAGTAACGCCAGATCATAGTGCGTCTGCGTTAGCTGTTTTCTCGCCCTCTCCAGGCTGTCTACAGCGTCAATGGTAATGCCCGGTAAGGCCTCACGAAGGATGCCCCCCAGCCATTTGCGGCTGTCCGGGTGATCTTCCAGAATTAATGCTGATTGCATATCATCGCATCCCTAGTAAAGCGCCAATGAACAAGCAGTCTATTGACGATACACTCAAATATTGGAGGAATCCAATTCCGCCAAAGCGTGATCCTGACGGCCATGTCATCACGAAAAAATGCGTTGCGGCAGTGTGCCGAAACCACCCTGAACCCAGAACTCATGACCGCAGGTACCGGCGCTTGCCTGGAAAAGTAAGGCGCCAGTCGTCCTTATCTCGATGTCTTGGTTACTGTTGTCATGACATTTTCGCTCAGCTTCAAGCGCAAGACCGGAAAATCCAGTAGCGAGGTTATCCCAGTACCCTGACAGGGGGTATTACCCAAACGGGTAGTAACCACGCCTTTTTTGCGACTGATGCAGCCGGACTCTGTCCAAAATAACCGCATAGTGCCAGGCAACATTGCGATTTTTCAGCTACTTGGGCTAAACGCCCGACTTTCGAGCATTCCAACTGGACGACGTAGACCGACAACATCAATAGATGCCTGCGTCAGCATATCTCACTCATCATCACTGAACGCAGACCGATGAAATTCTGCAGCGTTTTCTACCGCCCGGATGCCCGTTTCCGAAAGCGCAGGAACGTCGCCCCCTGCCAGTGTTTCCAGCACCGCATGAACACCACGAGACAACGATGTCAGGTTATAACCGCCCTCCAGCACCAGGGCCAGCCTGCCTTCGCAATGCTTGTCGGCGATCTCCTGTACGATGCGGGTGATTACCCTAAAACCGTCGTACGTCAGGTTCATTGCCAAATCGTTTTGATGCGGGTCGAAGCCGGCTGATACCAGAACCAGATCGGGTTCAAAACTGTCGGCGGCCGGGACAAGGATTTCCCGGTAGGCTTTCTCAAAGGCCACATCACCGGTCGATTCCGGCAACGGGACATTGATGGTGTAGCCTTCGCCAATTCCCTCGCCAACTTCTTCAAGATGGCCAGAGCCCGGATAAAACGGCGCTGCACAATGCGTATCGAAAAACATGACGCCTGGGTCTGCCCAGAATATATCCTGGGTGCCGTTGCCGTGATGCGCATCCCAGTCGATGACCAGCACCCGTTTGCAGCCCAGCTTTGAGCGTGCATGGGCTGCGGCTACGGCCACATTGTTAACCAGACAGAACCCCCTGGCCCGGACCGGCTCGGCGTGGTGACCAGGTGGTCAAACCAATGCAAAGGCGCTGTTAGCTTCGCCTTTCATGACACTTTCCACGGCGGAAATTGCATGGCCCGCTGCCGCTGTAACAGCCTCAATGCTGTTGGGCGAGACCGCCGTGGTATCAGAATCGAGCCAGGCTCGTTCACCCGCCAGTGAAAAAATATAGTCCAGATAGGAGCTGGTGTGAACGCGCGCCAACTGGTCGTAAGTGGCTTGCTTGCCGGGCATGACCTGGACACTGGGTATCGGATGCTCATCGAGGTAGGTTTTGATAGCGGTTAACCGGCCCGGGTGTTCCGGATAGCTCCACTTGAAATCCAACCCCTGGAGAATGTTTTTGACACGCTTTGCAACCCGGCTGGGAAGGTAAGGGACATCAACCTGCGGGTCATGCCCCAGCATCACTTCGTCAAAAAAGACATTAACGGTGCGGCGTTCCATTAATTGATACTCCCTTCACCGTCCTTTTGGACGGTTGCGTATGCGATTCGATTTAACAATGTGATCATCGATTTTGCGCGGGAAACCCCGTCCTTTCAGGTCGGGGAGGGATAGCACGACAGACTTTCCTGTTTCCCTCCTCCTTTTTGCGGTGTGGGTTGTAGGTGATAGCCGTAGCCATCCGCTTTTTGCGTTAACTGGCAGTGCCGGTGGGAGATCCCTTGAACGCCACCGCTGGAGGTTTGAATGTTGAAGCTGCCGGTTTTTCGGATGGCGACCCGGCCTAGCCAGGTGCCTTTCTGTTTGCCGGTCGGGACAATCGCTCGAACCATATCGCCGGTCTGGAAGCCGTAAACCGACTTCTCTCGCATCAGGTAACCGCGAGGGAAGCCGTGTTTTGTTAAGCGCGTCCGCTTGTAGCTGCCGCGACCGGTGGCTTTTATCCGTAGCGTAGGTTTTTGCCAGTCAAACACCTGCTCAACAATACCCACAGAGGCCGCGTCAAGGGCGTGGGTTTTGGGGATACCGAGTCTTTGACGGTTGAATTTGGTTTGTCCGCCGGTGCCGACGTTAACGGGAAGCTCTGTGGTTTTTAGCGATTGGAATAAGGCCCAGCGGGTTGAGTTCACCGCCGCGGCGTCCCGTAAGGGGCGCTTGCACTGAATCAGCAC
>Ga0307957_1000009_pt1 | contig 110682 bp, 95 predicted proteins | sample OrgLakmetagen490_FD_201830 | JGI IMG/M metagenome (GOLD analysis project Ga0307957, IMG submission 201830) | Saline water microbial communities from Organic Lake, Antarctica - #490 | ecosystem: Environmental > Aquatic > Non-marine Saline and Alkaline > Saline | place: Antarctica: Organic Lake... | reverse complement strand
ACGGTTCCCTGGACGATGGAACCTGGCTGCATGTCAATTTCTTTTAGGCTTTCTTCAAAAAGATCCGCAAAGCTCTCGCTCATTATATGTCCTATGTGATCAACGCAAGTGTCTCCGTGTTACCAGCGACACGGTCTGTGAGTTTTTGTCCGGATTCAGCCAGTGGCTGGCCGATAACGCCGAGTCCGGAATTCCAACAATAAAAAGGTGTGGTCAGGCCTGACCCGCTGCGGCCATACACCTGTCCAACACCTCTTCTATGCTTAAACCTGTGGAATCAATGACTTGCGCATCGTCAGCAGGCTTAAGCGGGGCAGCTGAACGGTTTATATCCCGTTCATCACGCACCCGTATCTCATCTAAAAGGGCGTCAATACTAACATTGACCCCTGCGTCCTTCAACTGGCTGTAGCGTCGTTGGGCGCGTTCTTCTGCGCTGGCCGTGAGAAAGATTTTAACCGGTGCATCCGGAAACACGACCGTGCCCATATCCCGGCCATCTGCCACCAGCCCGGGCGCTACCCTGAAATCGCGCTGGCGCTGCAGCAGCGCATCCCGTACCGGCTGAATCACGGCGACTTTTGAGGCATTATCGCCGCAAACCTCGGTTCGTATTTCAGCGGTCACATCATCACCCGCCAGCAGAACCCGGACCGGCTCGCCCGGAGGCGTCGGCTCGAACGCCACGTCCAGGCTGGCCGCAAGGCCTACCAGTCGGGGCTCATCATCAAGCGCCACGCCCTGCCGTGAAGCTGCCAGCGCCGTAAGCCTGTAGAGTGCGCCGCTGTCCAGCAGGTGCCAGCCCAGTTTTTTCGCCAGCATCTGTGTCACTGTGCCTTTACCGGAACCGCCGGGGCCATCGACAGTGATGACCGGAATGCCGGACTCCAACATTACTCCGCTCCCTCTGCGTCAATTTTGATACCGGTCGAGCGCGCAAGGTCCACAAATCCCGGGAAGGACGTAGCCACGTTGGCGCAATCGGTAACCCTGATGGCGCCAGTCGCCCGCAAAGAGGCCACCGAAAACGCCATGGCAATGCGGTGATCGCCGTGGCTGTTGACGACACCCCCTGTTATTTCCTGGCCTCCGTCGATCACAATGCCGTCCGGGGTCACCGTGGTTTCGACGCCCACGTCTTTGAGACCATCGGCCATAACCTGAATGCGGTCACTCTCCTTGACCCGGAGTTCTTCCGCACCACGCAGCACGGTGCGGCCTTTGGCACACACGGCAGCGATGAACAGCACCGGGAATTCGTCGATGGCAAGAGGTACCTGGTCCTCGGGGATATCAATGCCGGACAGCTCGGCAGTTCGCACACGAAGATCCGCCACGGGTTCGCCGCCGATCACGCGCTCATCCAGAACGTCGATATTGGCCCCCATTTGACGAAGGATATTAATCACCCCGATCCGGGTGGGGTTCATGCCCACATGCCGGAGAACCAGATCCGACTCCGGAGCAATGCTTGCGGCGACCAGAAAAAACGCGGACGAGGAGATATCCGCCGGAATGTCGATGGCCGTGGCCGTCAATTGCCCGCCACCAGCCACGCTGGACGTGGCGGCATCACGGTGAACGTGATAGCCAAAGCCTTCCAGCATCCGTTCGGTATGATCACGGGTAGGCGCTGGCTCGGTCACCGACGTCAGCCCTTCGGCATAAAGCCCTGCCAATAACAGGCAGGATTTCACCTGGGCGCTGGCCACCGGCATATCGTAGTGAATGCCCGTCAGTGTCTGGCCGCCCCGTATTTTCAGCGGCGGACGGCCGCCGTCAGCGGTTTCAATCACCGCGCCCATGGCTCTCAACGGGTCCGCCACCCGCCCCATGGGCCGCTTTGCCAAACTCGCATCACCGGTCAACTCGGAATCAAATGTCTGTGCCGCCAGCAGGCCGGAAAACAGGCGCATTGCGGTGCCGGAATTGCCCAGATAAAGGGGCCCGCGTGGCGCTTGCAACCCACGAATGCCAACGCCGTGAATTTTTACGTAGCCGTCGACAGGGCCTTCGATGGTGACGCCCATATCCCGGAACGCCTGCAGGGTTGCCAGGCTGTCCTCCCCCTCCAGAAACCCCTTTACCTCGGTCACACCGTCGGCAAGAGCCCCCAGCATAATAGAGCGATGGGAGATGGATTTGTCACCCGGCACCCGGATATTACCGCTTATCCTGCCGCCGGGCTGAAGCCCGAAAGTTACCTGTTTCTGGGATTTGTCAGTCACGTAAGCCTGCCCTGAAAGCATTTTCGAAAAGTGTTCCCGTGCCGCTTTGGCACGGCTGAATACCTGAAGCAAAGTTGCGCTGTCCTGGTCGGCAATGGCGGTTCTCAGCCGATCGAGATCATGACTGAAATGGTCAATAACCTTCAGTACCGCGTCCCGATTGGAAAGAAATATGTCATGCCACATCACCGGGTCACTGGCGGCAATTCGGGTAAAATCGCGGAAACCGCCCGCTGCATAGCGGAAAATATCCAGATTTTCGTCTTCCCCGGCCAGCGTATCCACCAGCGAAAAAGCAATAAGATGAGGCAGGTGACTGGTGGCCGCCAGCACTTCGTCGTGGTAGGCCACCGACATCGTGAGCACCGTGGCACCGCAGCCTTCCCAGAGCGCTTTCAGCCGCGCTACGTCACTTTCGGCCACAGCGTCTGCCGGGGTCAGAATCACCTTGTGGTTGCTGAAAAGCTCCGGGCTGGCCGCCCGGATACCGCTTTTTTCCGACCCGGCGATCGGGTGCCCCGGAATCACATTGGTCGGCAGTTCGCCAAAAACCGCGGTCACATCGTCAACAAAACTGGTTTTGGTGCTGCCCACGTCGGTCAGTATCGCGCGGTCATCAAGCCAGGGTCTGAGCTCCTCCAGCACCGCGCGGGTCGCCTTGACGGGCACCGCCAGAACGACAAGGTCCGCACCTGTCACCGCCTCTTCAACGGATCCGGCGACTTCGTCTATCACGCCGAGCTCTTTCCCCAACTGGGCCTCGTCCGCGCGCTTGTCCGCACCGACCACAACCTGCGCCAGTCCGTTGCTCCGGATGGCTGCCGCCAGGGAACCACCGATAAGCCCCAGCCCGATGATGGCGACGCGCCTGAATAACGGCCGGGCGTCAGGCATTCAGACCTCTGCTCCATCTGTCGCGTCCGCCGTCACTGACAGAACTGCCTTCGCCAAGGCAGCAATGAAACGATCGTTCTCTTCGGGCAGGCCGATAGAAACCCTCAGGTGGCGGGGCAGTCCATAACCGCCGATGGGCCGGACAATCACGCCCTGTTCCAGAAGGGATTGATTAATCTGCGGGGCGTATTCGCCCACATCCACACTGATAAAGTTTGCGGCTGAAGGGATATAGGCCAGCTTCATTTCCTTGAATGCGGATTCCATTTGCACCATACCCCGGGCGTTTATATCGCAGGATCGGCGCAGGTAGTCGTCATCGCTCAGCACAGCGGTCGCCGCCGCCATGGCTATGGAATCCACATTAAAGGGCTGACGTACACGATTGAGAACATTCGCAATGTCCGGGGAGCTGACGCTGTACCCCACTCTCAATGCAGCCAGCCCCCAGGCCTTGGAGAAAGTACGGGTGATAATCAGATTGGGGAAACGCTTGAGCAGTGAAAGGCCATCAGGGTACTCATCCCCCTGCAGGTATTCGCAGTAGGCTTCGTCCAGAACCACCAGTACCCGTGGTGGGATACGATCAAGAAATGCCTCGATAGCGTCGGCCCCGTGAACCGTACCTGTCGGGTTGTTCGGGTTGGCGACAAACACCAGTTTGGTTCGATCGGTAATGGCATCCACCATGGCGTCCAGATCATGGCCATAGTCCCTGGCAGGAACGGACACACCGGTTGCACCAATGGCCTGGGTCACCAGCGGATAGACCGCAAACGCGTACTGGGAAAAAACCACCTCATCGCCCGGCGAGGCAAAGCAGCGGCTGATCACTTCCAGTACATCATTGGAGCCATTGCCCAGGGTAATCTGCTCCGGGCGAATGCCATAGCGTTCCGACAGCGCCTGTTTCAGGTTGAATCCGTTGCCATCCGGATAACGGCACAAATCAGCCAGCGTTTTCTCAATCGCACTGAGCGCCTTCGGGCTGGGACCCAGCGGATTTTCGTTACTGGCCAGTTTGACGATTGAACCGGGGTCCAGGCCGAATTCCCGGGCCAGTTCATCAATGGGCTTTCCGGGCTGATAAGGCGACAGCGCCTGAACACCCCTGACCGCTAGGCTTTCGAATTCTGTCTGCATCTGGCCAACCTCGTTAAACTTTTGCCCTGTTACAGAACGCCGACGGGATAGGACCCAAGGCGCTTCAGTTCCACGGCTTCTTCGTCGATTTCCGCAAGTACCAGGCTTACCTGCTCATCTCTGTAATGACCTTCAAAATCAATGTAGAACACGTAAGCCCAGGTGCCGCTGGGAGAAGGCCGGGTTTCAATACGGGTCAGGCTCAGGCCGTGTTTGTGGAATGGCTCGAGCAACTGATACAGAGCACCGGGTTTATTCCGCATGGACACCAGAATGGAGGACTTGTCATGACCACTGACCGGCACTTCCTCACGGCCGATGATCAGAAACCGCGTGGTGTTATCCGGCCGGTCCTCAATACTGGAGGCAAGCATATCGAGACCGTAAAGCTCAGCGGCCATATCCCCGGCGATGGCAGCCGAACCAGGCTCCTGGGCCGCTCTCCGCGCCGCTTCAGCGTTGCTGCTTACGGTCACCCGTTCAATGCCATGACGATGCGTATCAAGCCACTGCCGACACTGGGCAAAGGACTGCTGATGCGAGTATATACGCTCGATTTCCTGACCCTGGTGTTTCGGCGATACCAGCAGGTGATGGTGTATACGCAACTGCACTTCACCACAGATTTTCAGCGGTGATGACATGAACATATCCAGCGTGTGATTGATCATCCCCTCGGTGGAATTCTCCACCGGGACCACGCCGTAGTGAGCGGCGCCGGACTCCACTTCGCGGAAAACCGCATCAATGGCGGGTAAAGGCACGCTGACAACGGAATGGCCGAAATGCTTGAGTGCAGCGGCCTGGGTAAAGGTGCCCATGGGGCCGAGAAAGGCAATATGCATCGGCTTTTCGAGCGCCAGGCACGCGGACATGATCTCCCGGAACAGACGGGCCATCTCCTCACCGGACAGGGGCCCCGGGTTGTTCTCCTTGATTCGCCGCAATACCTGGGCTTCCCGTTCCGGGCGGTAGAAGAAAACGTCCTGACCGGGGTTCGCTTCCATCTTTACCCTGGCGACTTCCTGAGCGCAGGCGGCCCTCTGGCTGATGCGTTGCATGACCTCCTGATCAAGGCGGTCTATTTCTTCTCTCAACTGGGCCAGACGGGCCTGTTCGTCACTCATGATCAGCCGCGCTCCCGGGCAAATTCCGCCATGTAATCAATCAGGGCATCCACTCCCGATTCCGGCATGGCGTTGTAGATGCTTGCACGCATACCGCCAACCGAGCGGTGACCCTTCAGGTTGAGCAACCCTCTGGCATTCGCACCTGTCAGGAAGTCACTGTTAAGCCGGTCTTCGGCCAGCGTGAAGGGCACATTCATCCAGGAACGGAAGCGCGGCGCAATCGGGTTGGCGTAGAAATCACTGTTATCCACAAAATCGTACAGCCTGCGGGCCTTGCGATAGTTCAACTGCCCCATGACTTCAACGCCGCCCTGGGCTTTCAGCCATTTGAAAACCAGCCCGGCCAGATACCAGGAGTAGGTGGCGGGCGTGTTGAACATCGAGTCATTATCCGCCATTACCTGATAATTCATCATGGTGGGGGTTTCCCTGCGGGCTTTGCCCAACAGATCCTTGCGGATAATTACAACCACCAGCCCCGACGGACCAATGTTCTTCTGTGCGCCGGCGTAGATCAGCCCGAATCTGGAGACATCGACGGGGCGGGACAGCATGGTGGAGGACATATCCGCCACCAGCGGCACCGGGCCGCTATCCGGGACAAAGTCAAATTCGAGCCCGCCGATGGTTTCATTGGGCGTGTAGTGGAGATAGTCCGCGTCAGTGGAGGTCTGCCATGTTGACGGATCCGGCACACTGGCAAATCCCGATTCTTCGCTACTGGCGACAACGTTGACCCTGCCGTAGCGACTCGCCTCGGCAATGGCCTTTTTCGACCAGATGCCGGTGTTGACATAATCCGCAGAACCGTCAGCGGCCATCAGATTCAGCGGAACGGTGGCGAACTGACTGGAGGCTCCACCCTGCATGAACAACACGACGTAGTCGTCCGACACGCCTGCCAGCTCCCGCAGATCTTTTTCTGCGGTTTCAGCGATGCTGACAAACTCATCGCTACGATGGCTCATTTCCATCACCGACATGCCGGAACCCTGCCAGTCCAGCATTTCGTCCCGCGCCTGCCGCAGAACGTCCTCCGGCAGGGTGGCGGGGCCGGCACAAAAATTATACGCCCTGGTCATTATCCTCACCATTTGCATCATCTGCGCCGGAGCTTTCTGGTCCCTCTGATGTCCCGGCGCCATCGACTGCTTCCGCGCCTGTAACGCCTTCGGCACCTTCTACCATGTCGGCATCTACCATGTCGGCATCTTCGGCATCGGTTTCGGCAATTCGCTCAACGCCAACCAGCCGCTCGTCTTCCTGGCTCAACTTGATCAGCCGAACGCCCTGGGTGTTCCGGCTCAGTATCGAGACTTCGTCAGTGCGGGTTCTGACCAGCGTACCCTTGTCAGAAATCAGCATCATTTCGTCGCCTTCCCACAACTGCAGTGCCGTTACCAGGTTGCCGTTACGCTCGGAACACTGCATGGCGATAACGCCCTGGCTGCCGCGGCTGTAGGTGGGGAACTCATCGAAACTGGTGCGCTTGCCGTAGCCGTTCTCACTGGCCGTCAACAGGACTGTATCCTCCTGCGGAATAATCAGCGACACCACATGGTGCCCTGCCGGCATCCTGATGCCACGGACACCACGGGCGGTGCGGCTCATCGGACGCACGGCTTCCTCATTAAAGCGTACGGCCTTGCCAGCGGTGGAGAACAGCATGACCTCGGCATCACCCCTGGTGATAGCCGTACCAATCAGGGCGTCACCCTCATCAAGGTTCAACGCAATCAATCCACTGCTACGGGGACGGGAGAAGTTCGGCAACGGTGTTTTCTTCACCACACCGGCAGAGGTGGCCATCAGCACATACTGGTCCTCCGGGTAATCCCGGACCGGTAGGAAGGAGGTGATGCGCTCGCCGTCTTCCAGCGGCAGAATATTCACCATCGGGCGGCCACGGGAAGCGCGGCTGGCACGGGGAATTTCAAATACCCGCAGCCAGTAGACCTTGCCGCGGTCGGAGAAGCACAGAATGGTGTCGTGGGAGTTGGCTACCAGCAGCTTCTCGACAAAGTCCTCGTCTTTCATGGACGTTGCCGCTTTACCACGGCCACCCCGGCGCTGGGCCTGATAGTCTTCAACCGCCTGGGTCTTGGCGTAGCCACCGTGGGAAATAGTCACCACCAGGTCTTCTTCGTCGATCAGATCGGCAATGGTCAGGTCGCGTTTGGAGCTGGTGATTTCAGTCTTACGCTCATCGCCGAATTCCGCTACAACGGCCTCCAGCTCTTCGCGAATCACCTGCATCAGGCGATCCGGATTGCCGAGGATATCCAGCAGGTCCGCGATCTTCTCGAGAATTTCTTTGTATTCGTTCTGCAGCTTTTCGGTTTCAAGCCCGGTCAGGCGGTGCAGGCGCAGGTCCAGAATCGCCTGGGCCTGTTCCGGCGACAGATGGTAAAGGCCTTTACGCAGGCCGAAGATCTCCGGCAGGTCGTCCGGGCGGCAGGCGTCCTCGCCCGCCCGCTCCAGCATCGCCAGTACGTCCCCGGGGGGCCAGCCCCGGTTCATCAGCTTTTCTTTGGCTTCAGCCGCCGCCGGGGAAGCCTTGATCAGGGCAATGATTTCATCGATGTTGGCCAACGCAACCGTCAGGCCTTCCAGGATATGGCCACGCTCACGGGCCTTGCGCAGTTCATAAATCGTGCGGCGGGTAACCACTTCCCGGCGGTGCCGGACAAACGCGTCCAGCATCTGCTTGAGGTTCAGGATCTTCGGCTCGCCGTTGATCAGCGCGACCATATTGATGCCGAATACGTTCTGAAGCTGGGTCTGGGCAAACAGGTTATTGATCACCACGTCGGGGTTTTCACCACGGCGCAGCTCGATCACCACCCGAATGCCTTCCTTGTTGGATTCGTCGCGAAGCTCGGAAATGCCCTCAAGGCGCTTCTCTTTAACCAGCTCTGCAATCTTCTCGATCAGACGCGCCTTGTTCAGCTGATAGGGCAGCTCGGTGATGATGATGGCGTCGCGATTGGTTTTATCGTCGTGTTCGATCTCATGGCGGGCACGGATATAGATGCGCCCTCGCCCCGTGCGATAAGCCTCAACGATGCCGGCACGGCCGTTGATGATGCCTTCTGTCGGGAAATCCGGGCCCGGAATGTGCTCCATCAGGTCGTCAATGGTCATATCCGGATTGTCGATCAGCGCCAGACAGCCGTTAACAATCTCGGTCAGATTATGGGGCGGAATGTTGGTGGCCATGCCCACTGCAATGCCGGAAGAACCGTTGACCAGCAGGTTGGGAGTGCGGGTAGGCAGCACGTCGGGAATCTGCTCGGTGCCGTCGTAGTTGGGGACGAAATCGACGGTCTCCTTGTCCAGGTCCGCCAGCAGCGAGTGGGCGATTTTTTCCATGCGGATTTCGGTGTAACGCATGGCGGCGGCGTTGTCGCCGTCAATGGAGCCAAAGTTGCCCTGACCGTCTACCAGCGGGTATCTCAGCGAGAACGGCTGAGCCATACGAACGATGGTGTCGTAAACCGCAGAGTCGCCGTGGGGGTGATACTTACCAATAACGTCACCGACCACACGGGCAGATTTCTTATAGGCCTTGTTCCAGTCGTTGTTGAGCTCGGACATGGCAAACAGTACACGGCGGTGTACAGGCTTGAGGCCATCCCGAACGTCTGGCAGGGCCCGACCGACGATCACGCTCATGGCGTAATCCAGGTAGGACTGTTTTAACTCATCTTCAATATTGACCGGCAGGATCTCTTTGGCTAACTCACCCATCGAGAAAGGTTCCTTTGCATTTGCTGGAAGTCGTTTCAGGGCCGCTCAGCAGGCCCCATAATTATTCTTTAACAAACCGCCAATACTACCACATTCAGCCCCTTAGCGGGCCATGCGGGTTGTCTGGTCAGTCAAAAACCACTGTCTTGTTCTCATAGGTGATCACGCGATCTTCAACGTGCGCCCTCAGGCCCCGGGACAGAACGCTTTTTTCCACATCCTTGCCCAGGCGAACCATGTCTTCAATGGAATCACTGTGGCTGATGCGGATCACGTCCTGCTCGATGATCGGGCCCTCATCGAGATCCTGGGTCACGTAGTGGCAGGTGGCGCCAATCAGCTTGACGCCGCGGCTGTAGGCCTGGTGGTAAGGCCTGGCACCTGCAAAGGACGGCAGGAAGCTGTGATGGATATTGATGATTTTGCCCGAGTACTTTTCACACAGACTGGACGGCAGAATCTGCATGTACCGGGCCAGAACCACCACATCCGTCTGGTATTGCTCGATCAGCCCGTCGATTGTCCCGAAGACCTGATCGCGGTTTTCCCTGTTCACCGGCAGGCAGTGGTAAGGGATATCATGCCACTCCACCATCCGCCGGAGGTCTTCATGATTGGAAATCACCGCTACGATTTCGGCGTTGATTTCACCGCTGTGCCAGCGATAAAGCAGGTCCGCCACGCAATGGGATTCCTTGCTGCACATCAGGACCACTTTTTTCGGGCGGGCCGAATCGGCGATGTGCCAGTCCATACTGAATTCCCGGGCGATCGGCTCGAACGCCGCCCGGAACTGGTCAAGACCGAAGGGAATCGAGCTGGCCTTGATTTCATGACGCATAAAGAACCAGCCGCTGTGAGTGTCGGCATGGTGACTCGCCTCAGTAATCCAGCCATTATAGGTCGACAGAAAATTACTGACCTTGGCCACGATTCCTACCCGGTCCGGGCAGGAAATCACAAGACGATAGGTGTGCTCCATGGAAGCCTTTCCTTACTCTGTATCTTGGAGAGCAGGCACCTGAACAGGCACCGTCAAAATCGACCGGCTATGATAGCTTATCTGACCACCAGAAACGAGGCAGAAAGATATGGGCACACGCCACCTAAGGGTCACATTTTCAGAAGCCGTAGCGAGCTGCTCAACAGCGGTTAAGCTCATTATTGCCACGACGCTCTTTTCAGCGGCGCCGGGCGCTGGCGCGCAGGCCATCCTGGAAGGGGAGCGGTTTCATCCCGTCACCGCCCGCAGTGGCATGGTGGCCACCAGCCATACCCTGGCAACTGAAGTGGCCCTGGAAGTGCTGAAAAAAGGCGGCAATGCCATGGACGCCGCCGTCACCGCCGGTTTCGCGCTGGCTGTTACCCAACCGCGTTCAGGAAACATTGGCGGCGGCGGCTTTATGCTGTTCGCCCCGGGTAATGGCGAGGCAGTGGAAGCCATCGACTATCGGGAGAAAGCCCCGGCCGCGTCAACCGAGACCATGTTCCAGGATGAAGATGGCGAAGTCGTCAAAAACCGCAGCCGATTCACCCACAAGGCCACTGGCGTTCCCGGCACCGTTGCCGGACTGGCCATGGCGCTGGAACGCCACGGCACACTATCCCTGGAACAGGCGTTACAGCCGGCGATAAAACTGGCAAGGGACGGTTTCATCGTGCCGACGCGTTTCACCGAAGGTCTGGAACAGGCCCGTGAGCGGTTACAGCGTTGGCCCGCCACACTGGACACCTTCTACCGTAAAGATGGCTCGGCCTGGCAACCCGGGGAACGGTTTGTGCAGCCTGAACTGGCCGACACTCTCCAGCGTATTGCCAACCAGGGTCCCCGGGATTTTTATCAGGGAGAAACCGCCAGGCTCATCGTGGCAGAAATGCAGCGACATGACGGCCTGATAACGCTGGAAGATCTCGCCAGTTATCAACCTGCCATTCGTGAACCCATCCATGGCACCTACCGTGAGCACGATATTTATTCCATGTCACCGCCCTCCTCCGGCGGCACCCATATCGTCCAGATTCTGAATATTCTGGAGGGCTACCCGATGGCCCAGCTCGGGCACAATTCAGCCGCCAGCATTCACCTTATGTCCGAGGCCATGAAGCTGGCTTACGCGGACCGGGCGCGGTTTCTCGGGGATACGGATTTTGTCGAGGTTCCGCTGCAGGGCCTGACCAGCAAGGGTTATGCAAAAGAATTGCGGCAGAACATCCAGCAAGACCGCGCGCGCCCCTCGGCGGAAGTGAGCGCGGGAACACCGCAGCCCTATGAAAGCCCCGAAACCACTCATTTTTCGATTGTCGATCGCTGGGGTAATGCCGTCTCAAACACCTACACCATCAATTTCAGCTACGGCTCCGGAATCACGGTCGCCGGTGCCGGTTTTCTGCTTAACAACGAGATGGACGATTTTTCCGCCAAACCCGGCGTCCCCAACGCTTACGGCCTGATCGGCGGCGAAGCTAACAAGATTGCCCCGGAAAAACGCATGCTCAGTTCCATGTCCCCGACCATTGTGCAGCGGGAAGGAAAAACCTTCCTGGTAACCGGAAGCCCGGGCGGGTCAAGGATCATTACCACCACCTTGCAAGTAGTGCTCAATGTGATTGACCATCATATGAACATACAGTCTGCGGTCAGCGCGCCGAGGATTCACCACCAGTGGCTGCCGGATGAGATCCGCATTGAGCAGGGCATCAGCCCCGATACCGTGCGACTCCTGGAAGAAAAAGGCCACAAGGTCGTGACGGACAGCGCCATGGGTGCGATCCAGAGCATACTGATCGACAGCGACGGAACCCTGAACGGCGGCGCCGATCCGCGCCGCAGCACCTCGTCAGCCATGGGTTATTAGAATGGCTGACCGAACCCGGGAGGTTTTATGTTTCTATCAGTGCAGTTAAGTCACTATCCGCTGGCCGATGAGTACAAACCCGCCATTCGGGCGCTTATCGAACGTCTGGAGCAAAGCGGCCTTGAAGTCTATGCGGGGCGCATGAGTACGGAAATGTTTGGCGAGTATGATGAGGTAATGCGGGTACTTTCAGACACCATGAAATGGTCGTTCGAGGAGTACGGCAAATCGGTATTCGTGGCCAAGATCATGGCAGGGGATCGCCGGCCACGGTAGTTAGGGTCGAGGGTCAGGCGCGCTCTGTTTTCTGCTCAGACACGAGTTCTATTCTGGTCTTACTCTCAGAACGCGCCCGTCGGTGCTGTCGGTCAGCAGATAAATGGCGCCATCCGGACCGGTACGCACATCCCGGATGCGTTCTCCCAGCTCACTGAACAGCGTGCCTGCCTCCTGAGCCCGGCCATCCTCCAGACTGACACGATGTACCTGCCGGGTAACCAGCCCGCCCACCAGCAGGTCGCCCTGCCATTCCGGGAACAGGTCACCCCGGTACACCGTCATACCGGATGGCGCGATGGAAGGGGTCCAGTGCAATAAGGGTGGTTCAATGCCGTCGAGCTTTGTAAAGGGTGTCACCCGGGCGCCGGTGTAATCCAGCCCGTAGGTGGTGACAGGCCAGCCGTAGTTGGCGCCCGGGCGGATCATATTGATCTCATCCCCGCCCCGGGGCCCGTGTTCGTGAGCAATCAGACGGTCCCGCTCACTGTCGTAAGCCAGCCCCTGAACATTGCGGTGGCCGTAGCTGTAAATCTCTCCCCGGTACCGGTCACTATCGGCAAAGGGGTTATCTGCAGGTACGCTTCCATCGGGGTTGAGCCGGACGATGCTGCCAATGTGGTTCTCGGGGCGCTGGGCCTGTTCGCGATAATCAAAGCCATCGCCCAGGGTCAGTATCAGCGTGTTATCCGGCAGCCACGCAAGACGGCCACCGTAGTGGGCATTGCCCTCTTTCGCTGGTTGCACCCGGAAAATCTCGGTGACATTGCTCAGGCGGTTTCCATCAAGCTCACCCTTCCCCAGACAGGCATGATTGGCCTGGACGGTACCGCAGGCATAGCTCAGGTAAATTACCCGGCTCTGCTCGAAATCCCGGGCGGGAAGCACGTCAAACAGCCCTGCCTGAGCCGAGGCGAACACCTCTGGCAGACCAGCCAGCGCATCCGGCAGCAGCGCACCTTCAGCTGTCAGCATTCGCAACCTGCCCGGCCTCTCGGTTACCACCATCCGGCCATCCGGAAGAAACGCCAGTGACCAGGGATGCTCCAGGCCTTCAGCCAGTGTCTCAATGTTATAGCCCGGGGGCTCATCCGCCAAAACATCGGATTCCGGCAGCATCAGGCCACCGGCCAGCGCCAGCATCATGACCGGCACTGCAGAGGAAGATCCAGCTCTCTGTGGAGCCGCCTGTCCGACCAGCCTGGCAAACAGCCAGCCGGAAACGGCTGCGGCAGCCAGCATCGACAGCAAACCACCGGTGCCGCGGGTTGCAGCGATCAGAGTGGGCATGGGCGCCAGAGTGTTAACCACCATCAGAGTCACCCAGAGTCCGACTGCCGTGGCAAGTGGATACACCCATAATCGGTTCAGGTTGCCCGCCAGCCTGGCCACCCAGTACGCAATACTAAGGGAAAACAGAAAACTGATTCCGAACAGCAGGGCGTACACAGGCGCAAAATTGGCCAGGTCCTGAACACTGGTCTCAAGCCGGGTCCCCATGCCTATTTCCACACCCAGAGCCTGAAGCGCCTGAAGGTTGAATTGGGTCTGTATCAGGCTGCCAAGTATCGTTCCCACCACAAGAGACGTGATGAAAGCCAGTACCACTTTCCACTTACCGGGGTTTGCTGCCATGGTTAAGTCTCACGAATGCCCGAGCTCAGCCGCCAGCTTTTCCTGGGTTCTGTTCTCGAAATCATCTGCGCTGTGACGCTCTGGCAACTGTTTTTCTGGCTCGCCCCAGGTGCGGTTGACCATCAGCCCCCGTTTCACCGCAGGCCGCTCGCCGACTTCGTCAGCCCATCTCAGCACGTTCTTGTAGGTGTGGGCTTCCAGAAATTCAGCGGCATCGTACACCCGGTTTTTCACCAGCGCGCCATACCAGGGCCAGATAGCCATATCCGCGATGGTGTACTCGTCGCCCGCGATGTACCGGTTGTCCGCTAACTGGCGGTCCAGAACGTCCAACTGGCGCTTCACTTCCATGGTGTAGCGGTTAATCGGATATTCGTACTTTTCCGGCGCATAGGCATAGAAATGGCCAAAGCCACCACCCAGAAAAGGCGCGCTGCCCATCTGCCAGAACAGCCAGTTCAGGGTTTCGGTGCGGCCAGCAATATCCTTGGGCAGAAATTCACCGAATTTCTCTGCCAGATAAAGCATCATCGAACCGGACTCAAAAATCCGCAGTGAAGGCTGCACGCTCTGATCCACCATGGCGGGAATCTTGGAGTTCGGATTTATGTTCACAAAACCACTGCCAAACTGGTCGCCGTCCGGGATCTTGATCAGCCAGGCGTCGTACTCGGCGCCGGTGATGCCTTTTTCCAGCAACTCTTCCAGCAGCAGGGTAACCTTGACGCCATTGGGAGTAGCCAGGGAGTAGAGCTGGAACGGATGCTCGCCAACCGGCAGTTCCTTGTCATGGGTAGGCCCGGCGATCGGCCGGTTGATGCTGGCGAACCTGCCACCACTCTCTGCGTCCCATTTCCAGACTTTTGGCGGGGTGTAGGTGTTGTCGCTCATGAAATTCTCTCCGGTTACAGAATGCGATGACGCATGGAGTGTGTTGAAAGCTGCTTACAGTCTACGATGAATTTTCTTCACTGGGTGTCTGAAAAAGAATGATTCATGCCAAAAAAACCGCCTGTTTGTGGCGGCTTTTCTGGTTCTGCTTACTTTTTCTGAACTCCAGTGCCTTTTATGCGCCAAAACCTAGGCTGGATTGTCGTAAGCCTGGTCCGTGCGCGCAGCCAGAATAAAGTCGTTCTTATGCAAGCCGTGAATCTCGTGGCTCCACCAGTGAACTGTGACCTTGCCATATTCCAGAACAATCACCGGATGATGATCTACCTCTTCGGCCAGATCACCCACTTTGTTGGTGAACTCCAGGGCCTGAACGAAATTTTTAAGCTTGAACGTTCGTTTTAGCTGTTCTTCCCCATTAACTTCTACCACCTCCCAGTCCGGCACTTCTGCTCCGAGGGTCCGCTTTTCTTCCTCGGTGGCTTTCGGTGCATCCGGACGACAGGCTTCACACTGCTGTTCTGAGAAATTGCTCATTCTAACCTCCTTTTCACCACCAGTTTTTGACCGGCTTATATTAAATATGGGTGCGACCAGCTTCTTTATCAACCGCTGCTTGAAATCCCCAACTGTTCAGAATACTGTATTTTTAAACAGTACTTTGAGGCTTTACCATGAGCAATATTCTGAACACGCTGATGCAGGATGACCGGATCTGGCAGGGGCGCAGACACAAACACAGCACACAGCCCGCAGAGTCCACCGGCTATCAGGTACTGGACAATCAGCTTGGCGGTATCGGCTGGCCCAAAGGTGCCCTGAGCGAATGCCTGCTGGATGCCCACGGCATTGGAGAAGTGCACCTGCTGCTGCCGCTGATGCAGAGACTGACCACTACCGGCAAGACCGTATTCTGGCTGAACCCGCCGCACACACCTTATGCCCCGGCACTGGCCCGGGACGGTGTCAATCTGGACCAGGTTGTAGTGGTGCATACCGACAACACGGGCGATTTTCTGTGGACACTGGAAAACTGCCTGCGCTCACCGGTCACTGGTCTGGTTATGGCCTGGCCGGGAAAACTGGCGTCACGGGATATAAGGCGCCTGCAGTTGGCGGCTGAAGCCGGCAGCAATGTCTGTGTTCTTTTTCGTCAGCGCCGGTTTGCAGAGCAGAATTCCCCGGCTGCCCTGCGTCTTGACCTGGAGCCGGACCAGAACCAGAACCTGAACATTCGTATCGTCAAAAGACGCGGCAGCTGGTCCGGCCAGCACTGCTCACTGGCCATGGCACACCGGGCGGACCTGTCATTCCGCGAAGCACCCCGGGTTGTTCAGGGCCCCTGGCAGGATTCAGGGTGTTGATGCGGTCATGCTCTGGCTCTATCTGCACTTTCCCCAGCTGTTACTGGACCACCTTCGCCGTTCCCACGAATATCAGGGCGCCCTGGTGATCGTGGAAGGTGCGGGCCATCAGGTAATTCAGGCGTGCCCGACCGCAAAGGAACAGGGCGTCAGGGCTGGCATGCGCCTGAAAACCGCTTTGAGCCTGAGCCCGGAGCTGCGAATCGTGCGGGCAGATGCACAGCAGGAAACCCGGATTCTGGAAGACCAGGCCCGCTGGCTCTACCGCTATGCCGCCTTCATTGTTCCGGTACCACCGGACGGCCTTATCGCCGAAATTGGCAGCCTGCAGAAACTCTATGGTGGTTTGTCGGCGGTCTGGCAAACCGTCGAGCAGAGCCTGAATGAGCGACAACTCAATGCCTGGGTGGCCATCGGGCATACACCCCTGGCGGCGCGCCTGATCGCACGGACCGGCCAGGGCGAATGCACCTCTGACATCGGCCATATAATGCGCACACTGAAACGGCTCTCGCTGTTCGATGCGGGCTTTGAAGACAAAACCTGCCTGCGGCTTCAACGCCTGGGGCTGGACACCCTGGGCGAAGTGTTCAGCCTGCCGCCGGCAGAACTGGCAAGGCGGCTATCGCCGGAATTGCTGGCCCGAATCCAGAAAATCCAGGGCACCCGGCCAGACCCACTGACGCCCTGGCAACCACCCCATCGCTTTCACCAGCAATCAGACTTTGTCCAGGAAATCGAGCATTCCCAGGGGCTTCTGTTTCCGCTTCAGCGCAAGCTTCAGGAGCTGGAAGACGATCTGTGCTGGCGGCAACAGGATACCGACAGCCTGCTGCTGATTCTGCAGCACCGTCACCAGGAACCTACCCGCCTGCGTATTCGTACTTCCGGCCCGGAGCATCGGGCTGACGTTTTTCTAAAGCTGGCCCAGATACGGTTTGAACAGCATCCACTGCGGGCGCCAGTGACCGCGGTTATCCTGTCAGTAAAACGCTTTATCGGACGGGAAGCAGCAGATGAGCAGGACCTGTTGGGAGACACCCGTGACCTCAACGAGGCCTGGCACACCCTGATCAGCCGCCTGCAGGCCAGACTTGGCAAAGGTTCCCTCACTCAGCTCTCGCCCCAGGCGGATCATCGCCCCGAACAGGCCTGGTCGGCTTCGGATGTGGTTCGCAGCGGCCACCGGACGCCCGCTGGCGAACCCGCTCAGTTGCCCCGCCGCCCGCTCTGGCTTCTGAAAGGCCCCCAGCCACTGACCGAGGCACCGAACACCTGGTTCTCAGGCCCGGAACGAGTCAGCGGCGGCTGGTGGGACGGCCAGCGGGTACACCGGGATTACTACATCGCACAGCTGAACACCGGCCAGCTTGCCTGGGTATTCCACGATGCCCGCAGCGGCTGGTTTGTTCACGGGTGGTTTGGCTGATGCAGAATAACGCCTACGCTGAGCTGTTCTGCTTCAGCAACTTCACGTTTCTGACCGGCGCCTCCCACCCCCATGAACTGTCTGAACAGGCGCTGGCGCTGGGCTATCAGGCGCTGGCGGTTACCGATGCCTGCTCTGTGGCGGGTATTCCAAGGGCCTGGGCCGCCGTTAAAGAGCAGCCAATCAAGCTGATTACCGGCAGCTGGTTCACACTGGAAGACGCGCCGACCGGTGGCGCCATACCCTGCTTTATTCTGCTGGCAAGAACCCGCGCAGGTTACGGCCAGCTCTGCCAGTTGATCACCACCGCCCGCCGACGGGCAGAGAAAGGCCATTACCGGCTTTTTGCCAGGGATGTAGAAACCCACACCCTCGACGACTGCCTGTGCCTGTGGCTACCACCCTCCCCCGCGCAGGCCGATGCCGACCAGGCCCTGGCCTGCGGTGAATGGTTGCATCGCCTGTTTGACCGGAGTTTCTGGGTTGCCGCCTCCCGCTGCCTGGAATCCGACGAGAAGCAGCAGCTGGAGCGTGCCCGATGGCTGGCCGACCATCTGCGCTGCCCGGTGACGGCCGTGGGTGAAGTGCACATGCACAAGCGGGAGCGACAGCCGTTGCAGGATGTTCTGACCGCCCTGCGCCACCACACCACGGTTGAAAGTGCGGGCCACGGCCTGTTCCAGAACGCGGAGCGCTATCTGCGCCCCCTGCCGGTGCTGGGAAAACTGTTCCCACAGGCCTGGCTGGACGAAACCGTCACCATTGCCAACCAGTGCACCTTTGAGCCTGGCAGCCTTCGCTATGAATACCCTCCGGATCTGGTGCCGGATGACGAAACGCCCGCGGGTTTTCTGAAACGGCTGACCCGGGAAGGCGAAAAACGACGCTACCCCGAAGGCACACCGCTGAAGGTTCAGGGCCTGATTCGCAAGGAACTGGCGCTGATTTCCGAAATGGCCTACGAGCACTATTTTTTGACCATCCACGACATTGTCGCCTTTGCCCGCAGCCAGGGCATCCTCTGCCAGGGCCGCGGCTCGGCGGCCAATTCCGCCGTGTGTTATTGCCTGGGTATTACCGAAGTAGACCCCGCCCGGGTCGAACTGCTGTTCGAACGCTTTATTTCCAGAGACCGAAACGAGCCACCGGATATCGATGTGGATTTTGAACACCAGCGCCGGGAAGAAGTCATCCAGTATATTTACCGGCGTTATGGTCGGGAGCGTGCGGCCCTGGCAGCCACAGTCATCCGCTATCGTCCCAAAAGCGCCATCCGGGATGTGGGCAAAGCCCTGGGATTTGACCCGGCGCTGGTGGAACAGTTGCTGGAGGGCATCGACTGGCGGGACAAAGCCACCGACTGGCGCCAGCAGATTCTGGACAAGCACCTGACCCGGAACCCCAAAGTGGCCGACCAGTTTTTTGTTCTGGTGAATACCCTGCTGGGTTTTCCCCGGCATTTATCCCAGCATGTCGGTGGTTTTGTGATCAGCGCCGGGCCGCTTTCGGAGCTGGTGCCCGTGGAAAATGCTGCCATGGCGGACCGCACCGTGATTCAGTGGGACAAAGACGACCTGGAAAGCCTGGGTCTGATGAAAGTCGACGTGCTTGCCCTGGGTATGCTGTCGGCCATCCGCCGGGCGCTGGAACTGATCAGCGAACAGAAAGGCCGGGCATTCACCATTCAGGATGTGCCACAGGAGGACAGGGCCACCTATCAGATGCTTCAGCAGGGCGACAGTATTGGCGTATTTCAGGTGGAATCCCGCGCCCAGATCAACATGCTGCCAAGGCTGAAGCCTGCTACCTATTATGATCTGGTGGTGGAAGTGGCCATTGTTCGCCCCGGCCCGATTCAGGGGGACATGGTGCATCCATACCTGCGCCGCAAGCATGGGCTGGAGCCGGTGGATTATCCCAATGACGCCATTCGCAGCGTGCTGGAACGCACCCTGGGCGTGCCGATTTTTCAGGAACAGGTTATAAAACTGGCGATGGTCGCGGCCGGGTTCTCTGCGGGCGAGGCTGACAAGCTCCGCCGGGCCATGGCGGCCTGGAAGTCCCACGGCGACCTGACGCCTTTCCGGGACAAGCTGATGACCGGCATGCTCGAGCGGGGACACGATGCCGATTTCGCGGAGCGCCTTTACCAGCAGATCTGCGGTTTCGGTGGCTATGGTTTTCCGGAATCCCACGCTGCCAGCTTTGCCCTGCTGGTGTACGTCTCTGCATGGATCAAACGCCACTACCCTGCCGCTTTTTATTGCGCCCTGCTGAACAGTCAGCCCATGGGGTTCTACTCCCCCTCCCAGCTGGTACAGGACGCCCGTCGCCACGACGTCACCGTGCTGCCACCGGACGTGAACCAGAGCCATTGGGACCACACTCTGACAAATCCCGAAAACCACCTGCGCCTGGGACTGAGACTGATACAAGGAGTCTCCGCCCCTGGCGCCGAGCGCCTTTGCCAGCATCGCCCAGCCGACGGGTATCGCAGTACAGACGACATTCGACGGCTGGCAGACCTGAACCAGCGGGACATGGAACTGCTTGCCGGCGCCAACGCCATGCCGGACTTTACCGCCAACCGTCATCAGGCCTACTGGCAACTGCTCGGCCATGAACAACCCGCCGCCCTGTTTGCCTCCGATGCCGCACCCGCTTACGCCAGCGAGATCTGTCATCAGCTTCCCGAACCTACAGAAGGCCAGAATCTGCTGGCCGACTATGCCAGTCAGGGGCTTACATTGCAGAGACACCCTCTTGCCCTGCTCCGTGAACAGGGCCACCTTCGGTTTTGTCAGACATCAGAACAACTTAAAGACATCAAACCCGGCATTCCGGTCCAGGTCGCCGGCCTGGTCACCGGCCGCCAGCGCCCCGGCACCGCTTCCGGCGTCACCTTCGTTACCCTGGAAGACGAAACCGGCAACGTGAACGTGGTGGTCTGGCTGGCCACCGCCCGCAAGCAGCGCAAGCCTCTGCTGACCGCCCGGCTGCTGCATGTGAAGGGCGTACTGGAAAGACAGGGGGATATCGTGCATGTGATGGCGGGAAAGCTGTCTGACCTGAGTCATCTGCTTAAATCTTTACCTGTTCATTCCCGGAATTTTCAATGAATACAAAAAAAACCCTGCACAACGGCAGGGTTTTCGATACTCCGGTGTAAAAATCAGCCCAACAACTTGATCATCACACCGGCAGCCACCGCAGAGCCGATAACGCCGGCCACGTTCGGGCCCATGGCGTGCATCAGCAGGAAGTTCTGCGGGTTGGCTTCCAGGCCAACCTTGTTGGATACCCGCGCTGCCATCGGCACCGCCGAAACACCGGCAGAACCGATCAGCGGATTGATCTGCTCTTTGGTGACAGCGTTCATCAGTTTGGCCATCAGAACACCGCAGGCCGTTCCCACGCCGAAGGCCACAATACCCAGCCCGAGAATGCCCAGCGTCTGCCCATCCAGGAACTTGTCCGCCATCAACTTGGAGCCCACGGACAGGCCCAGGAAGATCGTCACGATGTTAATAAGTGCGTTCTGGGCGGTATCACTCAGCCGCTCCACCACGCCACATTCGCGCATCAGGTTACCGAAGGTGAACATGCCCAGCAGAGGCGCCGCATCAGGCAGGAACAGTACCACGGCAATCAGCACCACCAGCGGGAAGACAATCTTCTCTTTCTTGCTCACCGGACGGAGCTGCTCCATCTTTATGGCGCGCTCTTTTTTGCTGGTCAGCGCTTTCATGATGGGCGGCTGGATCATTGGCACCAGTGCCATATAGGCATAGGCAGACACGGCAATCGCACCGATAAGGTGGGGTGCCAGAACGCTCGACACGTAAATGGACGTGGGGCCATCCGCGCCGCCAATGATGCCGATCGCAGCGGCTTCAAGAATAGTGAACTCGAGAATCCCGAGCCAATCCAGCAAAGCCGCACCCAGCACGGTACCAAAAATACCAAACTGAGCCGCCGCGCCCAGCAGCAGTGTCTTGGGGTTTGCCAGCAACGGACCAAAGTCCGTCATCGCGCCGACGCCCATGAATATCAGCAGCGGACCAACGGTGCTGCCAATAACCACGGTATAGAAGTTGTAAAGCATACCGTTGCCATAGCCATTATCCTGCGCGATCGAATTGACAGCACTGATCGCTGAATAACTCGCATCGTTATAGGCTACCTTGAACGCTTCAATAATTTCCGGCGTCACCGCCTGACCGGCCTGATAGGCAACATCAAGCGCACCGGCCATGGCCGCCAGAACCTGTGGCTTGGCGAAATGGATGGCATTTTCCGCGGCGGACAAGGCAAGCCCTGCCTCCGGAATGTTCGCCAGAATACCGCCAAACCCGATAGGGACCAGCAGCAAAGGCTCAAACCCTTTGCGAATTGCAAGGAACAGTAGAAGCAGGCCGACGACGATCATCACCACCTGGCCCGGTTCTATATTGAACAGGCCACTACCTGTCCATAACGTCATTAACTTTTCCATGGAATGCTGGCCCTTATCCGATTGTCAGCATTTCATCACCAACGGACACGGCATCACCGACCTTGATGAAGACTTCGCCGATGGTGCCGGCTTTGGGTGCGCGAACTTCGGTTTCCATTTTCATGGCCTCGAGGATGATCATGACATCGCCCTCTTCGACCGCATCGCCCGGGGAAACCAGTACCTTGAAGATGTTGCCGCCCAGGGGAGCCGGAACCGGCTCGCCGTCAGTGGGGGCTGACGCCGGCGCCCCGGCCTGACCAGAACCACCGGCGTCACCGCCACCCTGAATCTGGCTGATTTCGCCACCTTCACTGACTGCAACCACGTATTCCTTGCCGTTGACTTCCACGGTGTAGGTTTCCGGGCCGCCCTGCTTGGCAGGTGCAGCTGCTGCAGCCGCACTTTCAGCGCTCGGGACCGGCTCGAACGCATCCGGATTGCCACGGTTCTCAAGGAACTTGAGGCCGATTTGCGGAAACAGTGCATAGGTCAGAACGTCGTCAATCTCGCTTTCGGCCAACTTGAAGTTTTTCTCACCGGAAATTTTCTTCAGTTCGTCGGTCAGCCTGTCCATTTCCGGATCAAGCAGATCCGCGGGACGGCAGGTGACCGGCTCCTTGCCGTCAAGGACCCGCTCCTGAAGCTCTTTATTGAACGGAGCTGGCGCGGCGCCGTACTCGCCCTTGAGAATCGCGGAGGTTTCCTTGGAGATGGACTTGTAGCGCTCACCGGTCAACACGTTCAGAACGGCCTGGGTACCGACAATCTGTGACGTCGGAGTCACCAGCGGAATGAAACCCAGATCCTCGCGAACCTTGGGAATTTCATCCAGTACTTCATCAAATTTATCGCTGGCATTCTGTTCTTTGAGCTGGTTTTCCATATTGGTCAGCATGCCACCTGGCACCTGAGCAATCAGGATACGGGAATCAGTGCCTCTGAGGCTGCCTTCAAACTGGGCGTACTTTTTCCGGACCTGGCGGAAATAGCTGGCGATTTCTTCCAGCAGGTTCAGGTCCAGACCGGTGTCCCGGTCAGTGCCCTCAAGAATGGCAACGACCGCTTCAGTGGGCGAGTGGCCGTAAGTCATGCTCATGGAGGAGATGGCCGTGTCCACATTATCAATACCGGCTTCTGCCGCTTTTATTGCGGTCGCCGTAGACATGCCTGTGGTGGCGTGACACTGCATATGAATGGGGATATCAAGCTCTTTCTTGAGACGGCTGACCAGATCAAACGCGATATAGGGCTTGAGGATACCTGCCATATCCTTGATCGCGATGGAGTCAGCGCCCATGTCGGCCACTTCCTTGGCCATGTCGACCCACATCTCGATGGTGTGGACCGGGCTGGTGGTGTAGGCAATTGTGCCCTGGGCATGCTTGCCGGTTTTCTTGACGGCCTTGATCGCGGTGTCCAGATTGCGAGGGTCATTCATCGCATCAAAAATACGGAACACATCAACGCCATTCTCGGCGGCACGATCACAGAAACGTTCTACGACGTCATCGGCGTAGTGGCGGTACCCCAGAAGATTCTGCCCGCGCAGCAACATCTGCTGCTGGGTGTTCGGCATCGCTTTTTTCAGTTCGCGAATTCTCTCCCAGGGGTCTTCCCCGAGATAACGGATACAGGCATCAAATGTGGCACCACCCCAGGATTCAAGGGACCAGAAACCCACTTTGTCGAGCTTCTCGGCGATGGGCAGCATGTCATCCAGACGCATGCGGGTCGCCAGCAGGGACTGGTGGGCATCACGCAGGATAACGTCCGTAATCCCTAACGGTTTTTTTGTGTCAGTCATCGTGTCAGCCTTCTGTTTAAAGGTTCTAATCTGTTCACCGGGTCACTTCTTGTGGTGGGACCGGTATTGTGCAATGGCTTTTTTAATGGCTTCCGCTATGTCGGGATCAACCGACGGAGAGGCCGAACGCTTCGCACGTGGAGATTTGGCCGGGGCGGCGGGTTCCGGGGCACCGAACCGAAGGATCAGTTTGGACATAAGCAGGGTTGCAAAGACCAGAATGATCAGAAAGACGAATACAAACCCCATACCAGCGATCATCAGATCGATGGCCTGTGACATCAGCGGCTCATTCATACCGAATAGCTACCTGTATTGTGTTGTTGATTTCCCCAAAACGCCTCTTGGACCCAGCCTTAGACTTTGGTCTAATGCTACGCCGGGGCAATTCGGGAGGCAAAATCCCGCGTAATTTACCGTTTTCCGTGGCACTGAGCAAGCTAATTGCCTCTTTCAATAAGGGGTTTCCGAGCGCCATCGCCCCAATTCATGCATAGCGCACACGCATTTTACGACCCTTGATTCGCCCGGTCTCCAGTCGCCTGAGCGCTGTTGCCGCCGACGAATTCTCGATCGCCACGAAACACTGAAAATCAAAAAGATCAATCTTTCCAACGGCGCTGCCGGGCAGGCCCGCTTCACCTGTCAGAGCCCCCAATACATCCCCCGGGCGTACCTTGTCTTTCCGTCCGCCGGCAATGCAGAGGGTTTTCATCACCGGAGACGTCGGGTGGACAGGTGTCGCCAGTAAATCAGCGGTGGCACCCCACTCAACCTCACTCTTTCGTTGCGCTTCCAGTCGGTTTATCTTGTGAGACTGGGCGGGCGTACAGAAGGTCACCGCCAACCCCTGTTCACCTGCGCGACCGGTTCGCCCGATACGGTGGGTATGCACCTCGCTGTCCCGGGCCGGCTCCACATTCACCACCAGCGGCAGCGATTTGATATCCAGCCCGCGGGCAGCAACATCCGTGGCCACCAGCACCGAACAGCTTTTATTGCCGAATCGCACCAGCACGCTGTCGCGGTCTCTCTGCTCGAGATCGCCGTGCAGGGCCAGGGATGAAAATCCAAGCTCATTCAATGCCGCAGCCACCTCATCGCATTGCTGTTTGGTGTTGCAGAACGCGATGCATGAATCCGGCTGATGCCTTGAAAGAAGGGCTGCCAGCGCTTCCAGTTGTGCGCCGGGCGACACTTCATAGAAGATTTCGGTAATGTCTTCCAGCACCGATGCCTGCTCGATTCTCACGTCCACAGGTTCGTGCTGATAGCGCTGGCTCAGGGCACGGATGGATTTTGGCCAGGTCGCTGAAAACATCAGGGTCTGGCGCCTGGTCGGGCTCTGGCTGATGATGTCCTCTACGGCTTCCTCAAAACCCATATCCAGCATTCGGTCCGCCTCATCAAGAATCAGCATTTTCAGCCGATCCAGACGCAGGGTGCCTTTGCGCAGATGATCCTGGATTCTGCCGGGGGTGCCGACCACCAGGTGAGCACCGTGGCTCAATGATCCGATCTGGGGACCAATCGAGACGCCGCCACACAGGGAGATGATTTTTACATTGTCTTTTGCTCTTGCCAGCTCCCGAAGTGCTTTCGACACCTGATCGGCCAGTTCCCGGGTCGGGCACAGCACCAGCGCCTGAACGGAAAAGCTTGCTGCTTCAAGCCGTTCAATCACGGGAATACCGAAAGCGGCGGTTTTGCCACTGCCGGTCTGGGCCTGGGCAATCACGTCCTTTCCCGTCAGCGCCGGGGGAAGCGCAGCGGCCTGAACCGGTGTCGGAATGTCGAAGCCCAGCTTTTCAAGGTTGGCGCGCATGGGCGCAGAAAGATCAAGCTGACTGAAAGACGACATAAACAGAATTCCCGGTAAGGTAGGCGGATAGCTTTGACTGGGCAGATCACTTCGACGTGACGGTATTGACGCGTATAATTCCTATAGTCTACCAGAATTTGAAACTTGCCACGGAGCTGTTATGCCATCCCTTCAGGATCAACTGTTGAAAGCCGGTCTTGCTGACGAGAAAAAAGCCAAGGCCGTTAAAAATGAAAAACGGAAAAAGCGTAAACAGCAGCCCAAAGGGACCGTGGAGATCAGCGAATCTGAAATCGCCGCCCGTCAGGCCCGGGAAGAAAAAGCCGAGCGGGACCGGCAGCTGAACCTTCAGCGCCAGCGCGACGCCGATAAAAAAGCCATTCAGGCCCAGATCCGCCAGCTGGTGGACACCAACCGGGTGGACCGCGCCCGGGGCGAGACCGCCTATCAGTTTGTTCACGATAAAAAGATCAAAAAACTCTTCGTCGAAGAAGCCCTGATAGACCAGCTGTCCCGTGGCCGCCTCGCCATCGTGTTGGTCAACGACGGCTATGACATAGTACCGGAAGGGGTAGCACGAAAAATCATGGAGCGGGATGAGACCGCCGTGGTGGTCCTGCACGAGCGCACCAGCGACGACAAGGGGGATGATGACCCCTACGCCGGCTACGAGATCCCCGACGACCTGATGTGGTGATCCCTGACCGCCATTCCGGCACCACAACGAAAAAAAGGCCCGCCTGCAACTGCAGACGGGCCTTCTGGTTTTACAGAATGACTAGGTCATTCAGTCACACTGGGGCAGATTGCCGCGCCCGGCGGAAAACTGATCATTGGTGTAGGCACAGCCGTACTGGTCATCGGCCACCACGGCTGGATCCAGCACTTCGTCTCCGCCCGGCTTTACACCAAATTCGACCCAGGTCACCAGGTCCACCAGCGCCGTGGAGAACTCGGTGCCGGAGAAGCCACAGTGGTTGGGGTCACGGATAGCCCGCTGAACCAGGTTGTCACCGCTGCCGTTGGCCTCAGCTGCTTCGCGATAAAGCTGCTGGTGAACAAACGGCACAAAGAAATCTCCCAGGGTATGCATGGTCAGCACCGGTACGTCAAAGTCCCCCTGCACCAGCGGCAGCCAGCGAACGCCGTCTTCGCGGATCGGGTTAGCGCCCTTGTCAGCCTGGAAGCGGCCGACCTTGGCGGTTAGCGCCCGCTCCTGACCGGTAAAGCGCTCGCCGTCGGTCCAGCGGTACACCCGGTCGGAATTGTCGTAGATCTCATTGGCCAGAATGCCGGTCACCGTGCCATCTGCCCCACCGGTGCCCAGAACGGCACCCTGCCAGATCGGACTGCGGAAGCCCTCGTCAAAAATCGGCCGCTCGCCGCCGGTCAGGTTCATGGCAATGTCCTTCAGCCGCTGGCCCGCTTCGTTTTTGGGCACGTAGGTGGGAGCGCCGTTCTCAAACTCGAACAGGTTGAACAATGCCTGGCCCACATACTGCGGATAATCCTCGTAGGGCTGATTGCCGAATCCGCCCAGTTCCCTGACCACGCGGTTGTAGTCACCCAGCCACTGGAATTCGTTCTGCTCGGCCTGGCACAGCGGCAGCGCACCCTCATAGGCCACCTTATATCGGGCGGTTTCCAGGGTTTCACGCTCGACCGCCGCTGCGGCGGTATGCCCTCCCATGGAAACACCGGCAATCAGATACTGGCTCGGGTCCTCGTACCCCACGCTCCAGTCATCACTAAGGTAACCCGTCAGCTCCAGAGCCAGTCGGTTGGTGTCTTCAATCGCGGCGCGTACATCGTAATAGTTGGCAGAGTAGGAGGAAGCCGCCCAGGCATAGCCCAGAGCCAGTGCCGTACCTCGAAATGCCGCATTCGGCACCTCGCGGGTAACCGTTGCTCCTTCGCCACGGAAGCCATGGGTATACATGATGACACCACCGTTCCAGTCGTCCGGGAACTCGGCGGTGTAAGAGGCTTTGTTGCCCTGGATACCGTCGTAGACACCCCAATAAGCGGTGGCGCCGGGTTGAGCGGTGAAGGCCAGATCGCTGTTTTCCTGAACCTGGAAGACCCGGCTGTCGTGTTCGCGCACGGTTTCGGTCAGGCCATTGCCAATACCCTGCCCCTGGGCTTTGCCACGATCCGAGGCTTTGGCAAAGCCGACGGCGGGGGCGGTAAGTGCAATGGTAGTGGCACAGGCCATAACCAGGATATTTTTGTTAAACCTCATGTTCTGTCTCCATTTTCTTGTTTTTCGTGGTTTTCCGTTTTGCCTGGCGAAATATTATTTCTGTAACCAGTTGTTACAAGATAGGAGGATTATCGCGGCTAGGCAATAAACGAGAGGGAATATGGGGTTTGTTTTTTACGGATTCTGAATAAAGCGGGGCCGGTTCAAATCCTCCCAGCTATACAAAGCAAAACGCCTCAGTCTGCGAGGTGTGCAAACTGAGGCGTTCCGGTCTTGATATGGCGCGGCTGGGAGGATTATTCGGGCCTGCGGCCCTCACTCCTTCGGGGTCGTCGTCGCGTCGCTCCGACGTTCCTCAGCACACTTCGTGTGCTTCGGTCGAACCTCTTTCGGTTCAAATTCTTCCAGCTATACAAAGCAGAACGCCTCAGTCTGCAAGGCGTGCAAACTGAGGCGCTCCGGTCTTGATATGGCGCGGCTGGGAGGATTATTCGGGCTTCCGCCCTCACCCCTGCGGGGTCGTCGTCGCTTTGCTCCGACGTTCCTCAGCATACTGCGTGTGCTTCGGTCGAACCTCTTTCGGTTCAAATTCTCCCAGCTATACAAAGCAGAACGCCTCAGCCTGCGAGGTGTGCAAACTGAGGCGTTCCGGTCTTGATATGGCGCGGCTGGGAGGATTATTCGGGCCTGCGGCCCTCACCCCTGCGGGGTCGTCGTCGCTTTGCTCCGACGTTCCTCAGCACACTGCGTGTGCTTCGGTCGAACCTCTTTCGGTTCAAATCCTCCCAGCTGTAAAAAGCAGAACGCCTCAGCCTGCGTGGTATGCAAACTGAGGCGTTCCGGTCTAAATATGGCGCGGCTGGGAGGATTCGAACCTCCGACCGCCTGGTTCGTAGCCAGGTACTCTATCCAGCTGAGCTACAGCCGCGTAACTGTTCCTTTCCGGCTTGAGGTCCAGCCGGTGGGGAGGATTACTCGGGCCACTGGCCCTCGCCCCTTTGGGGCCGTCGTCGCTGCGCTCCGACGTTCCTCGGCACACTGCGTGTGCCTCGGTCGAACCTCTTTCGGTTCAAATCCCACCTGTCTGTAAAGTATGACTCAGACTTAGGGATCACCAAAGCAAGTTCTAAATAAGTGGCGCGGCTGGGAGGATTCGAACCTCCGACCGCCTGGTTCGTAGCCAGGTACTCTATCCAGCTGAGCTACAGCCGCGCATCAATTCTTTTACATCAGACTGAATCTTCAACAGAGAATTATTCGGGCCTGTGGCCCTCACCCCTACGGGGCCGTCGTTGCATCGCTCCGACGTTCCTCAGCACACTTCGTGTGCTTCGGTCGAACCTCCGACCGCCTGGTTCGTAGCCAGGTACTTTATGCAGCCGGCCGGCGCTCCGGTGAGCTACAGCCGCGCATCAATTCTCTCGAAGCGCCATTCATAAAAATGGCGGAGAGGGAGGGATTCGAACCCTCGGTACGATTGCTCGTACGGTTCCTTAGCAGGGAACTGGTTTCAGCCACTCACCCACCTCTCCTTGAGAACGGGGCGTATACTACCATAATTTTTCTGATTTCATAGGGTTGACACAGGTTTTATAAGCTATTGCCGGGCTCTGGTTCCTCAGAGCCTTTTTCACTCTGAATACGCTGGTAAATCTCTTCCCGGTGGACAGCAACTTCTTTCGGTGCGTTCACACCAATGCGGACCTGGTTTCCCTTCACTCCAAGAACGGTAACGGTAATATCGTCACCAACCATCAGAGTTTCGCCAACACGGCGAGTCAAAATTAACATGTTCCTTACTCCCTTTGCGCATAATTGCCATTTCGGGCAGATGTATACTTTCTATCTAGTTGGAGGGATCACTTGCAACTCTAAATCCGTACTAGGGCCTACACAGCCGGGCATAAACGGATGTCACACATTCTACCCTGCTAATCGGACCGCCAATTCGTTTCACAATCAGTTTGGGTCAGGTTTCCTCTACACCGGGCCTGTCCAGTTCAAACGCACTGTGCAACGCCCGCACCGCAAGCTCAAGGTATTTCTCATCAATCACAACGGAAATCTTAATTTCCGAGGTTGAAATCATCAGGATGTTGATCCCCTCGTCAGAAAGCGCTGCAAACATCTTGGTGGCAACGCCTGCGTGGGAGCGCATGCCAACGCCCACAATGCTGACCTTGGCGATTTTGCTGTCGCCGGTAACCTGCCGGGCGCCAAGTTCGTCGGCCACTTGCCGGAGTATCGTCTGGGCGTGTTTGAAGTCGTTACGATGCACTGTGAAAGTAAAGTCGGTGCGATTGTCCGCGCCCACGTTCTGGACGATCATGTCCACTTCAATATTGGCATCACTGATCGGTCTGAGAATACGCAGTGCGCTGCCAGGTGTGTCAGGCACGCCGGCTATGGTGACCTTGGCTTCATCGCGGTTAAAGGCAATGCCGGAGACGACCGGTTGTTCCATGGCGTTTTCATCCTCAAAGGTAATCAGGGTGCCCTCCCCCTCAACAAAGCTGGAAAGCACTCTTAAAGGCACATTGTATTTTCCTGCGAATTCAACAGCACGGATCTGCAGAACCTTGGACCCGAGGCTGGCCATTTCAATCATTTCCTCGAAAGTAATACGCTTCAGCCGGCGGGCGCTGTCCACCACCCTCGGGTCTGTGGTGTAAACGCCATCCACATCGGTGTAAATCTGGCACTCGTCCGCTTTCAGGGCTGCAGCCAGTGCAACCGCCGTCGTATCCGATCCGCCACGGCCCAGTGTGGTAATGCTGCCGGTCTCGTCGATGCCCTGAAAACCCGCCACCACGACCACGCGGCCTGCGTCCAGATCCTCGCGCATGCGCTGCTCGTCGATCTGCTTTATCCGTGCTTTGGTATGGCTGCTGTCGGTAAGAATGCGAACCTGCGCGCCAGTGTAGGAGCGCGCAGCACAGCCGCGTTTCTGCAGCGCCATGGACAGCAGGGCTATTGTTACCTGCTCACCGGTCGAAACCAGCACGTCCATCTCGCGGGGCGTGGGCTCTTCCATGATCTGGTTGGCAAGCCCGATCAGGCGGTTGGTTTCGCCGCTCATGGCTGACACAACCACCACCACATCATTTCCTTCGTTACGGAAGCGGGCAACTTTTTCGGCAACCGCTTCAATACGTTCAGTCGTGCCTACCGAGGTACCACCGAATTTCTGAACCAAAAGCGCCATTGTCTTTGCGATATCCTCTCTGCGACAGACGACCTGCGACCGCCAAACTGAAAACAGCGGGCGAGTATAAACGCCCGCTCATGGTTTAAACAGCCACTCAAACCAGATTCTTCCGGACCCATTCCGGGACACCGGCCAGAGCGTCGGCCAGTTTTGCAGGATCGTTTCCGCCACCCTGTGCCATATCTGGCCGACCACCACCTTTGCCGTCGACCTGGGCTGCCAGGTGCTTCATCAGGTCGCCGGCCTTGATTCTGCCCGTTGTCGATTTGGTCACACCGGCCACCAGCGTGACCTTGCCGTCTTCTACGCTTGCCAGAACAACCACACCCTCACCCAGTTTATTCTTCAACTGGTCGGCCGTTTCCATCAGCGACTTGCGGTCCGCCCCCTCCATTTCTGCGGCGACCACTTTCAGGCCACCCACATCAACCGCCGACCCCGCCAGGTCAGACCCTGCGGAGCTGGCCAGTTTCGCCTTGAGTGCGTCCACGTCTTTTTCCAGCTGCCGATTCCGGTCCAGAGTCTGCTGGACTTTCTCGATCAGGGATTCGCGGCTGCCTTTGACCAGCTTTGCGGCCTCGCGAAGTGTGCGCTCAGTTTCATCCACCCATTTGAGGGCACCAAAACCGGTAACCGCCTCGATGCGGCGCACACCGGATGATATGCCGCTTTCAGACGTAATGCGGAGCAGGCCAATGTCCCCCGTGCGGTTGACGTGAGTGCCACCGCAAAGCTCAACGGAATAGGCGTCGGTGCCCATACTCAGCACCCGCACCACATCGCCATATTTCTCACCGAACAGCGCCATGGCACCTTTTTGTTGGGCCTGCTCCATGTCGGTGATTTCCGTTTGTACCGGCGTATTGTCGAGAATCTGCTCATTCACCTGCCGCTCGATTTCCCGCAGCTCGTCGGGGGTTACCGGTTCGAAATGTGAAAAATCGAAGCGCAGTTTGTCCGGATCAACCAGCGAGCCTTTTTGCGTCACATGTTCGCCAAGGACCTTTCTGAGGGCCGCATGCAACAGATGGGTGGCCGAATGGTTTCGCTTGGTGCGCTCACGACGGGCATGATCGATGCGTGCATCGACTTCCAGCCCGGGAAACAGTTCGCCCTCAATCAGCGTTCCGATGTGCAGGTGGTTGTCGCCCTCTTTACGGGTATCGGTGACCTTGAAGCGACCACCGCTCCAGGTCAGCAGGCCGGTGTCACCCACCTGGCCGCCGGACTCCGCGTAAAACGGCGTGCGTTCCAGAACAACCACCGCTTCATCACCGGCCTGGGCCGCTTTTTCGTCGCCGCTCACCACAACGGCGCGGATGGTTTCATGACCATCGACATGGTCGTAACCGGTAAACTCGGTTTTGCCCTCGAATTTCAAACCCGCGGCGTTGTAGTCAATGCCAAACTTGCTCGCCGCCCGGGCCATTTTCCGCTGACGCTCCATGGCTTTTTCATAGCCGTCATAATCAAGCGTCAGATCGCGTTCCCGGGCAATATCATTGGTCAGGTCAACCGGAAACCCATAGGTGTCGTAGAGGGCAAAAATGGTTTCGCCGGGGATTTCGGTGCCTTTCAGTTCGGCAATATCCTGTTCCAGCAGCCGCAGGCCAATGTCCAGAGTTTTCGCAAACTGCTCTTCCTCCTGAAGGAGAATCTTTTCAATCTGCTTCTGACTGCTGACCAGCTGCGGATAGGCCTCGCCCATCAGTTCCACAAGCGCACCGGTCAGCCGATAGAAGAATGGCTGGGTGGCACCCAGCTTATTGCCGTGCCGGGCCGCGCGGCGAATGATTCGACGCAACACAAAGCCGCGCCCTTCGTTGGACGGCATGACCCCGTCGGCAATCAGGAAGGCACAGGACCGGATATGGTCGGCCACCACACGTAAGGACGCCTCAGTCGTGGCGACGCCGCCGAGGATATCCGAGGCCGCTTTCAGCAGGTCCTGCATCAGGTCGATTTCGTAGTTGCTGTGCACGCCCTGCAAAACCGCCGTGATGCGCTCCAGCCCCATACCGGTATCCACCGAGGGCTTGGGCAGGGGCAGCATTTCGCCATCGGCCTGGCGGTTGTACTGCATGAAAACCACGTTCCAGATTTCTATGAAGCGGTCGCCGTCTTCCTCCGGGCTTCCCGGCGGGCCGCCGGCAACGTCGGGGCCGTGATCGTAAAAGATCTCGGTGCAGGGACCGCAGGGACCGGTGTCGCCCATCTGCCAGAAGTTGTCGGACGCATAGGGTGCACCCTTGTTATCTCCGATACGCACAATGCGCTCCGCCGGAACGCCGATTTCCCTGTTCCAGATGTCGAATGCTTCGTCATCGGACCCGTAGACGGTTACCCAGAGCTTGTCTTCAGGCAGGCCAAGGCAGTCTTTACCGGTCAGAAAGGTCCAGGCGAAGTTGATGGCTTCACGCTTGAAGTAGTCGCCAAAACTGAAATTACCAAGCATTTCAAAAAAGGTATGGTGCCGGGCCGTGTAACCGACATTTTCCAGATCGTTATGTTTGCCGCCGGCGCGGACACACTTCTGCGACGTGGTTGCCCGGGCGTAACCGCGATCTTCCCGGCCTAGGAACACATCTTTAAACTGGTTCATGCCAGCATTCGTAAACAGCAGGGTCGGATCATCTGACGGTACCAGCGAACTGCTGGATACGATGGTATGCCCCTGCTCTTTGAAGTAATCCAGAAATGCCTGTCGCAACTCTGCGGTTTTCATAGCCCTTTGATACCTTTGTATATTACATGCGCCTGCAAATCCGCTACTCTAGCACACGCCATGAGCAGGAAAAACGTGAAACATCACTGGAGACACCATGCCCCGACGCTTTCATTCCGATGACGAACTGCTAGCGCCTGCGCCCTTTACCAAGCGTTTGATGGCGGTGGTTTATGATGGGTTGATCAGCGTTGCGGTGCTGCTTGTCACCGCCTGGGCCTACACGATCGTGTCGGGTTACCTGATTGGCTGGGAAGCATATGAGTCCATGGCCGAAAAGGGTTCAATAGAATCGGACCCGGCACTCACCTTCGTGCTGTTTCTGGTTCTGTACCTGTTCTTCGGTTACTTCTGGACCCGCAACGGGCAGACGCTGGGCATGCAGGTCTGGCGCATCCGCATTCAGAACCTCAATGGCCTGGCCGTGTCCTGGACCCAGGCCCTGCGTCGTTATGTTGCCGCCGCAGCCATCATGTTCATTGCCCTGCTTGGCGCCTACACCCTGAACGCCGCAACTCTGTTTATCACCATCCCCGCCATTGTTGCCCTGTTCTACCCGATCAACGGCCTCTCGCTGACCGACCGGGCCTCCGGCTCTATTGTGGCCAGCCTGCCGAAAGAACAGAAACCGAAAGCACAGAACCGCGCCTGACACGGTTCGGGTCAGCCTGCCCGCCTCATCAGCACCGCACCCACCGCGGCATTGACCGCAATGGGCAGCAGAATCGCGATCACCGGATTGAAACCGAACACTACGCTCATGGGGCCCAGCAGATCCTGCATGTATTTGAACAGCAGCCCCACAATCAGCCCGGTGAACACCCTGAACCCCATGGTGACCGAGCGCAGCGGGCCAAAAATAAAAGAGATGGCCACCATCACCATTACGGCTGTGCCCAGAGGCATCAGTACTTTTTTCCAGAAGGCCAGCCAGTAGTTCGCGGCATTCAGCCCCTGCTCGCCCAGGTAACTGGCGTAGGTGTAAAGGCCGCTGATGGCAAGGTCATCAGGGTCGACAATCAGCACGCTTAACACCTCTGGCGACAGGCCGGACTCCCAGCGCAGGGAGCGGTGGGACTGCTGGCTGGTTCCGCTGTCGCTGAGGTTGGTGGTGGTCACATTCTCCAGCTGCCAGTGATCGCCGAGGTGGATTGCCCTTTCCGCAAAGCTGGCAGAAACCAGCCAGCGCTCCTGATCGAACTCAAACAGCGATACCCCGTAGAGAACACCGTTGGGCTGGACCGCGTTCAGATGCATGAAGATATCGCCCTCGCGGTGCCAGACGCCGGATGCCGACGCAATGTTTTCCCCGGCGCCCTGAGCCACCGCTTTCTGGCTTTGTGCCAGGCGCTCTGCGGGCGGAGCTACATACTCTCCGATGGCAACACCCAGAAGCACCACGATCAGCGCCGGCTTCATGGCCGACCAGACAATCCGTTTCAGGGAAACACCGGCCGCCCGGATCACCGTCAGTTCCGACGAGCTGGCCATGGAGCCAAGGCCTACCAGGCAACCCATAAACGCGCCCAGGGGCAGGTATTCATAGATTCGCCGGGGCAGGGTAAGCCCGACATACATCAGCGCATCAAGGGTCTGGTAGTCGTTTGCGGTGTCATCCAGTTCCGCAATAAACGCGAAAATAAGATCCAGCGAAAGCACCACCAGCATAACCAGAAACATGGCACCGCCCACCGTGCCCATGACATAGCGGTCGATCTTACGCATGGTCACTGATCTCCCGGGTCAATCGTCGCCGGTACAGCCAGGCCGGCCCGAACTGTAACCAGACGCCGAGGGCGAGGAAGAGCGCATGAACCCACAGCAGACCGATCCATTCAGGCACTTTGCCACTTTGCAGCGCGTCGCGCGCCACAATCAGCAAACCGAGGTAGGTAATGTAAACCAGCATCGCAGGGAGCAGGTGAAAAAACCGACCCTGCCGCGGGTTGACGCGGCTCAGGCGCACCGCCAGCAAAGTGACAATGGGAACAATCAACGGCAGCGTGAAGCGCCAATGCAACATGGCCCGATGCTCGGGATTATCGGACTCCAGAAGCGCCTGTGTGCTCAGCCCTTCCTCCAGCTCTCTGTCCCGCGCACTGCCGCTGCTTATTTTCAGCCCGTAGGCCTCGAACCCGATCACGTCATAATCCAGCTGGCCGGGCACACCCTCGAACCGGGCGCCCTCTTCCAGAACAAGAAAACGGCTGCCCGTTTCTTCATCGATCAACTGGGAGCCTTCTCTGGCGGTAATGATCGACACCCCCTCCCCGTTATTGCCGTATTCAGCGATAAACACGCCCTGCAGCCGCCGCTTGTCATCACTGAGCGCTTCCGTGTAGGTCACTCGACCACCCGAAGAGAGTGACTGGAACCGGCCGGGGGCCAGCAGTTCAAATTCTGTGGCCTGGCGCTGCTCGTTGAATATCTGCTCCACTTGTTTCATACCCCAGGGCGACACATACAGGCTCATGGCGCCAACGACAAGGATCACCGGCACGCTGGCCAGCAGGGTTTTGCCCAGCAGCTGTTTCTCGCTGACGCCACAGGCAAACAGCACGGTCATCTCGCTTTCGAGATACATGCGTCCATAGGCCAGCAGAATGCCAATAAAGAAACCAAGGGGCAGAATCAGTTCGAGAAAACCGGGAAAGCGATAAGCCATGATCTGGAACAGAACATCCCCGGCAAGCTCCCCCGCCGCTGCATCTGCCAGATACTTGATGAACCGCCCACTCATGAACACCAGCAGCAGAATGCCAGACACGGCCAGCATGCTGATGATCACCTGCTTGGCGAGATAGCGGAAGACAATGCTCAATGCGGTCTCTCAGCGACAGACACGACCGTAGTCGCGGGAATTCAGTGTTGGCCGTATTCTATGTAACCTTGCCTGTGAATGACAGGGGCCACCGTTAACAACCTGTCACCGCTTGATAATCAGGGCCCGAGACCCAATGCTATAGGCATTCGACAATGTTTAAACCGGTTAACCTGGAGACGCCATGAATTTTACGCTGAGCAGTAAACCCGTCACCGACATCAAAGCCGACTGCCTTGTGGTCGCCCTGCCCGAAAAGGGGCCCTGGCCCGCTTCTACCACGCAGGCGGACGAATCACTCGGGGGGGTGATCACCGCACTGCAGAAAAACGGCGACGCGACGGGTAAGACCGCAACCACCGTTCTGGTGCCGCTGGCCGATCAGCCCTGGAGCCGCCTGCTGGTCGTCGGCACTGGCCCTGACAAGGACCGCAGCCCCGCCAGCTATCGCAAAGCGCTGATTGCAGTCGTGAGTCAGATCAAGGACGGCCCATCCAGGCACGTCGCACTGGCTCTTGCGGACACCCCCATCACCGGGGCGGAAGCCTCATCGTCGGAAGCCGCAAAGCTCAGCCTGATCGGCCGGATTCTGGAAGACCAGAACTACCGCTTCAGTGGTTTCAAGAGCGAGAGCCTGCCTGACCGCAAGCTGAATAAAGTCACTGTTGCCGCATCCGGCACTGGAAAATCTTTGAAAGAGGCGTTCAACCTCGGCCTTGCTACCGGACGCGGCATGAACCTGACCAAGGATCTGGGCAATACACCGCCCAACGTCTGCCACCCCACCTGGCTTGCCGAGCAGGCGGAGAAGCTGTCCAAAGAACACGACGTCATCAAGACGGACATTCTCGATGAAAAGCAGATGAAAAAGCTGGGGATGCATAGCCTGCTGTCGGTTTCCGCCGGCAGTGACCAGCCCGCAAAAATGATCGTGATGGAGTACCGCGGCGGCAAGGCCGATGAGAAGCCTTACGTTCTGGTCGGTAAAGGCATCACCTTTGACACCGGCGGCATCAGCCTCAAGCCGGGCGAAGGCATGGATGAAATGAAATACGACATGGGCGGCGCTGCTGCGGTATTCGGCGCCATGCAGACGGTCGCCGAAACCAGGCCCAAAATGAACGTGGTTGCAGTGATTGCCGCTGCCGAAAATATGCCGAGCGGCTCGGCAACGCGTCCGGGCGACATCGTCACCTCCATGTCCGGGCAAACCATCGAGATCCTCAACACTGATGCCGAGGGTCGCCTGGTGCTTTGCGATGCCCTCACCTACGTGAAAAAGTTTGATCCGGAAGTGGTGGTGGATATGGCCACGCTCACCGGCGCCTGCATTATTGCCCTTGGCAGCCATGCCACCGGGCTGTTCAGCAATAATGACGCGCTGGCGAACGACCTTCTGGCTGCGGGTGAGCGCGCCGGTGACCGGGCATGGCGCTTACCCATATGGGACGACTACCAGAGCATGCTCGACAGCAACTTTGCCGATATGCAGAACATCGGTGGCCGTCCGGCAGGTTCGATTACCGCAGCCTGCTTCCTGTCCAGATTTGCCAAGGACTACCGCTGGGCGCACCTGGACATAGCCGGCACCGCCTGGCTTTCCGGTAAAGCAAAAGGCTCTACCGGGCGTCCGGTGCCCATGCTGGTCGATTACCTGATGTCCCATGTCGGATAAAAACCCGCGCTCCGGGGATGACCGGAGCCAATCCTACTGGTTCCACATCCTGGCTCAGAGCTCACCTTCTGCCCGCAACCTTCACGCCGCCAGACTGGTGGACAAGGCCTGGCAGCAGGGAGACCGTGTAGGCATCGTCTGTGACACCATGCAACACGCTGAAGAACTGGACGACCTGCTCTGGAATTTCAGCCCTGATGCCTTTATCCCCCACGGCATCGTTCCAGACTCCGCAACCACCTGCACAGACCCGGTCGGCATCTTGTTGAGCGCACCGGTCGCCGACGACTGGGATACCGTGATCATTCTTTCTGCCACCCTCCCCGCAGATGCGGACCGGTTCAAACGGCTGGCGCTGGTGGCGCACAACGATGAAACGGTGCTGACCCAGGCGCGGTCGCATTTCAAGCAGCTGCGGGCGATGGGCATCGAACCCAGGGTGCATGATCAGCGGAAGCAGGGGTGAGGTTCGCCGGACCCCCGGCGACCATGTATAATTGCACGTCTGAAATTTCCCTTGTGAATCAACCAAACGGTCACCAGAAGACACCCATGGAAAAAACCTACCAGCCAGAAAACATTGAGCGCCAGTGGTACGAAAACTGGGAATCCAGAGGGTATTTTCGCCCTTCCGGCGGAGGCGAGTCCTACAGCATCGCCATTCCACCGCCCAACGTTACTGGCAGCCTGCACATGGGCCACGCGTTCCAGCACACCATCATGGATACGCTGACGCGCTTCAAGCGCATGCAGAGCCGGAACACCCTATGGCAGGTGGGTACCGACCACGCTGGCATTGCCACCCAGATGGTGGTTGAACGCAAGCTGGCGGCGGAAGAGGACAGGACCAAGCATGAGCTGGGCCGGGAAGAATTCATCAAGCGGATCTGGGACTGGAAGGCCGAGTCAGGCGACACCATTACCCGGCAGATTCGCCGGCTGGGCAATTCGGTAGACTGGGATCACGAACGCTTCACCATGGACGATGGTTTCTACAAGGCCGTCCAGGAAGTGTTTGTACAGCTCTATGATGAAGGCCTGGTGTATCGCGGCAAGCGACTGGTGAACTGGGACCCGAAATTTCACACCGCCATTTCAGACCTGGAAGTCGAAAATAAAGAAGAAAAGGGCTTTTTCTGGCACCTGCGCTATCCGCTTGCAGATGGCCAGACGACACAGGATGGCAAAGATTACCTGATTGTCGCTACGACCCGACCGGAAACCCTGCTCGGCGATACCGCCGTTGCCGTCCATCCTGACGATGAGCGTTATCAGCACCTGATTGGCAAGTTCGTGGAGCTGCCATTGGTTGGCCGCCGTATTCCGATTCTGGCAGACACCCACGCCGACCCGGAGAAGGGCAGCGGTTGCGTCAAGATCACCCCGGCCCATGATTTTAACGATTACGCCGTGGGCAAGCGGAATAACCTGGTCATGATCAACGTGATGACTCAGGACGCCTGTATCCGCCCGATCGCAGAAGTGTTCAATCCGGACGGCAGCGAAAACACCGAAGTGGACGGCAGCCTGCCGCCGCAGTACGCCGACCTGACCCGTGAAGAAGCCAGAAAACGCATCGTTGCTGACATGGACGCGCAGGGGCTGGTGCAGGAAGTGGAAGATCACGTTCTGAGCGTACCGAGGGGCGACCGTTCCGGCCTGATCATCGAGCCCATGCTGACGGATCAGTGGTTTGCGGATGCCAGAACCCTCGCCAAACCCGCCATTGAAGCCGTGGAAGACGGCCGCATCCAGTTTATCCCCAAACAGTATGAGAACATGTACTTCTCGTGGATGCGGGACATTCAGGACTGGTGCATTTCCCGCCAGCTCTGGTGGGGCCACCGGATTCCCGCCTGGTATGACGCCGACGGCAATATCTACGTCGGCCGCAGTGAGCAGGACGTTCGACAGAAGCACAGCCTGAGCCAGGAGCTTGCCCTGGAACAGGATGAAGACGTGCTGGACACCTGGTTCAGTTCGGCGCTCTGGACCTTCGGCACCCTGGGCTGGCCGGAAATCACTGAGCGACTGAAAACCTTTCACCCGACCGATGTGCTGGTCACCGGCTTTGACATCATCTTCTTCTGGGTCGCCCGGATGATCATGATGACCATGCACTTTATGAAGAACGAAGACGGCACGCCCCAGGTGCCCTTTCATACCGTGTATGTCACTGGCCTGATACGGGACGAACACGGCGACAAGATGTCCAAATCCAAGGGCAACGTGATCGACCCGCTGGATATGATTGATGGCATTGGCCTGGACCCGCTGCTGGAGAAACGCACGGGCAACCTGATGCAGCCAAAACTGGCGGAGAAAATCGCCAGGCGCACCCGCAAAGAATTCCCCGAGGGCATTACCGCCCACGGCACGGATGCACTGCGCTTTACCCTGGCGTCAATGGCCACCACCGGCCGTGACATCAACTGGGATATGAAGCGCCTGGAGGGTTATCGCAACTTCTGCAACAAGCTCTGGAACGCGGCCCGTTACGTGCTGATGAATACCGAAGGCGAGGACTGCGGCGTCAATGAGGAGCCGGTCGCCCTGTCTCTGGCGGACCGCTGGATCGTCAGCGAGCTTCAGCGTTGCGAGCAGGATGTTATCCGCTATCTGGACCAGTATCGTTTTGACCTGGCCGCCTACGCGCTTTACGAATTTATCTGGAACGAGTATTGCGACTGGTATCTGGAGCTGTCCAAACCGGTCCTGACTGACGACCAGGCAACCATGGAAGCCAAGCGCGGCACCCGCCGCACCCTGGTGCGGGTACTTGAGGCGGTTCTGCGCCTTGCGCACCCCATCATGCCCTTCATCACCGAAGAGATCTGGCAGCGGATTGCACCTCTGGCGGGCAAACAGGGTGACAGCATCATGCTGCAGCCCTACCCGCAGCCGGACAGCAAAAAACAGGATGCGGAAGTCACCGCCGACATAGAATGGCTGAAGGGCGTGATCCTCGCCGTGCGGAACACCCGGGGTGAAATGAACATTTCCCCGGCGAAACAGATTCCGGTTCTGCTGCGAGGCAGCAATCCTGACGACAAGCGGCGGATGAACGACAACCGGCAGTTTCTGATGTCACTGGCGAAGCTGGAGACGCTCGAGTGGTTTGAGGGTGGCGAACCGCCCATGTCGGCCACCCAACTGATCGGCGATATGGAAGTCCTGGTGCCTATGGCCGGGCTGATCGACAAAGACGCGGAGCTCCAGCGTCTCGATAAGGAACTGGAACGGCTCCATAAAGAAGTGAACCGGCTCGAAGGCAAGCTTGGCAATGAGAAGTTTACCGCCAAGGCACCGGCAGACGTTGTTGATAAGGAAAAGCAGAAGCTGTCTGAAGCACTCACCAGCAGTGAGAGGCTGTCGGCACAGCGGTCTGCCATCGAGGCCATGTAGCCTGTGGCGCCCGGGCAGGACACCGCTGACAGGAGCGCTCCGATTGCCATTCTGGGTGCAGGCTCGCTGGGGCAACTATGGGCAGGGTACCTGCCGGCAGGGCACTGTGTTTTTCTAAGCCGGTTGTCTTCCAGTGCCGCATCGGCGCGGCACGAACCGTCCTGCCTCGAATACCGGCTGGAACAGCCTGATGCCTCAGATATCCATTGCAGCGTGGCCATCTCGCCCCTGGCGGACACGCGCCCTGACCTGGTATTAGTCACCACCAAGGCGGGCGATACGCTAAACGCGCTGGAGCAGCTCATGCCGCAGCTGGGCAATACCATACCCGTGGTCCTGTTTCAGAACGGAATGGGTTGCCAGCAGGCCGTGGCTGACCGCTGGCCCACTCGCCCGGTTCTTGCGGCCAGCACCACCGAGGGCGCCAACCGCCCGCAATCCGGCACCCTGGTTCATGCGGGTCGAGGACAGACCTGGGTCGGTGGCCTTACGAATAATGGCATACGCTGCCTCAGTGAGACGGTCAGGCAGCTGTCCCTGAGTGGGCTCGTGGTTCATTCCGAGGCGGATATCCATCAACGGATGTGGGACAAGCTGGTGGTCAACGCGGGCATAAACGCTTTTACGGCCATTCTGGACTGCCCCAACGGCGACATTCTTGCCCATCCGTTTTTCCTTGAGCACATTGATCCCCTGGCCCGCGAAATTTCGGCAGTTATGGCCCTTGAAGCCAGCCAGTCGCTATCGACCGATGAGATCAAATCCCGGATTTACGAAGTTGCCACCGCAACCGCAATGAACACGTCTTCCATGCGCAGTGACTTTCAGCGAGGGCGAGAAACCGAGATAGACAGCATCAACGGCTACATTGAAAGGCAGGGACAGGCAGCGGGGATTGCCACACCGGTGAACCAAATGCTGACACGGCGGGTAAAAGACTTAACCGAATCCTGAACTGCGCCCCGCAGTTCCAGACCAGACCATCCATTTCAGGAGTAAAATCATGGGCAATCGTCTTTCCAAGATATACACGCGCACGGGTGACGATGGGTCCACCGGCCTGGCGGATGGTAACCGGATTGCCAAGAATGCCCAGCGCGTGGAAGCCATGGGCACTGCAGACGAACTGAACTGTCATATCGGTCTGCTGATTGAAACCCTGGATTCAGACGACACTCTGGTTGAGACGCTGCGCCGCATTCAGCACCATCTGTTTGATCTGGGCGGCGAATTTGCGATTCCCGGCAGCAAAGTGATTGGCGATGACCATATACAGTGGCTGGAGAGCACGCTGGATATCCACAACGAGTCTCTGCCACCGTTGAAGAATTTTATCCTGCCCGGCGGCACCCCGGCAGCGGCCCAATGCCACATGGCCAGAGCCGTCTGCCGCCGCGCCGAGCGGGTGGTGGTCGCGCTGAGCCATGAGGATTCCATTAACACGGAATCAAGGCATTACCTGAACCGTCTGTCAGACCTGCTATTCGTCATCGCACGGAGCCTGGCGCGCCGAAACGGTGGCGAGGAGATTCTCTGGGAACAGAAGAAGTCGGGGCTGTAGCCTACCCTGAACCGCCGGGAATTCTGCGGCTCACGCGATTCCCGCGATCACCATCAGCGCCAGCGCACAGATCCAGACCAGCATACTGCGGTTCATCAGTTCCCGCACGGCTGTCAGGCTCCGCTCGCCAAAGTCCGGCCAGTCTTCAGAGTGCACTTCCGAAAAACTTTCAGGTTGCAGTTCATAACCGGTCAGTGAACTGTTGGCGCCAGACATTAACATCTGCCTGTTCTCGGCACTCGGGGACAGGACGGCGGACTTTCCTCCCTTCAACCAGCCTGCCAGATCACCCGCTACGCCGAAGGTCAGAATCAGCAGCTTCGCGGGCAGAAAACTGGCGGCGCTGGCAAAACGACCGAACCCTGCACGGGCTTCGGGCTGTGGCCAATGATCCCTCAGGGCGATCAGTGCCCTGGCGGCAAAGGCGGCCCACAGTCCGCCAATAACGTACCAGAAGGCAACCACAAAATAGCGCTCGAAAATCAGCCCGATCAGAGTTGACGATACCGCCCGGTGCATTGGCCCCGGCGACGTCGCTGCGCCCCTCTCTTCCGCCGGCAGAAAGTTCTGTACCCGATGCCAGGCCGCCTGCATGTCTCCCCGGCGCCATGCATCAGTGTATTCCTGCAGGATACTGCCAACACCCGGGGCGCCCATCAGGCCGATCAGCAGCAAAAAGCCAAACGGGTGAACAACCACGTACCAGCCGGTGCCCTGCGAGAAAAACTCTGCCAGGGCAAGCAACAGCGCAGGGACGGCAATCATCAACAGGCCCCGGGTCAGGCTGGACTCTTTGCCCGGAGACGCCCTGTGGCCCGCGGCAAAACCTTTGCGCCACAGGTCATCGCCTGCAAATGCATTGGCATTGTCCAGTTTTCGGCGAATGATATACGCGGCCAGAAAAACCAGAAACTCCATCAAGTATTTCCTTTACGATTCATAACTTTGCGCGAGCAGACTGCGAAAACGTGACCAGTCAAACGCCGGGCCGGGGTCGGTCTTCCTCCCCGGAGCAATATCGCTATGGCCGGTTATCCGCTCCCGGGTAATATCGGGCCAGGCCGCCATAATCAGGACCGACAGGTCAGACAGCCGGGCATACTGCGAATCCGTATACCGGGTATCATCGGCTCCCTCCAGTTCTATGCCAATGGAAAAATCATTGCACTCCGACTCCCCCTGAAAACTGGATCTTCCCGCATGCCAGGCGCGATCCTGAAGATTGACGAATTGCAGGGACGAACCATCCCGGCGGATCAACAGGTGGGACGACACCCGCATTTCCGCAATGGTCTGGAAATAGGGATGCTCTGACGGGTCGAGCTGATTGCAGAAAAACCGCTCTATGGCGTCACCGCTGAATTGCCCGGGGGGCAGGCTGATGTTGTGCACAACCAGAAGCGTGGGTGTGAATCCTGGGGGACGTTCATTGAAATTCGGAGACGCGCACCAGCGCGCTGAGCTGACACGCCCTGTGTCCCGAAGTTCGAGGGCCGCCTGTTGAAAGGCGTTATCAGCGGATACTGTTGAGTTCTGGTCAGGCAAGATGCTTCCGTCAGGCTGGGGATGTTACCGGTTTCCAGTGATTGAAGCATAAAGTCCCCCGGCATGCGAATACCGGAGGCGTCTCAGTCCTTGCGACTGTTGCGAAGGTTGTCGATGATGGATTCCAGTGCCCGGTCGAAGATCAGGCCGTCGTCAAGCATGGCGATCTGATTGGTGCCAAGCGCTTCTGCAAGTTCCTCACGGTGGTATTCGGCGACTTTTGCACCACTGCGGTTCACGAAAATGTATTTGCCCGTAGCTTTGATAAACGCCGCGAGCTTGCATCGCAACTTGCCACCATCCCGGTTCATTTCAATCCAGGAACCGACTCGCAGACCGTCAGCCCGCTCCAGCCATTGTGACGAAATGACCCCGGCCGACGCCCCGTCAGCAGCAGACGCCTCCTCAGTTGGCTCTCTATAGGCCGCCCCAGGGTCTTTTGAATGTTCCGGCTCGGCGGGTTGTTCCGATGCCGCCAGCCCCTGCGCTTCATCCAGCCGGACTGGATCAACCGGTTCTGGCTCGGGCGACGGTGACGGGCTTGCTTTAGTCGACGTTAACAGGCGCTGGAAGACGTCCACATGGGCAAGCTCCAGATCCCTGATCACCGCATCAGTGGCAAACGGATCCCAGGCTATTTCCTGCAGCGCCGATCGAAGGCCGTCAACAATTCCGGGGATGGTTCTCAGCAATTCGCTGCGAGTGTCGTCCTGCACTGGTCTGGGGTCCACGCTCCAGACCAGGTTTGCTGTCAACCGCCTTGACTGGTGCCAACGGTCACTTTCCTCACCTTCACGCAGAACTACCCACTGGAGATACTTGATCAGCGCATCGTCCAGCAGTCTGACAATCGATTGCGGCAGATCACGGCCTTGCTGCACTTCATCAAGCAGGCCCCGGGCGGCTTCAGATGCCCTCTCCTGCTTCGCGCGCCCCTCTTCCGCGTCCTTCAGGCGCTGTTCGACCAGCTCCCGGCGCCGACGGTCCAGGTCCATAAAATGGCTGAAGTCGTCGAGCAGTTCGCTGAACAGCTGCACGTTATCCGTGTACTCATTGAGAATTCTCTCAACGACCGACTCGATCTTGTCCCGCAGCGGGTCTCTCTGGCCGGGCTTTTTCTCGGCCCAGCCCATAGCCGCCAGCGCCAGCTCGTTAAGCAACTTGCGAACCGGGTGTCCGCCGCGATTGAAGAAGTTCTTGTCACTGAGGGCAACCTTCAACACAGGGATCTGTAAACGGCTGATCATGGCCTTCATGGTCGGATGAAGCTGTCGGTCCTCAAGAATGAAATCAAACAGCATGGACACCAGGTTGATCACATCACTGTCGACCTGCCCGGCCGTCACCCGTTCGCCACGTTCATCCACGAACAGCGGCTGCAGCTGATTGGACAGCGGCACGATTTCGCCCGAGTTCCACCCTGTAGATTCTGACTGAATGTTGTTCAGGCGCGCCATCAGAGTGCCGGTATCAATTACACCGCCATTACCGGCGCCCGCAAAACCACTGGCACCACTTTGACTGGCTCCACCACCTTTCTGGCCAACGTGAAGCAGAGCACTGAGCTCAGAAAAGGTCGCCCTGACGTCTGGTCCAGAGTTATTCGATGTGCCCGATGCGCCCGGCGCCGCACCGGAGGAGCCCTGGCCGGAATGCTCGCGGCCACTCGGCGAGGGCCGGCCAGCCGGTGCATCGGTCGCTGGCGCAGGCATCTTGCCCTCAACAGGTGGGCGCTTCATATCTGGCAGAACACCTTCGGCAATCAGCGTTTTGTTGGCATTCTTGTAAAAGTCGCCGAGAATACCGCCCAGCAGGCGGTCAAAAAGTTTCAGCACCACCAGTTTGGCGCGAATGTCGATATCCAGGTCCTCGCAGGCCTGGGACAGACCGCCGCAGATTACTTCAGGGCTGAGCGGCATCTGGCTGTCGCTCAGTTTGATATTGGGCAACAGATGCGCAACCCGAACGTTCAGCAACCGGATGGCTTCTCCGTTCTGGCTGCGTAACTTGTTGATCAGGTTATCGATGGCAACCTGCTGTTCCAGCTCGGAATGGTCCAGCAGACTCAAAGAGTCCTCGTCAACCTCGTCCAGCGGGCCCGACCCACCCTCGGGTTTGAACTGACCAATCTCATTGAACGCGCTGCTGACGTACTGAAGTACCGATACCGTCATGTTCTTGCGACGCAGACGTAGTTCGCGCATCGCATCAAAATAGGCGGTCTGATCCTGGTTGGTACCCGCCTTGTCTGCGAGTTCAAAAAGCGTATCGTCCGCCTGATCGAAAAATTCCGACATCACCGCTTTCAACGACAGACCCGAAACATCACGCAGACGCATCAGGGCCACCGGCAGACTGAACCGTTGAGAAATACTCTTGGATTTAAGATTAACGACTTTGCGGTCCTGTGCCATCCGGCGACTCCAGACTGAAATTCAAATAGTGGCTTTTATAATATTAAGCCCTGCGCGCGTCAGCTTGTGTCAGAATTTGTCACCTTTTGTGTTTCAGTGATCCCCGTCACACTTTGCAATCGCGTCAGGTCTTATTTGGAATAACGCGTCAGACGCTATAAAATTCCGTGCCCTGTCGAATTTTATTACTTACCGCCTTGGAGCCGGCTAACTGCATGATTCCTGACGACCTGCTTAAACAGTCCCGCCGCCAGGCAGTTGCCCGCAGCCTGCAGGAAGATATTGGCACCGGAGACATTACGGCAAAGCTGATTCCGGCGAACCACGTCGCCAGCGCTTCCGTGATCACCCGGGAAAACGCCGTTATTGCGGGTAAAGCCTGGGTTGAGGAGGTGTTCAGGCAGGTGGACCCTGAGGTTCTGATCCACTGGCAGACTGGCGATGGGCAGACCGCAACCCCGGGTCAGATTCTGTTCACGGCGAAAGGCAACGCCCGCAGTCTGCTCACGGCGGAGCGATCGGCCCTGAACTGGCTACAGATGCTTTCTGGCACCGCGACATGCTGTGCGGACTATGCGGCCCGGGTTGCACACACAGGCGTGAGGCTGCTGGATACCCGAAAGACCATTCCCGGCCTGCGACTGGCACAGAAATATGCGGTCACCTGCGGCGGATGTTACAACCACCGGATCGGCCTCTGGGATGCGTTTCTGATCAAGGAAAACCACATTGCAGCCTGCGGCTCGATTGCCAATGCGGTCGCTGAGGCCAGACGCATAGCGCCGGGCAAGCCGATCGAGGTAGAAACTGAAAACCTCGAAGAGCTCGAGCAGGCTCTGGCGGCCGGTGCTGATACCATCATGCTGGATGAGTTTTCACTGGACGATATGCGGAAGGCGGTTCACCTGACAGGCAAAGCTGCCAGACTGGAAGCCTCTGGCGGCATCAACGAAACGACACTGGTGCCCGTGGCAGAAACCGGGGTGGACTACATTTCAATCGGTGCGCTGACCAAAGACGTGAGAGCCACCGATCTATCCATGCGTCTGGACGCCCGGGTCTAACGGTGCCCCGCTGACAGTAGCCGATCCATCTCCGCCAGCTCATTGATCAGTTTTTCACCCGATGCCGCCCGGGCCCGGAAGTGCTCCTCGGCCATGGGCGCCATACCGGATACCGCTGGAAGCCGGTGCCCCTCTTCGATGAGCCTCTTCATGCGGCTGAGAAACACAAACTGCAACCACTGGGTAAACGCCAGACGGTCAATGCCGAAAGGCTGATCGCTTTGCAGAGCTTCCTCAGGCGGACGCTCGGTTTCCCAGACACCCAACCGCCTCAACTCGATCTCGATCCGGATAAGACGGTCCGCGACCCGGGAAACATGAGCGGCTGAGGGTGACTCTGTCATTCCGCTAACGGCTCGAGCTCAACCTTTTCTCCATGAAGAATTGCGAAAAGGTCTTCATACTGCCGGGTCAGCGGGTGTTTTGGTGCCATGTGGATCAACGGTTTCCTGGCCTGGTGTGACTCTTTCATCTTCACCGAGCTGGAAAGTCTGACCGGCAGAACCGGCAATCCTTCATCCAGCAATTCACGAACCAGCTGCTTGGGCAGGCTGGCGCGGGGCTGGAACTGATTGGCAACAATACCTTCAACAACCAGTTCCTGGTTGTGGTCTTCCTGTAGTTCCTGAATTTCATGCAGGATGCTGTAGAGCGCCTGACGGGAAAAATCATCACAATCGAAGGGTATCAGGCAACGCTGGGCCGCTATCAGCGCCGAACGGGTGTAGAAGTTCAGCGCCGGGGCGGTATCAATGTAGATGGCATCAAAAGATTCACTTAGCTTTTTCAGGGCTTCGCGCAACTTGTAGATTTTGTGCTTTGCTTCCAGCTTGCGTTCGAGGAAGTCCAGTTCCGGGCTTGACGGCATCACAAAGAGATTGTCAAAAGGCGTCGCGTGGACATACTCGTCCGCCCTGCGATTGAACACAGTGAACGCGACCGTCTGCTCGAGATAATCGGCGACGGTGTCTTTCAGCTCCGACGCCGCCTTGCCCAGCAGATACTGGGTGGAGTTTCCCTGTGGATCCAGGTCCACAACCAGCGTACGTTTCCCGCGAGCCGCGCTGATGGCGGCCAGGTTACAGGTGATACTGGATTTGCCAACACCGCCTTTTTGATTGAATACCACGCGCCTCATGCTTTTCTCCCGGTTCTACCAGTCCATCACGGATTTTACAAAAGGAATCGTAAGACGCCTCTGTGCCTTCAGGGAATTATCGTCGAGCTGATCCAGCGCCGCCAGCAGTTGTGCCAGGCTGCGCGGAGCCCTTCTCAGAATAAAGGCGGCAACGTCTTCACCCATTACCAGTCCACGTTTTTCTGCCCTGGCCATCAGAATGCGCAGGCGATCATCGTCCCGGTTTATGCCCAGTTGCACCAACAAACCATGGCTCAACCGCGAGATCAGGTCGGCAAGCGCAAACGGCCTTGCCGTGGGCAGGTCCGACAGACTGATCACCAGTTGTCCTCCCCGATCCTGAACGCGATTATACAGGTGGAAAACGGCTTCCTCCCAGTCTTCGCGACCGGCGACTCCGTCCAGATCATCAAGGCAGACCAGATCATTGAATTCCAGGCCGCCCAGGGCATCCGGACCAAAGGGCAACAGCTCCTCCATGCTGACGCACACCGCCGCCCGTTCACTCTGCTCTGCCAGATGACAAACGGCCTGCAACAGGTGGCTTTTACCGGTGTCACGGTCACCACAGACAATCACCGAGGGGGTCGCACCCGACCTCTCTGTGGCCTCACGAAGGCGCCTGGCTGCTTCGGCGTTGCGCTCACCGTGAAAATTGTCGAACCGCGCATCATCCCGTAGCTTCACGCCCAGCGCCAGCTGCTGCCCCTTGCTCACCTTTACTCTGCCCTCCGGGCTTTTGCTCCCCAGACCACCAGATAGTGAATGCCGCTGACCACCGCTGACACCGCCACAAGCCAGACACCGAACTCGGTCACCCAGGGCAGCATCGGCAAACCCGCAAGCAACATGATGATGGCCAGAGCAACCAGGATCTGGATCAGGGTATTGAATTTGCCTGCCAGGCTGGGCCGCATTTCAAAAGGCCCGATGCAGTAGTGATACGCAAGCCCGCCTGCAACAATCAGCAGATCGCGGCCAAGCACCAGCCAGAACAGCCAGTAAGGCAGGACTCCGGTGAGGGTGAGCATCAGATACGCAGCAATCAACAGGGCCTTGTCGGCCAATGGATCCGCGATCGCACCCAGGCGCGTTCGCCAGTCATATTCACGGGCGAGGAAGCCATCAAATGCGTCTGTCGCTGCAGCGGTAAAGAAAATGACCAGCGCCGCCCGGTAATTCTCTGACCAGAGAGCAAATGCGAATGGCACCACAAGCAGGATCCGCAGGAACGTCAGCGCGTTGGGAATCCAGCGCCAGTTGTGAGCCATAAATACGCTCCCTGAAACCCTATGTCGTCCATTCATTCACCGCGCTCGCCACCGATAACGGGTGCTGATTGCCAGCGATAATGCAGTACCTGATACAGTGATTCGAATGCCTGATCAGCCTCATCCTCGCCGATGAGCAGAGTATCATAGGCAAGCATCCGGTCAGGCGACGAGGATGAATCCGTTATCGGCGCCACCGGCACTGCTGATGTTGGCGCCGTTTCAGTCGGCTGGGGTTGTGGATTGCTTTTCGCTTCTCCGCCTGCCTGATCCTGCCCCGGCGGCAGCCTTGACACCTCAGCCTCTGAAAGCGGCACCAGCCGCGGATCCAGCGCGATATAACGTTGCAATTGCCCGATTTCGCCGGAGAAAGCAACACGGATGGTAACCCGGCTATCCCGGGTCGCCGTCGAGCCTGCATTCTGGACCGGCGACAGATTCTTCAATACCCGGTTGGCCTGAGCGTAGGCCTCAAGTCCGTCTATACCGTGCACGACAATATCAACCTGCGGGGACTCACCCACCTCGCTGCCATCGACGGCGTAGCGCTCCGCAAAGGAATCGGCCCAGCGACCAACGACGGCTTCTGCGAGTTCCCCGGGGCTGGACGCGGTCAGGGACTGTTCTGGTCCCTCAAGCGCCATACCGTCAAAGACCCATCCGGCACGCCAGCCGTTATCAGCCCGCCTGACGCGAACCAGCGAGATAAGATCATGGTTGAGCGTCTCGGACGCCGTCTTGACTCTGGAGGTAAACTGCCCCCATACGTCCGACATCAGCTCATCACGGTCGGCGTACTCCTCTGGTGGCAGTGCAACCGGCAAGCCCCGGTTTTCCGCCGCCCGGCGAAAGGCGTCCCGCCAGGTTGACGATTGCCCGGATTCTCCCCGCTCATGCAATAGTGTGCGGGAACCACCGGATTCGACCGCGATCCAGGCCAGTGTCAGCGGCCGATTGGCCCCCCACACCGGCGCATCGACCGATGCCAGGGCGCTGTTCACACCAACCGCCCCGAAAGACATCTGCAGGCGGTTACCCCGCTCCTCCGACCGTAAATACTGATAGGACTGCAGCAGGGACTCGGCGTTGTCCAGCAGAGCCTTGACGCCCTCCTGATTCAGCACATCCCGCGACCCCGACACCCTCACGAACACCCGGCTCAAGCCATCCGAGTAGCCTCTGGCCAGATCTGCAGGCTGTGAACTCTCAACCGGCACTTCCACAGAATACAGTCCGGTAACCGTCACAGCCGCCACCGGCCATGCCGACAGCGACGAAACCAGCAATAAAAGAGTCGTGAAAGCGGTTTTCCGCGCAGTTACCATCGAGAAAATTCCTGAGCCCTGCATGAATCATCCTGAGAATCGTTTGAATGCTGCCTAGGATACACCATGGTCCAGACTGAAAGTAGCAATGAGAGATTGCAGAATTTCAACAAAGAATTGCATTTGGACCCCCACCCAGCACCTGTTAAAATCCGTCGCCATCTGCCCAACCCCATTCCACTGCCCAACTGGTTAATCATTCCATGAACGACGACAAGCCCTCCCTCACCTACCGCGATGCCGGCGTTGACATCGACGCCGGCAATGAACTCGTCAACCGGATCAAAAACACCGCGGCCAGAACCCGTCGGCCGGAAGTGCTGGGCGGACTGGGGGGCTTCGGGGCCATGGTGGCCATCCCGCCCGGGTACCACGAGCCGGTGATGGTTTCCGGAACAGACGGTGTGGGCACCAAGCTTCGCCTGGCCATGCAACTACAGAAACACGACACCATTGGCATTGATCTGGTGGCCATGTGCGTCAACGACCTGGTGGTTGGTGGTGCGGAACCGCTGTTTTTTCTGGATTACTACGCAACCGGCAAGCTCAACGTGGACGTGGCAGCGCAGGTCGTCGAGGGCATTGGACAGGGCTGTGAGCTGGCAGGATGCGCGCTGGTCGGTGGCGAAACCGCTGAAATGCCCGGTATGTATGAAGGTGACGACTACGACCTGGCCGGCTTTTGCGTGGGCATTGCCGAGCGCAGTGAAATTATTGATGGCAGCCGCGCTCAACCCGGCGATGTATTACTGGCACTGGGCTCGTCCGGACCGCACTCCAACGGTTATTCGCTGATTCGCAAGATCCTGGAAGTCAGCGGCGCCAGCCTTGATCAGCACATTGCGGGTAAAACGCTCGCCGATGCCCTGATGGCCCCGACCCGTATCTACGTGAAAAACCTGCTGCAACTGATCAAGGAAGTGGATGTGCGCGCCATGTCCCACATTACCGGCGGCGGGCTTCCGGAAAATATTCCACGGGTCCTGCCGGCTGGCACGGTTGCCGCAATCGACACCGCCAGCTGGGCGTTACCCGCCGTCTTTAACTGGCTGCAAAAGTCCGGCGGCGTTGCCGATGAGGAAATGTATCGCACATTCAACTGCGGCATTGGCATGGTGGTGTGCGTACCGGCCAACCAGAAGGAACTGGCACTGGATACGTTACAGGCCCTGGGCGAGAACGCCTGGGCGGTAGGGATGGTCGAAGCTGCGGACGACAAGTCAGCCTCCGCATCGGTGCGTTATGCACCCGGGTTGCTGGCATCATGATCGCCGATCCAATAGATGGGCCGCGCATCCTTGTGCTTGCCTCTGGCACCGGCACCAATCTTCAGGCGCTGATCGACGCCAGCCTGGAACGGGACTTCCCGGGGCAGATCATCGCCGTGGGCTGTAACCGGCCGAATGCCTTTGCCCTTGAACGGGCAGCCCGGGCCAATATCGATCATTTCACCATAGACCACACCCGCTATGGCTCCCGGGAGGAATTCGATGGCATGCTGATGGCGGAAATCCGTCGTCGTAATCCAGACCTCATTCTGCTGGCCGGTTTTATGAGGATCCTGACCACGGATTTCGTGCGCGCCCTGCGGGGTACACTGTTAAACGTTCATCCGTCTCTGCTGCCAAAGTACACCGGACTGAACACCCATCAACGGGCTCTGGATGCCGGGGACACCCTTCACGGAACGTCCATCCACTTTGTCACCGAAGAACTGGACGGTGGCCCGGTGATTGCACAGGCCCAGGTGAAGGTTGACGGTAAAGACACCGCCGAGACGCTGGCGGAGAAAGTCCAGGCAAGGGAACATCTGCTTTACCCGATCGTGGCGAAATGGCTATGTGAGGGCCGCATTCAGCTTGGTGCCGACCATGTTCTGTTTGACGGCCAACCATTGAGTCAGCCGCTGGTACTTCCGGACAATGCGGCCAGCGCGTGACTAAACATATCGTCATCGTCTGCAAATTCGGCACGGGTTATGCTGGCGCCAACGCAGCAGCGCTGCCGCCTTCAGAACGGAGAACGCCATGACAAACTCGCCGCTAACTCTGCTGATTCATTGCCTGATGCTGGCTGTCCTGACAGGGACTGGTCCGGCCACTGCGGCCGACCCGGTTTCGCAGCCAGAACCCGATGCCGGGCACTTGCCACTAATGCCTCTGGAAGTCAGTTACTACGCGTCGATGGACAAAGGCATATCACTGCAGGGTGACGCCCGCAGACGTCTGCAAAAGCAGAATGATGGCACCTGGTTGTACCGCACGGATGTAGATTCCTTTATCGCGGACATTGATGAAACTCTGGTCTTTCGCTGGGAGGATTCACAGGTGGTGCCCCTTAGCTATCGCTACAGCCTGTCGGGCTTTCTGATTAAAGACCGGAAGCAGGCGATCAATTTTGACTGGGCAAACCGGCGGGCAACCGGCCACTACCGGGGCAAAAAGTTTTCACTGGCTCTGGAGGACGGCACCCTCGATCCCATGGGTTTTCAGCTTCAGCTGCGCCATGACATCAAGGCAGGACAGCGGGAAATGACCTACCGGGTGATCGATAAGGGCGGTTATGACACAGACCGGTTCGCGGTAATTGACGAGGAAACCCTCAGTGCAGGCGGCAACACAGTAAGAACGCTGAAGGCCGAAAAAGTCCGGGACAGCGACAGTAAACGCAAAACCCTGATGTGGTTTGCCACCGATCAGGACTACCTGCTGGTGAGGTTGCTACAGGTGGAACCGGACGGCAGCGAATATCAGCTCAGCCTTGACGAGGCCCATTTCAGGCAGTGAGCGACCTGACCTCATCGGCGATAATTCGCAGCCCTTCGGCAACGCGGTCATCGTCCTGGGAATAGGTGACCCGCAGGCATTCGTGCCGGTGTTTCCAGTCGTCCTCCGGCAGCCCGGGGAAGAAATAATGGCCGGACACCACCAGCACTCCCCTTGCCTTCAGGCGCTGGTATAAAGCCAGACTGCTAATCGGCAGGCCTGGAAACCAGAGCCAGAGGAACATGGCACCTTCCGGTTTGTGGACGTACCAGCGGCAGCTGTCCTCACCCATGGCATCGCGGAATACCGCAACGGCCTTCTCCATTTTTGCCTGGTAAAACGGGCAGACCACGTCCCGGCTCAGAGACAGAATCTCTCCCGATTTCACCAGCGGCTCTGCAACCATGGCGCCGAAACTGCCGGTAGCCAGGTTCATGATCGCATTCATGCTTGAAAGCGCCCTGATCACCGGCGCCGACGCTATCACGATACCCGTTCGCGCGGCAGGCAGGCCGAGCTTGGACAGGCTCAGGCACAGGATGATCTGCTCGTTCCAGCGGGGTTTGGCGTCTACAAACATAAGGCTGGGAAACGGCGTACCATAGGCCCCATCCACAATCAGCGGAATGTCATGCGCTCTGGCCAATGCCTCGAGCCGGTTCATCTCATTATCAGTGATGACATTACCGGTCGGATTCGTTGGCCGGGACACACAGATAGCGCCGGTTTCAGCCGTGACTTCCAATGCATCAAAATCCACCCGATATTTGAATTCATGGGCGCCCGTGAACGAAATGTCGGGCTGAATTGCGCGGAACAGGTCCGGCTCGATGCCGGCGTCGGCATAGCCAATGTACTCCGGGGCCAGGGGCAACAGGATGTGTTTTCGATCGCCGTTGCCATAACTGCCGCCAAACATATTGAACAGCATGAAAAAAGCGGCCTGACTGCCATTGGTCAGCGCAATGTTTTCCGGCGTCAGACCCCAGTCGTACTCGTGGTTCAATAATTCCACTAACGAGGCAATAAACTGCTTCTCGCCCTGGGGCGGGTCGTAAATACCGACCACCCGGCGCACATCGTCCTCACTGCGGCTCATGTCTCCGAGAATCTGCTGAACCCGCTGCTGGATTTCGGGAATATGGCCGGGATTGCCCCCGCCCATCATGATCATGTCGTCACCGGAGGCCAGGGCATTGCCCAGGTCGTCCATCAGTGAGGTGATGCCAGCATTGGCCGTAAACTTCTGGCCGAAGGAAGAGAGTTTCATATCAGTCGCTCAGGGATATTCCGAGATTGCTTACACCATCGTTGGCGGCGTCTTTGCGAATGCGTTCCACGAACTGGGGTGTCGGGGTGCGCTGGCGTTTGAACGACAGCACCAGCTCCCGCTGGAACACCTTGTCTTCTTTCATCAGGGGATGCTGCTCCAGAAGCCGCACCAGCGCGTCTTCGTCCAGACCCTCGCCCTCGGAAAGCTCGATAAAATTCATCACCGTCGCGGTCGCCATCTGGGACGCGTCGGTGGCGCGGTGCCTGGACGGGTTCAACCGATTCAGCAGCGCCTGTTCCAGAAGCTGGCAGAAATCAAAGGCCGGGTAGACACCGTAGGCATCGTAAGCATTCACATCCGGGGACAGGCTCTCGAGTTTCGCCAGTAGCTGCGGAATAACCGACTCGGAGGTCTCTTTTTGCAGCATCTCCCAGCCAATGTCGAGCAACTGGCGCATTTTCGCGCCGGTTTTCAACTCGACTGCGTCGGCGAATAGCGCGTAATTGGGAAACGAGCGTTCCGCCAGTGCCATCAGGAAAGTAAATTCCCGCCAGCTCTGCAATTGTGAGACGGCTTTCAGAAACTGGTTGGCATTCATGTCCGCGGCAGGGTCACACCTGTTTGCCCGAAATACTTGCCGCCCCGGTCTTTATAGCTGGTTTCGCAGATTTCATCAGATTCGAAAAACAGCATCTGGGCGACGCCTTCGTTAGCGTAGATTTTTGCTGGCAGGTTGGTGGTGTTGGAAAACTCGAGTGTCACCTGTCCTTCCCATTCAGGCTCCAGCGGTGTGACGTTAACGATGATGCCGCAACGTGCATAGGTCGACTTGCCCAGGCAGATGGTCAGCACACTGCGAGGGATACGGAAGTACTCAACGGTGCGGGCCAGGGCAAACGAGTTGGGTGGAATGATACAGACATCGCCGGTGTAGTTAACGAAGCTGTTTTCATCGAAGTTTTTCGGGTCCACTGTGGCGGAGTGGACGTTGGTGAAAATCTTGAACTCGTTGCTGCAGCGCACGTCATAGCCGTAGCTGGACGTACCATAGGAGATGACCCTGCCTTTCTCGTTCTCACGAACCTGTCCTGCCTCGAAGGGCTCGATCATGCCCTGGGCTTCGGACATCCGGCGGATCCATTTGTCAGATTTGATACTCATCGAGGCCGTCCCGTGATGAATGCAATCAGATGCTCGTCAAAACACCGCACCTGAAAGCCTTGTTAAAGGAAATACGCAGGAAAAACATGGCGTATCTTAACGTCCGCACAGGTTTTATACAAAATGGCTTTCAACCGGGCCCGTTGAGCGGCTCGCCGACCCCGAATCAGTCTGCGGCAAGAGCCTGCTGTTCGTCGCTGGCTTCCCAGCCGCCGCCCAATGCCTTGTAGAGGTTGGCGACCGCCGGCAGGCGATCACGGGCGGCGTCGGTTTGTGACAACTGCCCCCGGAACAACGCCCGACGAGCGTCCAGAAGTTCCAGATAACTGGAGTAACCCGCCTCATAGCGGCGTTCAGCCAGAGTGACTACCTGTATTCGGGACGACACTTCGCGTTCCCGGACCTGCAGGCGCTCGGCTGCGGTATTTAACAACGTCCAGGCATTTCCGACTTCCTGAAAGGCTGCGCGCACGGTGGCCCGGTATTCCAGCTCCGCGATTTCAAGACGGGCTTCCGCGGTATCGACCTGAGCGCTGCGACGACCGAAGTCGAGTATCGGGGCAGTCGCGGTGCCAACCAGTTCCCACAGAGTTGCCGGGCCAGTGAACAGATCGCCAGGATTGACGGCACCTGTGCCAAAAGCCGCCATCAGGTTCACCCTGGGGAACCAGTTGGCCCGCGCAGCACCAATATCGGCGTTGGCGCCAACCAGGATGGCTTCCGCCGCGCGGATATCGGGCCGGCGCTCGACCAGGCTCGAAGGCATGGAATCCGGCAGATCCGCCACAGCCTGCCAACCGGGTAATCCGGAACCGCCCAGGTTCTGCAAGCCACTCAGAACTGCCTGTTCATCACCGGTGAGAATAGCCAGAGCACGGGCCAATCTGGCAGCTTCAGCTTGCAGTCCCGGCAGTTCTGCCCGGCTGGTTTCGAGCTCTGCTTCGGCCTGCCGCAATTCCAGTTCGCTGGATGCACCGATGCGCCGCCGGGTCTCCTGGAACTCCAGGGCTTCCTGCCTTGAGGTAATCGTGTTTTGAGTGGTTTCGATCTGGTCACGGGCGGCCCGGTAGTCAAAATAGGTGGTGACCACATCGGTCACCACCGCAAGCTCCACCGCATCACGGGTAAAGGCAGATGCAAGCAGGCTGGCACGGGCAGACTCGGTTTCCCGGGCAAGACGCCCCCACAAATCAAGCTCGTAGTTCAGGATACCCCGGGCTTCGAACACGCTAGCCGGGTCACCGGAGCTTTGAGCCCCCTCGTCTTCCCGCTCGACGTAAACGTCTGCATCAAAAGTCGGATAACGCTCGGCACTGCTAAAACCCAGCAGAGCTCGGGACTCCGCAACCCGCGCAACCGCCAGCCCCACATCAAGATTGTATTCAGCAGCATCGCGCACCAGCCGGTTGAGCACCGGGTCGTCATAGCGCTCCCACCAGCTAAGCGCGTCGTTGCGATGATCACTCATCGCATCGCTGACGCCATCCGGCCACTGCTCGGGCAACGTCAGATCCGGCCGCTGATAATCCGGGCCAACTACACAGCCGGTCAGCGCCAGAGCCAGCAACATGGAAAGGCCAATCACGTTTACCGATTCAGACATCTGAGTCACTCGTCGTAAATGACTGGCGCAGCCGGCCAGTAACACTTTCGCCCAAAGTAGTTATGAGATAGTAAAACATGGGTACAAACAGAATCGCGAGGAAAGTTGCGCTGATCATGCCGCCGATAATGCCAACTCCGACAGCCTGTTGACTGTTGGCGCCGGCACCTGAACTCAGTGCCAGCGGCACCACGCCCAGGATGAACGACAACGCTGTCATCAGAATCGGCCGGAACCTCAGGCGCGCCGCTTCCAGCGCAGATTCGGCCACAGAAAGCCCTTCGTCACGCTTCAAAACGGCAAATTCGACAATCAGAATTGCGTTTTTCGCTGCTAATGAGATCAGCACCAGCAAGCCGATCTGGAAATAAATGTCATTTTCCATGCCCGCCAGCCAGACCGCCAGCAAAGCCCCGAAAATCGCAAAAGGTACGGCACTGAGCACCGCCAAAGGCAGGCTCCAGCGCTCGTACTGTGCGGCCAGAATCAGCAGTACCATGACAACGCCGAGGATCAGCGCCATTTGCGACGAACCACCAGACTCTTTCTGCTGGTATGCCGTACCTGTCCAGCTCAGCTGGTAGTCATCAGACAGCAACTCTGAAGCAACTGCTTCCATTGCCTCGATGGCCTCGCCCGAGCTGAAACCCTCCGCAGGTTCAGCAGTGATTTGGGCGGAAGGATACACGTTCAGCCGGTCAACCCTGTCCGGCCCCCGGGTTCTCTCCACCGTGACCAGGGTGGATAACGGAATCAGCTCGCCATCGGTAGACCTGACAAACACCTGGTCCAGGTCCTCCGGACCCTCACGAAACGACGATTCCGCCTGCATATGAACACGCACCGCACGACCGCGGAAGTAGAAATCGTTGACGTAAAACTCACCAAGGGTACTTTGCATGGCTGCAAACACTGAGCTGGCAGGCACCCCCATATCAAGGGCCTTTTTGCGGTCGAGATCGACATGGTAGCGGGGAACATCGTTGCGCAGCCTGGTGGTTACATTATTCAGCTCGGGGCGCTGGTTGGCCGCTTCGATAAAGGCCTGTGTCTGCTTCAAAAGAGTCGGCACATCATCACCGCGGCGGCTTTGCAAGAAGGCCTCCAGCCCCCCGGTGGCGGACAGACCCGCAATAGGTGGCGGGTTGCTGGCGGTCACTTTCGCTTCGGTAATGTGAGCGGTCTCACTCTCGATTCGTTCCAGAACCGCATCGCTGCTCTGGTTTGCTTCGGTTCGCTCAGTCCAGTTTTCGAGGGTTACGTAAGCGGTACCCGAATAACTGCGACTGGCGCCCGAACCCAGCCCCATCCCGGAAAACGCGATGACGTCACTGGTTTCCGGGAAGTTTCGAGTGATCTCGCTCACCTGTTCCATAGCACGTTCCGTTCGCCCCAGGGACGCGGCCGGTGGCAGGTCCACCTCCGTGTAGAGGTAGCCCTGGTCCTCTGCAGGCACCAGGCCTTCCGGCACCATTCTGAACATGCCAGCAATAACCACCAGCAGTATCACAAACAGGCCCAGACCAAGGGCTGTGTGCTTCATCAGGAAACGGCAGCAGGACACATAAAGCCCGGTCACCCAGTCCAGGCGCCGGTTGAACCACCGAAATGGCGCAGCCGGTGTTTTGGGCGTTTTACTGAGTAGCATTGCACACAGAGCAGGGCTCAAAGTGAGCGCTACCACCCCGGAAATCGCCACCGAGACGGCAATGGTGACTGCAAACTGCTGGTACATCTGCCCCGTCAGGCCGCCAATAAACATGACCGGAACAAACACAGCGATGGTAACCAGGGTCATGGCGATAATCGGGCCGGCCACCTCATTGACCGTTCGGGACGCTGCCTCGCGCGGCGTTACATCCTCGGTACTGAGAATACGTTCGGCGTTCTCAAGGACGATAATGGCGTTATCCACGACGATGCCGATGGCCAGAATCAGGCCGAACAGCGTCAGCATATTGATCGAAAAGCCAAACGCGTACATGCCGGCCAGTGTGCCAATCAGTGAAACCGGCACTGCCACAATGGGAATCAGCGCAGCCCGTATGCGTTGCAGGAACAGATACACCACAGCAACCACGAGCACCAGAGCCTGAATCAGGGTGATCAAGACCTGGCGCAGGGAAGCATCGATAAAGGACGAGGTATCAAAAGGGATGTCGTATTCCAGGTCGTCCGGAAAATCCTTTGACACCTCCTCCATAACATCCCGGATGCCCTGCGCCGTTTCCAGCGCATTGGCACCGGGTTTCAGGTAAATCCCTATCGGGACCGTGACCTCACCGTTATGGGTAGCCCTGAAACTGTAATCGTGGACACCCAGTTCGACCCTCGCAACATCCCTCAGCCGCAGGGTTGAGCTGTCTTCACCACTGCGCAGAATGATGGCCCCGAATTCTTCCGCATTCACCAACCGGCCCGGCGTGGTAACCGAGTAGGTAAAGTCAAGATCGGCATCGCTGGGTTCGGCCCCGAAGGTACCCGACGCATACTGGGCGTTCTGTTCCTGAACCGCGGTAACGATATCGCCTGGAGTAATCGAATACTCTGCCATCTGGTTCGGCCGCAGCCAGATCCGCATGGAGTAGATCCTGGCCCCGAACAGAGTCTGGTCACCGACACCCGGTGCCCGGCGGATGCCGGTCCGGATGTTGCGCTGGGCGTAAGCACTGATGGCGGTTGCATCAAGACTTCCCCCGGGGGAGGTCAGCGTTACCATTTGCAGTATGGCCGGAGAGCTTTTCTCCACAGACACACCCTGGTTTCGCACCACATCGGGCAGTCGACCCATGGCCCCCTGAATCTCGTTGCTCACATTGATCGCAGCAAGATCCGGGTCGGTGCCAACAGCGAAAGTGATTACCAGGTTCATGCTTCCGGCATCGGTTGAAGATGACTGCATGTACGCCATACCATCAACGCCATCCACATAGGCTTCCAACGGCGCAGCGACTGTCTCGGCAATGGTTTCTGCGGTCGCCCCCGGGTAACTGGCGCTAACCACAACTCGGGGAGGAACGACGTTAGGGTACTGCTTGACCGGCAACACCCGCCCGGCCGCGAGCCCTGCCATCACGATCAGAATGGATATGACCGCCGCAAAAACCGGGCGATCAACGAAAAAACGCAGCATCAGCGATTGCCCTCAGAAGCGGTGCTGTCGCTTTTGCTGACGGGCGACTCCTGCACCCTGGGTTTTACCGCCATACCTTTGTCCAGGCCGTGAATCGATACCACTACCACCCGATCACCACTGGAAATTCCTTCAGTAACCACGATTTCGCCACCGGGCATCCTCTGTCCAAGCGTGACCGCCTTTGGTTGGGGCCGATCTTCGTCATCCAGAACATACACCAGTGGGCCATCATCGTCTTCTGCAACGGCTTCTTCCGGAACCTGAATCATTCGACCAATATTCAGGCCCGATAAGGTCAACCGGACAAACTGACCCGGCAATACCGTCTGGGACTTGTTCGGGAAAACGGCCCGCACCAGAACTGTTCCGGTGGAGGGATCAACGCCGCTGCCGGTGAAATCCAGACTTCCGGCTTCGGGATATTGGCTGTCGTCGGGCAACGTCATGAGGACTTTCAGCGGGCTGCCCGCCCGGATCTGGCTGGCAAACGCATTCATCTGGGCTTCGGGGATTGAAAAACGCACCTGAATAGGGTCGAGCTGGGTGACGGTCACCAGCAGATCTCCCGCATTAACCAGGCTGCCTTCAGCATATTCACTCAAACCGGCAGTCCCGCCCAGCGGTGCAATGACATTCGTGTAGTTGAGGTCTATACGGGTTTCCGCAAGGACCGCTTCGGCGCGAGAAAGTCCGGTTTTCGCCAGTTCCAGCTCAGAAAGCGCTTCATCTCGCTCGCGTTGGCTGATCGCATCGTCCTCAAACAGCGAGGAAACCAGATTCCATTCCCGCCGCGCCTGCCGTTCAACGGCCTCAGCCCGTTGCAGCTCCGCTTCAGCATGCTGGACGCGCACTTCATACCGCAGGGGATCGATCTCAAACAGGACGTCACCCTTGTCAACGACATCACCTTCGCCGTAAGACCGCCTCTGGAGAACGCCGCTGACGCGTGAAGGAACCTCAACCTCTCTGGCTCCGGAGGTTCGGCCAGCAAAGGTCCTTGATACAGTAATAACGCCGGGCTCGGCTACACGGACAGGGATTTCCACCAGTGCCGGTTCTTTTTGAGAGTTAGAGGACGCATCTTGGGAATTAGAGGACGCATCGGAGTCTGAACTGCAACCTGATACCGACAAAACGGCAATAAAGAATACTGCTAGTCCTGCCCTGATCGGGTCAGCTAGGGGGCATGACCGCATAATATTGCCTTTCATCTGTTTTGTTTGAACGTCGGCGTAGGCGCTGACCTTTTCACCAACAATAAAAAGTAAGTGTGACCTGACCGGCATGGCCGGGAATTGAAATGAGGAGGATACCAGCGATTTTCAATTTTTTCATCGCCATCTTCCAGCATTTCGACGCGTGTCAGGTGTCACTCATCGAAATACTCGAAATTGAACCCGTCATATTGCGTTCCCGCAGGGACAGAATCGCCCCTACGTGTCGGGCAATATCGCAATAGCGACGAGCCACTTCCGAGTCCGGTTCAGCCACCACAGAGGGCCTGCCACCGTCGGTCTGCTCGCGGATGGTCATGTGGAGCGGAAGCTGGCCAAGTAACGTGGTATCGTATTCTTCCGCAATCCGTTCGCCACCACCATGCCCAAACAGCGGCTCTTCGTGGCCACAGTTACTGCAGATGTGAACACTCATGTTTTCCACCACACCCAGTACCGGAATGTCGACTTTGCGGAACATCTCGATGCCTTTCTTGCCATCCAGCAGGGCGATATCCTGGGGCGTGGTGACAATAACCGCTCCGGTGACCGGGACCTTCTGGGCGATGGTGAGCTGGATATCGCCAGTGCCTGGTGGCATATCCAGAATCAGGTAATCCAGTTCGTTCCAGAGGGTCTGTTGCAATAGCTGCATCACCGCACCGCTGACCATGGGGCCGCGCCAGACCATGGGGGTTTTGTCGGTGACCACAAAGGCCATGGAGTTAGCCTGCAGGCCGTGAGCTTCCATGGGAACGAAATACTTCTCTTCCCGGGTTTCCGGACGTTTGCCTTCCGGCACGCCCAGCATCATACCGATGCTGGGGCCGTAGATGTCGGCGTCCAGAATGCCCACGCGGGCGCCCTCGGCCTGAAGCGCAAGGGCAAGGTTGACCGCCGTGGTGGACTTACCGACACCACCCTTGCCGGAAGCCACGGCAATGATATTTTTCACTCCGGGAACGGACGCAATGTCTTTCTGGCCCTTGTGGGAGTGGATGCGCTGACTGACCGATACTTCCACACTTTTCACGCCGTCAATGCCGTCGATGGCATTGCTGACAAGCTCTCTGAGCGCACCGGCAATGCCTTTCGACGCATAGGGCAGTTCAATGGCCACGGATACCTTGCCCTCGTCATCGGCCTGAAGAGATTTCACCGCACCGAGTTCGTACAAATCCTTGCTCAGATAAGGATCCCGATACTGTCTGACGGCCAGTTCAAGGGCCTGTTGTGAAATCTGGGTCATTGGGTTCTCCGCAATAGGGTGCGCCGGCACTGAGTGAATTCTGGTCGGAACCGGGCGTTCCGGATGAAAATAATCCGTCTGGAAGGTATCATTTGTGCCCGTTTCTGGCCATATGACGTAATTCAAAGTGTACCATTGGCCCGCGGGCGACGATGCCCTCAATCCTCACGAATCAAGGTTCGGAAGACAACATGACGCAAGCGAGCTCCAGGCAAAAGCGCGATATTCTGGTTACCAGTGCCCTTCCCTACGCCAATGGTCCCATTCATCTGGGCCACCTGCTGGAATACATCCAGACCGATATCTGGGTGCGCTATCAGACCATGCGCGGTGAGAACTGCTATTACGTTTGCGCGGACGATGCCCATGGCACGGCCATCATGCTGCGTGCGGAGCGCGAGGGGATCTCGTCGGAGCAGCTGATTGACCGGATCCGGCAGGAGCATCAGGAAGATTTCTCGGGCTTCCATATCGGTTTCGACAATTACTACACAACGCACTCCACCGAAAACCGCCAGTTTTCGGAATATATTTATCGTCTGTTACAGAAAAACGGCCACATTGCCACGCGCACAATCACCCAGTCCTACGACCCTGAGAAACAGATGTTTCTGGCGGATCGTTTCATTAAGGGCACCTGCCCGAAATGCAAAACCGAAGACCAGTACGGCGACAACTGCGAAGCCTGCGGCGCGACCTACACACCGGCGGAGCTGATTAACCCGGTTTCGGCCGTTTCCGGTGCAACCCCTGTGGAAAAGGAATCCGAGCACTATTTTTTCCGCCTGCCGGAGTTCGCCGACTTTCTGGCCAACTGGACCCGCAGTGGCACCCTTCAGCCCCAGGTGGCGAACAAACTCGCGGAGTGGCTGGATGCCGGGCTTCAGGAGTGGGACATCAGCCGCGACGCACCCTATTTCGGCTTCGAGATCCCGGACGCGCCCGGCAAGTACTTCTATGTGTGGCTGGACGCGCCCATTGGCTACCTCGCCAGCTTCAAGAATCTGTGTGACCGCGAAGGCATCGATTTCGAGCACTTCTGGAAAGCCGATTCCACCGCCGAGGTCTATCACTTTATCGGCAAGGACATCATCAATTTTCATGCGCTGTTCTGGCCGTCCATGCTTCACAGCGCCGGGTTCCGCACCCCCAGTGCGGTCTACGCCCATGGTTTTGTGACGGTCAACGGCAAAAAGATGTCCAAATCCCGCGGCACTTTCATCATGGCCCGCACCTATCTTGACCATCTGAATCCGGAGTACCTTCGCTACTACTTTGCCTCCAAACTGACCGGTGGCGTTGATGATATGGACCTCAACCTTGATGACTTTGCCGCAAGGGTGAACTCGGATCTGGTCGGCAAGGTGGTCAACATTGCCAGCCGCAGCGCGGGGTTTATCACCAAGCGTTTTGACGGCCAACTGGGCCAGGTTACCGAGCACGAAAAGCTGAAAGAATTTATCCAGGCCGGCGACGAAATTGCAGACTTCTATGAAACCCGGGAATTTGGCCGCGCCATGCGTCGCATCATGGAGCTGGCGGATATTGCCAACCAGTATGTGAACGATGAGCAGCCCTGGGTCATTGCCAAACAGGATGGCCAGGACGACAGGCTGCAGGCGATCTGCACCAACGCCATCAACATGTTCCAGCTGCTGATGACCTACCTGGCACCGGTGCTGCCGGAAACGGCCCGAGCTTCCGAAGCGTTTCTCAATGCCCCGCTGGACTGGAACAATCGTTCAGAGCGCCTGGAAAACCACGGCATCAACAAGTTCAAACCACTGATGAACCGGGTGGATATGGCCCAGATCGAAAAAATGCTGGAGGCCTCAAAAGAGGAGATGCCGGCGGCCACGGGTGACAGACCCGCCAATGCGGATGCTAAAGCTGAACAAGCAACAGCTCCAGAGCCACTGGCCGAGGAAATCGATTTTGACGCCTTCGCCAAAGTCGACCTCAGGGTCGCGAAAATCCTCAAGGCGGAGCGCGTAGAAGGCGCGGATAAGCTACTTCAGCTCACCCTGGATATTGGCCATGGGGAACGCAACGTGTTTGCCGGCATCAAATCCGCCTATGAGCCGGAAGACCTCACAGGGCGCCTGACGGTAATGGTGGCAAACCTGAAGCCCCGCAAGATGAAATTCGGCCTGTCCGAAGGCATGGTGCTGGCAGCAGGTCCCGGTGGTAAGGAGATTTTCATCCTGTCACCGGATTCCGGCGCTACGCCCGGCATGCGGATCATGTAGGGTGAACAGATGACAGAGTGTATAAGAGTGCCATCGGATGTCTGAGTACCTGCTGATTCTGGTCAGCACCATCCTGGTGAACAATTTCGTGCTGGTTCAGTTTCTTGGCCTGTGCCCCTTCATGGGCGTGTCCGGGAAGCTCGAAACCGCCATGGGCATGTCACTGGCCACCACTTTTGTGCTTACCCTCGCGTCGGTGTGCAGTTATCTGGCCTACACCTACCTGCTGGAACCCCTGGACCTGGCGTTCCTGAAAACCATCACCTTCATTCTGGTGATTGCGGTTGTCGTCCAGTTCACCGAGATGGTGGTGCGTAAAACCAGCCCGCTCCTTTATCGGGTCCTGGGCATTTTTCTGCCGTTGATTACCACCAACTGCGCGGTGCTGGGCGTCGCTCTGCTGAACCTCAACAGGAACAACAATTTTGTCGAGTCCGTCCTCTACGGTTTCGGCGCCGCTGCCGGCTTTTCACTGGTGCTGGTGCTGTTTGCAGCCATGCGTGAGCGAATTGCCGTGGCTGATGTGCCGGTCGCATTCCAGGGCGCAGCCATTGGTATGGTGACCGCCGGGCTGATGTCACTGGCATTCATGGGCTTCACCGGCCTGGTCAGGGTCTGACGGAGCGTTTGAACGATGTGGACAAGCGTACTGATTGCCGTCGTCGTCCTCCTGGCACTGGCCGTTATATTCGGCGGCCTGCTGGGCTTTGCCTCTGAGCACTTCAAAGTCGAGGGCAACCCGCTGGTCGAACAGATCGACTCCATGCTGCCCCAGACCCAGTGCGGCCAGTGCGGCTTCCCCGGCTGCCGACCCTACGCCGAATCCATCGCCAACGGTGACGCCATCAACAAATGCCCGCCCGGTGGCGAAACCACCATCAGGGCCCTGGCCGACCTGCTGGACGTTGAACCACAACCGCTGGACGCCGAGCACGGCGTTGAGCAGGCAAAACGGGTTGCGCTGATTCGGGAAGACGAGTGCATCGGCTGCACCAAATGCATCCAGGCCTGCCCGGTCGACGCCATCCTGGGGGCCGCCAAACAGATGCACACGGTGATTGAAAGCGAATGCACCGGCTGCGATCTGTGTGTGGACCCCTGCCCGGTCGACTGCATTGATATGATTACCATCGAACCGGATATCCGCAGCTGGACCTGGACGCCGCCCAAGTCCGGTATTATCGCGACAGATCGAGCGGGGGCCAGCGCCTGATGACGCAGCTCTGGGATTTCAGCGGTGGCATTCATCCGGACGAAAACAAGCACCTGTCCACCGCCCGGCCCATCGAACAACCGTCCCTGCCAGACAGGCTGATCCTGCCGCTTCAGCAGCACATTGGCGCTCCGGCAGAAACGTGTGTATCGGTGGGTGAGCGAGTTCTGAAAGGACAGGTCATCGCCACCGTAACCGACGCTATCGGCGTTCCCGTCCATGCGCCCACATCGGGTACCATTGAAGCGATCTCGATGCACCCGGTGCCCCATCCGTCCGGCATGAGTGACCAATGCATTATCCTTGTGCCAGATGGCCTGGACGAATGGACCGAACGGGACGCCATTGCGGATTACCATTCCATGGACCGGGACGCCATTCTGGAGCGAATTCGTGACTACGGCGTTGCCGGTCTTGGTGGGGCAGGATTTCCAACCAATATCAAACTGCGCCCCCCGAGAGACCGGAAGGTCAGCACCCTGATCCTCAACGGCGCCGAATGCGAGCCCTACATCACCGCAGACGATATGACCATGCGTGAGCGAGCCGATGAAATTGTCTCCGGACTGCGCATCATGGCCTGGATTCTGCGACCGGAACGCTGCGTTATCGCCATTGAGGACAATAAGCCCGAGGCCATCAAGGCGGTGAAAAAGGCTACTGAGAACACCCGGACCGAGGTGGTGGTTATCCCCACCAGGTATCCGTCCGGGGGTGAGAAACAGCTGATCCAGATTCTGACCGGCATGGAAGTGCCCAGTGGCGGCATCCCCGCCGACATCGGCGTAATGTGCCAGAATACCGGCACCGCCATTGCAGTCTCCCGCGCGATCCACCGGGGCGAACCGCTGATTTCACGGGTGACCACCATAACTGGCCGCGCATTATCCAACCCAGGCACCTATGACGTCTTGCTGGGCACCCCGATTGAACATCTTCTGGCACAGGCAGGGGTGGATAAACAACAGCTGAATCGGCTGATCCTCGGCGGCCCGATGATGGGCTACACCCTGGAAACACCCGGCATTCCCGTGGTTAAAACCACCAACTGCGTGATCGCCGCCACCGCCGAAGAATTACCAGCCCCGCCGCCGGAACAGCCCTGTATTCGCTGCGGCATGTGTGCCGAAGCCTGCCCCATGGAATTGTTACCGCAGCAGCTTTTCTGGCATTCCAGAGCCGGGGAGCTGGAAAAAGCAGAGCATCTCAACCTGTTTGACTGTATTGAATGTGGCGTCTGCTCCTACGTCTGCCCCAGCTCTATTCCGCTGGTTCAGTATTATCGGGCGGCGAAGGGTGAAATTCGTGTTCAGCAGGCAGAGCATCTGAAAGCCGATCGGGCCCGGGAACGCTTTGAGGCGCGCCAGGCAAGACTTGAACGCGAGCAACAGGAAAAAGAACAGCGCAAGAAAGATCGGGCGAAAGCCGCAGCTGAGGCTCAGGCCAAAAAGCAGGCCGAAACGGAAATAGCGGAAGCCGGAGGGCAACCCGCAGACGACCGCGCCGCCAAATCCACCCTGGTGGAAGAAGCGTTGGCGCGCAAAAAAGCCAAGGCGGCCGCAAAGACTGCAAATGAGGCAACATCTCCAAATACAGCAGTTGCGGATGCAGCACCGCTGGATCTCGAGGCGCTGGAGAAACAATTGAGCCAGGCCACCGCCAAACTGAATACCATGCAAAGCATGCTGGAAGACGCGAAAGCGGAAAGCGCCGACAACGTTGAAAAACTCGAGCGAGCAGTCGCCAAAAACCATGATCGCGTAAAGCGTGCCGAACAGGCGCTGGCAGAGGCCCGGAACTAATGGCACTTGCCCAACAGTCATCGCCCCACACCCGCCGCGCCCGGTCAACGTCGAACGTCATGCTCTGGGTGATGCTGGCAACCCTGCCCGGACTGCTGGCCCAGGTTGTGTTTTTTGGCTGGGGCAACCTGATCAACGTGCTCTGGTGCATCGCCCTGGCGGTTGGCGCAGAGGCCGCCATGCTGAGATTGCGAAAACGACCGGTGATGTTCTTTTTGCGGGACAACACCGCCGCTCTTACCGGGTTGCTGTTGGGTCTGTCGCTACCACCGCTGGCCCCTTTCTGGGTATCGGCGGTCGCCGTTCTGGCCGCCATTATTCTGGCCAAACAGCTTTACGGTGGGCTCGGCTCCAACCCGTTTAATCCCGCCATGGTGGGCTATGCGCTGGTTCTGATCTCATTCCCGGTAGCCATGACGACCAACTGGGCAGCCCCCGGCCTGTTCGGGGATTCGGCCCCCGGCTTCTGGGAGACGCTTAGAATTATAGCCGCCGGCCAGCAATCGACGGTGGATGCATTCACGATGGCAACACCGCTGGATTATTACAAACATAACATCAGCTCGCAGACGGCGACCGAAGTGCTGCAACACCCGAGCTTTGGCGAAGGGATTGCGAAAGGCTGGGAATGGGTCAATGCAGGCTTTCTGGCAGGCGGGGCTGTTCTGCTCTGGATGCGCCTTATCACCTGGCATATTCCTGTCAGCTTGCTCGCCGGGCTGGCGATCATGAGCCTGGCCTTTGGCAGCAATCCGGATCTTTATGCGCCTCTGTCCATGCACCTGCTGGCGGGTGGCACCATGCTGGGCGCTTTCTTCATTGCCACCGACCCGGTATCGGCAGCCACCAGCCATCAGGGCAAACTGATCTACGGTGCCGGTATCGGGGTGCTCATTTATCTGATCCGTACCTGGGGCGCTTATCCCGATGCGGTTGCTTTCGGTGTGCTGCTGATGAATTTCGCGGTGCCCTTTATCGACTACTACACGCCCCCGCGAACCTACGGTCACCGCAAGCCCCGACGGGGACTACCGGGCAGGAACCAGGGATAAGCCATGGCAAATGTTGGACAATCCATTCGTCGGAACGCAGTTGGACTGGGGCTTTTCGCCATTATCACCGGGGGCACAATCGCCATCACTCAGGAACTGACCCAGGACCGAATTGCCGAACAGGTCGCACGTGCCGAGGCCGAAGCGTTATTCGAAATCATTCCTGAGAACCGGCATGACAACGAGCTGCTTCGGGACACCGTCACGCTGCCCGTCAGCGCTGACCTGCATGGAGGCCAGCCAATAACCGCCTGGGTAGCGCGCAGAAACAACCGCCCCATCGGGATGATTGTTCCGGTCACGGCGTCTGACGGCTATTCCGGCAACATCCGTTTGCTGGTCGGTATCAACCTCAAAGGCAGGGTTCTGGGGGTTCGGGTCACCCGTCACCGGGAAACATCCGGGCTCGGTGATAAAATCGAGACCAAAAAGTCCGACTGGATCTACACTTTTGAAGGCCGATCGCTGGATAATCCCGAGCCCGAGCAGTGGGCTGTAAAAAAGGATGGCGGCGTCTTTGACCAGTTCACCGGCGCAACCATCACCCCGAGAGCCGTGGTAAGCAAGGTTCGGGATACCCTGGTGTATTTCCGCGAACACCGGCAGCAGATTCGTGACATTCTGAAGCAACCGGCCTCGCCCCAACAGAAACCGGTCACGCCGGAGTCCATTGCAGGCGGCTCACCGGCACAGGAGCATTCGTGAAATGGCAACCAAATCCAGTGCAGACATCATCCGCGACGGACTCTGGACCAATAATCCGGCACTGGTACAGGTGCTCGGCCTGTGCCCCTTGCTGGCGGTAACCAGCACCGTGGTCAATGCCATCGGTCTGGGGCTGGCCACCTTGCTGGTGCTGATGGGTTCAAATCTTTCGGTATCCCTGATCCGGAACTTTGTCAGCGAATCCGTGCGCCTGCCGGCGTTTGTCATGATCATCGCCTCGTTTGTAACCTGCGCGGAACTGCTGATGCAGGCGTTCACCTATGAGCTTTACCAGATTCTGGGCATTTTCATTCCATTGATTGTCACCAACTGCGCCATTCTGGGCCGTGCAGATGCTTTCGCGTCCAAGAATCCACCGCTCCCGGCGCTGCTTGATGGTTTCATGATGGGCCTGGGATTCCTGGTGGTATTGATCGCCCTTGGCGCCATTCGCGAGCTGGTCGGCCAGGGTACCCTGCTGGTTGATATGGACCTGCTACTGGGCCCGGTCGCCAGCGACTGGGCCATACGCCCGCTGGAGACCTACCCCGATGTGCTGATTATGGTATTGCCGCCCGGCGCGTTTATCGGGCTGGGGCTGTTGATTGCGCTGAAGAACGGCATAGATAACCGCATCAAGGCGAGTCGCGTGGCGGGCCAGCCAGTTGAAGCGGGCAGCAAACGTGTACGTGTGACGGGGCAGACGTCATGAACAGGGAAAAACGAACCGCCATTTTTACCAGGCTGCGAGAGGCCAATCCCTCCCCGACCACCGAGCTGAATTACTCGAATCCTTTTGAACTTCTGATTGCCGTCATTCTGTCTGCGCAGGCAACGGACGTGGGCGTTAACAAGGCCACTGCGAAACTTTTCCCGGTTGCCAGTACGCCAGAGGCGATTTACCAGCTTGGTGTGGACGGGCTGAAGGAATACATCAAAACCATCGGATTGTTCAACAGCAAGGCGGAAAACGTCATCAAAACCTGCAAAGCCCTGATTGACAAACACGACGGTCAGGTACCGGATAACCGCGAGGACCTGGAGGCCTTACCGGGCGTGGGCCGGAAAACCGCAAACGTAGTGCTGAATACCGCTTTCGGCCAGCCGGCCATGGCTGTAGATACCCACATTTTCCGGGTGTCCAACCGGACCGGCATTGCGCCGGGCAAGAACGTGCTGGAAGTGGAAAAACGGCTGATGAGACTGGTGCCCAGAGAATTTCTGCTGGACGCTCATCACTGGTTGATTCTGCACGGTCGCTATACCTGCACCGCACGCAAGCCGAAATGCGGTGCCTGTGAAATTGAAGACCTGTGTGAATTCAGAAACAAGCGGGATTATCTGGATTAACGCTGGCCCAGCATTTTTTCTTTCAGATCTTCTTGCGCGGGCTCGTCAGACAGCCAGATACCGAAGAGCGCCTTTTTGAAAGCGAGACCTTCAATTGTGTCTCTTGCTTCCCCGTTCTTCATGACACGGATACCCTCACCTGGAAGGTAAACCAGGTCGAACACGTCTCCCTCTACGATTTCCTCCGAAAACACGTCAAGAAAGGCGTCAACGTCGCTCTGAATTCCGGACAGGTCGCCACCGGTGGAGCTCTCGAAACCGTCTATCGTGGCTTCTTTCATTTTTTCGCTTGTGATCATTCCGGAAACAATGTGCAAAGTGATGGCCTGAGGCTCATCGGCATTGATAACCGCCTGTCCATCACTCATCTTGCCGGGCAAGTAAAGACCGCCGACGTACAGATCGATAAACCACTTGGATCGAGTGCCGGCTCCGTTCAGTGACAGGTCTGTACCCATTGCCGAGTAGGTTTCCGGTATACTGGTCCCCCCGACCTCTAGAGCAGACGCCGGAGCGGTAAACCCGGCAGTCAACAGCAGCAGAACCAGCGCTTTTGACAGGATTTTTATCATCGTTATTTCCTTTTCCATTGTTATTTTAGATTTCTGTTTCTGACTGCTTCGGGCAAAAAAAACCGACTCCGCTAAGGGCCGGTTTTTTGCGTCTCCGTTTCTACGGTCTGAGTTTTTTCAGAAACCCTACTTGAACAGCATGGTGCCCGACAGGCCTTCCTTTTCCAGAATTTCACGAAGGCGACGAAGTGCCTCGACCTGGATCTGGCGTACCCGCTCACGGGTCAGACCAATCTCCTGCCCCACTTCCTCCAGCGTGCTGATCGGGTAACCGCGCAAGCCGAAACGGCGAGACAATACCTCTTGCTGCTTGTCACTGAGCTGGTCAATCCACTTCCCAACGCAGGCGCACATATTGTTGTCCTGCAACTGATCCGCAGGGTCCGAAGCCCCTTCGTCTGCCACCGTATCCAGTAGGGACTTTTCACCACCGCTGCCGATAGGCGTATCCATGGAGGCAACGCGCTCGTTCAGCCCGAGCATACGCTTTACGTCCGCCACTGGCTTATCAACCATGTGCGCAATTTCCTCGGCAGACGGTTCATGATCCAGCTTCTGGGTCAGCTCACGAGCTGCGCGAAGATAGAGATTAAGCTCTTTGACCACGTGAATCGGCAAACGAATAGTGCGGGTCTGATTCATGATCGCCCGCTCGATGGTCTGGCGAATCCACCAGGTCGCGTAGGTTGAGAATCGGAAACCCCGTTCAGGGTCAAACTTCTCAACCGCACGAATCAGCCCCAGATTACCCTCTTCAATGAGATCCAGCAGCGTCAGGCCCCGATTGACATACCGGCGCGCAATTTTGACGACCAGACGAAGGTTGCTCTCAATCATCCGTTTACGACCCGACTCCTCTCCCTTGCGGGCGAGCCGTGCAAAATAAACCTCTTCTTCGGGGGTTAACAGGGGAGAAAATCCAATCTCGTTGAGATAAAGCTGAGTGGCGTCCAGTTGTTTCTGGCTGGTGAAATAACGGCCCTGGGCCGGAATATCTTCTTCGGTGGCTGCCGCTTCAGTGTCCGCTGCGTCCTCTTTCTGAACTTTGTCTTCCGCTAACAGCTGATCGTCTGACTCTTCCACATCGGACACACGATCAATAATAAGTTCTTCCTGATCTGATGACATAACGCTTGCCCCGCCTTTCAAGGATCCTGGATAGTTGCTCACCTTTGTTATTGTTATGAGCGCTTGTTCTTATTCTCGCCGCACGGTCATCGAGGCGGCAGATACGGAACCGGATTCACCGGGTTTCCGTTTTTCCGGATTTCAAAATGCAACTTTGGCCGGTCTGTTCCACTACTTCCGAGCTCAGCGATCGTCTGCCCGGCGGTGACATTTTCTCCCTCTCTGACCAGTATTTTTCGGTTGTGAGCGTAGGCGCTGAGGTAGTACTCGTTGTGATTCACTATGACCAGGTTGCCATAACCAAGTAAACCATCACCTGCATAAACCACGTTGCCGCTTGCGGCTGCTTTGACAGAGTCACCCGGATTTCCTGCAATATCAATACCTTTATTGACTTTTCCAGACCTGGAGTAACCTGCAATTACGGTGCCAATGTGCGGCCAGCGCCACGCTATGCTGGCGACTGTCTGAGTCTGTTCACTGGTCGGCGACGAGGGATCTGGCGGTTTGGAGACCGTTGGCGCCGCCGGCTCAGGTGGCGCTGAAGGGCGTGGCGAGCTTGGTTGTCTGGGGGGCACCGGCGCGGAGGAAACGCTGCCCCGCTCATCAAGCCTGAGCACCTGACCCGCCCTCAGATCATAGGGTGGAGGAATATTATTGGCGTCCCCCAGCTCGCGATAATCCCGCCCATACCGCCAGGCAATGCTGTAAAGGGTTTCCCCGGACTGGACCACATGACGCCCCCAGTAAACGGGCGGGTTGTAACGATCGTCCTGGTAGATAGCAGAGGTGTTACAGCCGGAAAGGCCAAAGAGCACAATCAACAGGGACAACACATAGCCCGCCCGCAAGGCGGCGCAGACGCCAGTTTTCGGGCGTGACCGTTCGTGGACACCCCAGGGACGGCAGGGGGACGTTGCATACATCGACTCAGACAATCTGTACGCCAATCTCGAAGAAATAAAAACGTGCCTGTTAATCTATTTTTGTCTAAAAAATGCAGTCAAATAGTAACTTTTACCAGTAACACGCTAATTTATTGCACATTTTCAGTGCCAAAACCAGTTACTGTGCACCATTAATGTTACCGGCAGGAACAGTCCCGGGGACCAGAAAAGTAACACTTGTCCCAATGCTGCCCTCTTCATTTGAGCTGACGTCCGGATTTCAGCGTCGCCTGCCAGCCCATTCAATACCCAGAACGAGCACCAGACCTGCCACCGCAAACAGGCAGGCCAGCCATAACTGCGGGTCCTGACCTGCCTGATCAGCATAGCTGAACGGGCTGACACTTGCCTCGGTGAGGGGCACTTTCTCGCCAGCGCTATTGGTACGCCAGCTCAGCGTCTGTTTCCACGGCCAGACCTTATCGAGGGCACCGACCATGAATCCGATTAACAGTGCCAACACCAGATCATGGAAGCGCGCGAAGGCCCAGGTGATCAGACGTGCAACGGAAAGCAGGCCTGCCAGGCAGCCAATGGCGAACACGCCCAGAAGACCCGGATCAGGCGCACGGATAGCATCCAGAACCGGGGCATACATGCCCAGAATCACCAGAATGAACGAACCGGAAATGCCGGGCAGAATCATCGCGCAGATTGCCAGAGCCCCCGCCCCCAGAAACATCAGCGGTGATGGCTGCAAGGGCATCCCGGCTAGGCCACCTACCCACCACGCGAACACAACTCCGGCCGCAAAGGGCAGAAATAACGTCGCCCGCAATGTTTGCAGCTGACGGCTGACATGCCAAACCGCAGCAATAATAAGACCGAAAAAGAAACTCCAGATCAGCACCGGGTATTCATCCAGGAGGTAACTGATAACGGACGCCAGGGAAGCAACGCTGACCAGGATGCCCGCCAGCAGACAGGCCAGGAACGCGCCATCGCAGGCCTTCCAGAATGCCCGCAGACGGCCCTTCGGAAGGTGCTGGATGGCGGCGCCGGGAACTTCGCTTATAGCCTGAAGAAGACGGAAATAAATGCCGGTGATAAACGCAATGGTGCCGCCGGATACGCCGGGCACGATGTCAGCGGCGCCCATGGCCAGACCCCGGAGGAAGACAGACCAGAGGCGATGATCACGGGGCGTGGCAGGTTCACTCAACGGACAACCCCGCCCAGTAGCGGAACAAACCGGACAGGTTCTACCTCCGTCACCTCAAAACGCGAGCCGTTGCGGACGATTTCGGTCAGCATTTGAGTATGCTCGCCGATCGGTGCGACAAGAACACCCCCGTCGGCCAGTTGCAGCTTCAGTTCCTCGGGCACTTCACGGGGCGCCGCCGTGACGATAATACCGTCAAACGGCCCTTTGTCGGGCCATCCCATGCCGCCATCCGCGTGTTTCATCAGAACATTGCGGGCACCCAGTGTCCGCAGACGTTCCCGGGCCCGGTCCTGCAGAGCCTTTATTCTTTCAACGCTGAAAACCTGATCCACCAGGCCGGCCAGTATGGCCGTCTGATAGCCTGAACCGGTGCCCAGTTCCAGCACACTCGCCGGTTTGTGGCGCATCAATACTTCCGTCATCCGGGCAACAATGTAGGGCTGGGACAGGGTCTGACCGTATCCAATCGGAAGCGCCGTGTCCTCATAGGATCGATGCGCCAACGCTTCATCCAGAAAAATATGCCTGGGCACGTTGGCCATGGCCTCGAGAACCTGTTCGTCAACGATGCCGGATTCCCGCAGGCGCTGAATCAGCCGCAGGCGGGTACGACGGGATGTCATTCCGATGCCGTTCAGTTCGGCAACCATCACCGGGCGCCCTCACCAGCAGAGTGATCCAGACGCTTTACCCAGTCCTGCAGGGACGGCAGCGCTTCGTGACGAGTCATATCCACATGGACGGGCGTGATGCTGACAAAACCATCCCGAACGGCCTGAAAGTCCGTTCCCTCACCCGCATCACTGCCTTTTCCGGCGGCGCCGATCCAGTAACGGGCTTTCCCGCGCGGGCAGGTCATGGGAACCGCGCCTTCCGCGCGGCCACGATGGCCCAGGCGGGTCACCCGGAACCCGGCTAGCTGTTCCCAGGGTATATCGGGCACATTCACATTAAGAATGCACCGTGGGCCCAGCGACATGGGGCCGGTTCCCTCCAGCAGCGCCCTGATGACGCGAGCGGCAGTTTCATAGTGCAGACGCCCTTCGTTCACCAGCGACACCGCAATGGCAGGAAGGCCCAGGTGTCTACCTTCCGTCGCCGCCGCGACCGTACCTGAATAAATGACGTCGTCGCCAAGATTGGCATGGGTATTGATCCCGGAGACCACCCGATCGAAAGGCTGGTCGAACAGACCATTGACCGCCAGGTGAACGCAATCGGTGGGGGTGCCATCAACCGACTGAAAGCCACCGCCATGATAGTCAACGGTCAATGGCCGATTCAGAGTAAGCGCGTTGCTGGCGCCACTATGGTCCCGGTCGGGCGCAACGACATGCAGCTCCCCCAGCCCTTCGAGCCCGTCATACAGAGCCTTCAGGCCAGGCGAATGCACGCCGTCGTCATTGGATAACAGAATTCGCACGATTGCCTCCACTTACTGCCAGATCAAACACATCACCGAGCAAGGTCGTTGCGTATCGCCCGGGCGCCAACCCGAAAGCAATCATCAGACGATCATCGCCCAGCCATTTCCAGTTCAGGGCATCCGGAGTCAGGATGAGTGGCCGACGCTCCGGTTTCATCCGGGTTAATGAAAACACCGACTCAACGGCCGGATACCCGGCAACCACACGCCGTTCAAGCTCGCCCTGCAGGGATTCTGCATCGGTGCCGCCATCACCCCACAAGGGACCGGTGACGACTGACTCTCGGGCACCAGGCAGGCCGGGTTCGCCGTCCAGGACCTCACGCCAGTTTGCTGCGTCCATCCGGTGAGCCAGCACTTCATTGAACAACCAGGACCGCGCGGCTGAAAAGTACAATACGTTCTTGGACCCGTCACTGCCAGAGGAAGATCGCCCGCGCTTTCTATTCGGCCGGCGTCGGCCTGCGATCATCTTCGCCGGATCCATCGCGATGGCCCGGTCGAGATTCCCGCCGTCATGGCCAAAACGCTGCGGCCCGAAATAGTTCGGGCAGCCCTGGCTACCCAGTGTCGCCAGGGCCTCTTCAATCAGGTCTCTCTGCCCCATCACCTCGGTCAGGGTTATTTCAAACCCGTTGCCCTGATGATCCGAGCGCCGGAGCTTTTTCTGTCCGCGACACCAATTCAGCACCGGCCAGGTGGCGGCCACCCGCGACATAAGTTCGCGATCCTCCGCCTCGAGGCCGGGACGATAAACACTGAACCATTGCCGGGTAATGGCATGGCGATCTTTCAGGCCGCAGAATCCTACGTCAAAATGCCTGCACTGGGCCAACCCCGCCAGCTGCCGGGCAACGAATTCGGTATTGTCACCGATCTTTTCAAGCCTGAGGTAAAGGTGTTCGCCGCCGGTGCAATCAGACACATCCAGCCGTTCATCCACAACAAAGTCTTCAGGAGCGGCTTTGAGCGTGGCGCTGGCAACCCTCCTGCCGGAAGATGTTGGCCAGTCAAGCCGCCAGCGACCGGCGCTTGCCGCGAGCACGGAGTCGTTCATACCGCATTCGGCTCGAGCAGACAGATGGCCTGGCAGGCAATACCCTCACCCCGACCGGTAAATCCCAGACGCTCGCTGGTTGTTGCTTTTACGCTGACGCGATCTACCGGCAGGTTCAGATCTTCAGCAATGTTCAGGCGCATGCCCTGTATGTGCGGCGCCATCTTCGGTGCCTGGGCAATAATGGTGGCATCCACATTCACCAGCTTCAGGCCTTCCTCGGTAATCCGTCCCATAACTCTGCGCAGAAGATCGCGGCTATCAGCCCCGGCCCATTCATCGCTGGTGTCCGGGAAAAAATGCCCGATATCACCCAGAGCCGCGGCGCCCAGCAGCGCGTCCGCAAGAGCGTGTAAAAGCACATCGCCATCGGAATGAGCCCTGATGCCCTGTTCAAACGGAATGGATACGCCACCCAGAATGACCTGATCGCCCTCGCAGAACGCATGGACATCAAAGCCTTGCCCGATTCGCATAATGGGTTCCTTTTTCGAATAATTCTCAGGTCAACACCGGATGATTTCAGAAGCGGCTGAGCACGAAATCCGCCAGGGCAAGATCCGCTGGCACCGTCACCTTAATGTTATCGGGCCTGCCTTCGACAATACAGGGGAAATAACCCGCCTGTTCGACGGCAGAGGATTCATCGGTAACTGGCCGCCCTGCCAAAAGCGACGCCTGCAATGCCGACTTGAGCACGCCGTAACGGAACATCTGTGGCGTCAAAGCCCGCCAGAGCGCCGTTCTGTCGACCGTTGCCCGAACCCGCAGACCCGGCGGCCGTGCCTGTTTAAGCGTATCCGTAACCGGTGCCGCCAAAAGCCCGCCAACCTTGTCTGTGACAAGCTCTTTGCACAGCCGGTCAAGATCGTTTGGGTGCAGGCATGGCCGGGCCGCATCATGCACCAGCACCCAGTCGCCCTCGCTGGCCCTGCCTTCCAGAGCCCGCAGGGCCGCAAATACCGAATCAGCCCTTTCAGTACCGCCCTCGCAACAGGTAATGCGGTGATCATTGCTGGCCCTGGTTTCACACCACCAGGGATCATCACGGCTGATCGCGACAACACAGCCCGCCAGTTCGAGGTGATCCGCTATTCGGCTGATTGCCAGATCAACAATCAGATCTCCGCGCAAAGAGAGATATTGCTTGGGCCGGGAAGACTGCATGCGGGTGCCAGCACCAGCGGCAGGGATAACAAGCCAGAATCGAGGGGTAGTCATGGGCATGGCCAGCGTCAGGAGGGCAGTGCGTGACTGCTCAACCAGTCTATTGTTCAACCACCAGAAAAAAAGTCTCGTCTTCACGGATCAGGCCGAGGTTCATACGGGCCCGCTCTTCCAGAGCGCCCTGCTGTCCACGAAGGTTCTGGACCTCTGCGTACAGGCGCTCATTACGGGCCTCCAGTTCGGCGTTCTCCGCGCGCTGTCCGGCAATGGCTTCTTCCAGCCCCCATACTTGCGCAAAGCTGCCCTCTCCGACCCACAGGCGCACCTGCAGCAGGATGATCAGCAACACCATGATGGACCAGAGCAGTTTCATTGCGAATTCGCTTACCAGTAAGACAACGAGTGTTGAGTATAGACGTTAGTGTAGTTTTTCAACAAGTTTTGCTAAGCGCTTGTATAAAAAGGCCATCACACTTGCCAAAAAAGTGTGATGGCCTTTCGGTTATCGGCGGGCCCGGGAGCCTTTTACTGGCCTTTGATCTCACTCAGACCATGGTAAAGCGCCTTGCCATCCAGCGCTTCTTCAATGCGAAGCAGCTGGTTGTACTTGGCCACCCGATCAGATCGGCACAAAGAGCCCGTTTTGATCTGACCCGCGCAGGTAGCAACGGCCAGATCGGCAATGGTGGTGTCCTCGGTCTCACCGGAGCGGTGCGAAATCACCGCCGTGTAGCCTGCATCCTGGGCCATTTTTATGGCGTCCAGCGTTTCGGTCAGACTGCCAATCTGGTTGAACTTGATCAGAATGGAGTTGCCTACGCCCTTCTCAATGCCTTCTCTGAGGATTCGGGTGTTGGTCACAAACAGGTCGTCACCAACCAGCTGCACCTTGCTGCCCAGCTTGTCGGTCAGGATCTTCCAGCCGTCCCAGTCGCTCTCGTCCATACCGTCTTCAATGGACACGATGGGATAGCGCTCGCACAGGCCTGCCAGGTAATCCGCAAAGCCCGTGGAATCGAAGCTTTTGCCCTCGCCCGCAAGCTGGTACTGGCCGTCTTTATAGAATTCCGAAGAGGCACAGTCCAGAGCCAGGGTCACGTCGGTACCCAGCGTGTATCCGGCTTTCTCCACCGCTTCCTGAATGACCGCCAGAGCGCCTTCATTGGAAGGAAGGTCCGGTGCGAAACCACCTTCGTCACCCACCGCAGTATTCAGACCCTTGCTGTTAAGGACTTTTTTCAGCGCATGAAAAATTTCAGCACCAGTGCGAAGCGCCTCCGAAAACGACTTCGCCGCGACCGGCTGGATCATGAATTCCTGAATATCGACGTTGTTATCCGCATGCTCACCGCCATTCAGAATATTCATCATCGGCACCGGCATGGAAAACTTGCCCGGGGTTCCGTTTAAATCAGCAATGTGAGCATAGAGCGGCTTGCCCAGAGAAATCGCCGCGGCTTTAGCCGCCGCAAGGGAAACCGCGAGAATGGCGTTGGCACCCAGATTGGCCTTGTTCTCAGTGCCATCCAGTTCCAGCATTACGTTGTCCAGACTGCGCTGGTCTGCCGCATCTTTGCCAATCAGCGAATCACGGATTCTGGTATTAACCGCCTCGACAGCCTTGAGCACACCTTTACCCAGATAGCGGCTGGCATCCTTATCGCGAAGTTCAAGGGCTTCACGCGAACCAGTAGACGCACCGGATGGCGCACAAGCACTGCCGATTGTCCCATCGTCCAGAATCACATCAGCTTCGACAGTCGGGTTCCCTCGCGAGTCCAAAACTTCACGGCCTTTGATGTTGGCAATCTTGGTCATTCTTCTGATTCTCCAGATTTCTGTGTCTAAACGGTTTAACTTTAAGCCGGGCCTAGAGCAGGTGGGAGATGGCTTTCCGAAACTGTGCGGAGCCATGGATGGCGGACCCCAAGCGTCACATGGATGTGCCGCAAGGAGCGTGTTTCGGAAAGCCATCTCTCACCTGGTCGTACTCCGAGGCCAAAAAACCTCATATTCCCGGGCAAAAAACACCGCCTTTCAGGCGGTGTCGATAGGTTTGAAACTTTTCACCAGGTCATCCACGGCTTTTACCCGCTGGAGAAACGGCTCCAGCTGGCTGAGCCGCAGCGCGCACGGACCATCGCATTTGGCGTTGTCCGGGTCGGGATGCGCTTCCAGGAACAGTCCTGCCAGGCCCTGGGACATGCCTGCCAATGCCAGATCGGTTACCTGGGCGCGGCGCCCGCCCGCCGAATCAGCCCGACCGCCGGGCATCTGCAACGAGTGGGTGACGTCAAACATCACCGGCACGTCCATCGCTTTCATAATGCCAAAGCCGAGCATATCAACGACAAGGTTGTTGTAACCGAAGCTGGTGCCGCGTTCGCACAGGATGATTCTGTCGTTACCCGCCTCACCGCACTTGGTGATGATGTGCTGCATTTCCTGGGGCGCCAGAAACTGGGCTTTCTTGATGTTGATCACCGCGCCGGTTTCCGCCATGGCAACCACAAGATCAGTCTGCCGGCTCAGAAAGGCCGGCAACTGGATGATGTCACATACCACAGCGGCCGGGGCAGCCTGCTGAGGCGTATGAACGTCGGAGATAATCGGTACACCGTACTTGCTTTTGATGTCCGCAAGAATCTGCAGGCCCTTTTCCAGGCCCGGGCCGCGAAACGAGTTCACTGATGACCGGTTGGCTTTATCAAACGACGCTTTGAACACATAGGGAATGCCAAGCTTTGAGCAGGCCTGCACATAAGCATCCGCCACTTCAAAAGCGAGATCCGGCGATTCCAGTACGTTCATGCCGCCGAACAAGACAAACGGCCTGTCGTTCGCCACCTGAATACCTGAAACGTCGACCATACTCTGCGCCATCATCAGGATTCCTTTTTGCGGGCCACCGCGGCCTCAATAAAGCCTTTGAACAGCGGATGGCCGTCGCGGGGGGTCGATGTAAATTCCGGATGGAACTGACACGCCACGAACCAGGGGTGATCAGGCACTTCCACCACTTCCACCAGTTTGCCGTCGGTCGAACGGCCGGAAACGCGCAGTCCCGCGCCTTCCAGTTGCGGCAGAAAGTGGTTATTGACTTCATAGCGATGGCGATGGCGTTCGCGGATGGTCTTCTTGCCATAGCAACCGGCAATGGTTGAGCCTTCCTCTACCACACAATCCTGGGCGCCAAGACGCATGGTGCCGCCCAGGTCTGATTCACCTGAACGCTCTTCCTTCTCGCCGCTGGCATCCAGCCATTCAGTAATCAGACCGATAACCGGTTCCGGTGCATGCTCCCGGAATTCGGTACTGTGGGCGCCGCTCAGGCCCGCAACGTTGCGGGCGTATTCGATCACCGCCACCTGCATTCCGAGGCAGATTCCCAGGTAAGGCACCTTGTTTTCCCGGGCAAAACGGACCGTACGAATCTTGCCTTCCACACCCCTTTCACCAAAGCCACCAGGCACCAGAATGGCGTCTGCGCTTTCCAGCGCGCCGGTGCCGTCCCGTTCGATGTCTTCGGAATCAATGTAGTTGATACGGACCTTCGTGCGGGTTTTGATACCGGCATGAAGCAGGGACTCAACGAGCGACTTGTAGGCGTCCAGCAGCTCCATGTATTTACCGACCATGGCGACCGTTACTTCGCCTTCCGGATTCAGCAATGACTCGACGACCGCGTCCCATTCGCTCAGGTCTGCCGGGTTGGCTTCCAGGGCGAAACGTTCAATAACCAGCTGGTCCAAACCAAATTCATGAAGCATGCGCGGGATGGCGTAAATGGATTTGGCGTCCTGAAGCGGGATAACCGCGCGCTCTTCCACGTTAGTGAACAGGGCTATCTTACGGCGGGAACTGGCGTCGACCTCGTGCTCGGAACGACACAGAAGAATATCCGGCTGCAGGCCGATCGAGCGCATTTCCTTGACCGAGTGCTGGGTCGGCTTGGTTTTGATTTCACCGGCGGTGGCGATGTACGGCACCAGTGTGAGGTGCATGAACAGCGCACGCTGGGCGCCCACTTCTACCCTGAGCTGGCGACAGGCCTCCAGAAACGGCAGGGATTCAATGTCACCGACCGTGCCGCCAATTTCAATCATGGCAACGTCTGCACCGGCAGCGCCTTCCACGACCCGACGTTTTATTTCATCGGTGATGTGGGGAATAACCTGAACGGTACCACCGAGATAATCTCCCCGGCGCTCTTTACGGATAACTTCCTCATAGACACGGCCGGTGGTGAAGTTATTGCGGCGGGTCATGGGGGTACGGATAAACCGTTCGTAGTGACCCAGGTCCAGGTCCGTCTCCGCGCCATCTTCGGTGACAAATACCTCACCGTGCTGGAAGGGGCTCATGGTGCCGGGGTCCACGTTGATATACGGGTCCAGCTTGAGAATAGTGACCTTCAGGCCGCGTGCTTCAAGGATCGCCGCCAGCGAGGCGGATGCGATACCTTTCCCCAGGGAGGACACGACACCACCGGTGACGAAAATATAACGCGTCATGCAGATTCCATGAATTGTCTGGTTCGGTGAAGGAGGGAGATTGTCATCTCAAGATGGGACATCAGATTATCAGAAGTGCCCTACCTACTCAATCAGAATCCCGCTCCAGAATCAGGCGCCAGCCACTGGCCGGTGCCTCCCGGTGATAAGAGTCCGAGACCCAGAGATCTCCTACCGCAACAAGCTCGGAATGGTCGTCCTCACTCCTGGTAACCAGCGGAATCCGGCCCCGCTCCCAGGCCGGCACACCCTGTTCTTGAAACCATTTCTTGAGCAGTCTGGAAGGTCCGCCGGGGCGAATCCTTATGCGCTCACCACCCTCTCTCGCATGAACATAAAAAGTCGGTGAACCATCGGGACTGCCCGAGATATTGCGCAGGTAAACGCGCCAGTTACCCCAAACCGTCTCACGGTTAGCCGAGAGCGTCACGGGAGCGTCCGGCGAGAACCCCGTGTCCGGAACGATATAAAGCGTATTTTGATGCCGGCGCAGAAGGTAATTTGCACCCCGATACTCGGGCTGGCGGTCCTCCCCCGACTCCAGGAAATCGGACAGCAACCCGGGCCAGTTGGCCATGTCCGGAGGCAGATAACGCTGCTGGCTCACCCACCAACGGATCAGATTTTTCTGCTCCACTGCACTCAGCCCAGCCAAAGCGGTCAGGTCCAGACCGTCGTCTCTGGTCCGGCAACGGTCAAAGTGAATGCGCGCAAGACTGTGCGCAAGTTCGTCATTTTCCCGGCAGGCCCTTGCTGAGGCTGCCAACCGCCGGTTCAGGTATGGCCAGCGCTGCCGAAGCGCCGGGATAATCGAATGGCGTAGAAAATTACGGTCAAAACGCTGATCCTGATTGCTGGGATCTTCAACCCAGTCAATGCCGAGCTTCCGGGCAAAAGCCTGCAGCTCGTGGCGGCTGAAGTTCAGAAAGGGGCGGTACAGGGCGCCCTTCCCAACCGTTCTGGACACAGGCATACCCGCAAGCCCTGCAACACCGGTACCGCGTATCAGTCGAAACAACACGGTTTCCGCCTGATCGTCGGCATGATGGGCCATCAGCAGCAGATCGCCCGGGCCCAGGCAAGCTTCAAAAGCCCGGTACCGTGCAGAACGGGCCGACGCCTCCAGTCCACCCGTTCTGGCGGCATCGCCCGAACAGCTTGCCTGAACATCTGCATGAATGGCCTGAAAGGAAACCTCAAGCGCCCGGCACAGATCCCGGCAGAAGCGTTCTGTGTCACCGGCGTTCGGCTGAAGCTGATGATTGACATGAATGGCACTGAGCGTGCCGGGGAAGACCCGGGCTGCGCAATGCAGAAGTAACACAGAGTCCAGGCCACCACTGAGGGCAAGGTATAATCGGGAGTGTGTCGGCAGTTGGCTGACCGACGACAGGAGTGCCTCCGGCCAGTGAAGGTCCGGACCGGTATTACCGGCCGGTGTCATAACGGGTCAGCCGCTCATAGCGGCGCGCCACCAGCTCGTCAACCGGCATGGCACACAGCTCATCGACGCCCTTCACAAGAATTTTTCTTAACGACTCTGCCATTTTTTCCGGCGAACGGTGTGCGCCGCCCAATGGCTCCTGAATAATGTTATCTGCCACGCCCAGCTCTTTCAGGCGTTCGGCGGTGACGCCCATGGCCTCTGCCGCCTGGGCGGCGTGGTCTGCGCTTTTCCAGAGTATGGAGGCGCAGCCTTCAGGGGATATCACTGCGTAGGTAGAGTACTGAAGCATGTTTAACTGATCACAGACGCCAATGGCCAGCGCTCCACCTGAACCGCCCTCGCCAACGACCGTGGAGATAATCGGCGTTTTAAGCCGGGACATAACCGCAAGGTTGAAGGCAATGGCTTCACTCTGGCCACGCTCCTCCGCGCCAATGCCCGGATAGGCGCCCGGCGTATCGATAAACGTCAGGATCGGCATATGGAACCGCTCGGCCATCTCCATCAGCCGGAGGGCTTTACGGTAACCTTCAGGCCTCGGCATGCCGAAGTTACGCTTGACCTTCTCCCGCACTTCCCGGCCTTTCTGATGGCCGATAATCATTACCGGCTTACCGTCCAGGCGTGCAGTGCCACCCACAATGGCCTGATCATCGGCGTAGCGGCGGTCACCGTGCAGCTCATCAAAATCATCAAACATCATTTCAATGTAGTCGTGGGTGTAGGGCCGCCTGGGGTGCCGCGCAAGACGCGCGACGTCCCATGGTTTGAGGTCCGAAAAAATGCTTTCCGTCAGACTGACGCTCTTCTTCTTCAGCCGGGTAATTTCGTCGGTGATGTTGATGTCGCTGTCATTACCCACCATGCGAAGCTCTTCAATCTTGGCTTCAAGGTCGGCAATGGGCTGTTCGAAATCAAGGTAGTTAGGGTTCATGATGTTCCGTCATTATGATTGCTGGGCGCACACGCGTGCCGCCAAAAAATGAGACATATCAACAAAGGTAGCAGTGAAGGGCCAATCACTAAATCGGACCTTTGTATAAGGAACCTGGTCAGCGCCATTTGCATAACAGATTCCGCCCACTGCTATCAATCATAGACCAGTTCCACCGACTGGTCGCCCACCAGGTATTTCAGCTCCAGCAGCAGGTCGTCGTCTGGCTGAACCCGCCACGATTCGCCAAGCTCGATACGGGTACTGGCGTCATCGGTACTGTACTCGATCCACACCGGGCTGCCCGCGCAACGGAAAGGCCGGAGCGTGGAGTCAATCTTCTCCAGCAGGCCATTGTGCAACTGGTCCGCATGGATAGCGAGTTTCAGCCCACGACTGAACTGCTGCCGGGCGGTACCCACATCCATCACCGAGCTGACCCGCATTTTCATCTGCCCGGAATAATCATCGTGGCTGACCTGACCCTCCACCACGATCACCTGGTCCGACTGCAGCAGCTCCCGGTGTTCAAAAAAAGCCTCTGAGAATAGCGTGGCTTCAATCCGTGCACTGCGGTCATCCAGGGTAATAAATGCCATGGTTGAACCGGTGCGGGTTTTCATGGACCGCTGCGCAACCACCAGCCCCGCCACCCGCTGGGGTTCACGGGACGGCTTCAACTGGGAGATCGGGGAGCGCACAAAACGACGCACTTCTTTTTCATATTCGTCAAAGGGATGCCCCGTCAGATAAAGCCCGAGAGTGTCTTTCTCGCCCTTGAGGCGCTGTTTCTCCGGCCACTCCCGCACCCCGGCCACATCTGCATAGGGGTCTTCACCTTCGCCCCCGGCGAATATATCGCCGAACATGTCAGTCATGCCCACGGTTTCATTGCGGGATTGCTGCCCGGCCTGCTGAATGGCTTTATCGATACTGGCCATAAGACGCGCCCTGTCCGCACCCAGTTTATCCATGGCACCGCATCGAATAAGCGCTTCAATGGCCCGCTTATTCACTTTTTTCAGGTCAACCCGGCGGCAGAAATCGAACAGGTCCTGATAGGGCTCGCCGGCGGCGCGCCCCTCTACAATGCTCTGGATCGGCCCTTCCCCCAGACCCTTGATGGCGCCCATTCCGTAAACAACCTGGCCTTCGTCATTCACGGTGAAGGTATATTCGGAGCGGCTGACGTCCGGCACCAGAAGATCCAGGCTCATGCTGCGGCACTCTTCCACCAGCGTGACCACCTTGTCGGTGTTCTGCATATCGGCGGTCAACACGGCGGCCATGAACTCCGCCGGATAGTGGGCTTTCAGCCAGAGCGTCTGATAGGACACCAGGGCATAGGCGGCAGAATGCGATTTGTTAAAACCGTAACCGGCGAACTTCTCTACCAGGTCAAAAATGTTCTCGGCCAGGGTTTGATCAATACCGTTGCCCGCGCAGCCATCCAGGAAAAACTGCTTCTGCTTGGCCATTTCCGCGGGTTTTTTCTTGCCCATGGCCCGGCGCAGCATATCGGCGTTGCCCAGGGTATAACCGGCCATCACCTGGGCAATCTGCATGACCTGCTCCTGGTAAAGGATAACCCCGTAGGTGGGCTCCAATACCGGCTTCAGGCCATCGTACTGATAATCCGGGTGCGGGAAGGATACCGGCTGGCGGCCATGCTTGCGGTCGATAAAGTCATCCACCATGCCGGACTGCAGAGGGCCCGGACGAAACAGGGCCACCAGGGCGATCATGTCTTCCAGGGAATCCGGCTGCAGCCGCCGGATCAGATCTTTCATGCCCCGGGATTCCAGCTGAAACACGGCGGTGGTCTCCGCCTTTTTCAGCATGGTGAACGAGGGCACGTCGTTCAGAGGAATTTCGGTGATGTCCAGCGCCGGTTCGCCGTGCTTTTCCCGGCGTGGGTTAATCATCTTCAACGCCCAGTCGATGATGGTCAGGGTCCGCAGCCCCAGAAAGTCGAACTTCACCAGGCCGGCATCTTCCACATCGCCCTTGTCGAACTGGGTTACCAGGCTTCCGCCCTCGTCGTCGCAGTAAAGCGGCGAGAAATCGGTGATCTTGGTGGGGGCAATAACCACACCACCGGCGTGTTTGCCAGCGTTACGGCAGACGCCCTCAAGCTTCAGGGCCATTTCCCAGATTTCCTGGGCTTCCTCATCATTTTCAAGGAACTCGCCCAACTGGGGCTCCTGCTCAATGGCCTTTTCCAGGGTCATGCCAGGCTCGAACGGGATCATCTTCGACAGCTTGTCCGCGAGCCCGTAGGACTTGCCCTGAACCCTGGCCACATCCCTCACTACGGCCTTTGCCGCCATGGTGCCGAAGGTGATGATCTGGGAAACCGCTTCGCGCCCGTATTTTTCGGCCACGTAGGCGATTACCCGGTCGCGGCCTTCCATGCAGAAATCCACGTCAAAGTCCGGCATGGAGACCCGTTCCGGGTTCAGGAAACGCTCAAACAGCAAGTCATATTCCAGCGGGTCAAGATCAGTAATCAACTGGGCGTAGGCCACCAGGGAACCGGCACCGGAACCCCGGCCCGGTCCAACCGGCACGCCGTTATTCTTGGCCCACTTGATAAAATCCATCACGATCAGGAAATACCCGGGGAAGCCCATCTGGATGATGATATCCAGCTCGAACTTGAGGCGCGCATAGTAGGCTTCACGCTTCGTATCGTAATCGGGGTCTTCTTTGCTCAGAGTTTTTGCTAACCGCTCTTCCAGGCCGTCTTCCGATACCTTGCGGAAGTACTCGTCCATGGTCATGCCGTCAGGAATCGGATAATCCGGCAGGAAATACTCACCCATGCGGACCTGAACCGAGCACCGGCGGGCGATTTCCACCGTGTTCCGGACGGCTTCGGGTATATCCGAGAACAGCTCGATCATTTCCCCGGCGCTGCGGAGATACTGCTGGTCACTGAAGCGGCGGTCGCGCCTCGGATCGTCCAGGGTCCGGCTCTCGCCGATGCAGACACGGGCTTCGTGGGCCTCGAAGTCGTCGGCGTGCAGGAAGTGAACGTCGTTGGTGGCGACAACGGGGCATGAAAGATCGCTGGCAAGAGCCACACTGGCGTGCAGACAGTCTTCGTCGCCAGGCCGACCGGTGCGCTGCAGCTCCAGATAGAAAGACCCGGGATAGAGCGACATCCAGTATTCCGCACGCTCCCTGGCCAGATCTGCTTTTTCTGCCAGCAGGGCTTTGCCGACGTCGCCGATTTTACCGCCCGAAAGCGCGATCAGACCCTCGCGCCCCTGTTCCAGCCATTGGCGGCGAATAATAGGGATGCCAAAGCGCTGTCCCTCGGTGTAGCCCAGTGAAACAATCTCGGTCAGGTTCAGGTAGCCGGCCTGGTTTCGGGCAAGCAGAGTCAGGCGGAAAGGCTGTTCGGGCTCGTCAGGGTTTTCTACCCACAGATCCGCCCCGATAATCGGCTTCACCCCGGCGCCCATGGCCGCCTTGTAAAACCTCACCAACGAACACATGTTCGATTGCTCGGTGAGTCCTACCGCGGGCATGCCGAGCTCCGCGACACGTTCAATCAGCGGGCCTACCCGCACCAGGCCGTCCACCATCGAATATTCAGAGTGAACGCGGAGATGAACAAATGTGTCAGACATGGGCTAAAAATCTTCCTGAATAGGTGGCAGTTCCGGATTATTCGTTGATCAGGGCAATGATGTCCTCTTCAGTCTGCAGGCCGAATCGGGTTTCCTTCAGATTGCCCTCTGGGTCCACCACAAAGGTTGCAGGTAAGCCCGCAGGCGCCTGCCAGCCAAAAACCGGACCGGGATCCTGCGCCAGCATGTCATATTCGATGCCCATTCTCTGCCCCAGATCCACCAGCGCCCTGCCTTTAATACCGTCAAAATTAACGCCCAGGACCACCACTGCCCCGGAACGGTCAAGCTCGTTGAGTTCCGGAATCTCTTTCAGGCAGGGTTTGCACCACTCGGCCCAGTAATTCACCAGAACCCAATGCCCTCGCAGGCTTTCCCACTCCAGCGATGTGCCGTTTGCCCGCTCAAACTCCTGGTTCTGACAACCGGCCAGCAGTAGCAGAACCAGGAGGCCCAGCGCCCCGTATGTTCGTGGGGTGCCCGGTGCCGTCGTGCGCGTCGACCCGGGTAAAGCGAAAGGATGCTGCAAAGGGTATCCTCCTGTTAGACTACGGCGCCTGCCGAACGCGGCCAGAACCATGACAGAAGCCGCCCGATTTTTCCACATCATACGCTGGAACAGAAAGACTCATGGCGACTGATTCCCCCTACATTCTGATACTTTATTATAGCCGCACCGGGCAAACCGCCGAAATGGCCACGCAGATTGCCCGGGGCATTTCGAGGGTTGACGGGATGGACGCGCGCGTCCGAACCGTGCCGCCGGTATCGCCGGATACGGAGGCGACTCTGCCACCGGTGCCGGACCAGGGCGCGCCCTACGCCACGAAAACCGACCTGCAACATTGCGCGGGCCTGGCTTTGGGCAGCCCCACCCGCTTCGGCAACATGGCGGCACCGCTGAAACACTTTCTCGACGGTACCGGGGACCTATGGATCAGTGGCGCGCTTACGGGCAAACCGGCGGGTGCATTTACCTCCACAGGCAGCCTGCACGGCGGACAGGAAACCACCCTGCTGACCATGATGCTGCCGCTATTGCACCACGGCATGGTTCTTTGCGGCGTGCCCTATTCCGAAAAAGCCCTGAACGAAACCCGCAGTGGCGGCACGCCCTACGGGCCTTCCCATTGGGCGGGCACCGGCGAACAGAAAGCGCTGAGCGACGCTGAAAAATCCATCTGTCAGACGTTCGGGCAACGGCTGGCAACGCTCGCCATCAAGTTAAGCTGAACTCTACTGACACCAGAAACGGGACCCGGAATGCTTCATAACCCTAAAGCACAACTGACCGCCAGGCTGATCATCGGCCTTTACATCGTTACCCTTGCCACACTGGCGATAACCACTTTCTATCCGGTTCGGATTGAGGGGGTCTCTGTAACCCTGATACTGAGCGTAAAGCTGATCCCGTTGCTGTTGTTCGCGGTGCCAGTGTTCCGCGCGGACAACCGGGGCATTATCTGGATGAGTTTCGTGGTGATTTTCTACTTCACCCAGTACGTGGTCTCGGCCTGGCTGAGTAAAGGCGATCTGGCACCTGTCATACTGGCGCTTCTGAGCTTTCTGCTGTTTACGGTGTCGATGTTCCACCTCAAACTCAACCGCACGCCACCCGCCGACATTACGTGAAAGGACCGGACCCCATGGCCGATCAGACGTACCCGCCTGCCCCGAGTAAAAGTACACTGACACTGCGCGACCTTTGCGCAGGCCTGGTAGGCAGCAGGGAGGTCACGCAGGAGGACGCCGACAAGGTACTTTCCGCGAACATCGGCGCTGGTGGCAACGCTGTCAATCCTGCCAGCAAACGACACCCCCTTGAACTGATCGCCAAAGCCGGGCTGCAAAGCCTGCAGACCGAACGCACCCTGGACCTGGACAAGCTGACCCAATGGCTCGCCAGGTGGGCGGAACAACCCTATTACCACATCGATCCCCTGAAAATTGACACCCCGGCCATTGCCCAGGTCATGTCATACGCCTTTGCCCAGCGCCACGGCATTCTGGCGGTGGAAATCAGCCGTGATGAAGTGCTGATCGCCAGCTGTGAGCCGTTCAAAAGCGACTGGGAGAGCAATCTCAGACAAGCCGTGCAGAAAGACATAAAACGCGTCGTCGCGAATCCGGAGGACATCCGCCGCTACACCGTCGAGTTTTATCAGCTTGCCAATTCCGTCAGTAAAGCCAGCGGCAATCGCGGCGGAGCGGCCGCCGGTTCGCAGAACTTCGAGCAGCTTCTGGACCTGGGCGCCAACCAGAACCCGGACGCCAACGACCAGCACGTGGTCAAGATTGTCGACTGGCTGCTGCAGTACGCCTTTGACCAGCGGGCTTCGGACATTCACATTGAACCCCGACGCACCGTTACCCAGGTACGCTTTCGCATCGACGGCGTTCTGCACAATGTCTATGAATTCCCGGAACAGGTGGGCGTTGCCGTTACCAGTCGGCTGAAAATTCTGGGCCGACTCAACGTCGCGGAGAAACGCCGCCCCCAGGATGGTCGAATCAAAACCCGCAAGCCGGATAACAGTGAAGTTGAATTACGACTGGCCACCATGCCCACCGCTTTTGGTGAAAAAATGGTCATGCGGATTTTCGATCCGGAAGTGCTGCTCAAATCCTTCGGACAGCTCGGTTTCTCTAACGAGGATCAAGAAAAGTGGCAGGCCATCACCGGTCGACCCCACGGTATTGTTCTGGTCACCGGGCCCACCGGTTCGGGCAAAACCACCACCCTGTATTCCACGCTGAAGCAGCTGGCGACCCAGGAAGTGAACCTCTGCACGATTGAAGATCCAATCGAAATGGTTGAGCCGGCGTTTAACCAGATGCAGGTGCAGACCAACATTGATCTGACGTTTGCATCGGGAGTACGGGCGCTGATGCGTCAGGACCCGGACATCATCATGATCGGCGAGATCCGCGACCTTGAAACCGCCGAAATGGCGGTTCAGGCTGCGCTCACCGGCCACCTGGTGCTGTCTACCCTGCACACCAACGATGCGCCCAGTGCCATCACCCGGCTGATGGAGCTGGGCATACCTCCTTACCTGATCCGTGCGACCGTGCTTGGGGTAATGGCACAGCGACTTGCCCGCACGCTGTGCCCGCAATGCAAGGCGCCGGGTGAGCTGGACGAGAAAGCCTGGCAGAGCCTGACCCGGCCCTGGAAAGCCACCATGCCCAAGCAGATTTATCATCCGGTCGGTTGCCTGGACTGCCGCAATACCGGCTACCTGGGACGCGCCGGAGTCTATGAGATCATGACCCTCAGCGATGCCCTGATCCAGAAAATCACCGACCAGTGCGAGCTGGAGCAAATCCGTCTGGTGGCATACAAGGACGGCATGAAATCGCTGCGCCTGAGCGGCGCGCAGAAGGTGGCAGCGGGTGAGACAACGGTGGAAGAAATTCTTCGGGTAACGCCGGAAAGCCAGCGATAAATCGGGTTAAACCGGAGTCAGGCCTGCGGCCGGAGCCCGCACTGCTCCAGCAGGGTCTGCCACAACCGGGTATGCTCCGCCATGGCCTGATCCAACTGACCCCAGAGCGAATGGTCTCCGTCAGTGAGGTGGTAGCGGTACCATTCCCGGAACTCCGCCGGCATGGTGCTGTGCTGCATCGCAGCAAGCCTGCCGAGTGGTTCTATCAATTGATCCCTGGCCTGACTAACCTCGCTCATATAGGGCTGCACCTTTTCAATGTAAACACTGAAAAACATACTCTGGACGATTTCTGACTGGTTGTTGGGCTTGCCGTTCAGACACAGTGGCTGCCCTTTGATGCGCCGTTCCAGAAGCTTTGAGGCATCGTTCAGCCTGGCAATCAGCAGCCGGGCACTGTTTACCAGCTGACCCGCCCGGTGCTCGGCCTGCCAACGCTGGTGAACCGATCCCACAGAATCCAGGGACGGGCTCAGATCCCCGTCAAGCAGCTTTGCCACCAGCTCGTTGAGCCTGTCTGCATCTATCGCAAGGTCCGAAACCGGATTGCCTTCAGGCGCGACCGGGTAATCGCCTTTAGCCAGAGTGAACAGGGATTCCACTTCCTCCAAACCCCAGGTCGCGTTCCAGATCACCACTGGCAGGGTGTCCTTTTTGCTGGCGATGGCTTCCTCAAGGGACTCCCGGACGCTGTCGCGGGACACTTCGGGAAGGCACCGTTCCCCGGCCTCAATAAAGCGAAGTTCGTATCGCAGCTGGTTCAGGGGCTGCATCACTTTGCCCATTACGGAATTCTTTTCGCCAACGACGTACTGGAGCTCGCAGCCGTAGAGCGACAGAAAGTCCAGCATGCCCATATCCAGCTCCGGCATGGGCAACTGTCGGTCTCTGCGGCGGGGTAAGCTGGAGGCCGGGGGAATGTCGGAAAACTCCGGGTCAAGCTCCAGCACCCGGGCAACACGTTCAACGTACTCGTCCATCATGGGGCCGGCACTGCCGAAAGGGTTACAGCCCGTCAGCAGCATTCCGGCCGCCAACAACACAAACAGTCGCGCGGTCATGGACAGATCAGCGCTCCCGCAGCAGCGCATCGACCCCGGCGAAGTCCGACACGACCGGACGATCGCTGACTGGCTTGTCGCCCTCGCGGACCACCCAGACGGTTTTCATGCCGGCCGACTCGGCCGCTTCAAGCTCGGCCTCCACGTCAGACAAGAACAGTACCGTGCCTGCTTCTACGCCCAGTTCGTTGAGAATGGTTTGATAAGCTTCCGGCTGTCTTTTTGCGCCAACGCGGGTGTCGAAATAGCCGGAAAAAAACGGCGTAAGGTCCCCGGCTTCGCTGAATCCGAAAATCAGCTTCTGGGCCTTCACCGAACCCGAGGAATAGACAAACAGCCGAAGGCCCCGGTCATGCCAGCGCTGCAGATAGTCGGCGGCATCGGCGTACACATGCCCCTTGAATGCGCCCTGCTGATAGCCTTTTTGCCACAGCATGCCCTGCAGGGCTTTCAGGGACGGTTCTTTACGGTCTTCACGAATCCAGTTCAGCAGCGTTTCAACCAGACCCTCAATGTCATCCCGGGCCATGCCGGACACTTCGGATACTGCATCCAGCTGCTCGGATATTTCCAATGTGCTCTGGTGTCCGTCGCGGACGAACTCGGCCATATGGTCCGCCGCATAGGGGAACAGAACCTCGTGCACGAAGGCAATGGAACTGGTTGTACCTTCAATGTCCGTTAATATCACCCGGATCATGCTGTCGCCTGCTCCAGCGACTCATAGCGCGGCAGTTTGCTGGCAATGTCTTCACCGGTGAAGTCGGCCACCCAACCTTCCGGATTGGTGAACAGCCGAATGCAGGTGAACGCCGGTTCCGGCCCCATGTCGAACCAGTGCCGGGTGCCATGGGGCACGCTGATCAGGTCGTTCTGCTGACACATCAGGGCATACACCTGATCACCCAGATGCAAGTAGAAAAGTCCCTGACCACGGACAAAAAAGCGGATTTCATCCTCGCTGTGGACATGCTCGTCAATGAACTTGTTGCGAAAAGCGTCTTTCTGGGGGTTGTCCGGATTCAGGCTGATCACATCCGCCGCCTGAAAACCACACTGGTCCTTCAATGCCTGAATTTCACCGGCGTAAGCTTCCAGAATGTCTTCCGGGGACGCATCGTCAGGCAAATCTCGGGTCGACCAGCGTTCAAAGCGAATGCCGTGATCTGCCAGCAGGTTGGAAATCTTGCCCGCATTTTCAGTCACCACACGCGGGGTCTCTGGTGCGTTCTGATCAAAGATGCTTAACGTTGTCATGGTTGTATCCTCATGATTTCCAGCTCGCATTCAAAAAGAAACTCAAACGCCTCTACGTGCCGGAGGCAGTCTTCCATCGTCCCACCCCAGGTGTAAAGGCCATGGCCCCGGATAAGGTAGCCCGGATGATCCGGGTGGTGCCGGAACCAGGCCCCCGTCCGGTCAGCCAGAGCGTCAATGTCCTGCGTATTGTCGAAGACCGGCACCGTCAGGGCGGTTTCATGGGTGTCGACGCCGGTAAACGCTTTCTGGAGTTCGTAGCCCTCCAGCACCAATGGCTCCCCTGCAGGACACAGCCTGCTGAGCACAGTGGCATTGACCGAATGGGTGTGAAGCACGGCACCAACATCGGGGAACGCCTGGTACAACACGGTATGAAGCCTGGTTTCCGCCGAAGACCGGGCCTGGCTCTGAACCGGGCGACCCTGCAGATCCACCACCATGACATCCGCCGGGGTCAGCCTGCCCTTGTGCCTGCCCGAGACGGTAATGGCAATATGGTTGTCGTCAAGCCGGGCCGAATAGTTGCTGCTGGTGGCCGGTGACCAGCCCTGATCATAAAGGAACTGACCGGCGTTCACGATTTCACTGGCGGCCCGGGCATAATGAATCGCATCAAACACAGGCTGTCCTCCTGGCGTTATTTGACGACCGGTTCGTCGTTCTGGTCATTCCATATTTTGCGTTCGCCGGTTTCCATTTTTCCGCCGGAATCCCAGACTTCCCGGTTCTCGGTTGACTCCTTGACCTTGCCGTTATCGTTCCATATCACCCGGTCTTTGCAGCCTGCCATTACGACAACTGCAAACATCACCAGCGCAAGCTGCTTCATACTTCTGTCCATGGGGCTCTCCAGTCAATGTGCTTCAATCAATAAAGGAATTTGCAAAACCGGGACCCGGCCTCACCGGCGGCCATGAATTTCCCGGTTCCGCTGTTTGTCACGGTCCCCTTTGCGCACCATCACATAAGCTGCTCCGGATCCGCCATGATGTTTCTGGGCCGAATGGAAGGCCAGCACGTCCTCGAGTTCAGGCAACCACCTGGCAAGATGGCTCTTGAGCTGGGCAATACCGTCCGGATTCCGCTCACCCTTGCCATGCAGAATAATCACGGTTCTGAGCCCATAATGCACGCAATCCTTCACAAACCGGAACACCTCACGACGAGCCTGATCCACAGTCATACGGTGCAGGTCCAGGCGGGCTTCAATCGGATACTGTCCCAGCCTCAGCTTTTTGAAAACGCCGTGCTGTACGCCCGGACGCTGCCAGCTCAGCCAGTCGTGCGCGGTCAGGGGGTCCACAATACCGGACGTTAGCGGGTTTCGATCCATCGTCGGCTGATCCACAGCCGATCTCTGGCGCTCCAGATGACCGGGCGTCAGATCCTTCGGTGCTTTGACGTCGGCCCTGTTAGGCTTGCGGATGCGGCGCACGTCCTGCATCTCTTCAAGAAAACTCAGCCGTTCATCTTTGGTCGTCATACTGCTATCGCTTCAGAAAGAGCGTCTGCGAACTTTACCACTGGCCTCGTCCATCATAAAGCGTGGCCCGGCCGCTTTGGTCTACACTCTTAGGTAAAACGCGGCCTTATTGCCGGCCGCCAATCCAGACCAATATGGACGGCGCTTATGGCTGCTGCACCCTCCAACGTACGCTCCAGTATCCCCCAGGGCGGCCCGCGTCCCCAGAATACCCGGGCCATCATGGCGTTTCTCCGTGAACAGGCGCCCTTTTCCCACATGGATGATGCGCACCTGGCGCATTTCGCCGAGAACGCATCACTGCGCTTTTACGCTGACGGCGACGTCGTTCTCTCCCCCGATGCGGGGCCTGTCAAACAGTTTTACGTGGTGAAACAGGGGCAGATTGTCGGTGAGCGCGTCAATGGTAAAGACGGTAAAACGGAAACAACCTTCGAAATCAGCACCGGTGAATGCTTTCCCCTGGCAGCCCTGATTGCTGAGCGACCCACACACACGCTCCATCGGGCAGCGGGAGATACCTTCTGTCTCAGCATCGAGAACGACGCGTTCATTACTCTTCTCTCCCAGAGTGAGCCCTTCCGCGATTTCTGTATCCGGGGCGTAAGCAGCCTGCTTGAGCAGGTGAACCGGAATATCCAGTCCGGTGCCATGGTCTCCATCGGCAGTGGAAGTTCGCTGGATACCCCCCTGGAACGCTACGCCATCCGCAACCCTATTGTTTGTTCACCGGATCTGCCAGTCCGCAAGGCGGTGGGTCGCATGCACGAAAACAGCGTCGGCAGCATTGTCATCACCGACGACACACGGGTTCCCAAGGGTATCTTCACACTTCGCGACCTCCGCACCCTGGTCGCCAACGAGCGCGCGCCCCTTGACATCCCGATCAGTCAGGTAATGACGCCAGATCCATGTTGCCTTCTCGCCACAGCGGATGCCTTTGAGGCCGCGATGCTTATGGCAGAGCACCACTTCTCTCACGTCTGCGTTGTGGACGACGACGGCTGCCTGATCGGCATGGTATCGGAGCGGGATCTGTTCTCGCTGCAGCGCGTTGACCTTGTCAATCTGGCCCGAACCATTGCAACCGCTACCCATTTGCGGTCGCTGATCAGCCTTCGCAGCGATGTCTCGCGGCTAGTTGATGCCATGCTTGCCCACGGCGCCGACTCCGGCCAGGTGGTCAAGATCATTACCACCCTGAACGATGTGACGGTTCGCCGGGTCATTGAACTCAATCTGAAAAAACACGACCCGGGTATTCCCTTCACCTGGCTGACGTTCGGCAGCGAAGGCCGCCAGGAACAGACCCTGCTGACCGATCAGGACAACGGCATTCTGTTTGTGACACCAGAGGGCATGACCGAACAGCAGGTCAGAGACAGGCTTCTGCCGTTTGCCGAAACCGTGAATAAAGAGCTGGCCGAATGCGGATTCACGCTTTGCAAGGGCAATATCATGGCCAGCAATCCCAAGCTGTGCCTGAGCGGTGAGGAGTGGAACCAGTGGTTCCTGCGATTCATTGATTCATCGACCCCACAGAACCTGGTTTATTCGTCCATTTTTCTGGATATGCGATCAGTGTTCGGCGATAGCGAACCACTCGCAGAGCTTCTGGACAAGGTGTTAACCCGGATCCGTAAAAACGCCCTTTTTCAGAAGATGCTCGCGGGCAACGCGGTTACCCGCAAACCACCGCTGACCATGTTCCGGAATTTTCGTTATGCGACAGAGGGTGGCCGCAAATCGCTGGACCTCAAGCGCCAGGGTCTTGCTCCGTTTGTAGAAGCCGCACGAGTATTCGCCCTGGCCAACGGCGTTGCCCAGGCCAATACCCTGGAACGGATGGATCAGCTGGCCAAAAAAGGCGTCTTCGACCCGAAAGACGCCAATGCCTGGAAGGAGGCCTACAGCCTTATTCAGGCTATCCGGATGCGCTCTCACCAGGAGTTGCTGAACCGCAGCGAGCCACTGACCAATTACATCAACCCGGACGACCTGAATCCGCTGGATCGCCGCATACTTCGCGAATCCTTTCGGCAAGCCCAGCGGCTTCAGCAAAAACTCGAACTTACCTACCAGCTCTGACACGCCGGAGTCTCACCCATGCTGGATCAGTTCAAACAGTGGATTGAGCGCCTTCGTTCTCCTGCGATGCAGGGCGCGCGCATCGAACAGCTGCCCCCACCCAAAGTACCTGGCGACCAGCTGTTGACCGGGTCTCGCCTGATCGTTATTGATCTTGAAACTACCGGACTTAACCAGTCCAAAGACGAGGTCATTGCCATTGGCGCCGTGGCCATCCGCAATAACGCCATCGACCTGAGCGATCAGTTTGATCTGGTGTTGAGGCGCCCGGAGCTTGATATCAGCGAAACCGTGCTTATCCATGGCATCGGCCCTGAGGCGCTTACCCAGGGCCACGAGACCGAAGACGCGTTGCGATACCTGCTCGAGTGGATGGACGGCGACCCACTGCTGGCCTACCACTCCGCTTTCGACCGGCATTTTCTGGAGAAAGCTCTGCGCAAGACTCTGGGCTACCGGCGAAGCCACACCTGGTTTGATGTAGCTGACCTTCTGCCGGCTCTGTTCACCGATGCGAAACTGCAAAATCACGGGCTTGACGATTGGGCGGATTACTTTGCGCTTGAAGTCAGCGCACGGCACCAGGCAGCCGCCGATGCGCTGGTCACGGCCGAACTGACCCTGATGGCGATGAATCAGTCCATTAAAAAGAACACCAGAACCCTCAGGGATTTCAGCGATCGCCTGAAATACTACCGGCGCCTGAAAAACCTGCGTCGACCCTGAATTATGCGCCAAGTTCCCGAGAATTAGACCTTTTGCCAATATCTATCCAACCATTGACAGGTAAAGTCTACAGGGATATCCGGTCAAAGGAGGACCGATCAAATGATAATCAATAAGAAGATTCCCTCGCCAAAACCCAAAGCGGCCACAACAACAAGACAGGAGCGATCCTATGTCCGGTCATGAATACGATGCTGTGAAATACTGGAAGGCCAACCTGCGCCTGATATTCGGGAGCCTGATTGTCTGGGCTCTGGTGTCATACGGGTTCGCAATACTGCTTCGCCCCATGCTCGCCGGAATTCCTGTCGGCGGAACCGATCTTGGATTCTGGTTCGCCCAACAGGGTTCAATTCTGACCTTTATCGCGCTGATTTTTCATTACGCCTGGCGGATGAACAAGCTCGATGAAAAATTCGACGTGCATGAGGAGTAAGCCCGAATGGATCAATTTGTAATTAACCTGTTATTTGTCGGCGGTTCATTCGCCCTCTATATCGGTATCGCCATCTGGGCGAGAGCCGGTTCGACCAGTGATTTCTATGTTGCCAGCGGTGGCGTTCATCCGATCACCAACGGCGCCGCGATTGGCGCTGACTGGATGTCCGCAGCATCCTTCATTTCCATGGCGGGCCTGATTGCCGCCGGCGGTTATGCCAACTCGACCTTCCTGATGGGCTGGACCGGTGGTTACGTGCTTCTGGCCATGCTGCTCGCGCCTTATTTGCGCAAGTTTGGCAAGTTCACGGTACCCGAGTTCATTGGCGACCGCTTCTACAGCAGGAACGCACGATTCGTGGCTGTTGCCTGCCTGATTGTGGCGTCCGTCACCTATGTAATCGGTCAGATGGCCGGTGCCGGTGTTGCCTTCTCGCGGTTCCTGGAGGTGGATTCCACCACCGGTCTGATGATCGCAGCCGTGGTGGTCTTCATCTACGCGGTAATGGGCGGCATGAAAGGCATTACCTACACCCAGGTCGCTCAGTACTGCGTGCTGATCATTGCCTACACCATCCCTGCGGTGTTTATCTCGCTGCAGCTGACGGGCAACCCGCTTCCGCCGCTTGGTCTGTTCTCGACCCACGTTGAGTCAGGCATGCCACTGCTGGAAAAACTGGACCAGGTCATCACTGATCTGGGCTTCCGGGATTACACCGCTGACGTGGACAACAAACTGAACATGGTTCTGTTTACCCTGTCGCTGATGATCGGCACCGCCGGTCTGCCCCACGTTATCATCCGCTTCTTCACGGTACCCAAGGTTGCAGATGCTCGCTGGTCTGCCGGCTGGGCACTGGTATTCATAGCCCTGCTTTACCTGACAGCCCCTGCGGTTGCTTCTATGGCTCGTCTGAACCTGATGACCACTATCTATCCAGGGGGCGTTGATGCTCCGGCCATTCAGTATGACGAGCGGCCACAGTGGATTCAGGAGTGGGAAGTCACCGGTCTGATCCAGTATGAAGACAAGAATAACGATGGCCGCATCCAGTTCTACAACGAGGGCAATGAAGAATTCGCGGCAGAAGCCGCTGCCCGCGGCTGGGAAGGTAATGAATTCACCTATAACAACGATATTCTGGTTCTGGCCAACCCCGAGATCGCCAACCTGCCGGGTTGGGTTATCGGCCTGATCGCTGCTGGTGGCCTGGCCGCCGCGTTGTCGACGGCAGCAGGTCTGTTGCTGGCGATATCGTCAGCGGTGAGTCACGACCTGATCAAGGGCGCGTTCAAACCTGACATATCGGAAAAGGGTGAACTACTGGCCGCCCGTATTTCCATGGCTGCGGCCATAGTGGTGGCCACCTACCTTGGAGCCAACCCTCCGGGGTTTGCAGCACAGGTGGTCGCACTGGCCTTCGGTATTGCGGCAGCCTCGCTGTTCCCGGCGCTGATGATGGGCATCTTCTTCAAGCGCATCAACAACGTAGGCGCAATCTCCGGCATGCTGGCCGGCCTGGGCTCTACCCTGGTTTATATCTTTATCTTCCTGGGCTGGTTCTTCATTCCCGGAACCAACAATCTTGCCAACACTCCGGATAACTGGCTGCTGGGCATTTCCCCACTGTCTTTCGGTGCTATTGGTGCGATGATCAACTTTGCGGTAGCCTTTTCGGTTTCCAGTGTGACCAAAGAGCCGCCCGCTGAGATTCAGGAACTGGTCGAAAGCGTTCGTTACCCACGGGGTTCCGGCGGCGCTACGGGCCACTAGACAGTACATCAGCCAACGACAGATGAGAATCTGACAGGCTGAACCTGAACGGGCTTCCCCTACCGGGGAGGCCCGTTTTTTTTCGAGGAAACACTTTTATGTTCTGGACATTCGTCGCAACCATTTTCTGTGGACTGGGTGCCGCTGGTATCGCTCTGAGCATACGCGCCATCACCCGCAAGAAAGCCCCCAAGTGGATCATTCCTGCGTTTGCCGGTGCAGGCATGCTGGGTTACCTGATTTACATGGAGTACACCTGGTTCGAGCTCAAGCAGACGCAGCTCCCTGAGGAGGCGGTTGTTGTGAGCACGGAGGAATACGGTGCACCCTGGCGACCCTGGGCCTACGTCATTCCCCAGGTTGCTGCTTTTACGGTTCTGGATACCAAAAGCATGGTGGTGGAGAATCCGGAAGCCAACATCGTTCGTTTCAGCCTCTATCGATTCGAACAGTCGTACACGGATGCGGTGTCGCAGAAAATGTATCTGCTAAACTGTACTTCGCACGAACTGGTCCCTCTCACCGGTGAAAAAAGTCTGGACACCACCGCCTTGCGAACACTGAGCGCGGACGACCAGTTGCTGCAACTGGCCTGCGACCGCTAAACACTGGTTTCAGGCCTGACGTTCGTTAAACGTATTCTGGGAAAGCCTGTTTATGCTCAGTGGCTGGCTGTTAGTACTCATTTCAATTGCGTACATCTCGCTGCTGTTTGCCATTGCCTGGGCCGGCGATCGTCACCCCGGACTGTACCGCCGACGCTGGGCAAGAACCCACGTCTACGCCCTCTCCCTTGCGGTCTATTTTACCTCCTGGACTTTTTATGGCGCCGTTGGGCGCGCCACCCAGGAGGGGCTGGGTTTCCTGCCGATCTACCTTGGTCCGCTGCTGGTCTTCGTCTTTGGTGCGCCCCTTCTGCGCAGAATCATTTTTATCAGCAAACGTAACAACAGTACGTCGATTGCAGACTTTATTGCCTCCCGCTACGGCAAATCCCAATCCCTGGCAGCAATGGTTGCCATTTTTGCCCTTTTCGGCAGCGTGCCCTATATCGCGCTCCAGTTAAAAGCCATATCAATGGGTTTTAGCGTGCTTTCCGATACTGAAACCAGCAACTACGTGAGCACCGTCGCATGGAACGACTCGGCCTGGTACATCACGCTGGCGCTGGCCATATTCACCGTGTTGTTTGGCACCCGGCATCTGGAATCTACCGAGCATCATCGGGGAATGATCCAGGCCGTTGCCTTCGAATCAGTTATCAAGCTTGTCGCCTTTGTGGCCGTCGGGTTGTTCGTGGGTTTCGGTCTTTACAATGGATTTGGCGACCTCTGGGATCAGGTGACCGAGGCCAATCTGATCGGCACTCTGACAACCGATGGGGTCGAAGCACCCGCTTTCATTACCCAGACCCTGGTCGCAATGCTGGCCATCATCTGTCTGCCCCGCCAGTTTCACGTGATGGTGGTGGAGAACGCCGACCACCGGGATTTCGAAACAGCCCGCTGGGCCATGCCCATCTATCTTATTATCGCCAGCGCCTTCGTGCTGCCAATTGCGGCTGCCGGACTGCTCTCGCCTGAGGCCTCGGCTTCAGACCCGGATATCCTGATTCTGAACCTGCCTATGCTGGCCGGCGAACAGTGGCTCGCCATTCTGGCATTTCTGGGTGGTGGTTCCGCCGCTGCGGCTATGGTTATCGTGTGTTCGGTCGCTGTTGCGACCATGATCAGCAACGAAGTGGTGCTGCCCGCGCTGCTGAAATTTTTCCGCCCGCGGATGAACAAACGCGCAGACCTGAGCTCGCTGCTTCTGGCCATAAGGCGCGTGGCTATATTCGTTATTCTGCTGACCGCCTATGGTTTCTATCGCATGGCGGGAGAAAACTATAGCCTGACCGCTTTCGGACTGCTGTCATTCGCCGCGGCTGCACAATTTGGACCGGCGCTGCTGGGGGGCATTGTATGGCGCAGTGCCAACTACCAGGGTGCAATCTGGGGCCTTGGTCTGGGCTTTTTACTGTGGGGGTACACACTGCTGCTACCGACCCTAGCTTCCACTGGCTGGCTCAATGACACCCTCGTAACCCGCGGCATTGCGGGCATCAGTTGGACCAGACCAACCGCACTGATGGGCCTGGATCTTGACGTGACCAGCCATGGCATTGTCTGGAGCCTGGGGGTAAATACGCTCACGTTCATTGTACTTTCTTTATTGACGCGGCAGCGGGTTAGGGAAAAAATCCAGATTGCGTCCTTTTTTCAGGATCCCCAGCCCAAATCTGACACCGCGCAACAACAGAGCTGGCAGGGCGAAGTGCTGACCTCAGACCTTCAGGCGATCACCGATCGCTTCATGGGTGACGAGCGGGCGGAAGCCATATTCCGGAACTACGAACGCCGTAACGCCACGCGCCTTCATCCTCACCGGCCGGCATCCACCCACCTGATGAAATTTATTGAGCGCCAGCTTGCATCGGTGATTGGCGCTTCTACCGCTCGGGTTGTACTTGAATCAACGCTTACTGGCCGGGACATGCAGATCGAGGATGTTGTCAGCATCGTCGACGAAGCCTCCCAGGCAATGACCTTCAGCCGTGAACTGCTTCAGTCAGCCATCGAGAATATCAGCCTGGGGGTATCGCTGGTTAATAATCAGCAACAGCTGGTGGTTTGGAACCAGCGCTATCTGGAGCAGTTCAGCTACCCCAAAGGCTTTGTGCGGGTAGGCCGCCCGGTTCAGGATCTGATGCGCTACAACCTGACTACCGCCAACCTTCCTGCTCGCCGAATTGACGAGATCATTGAAGACCGCTGCAACAGTATGCGCGAGGGGCGGCCCATGGCCTACGAAAGACACCGCCCTGATGGCTCGGTTATCCGGATCGATGGCAGCCCTATTCCCGGTGGTGGTTATGTCACCACATTCCAGGATATCACTGGCATGCGCCGGACGGAGCAGGCACTGAAAGAAACCAACACCTACCTCGAGCAGCGGGTAAAAGAGCGAACCCAGGAACTGCAGGTCATAAACGAGCAGATGCTGAAAGCAAAATCCGTGGCCGAACAGGCTAACCAGAGCAAAACCCGGTTCCTGGCATCGGCCAGTCACGACCTGTTGCAACCACTGAATGCGGCGCGCCTGTTCACCTCTGCCCTGGCCGGGAAAAAAACAGATCCTGAAATCTCAGATCTTGTCGATCACATCGACAGTTCGCTCGGGGCAGCGGAAGAGATCATCAGCACTCTGCTGGATATTTCCAAGCTGGACGCCGGTGCGCTCGAACCGGACATTGGCAACTTTCCGGTGAACGACATCATGCGACATCTGGCGAATGATTTCTCAGCCATTGCCGAGGATCAGGGACTGAACCTTCACGTTGTCCCCAGCACCGCCTGGATTCGTTCCGACTCTAAACTCCTGCGCCGCGTCATCCAGAACTTTCTGTCAAACGCCATTCGATACACCCCCAAAGGCCGGATTCTTTTGGGGTGTCGGCGGCTCCGGGGCTATATTCGCATTGAAGTCTGGGATACAGGGCCCGGCATTCCCGACGATCAGATCGAAAAGATTTTTGAAGAATTCCGCCGTTTCCAGCAGGGACGCGACAAAAAAGGCCTTGGCCTCGGTCTTGCGATAGTAGACAGAATTGCCGGCATGCTGAATCACCCGGTGAACGTTCGTTCTGTCCAGGGAATCGGAAGCGTGTTCTCGATTACGGTTCCGACGGCAGCCGCAGAGAAGGCCGCTTCGGAGCGTGCGACTGCAGTGGCTTCAAGCCGCAGAGTTTCGAGTCTGAGGGGTCTCAAAGTACTGTGTATCGACAATGACCCGGCGATTCTGCATGGAATGACCGCACTACTGAAAAACTGGGAGTGTGACGTTAAAGCTGCAGTGAGCCTGGAGGCCGCCCACCAACAGCTGGCCAATGAGCGGCCGGATATCATCCTGGCCGACTATCAGTTGGACGACAATCAGAACGGTCTGGATGCAATGGACGCCTTGAGAATACAGATTGACAGTGAGATACCGGGCATACTGATTACCGGTTATATGGCGCCCGAAGTTCGTGAAGACGCGATCCAGAGAAAGTACCAGATTCTTTATAAGCCGGTGAAGCCCGCAGCACTCAGAGCAATGGTCAACAAACTTCTGAAGCAACGGAAACGATGAACAAACACTCGACAACCACAAACGGCGCCGATTTCGCAAAGCTAAGCTACCTCATCATCGACGACTTTGAGAGCTTTCGACTGTCAATGAGGGAAATGCTGAGAAGTTTTGGCGCCGAAAAAATTGAAGCCTCTGCAAAGGCGTCTCCTGCCATACAGTTCTGCGCCTACAGCCACGTTGACGTCGTGCTTTGTGACTTCAATCTGGGCGAGGGTAAAAACGGCCAGCATATTCTGGAAGAGCTCAGGCACAAGAAACTGCTGAAGCGTTCTTCGATCTTTTTGATGATCACCGCCGAAACTTCGAAGGAAATGGTTATGGGCGCCCGGGAATACCAGCCAGATGCTTATCTGACCAAGCCTATAAACCGCGCAATGCTTATCAAGCGTCTGGACAGTCTTGTGAGCCAGAGGTCAGCCCTGCTGCCCATTACCCGGGAAATTGACCATGAGAATTACCCCGAGGCCATTTCTCTCTGTCTTAAATTCCTGCCCGCGCAGCCGCGATACAAAACCTGGCTGATGAAAACCCTGGCAGACTTATATTATCGCGTGGGGGATTTCAGCCATGCCCTGAAAATCTACCAGGACGTACTCAACCAGCGCGACCTCTCATGGGCCTGTCTCGGCAAAGGCCGAATTCTGATCGCAACAGGCAATTACGAGGAAGCGGCGACCACGTTGAATTCACTGGTCGAAAAACACCCGGACTACATGGAAGCCTACGACCTGCTTGCCGAGGCCCTGGAGAAGCTCGGCAAACCCTTGCAGGCACAGAAAATTCTTGAAACGGCCGCGGAGCTTTCCCCGTATGCCCTGCTTCGCCAGAAGCATCTGGCCAGCCTGGCTGCATCGAATCAGGATCTGTTTACGGCCTCCGAGGCGTGGCGAAACACCGTCAGCCTGGGCACCCACTCAATTCACGACAGTTCGGAGCATTACCTCGCGCTTGGCCAGTCATTGGCGGATTTGAGTGATGGCGACAACACCAGTGATGGATACGCCAGAGCTGATGAGGCACTTACAACACTGCGGCGGATGGAACGCCGCTTCGCGGAAGAGGACAATATCAGGGTTCGAAGCCGCATCGTCCAGTCGAGAGTTCACGCCGGGCAGGGTAATCAGAACGAGGCAAACAAGGCACTTGAGAGCGTTGCCGACCAACTGGATGATGGTGAAAAAATAGACCCGGAAACCGGTATAGATTACGCAAAAACCCTGTTCCGGCTCGATCGGGATCAGGAAGCAAAAGATCTCCTGGGCACACTTGCCCGAAGATGTTCCGATCAACCCTATCTGTTGCAGAAAATCGAAAACCTTCTCGATGAGCCGGTGGGATATCAGCAGAAACTTAAAGCCCGCAGTCGTAACCGCGACGGTATCAAGGCGTTTGAAGACAATAAGCTCGATGACGCCATAGAAACATTCAACGAAGCCCTTTCAATTGTTCCCGATCATGCAGCGCTGAACCTCAACCTCTGTCAGGTGCTGATGAAAAAATATAAAGGCACCGGTGACAAGGACCTGATCAAGCAGGCGCAGAATCACCTTCAGCGACTTGACAACCTGCCGGAACAACACCGCCAGTACCGACGACTGGCGTCACTTCGGAAAAAGCTACAGGACATGATGTCATGAGTTCTGAAAACCCGGAGAACCGGAATATGGCAAAAAAATCCGGCCAGACCATTGATTTTTCGATGGTTCTCGCGTCTGCAGTTCACGACATGAAAAACTCTCTGGGCATGCTGCTCAACTCACTGGATGATTTGCGCCGCGAGCAGAGTGACACCATCAGCGAGTCGACAAAATTCAACACCCTCCAGTACGAAGCCGAAAGGATGCATAACGATCTTGTGCAACTACTGGGAATCTATCGATTGGGTGAAAACAACCTGTCTGCCCATATTGAGGAGCATTTTGTTCCGGATTTCCTTTCGGAACACATGGCACGCCACACGCCGCTGCTGGAAGGACTGGGTATTAACTTTGAGCTCGAAGCGGAGGACATAAACGGCTTCTTCGATGCGGACCTGCTCACGGGTGTACTGAACAACACCCTCAACAATGCCCTTCGGTACACCAGAACCAAAATCCAACTTACAGCAAATGAGCGCGACGGCTATCTGGTGATCACTGTTGAGGATGATGGCGACGGGTATCCTGAAAACATGCAGCACACGGGCACGCCGGATTTCAAAGCATTGGATTTCAAGAGCGGCAGCACCAGCCTGGGCCTGTTCTTCGCGTCCTCCGTTGCGTCTTTGCACGCAGAAGGCGAAAAGACAGGGTCTATCCGTTTGCACAACGGCGGCAGTCTTGGTGGCGGGATTTTCGAGATCTGGTTGCCCTAGTTCCCAGTCTGGATTATTCAGGCTTGTTTTGGTCCAGCTCCGTGCTATCGTCAATAAATTCCCAGAGAAGTATTCAGCGGGCTGATCTTGGGTAGCCAAGCTCAACGGAGGGCATATGGCGAGGGGCAGTGCGCTCATCGTAGACGATTCATCTACGGCCAGAATCATCCTGGCCCGGCTGCTCGAGCGGGCCGACATTGCTACCCAGGGTGTCGCCTCGGCCGAAGACGCGCTCAAACGCCTTCAAACTGAACAGTTTGATCTCATATTTCTTGACCATCTGCTGCCGGGCATGGACGGGTTTCGGGCTCTGGAAACTCTCAAGACTCAGCCGGAAACGCGTCACATTCCAGTGTTCATGTACACATCCCAGAATGCTGAAAAATACCTTCAGGATGCCAAGGCACGCGGCGCCGCAGGAGTTATTAGCAAGCAGATTGACCGCAACAAGCTGCTGCAAATCATAGAGGTCATCCTTACCGGCCATACCGATAGTGTTGAACATGATTCTTCGGTATCAGACAAGGTGAACCTCGCCAGCATTAATAGCCAGTCTCAGACGCGCCGCATAACTGGCCGCTTATCGACGCTCGAAATCGCCTATGAGGAAACCCACGAAGAGCTCCGCCAACTCAAACAAACCCTAATGGAAGTTGAAGCCTACGATCTGAAAAACCTGGAATTAAGCCACAGGCGATTAAAACGGCTATGGTTCTTCACGCTGATCATATTCACTCTGGCTATCTTCGGACTCTTGCTCCAGGTGAACTGGCTTTCAGGGATTATCGAAAGTGTCAGCGGACAGGTGTCAATCATGCGGGAAATGCTTGGCAATCTGATTGAGCTCGTCGGGAAGTAAGGGCGAATCTTTTCCTTCTGTCCAATAAAAAACCCCAGCACCGTGAGGTACTGGGGTTAAGGTATTAAGAGCCTGACGATGACCTACTCTCACATGGGCAGAAGCCACACTACCATCGGCGCTGGTCTGTTTCACGGCTGAGTTCGGGATGGGATCAGGTGGTTCCAGACCGCTATG